>Ga0318523_10000030_pt1 | contig 25323 bp, 25 predicted proteins | sample GRESIP178b2f19_FD_203500 | JGI IMG/M metagenome (GOLD analysis project Ga0318523, IMG submission 203500) | Tropical soil microbial communities from Luquillo Experimental Forest, Puerto Rico - GRE.SIPMG.178b2f19 | ecosystem: Environmental > Terrestrial > Soil > Tropical forest > Bulk soil...
GCTCGTGGACGTGCCGGTGCAGCTCATCGTCAACACCGAAGACGCCTACGTGCGGCCGTACGGGTACGACGAGACGGCGCGCTGGGTGCCGCGGCTGTGGCGTCGCGACATCAAAGCCGGTCACTTCTCACCGATGTCGCATCCCCAGGTGATGGCGGCCGCGGTGCACGACTTCGCCGACCTCGCCGAAGGCAAACCGCCGAGCCGCGCGATGCTGCGCGCGCAAGTCGGGCGTCCGCGCGAGTACTTCGGCGACACCCTGGTGTCGGTCACCGGCGCCGGCAGCGGAATCGGCCGCGAGACCGCGTTCGCCTTCGCGCGCGAGGGTGCCGAAGTGGTTGTCAGCGATATCGACGAGGCCTCCGTCAAAGAGACCGCCGCCGAGATAACCGCCCGTGGCGGAGTCGCGCACGCGTATGTGCTCGATGTGTCCGACCCCGAAGCGGTCGAGGCATTCGCCGAACGGGTCAGCGCCGAACACGGTGTCCCCGACACCGTGGTCAACAACGCCGGCATCGGGCAGGCGGGGCGATTCCTGGACACCCCGGCCGAGGAGTTCGACCGGGTTCTCGACATCAATCTGGGCGGCGTGGTCAACGGCTGCCGGTCTTTTGGCCGGCGGTTGGTCGAACGCGGCACCGGCGGCCACATCGTCAACGTGGCATCGGCGGCCGCCTACTCCCCGCTGCAGTCACTGAATGCCTACTGCACCTCCAAGGCGGCCGCCTACATGTTTTCCGACTGCCTGCGGGCCGAGCTTGACGCCGCCGGGATCGGGTTGACCACGATCTGCCCCGGCGTCATCAACACCAACATCATCAACACCACCCGCTTCGACGCACCCGTGGGCAAGGGCGAGGCCGTCGATGGCCGGCGGGGACAGCTGGGAAGGCTGTTCGCGCTGCGCCACTACGGACCGGAGAAGGTGGCCAAGGCGATCGTGTCATCGGTCAAGAAGAACAAGCCCATTCGCCCGGTCGCTCCGGAAGCCTATGCGTTGTACGGCATTTCGCGCGTGGCGCCGCAGGCGCTGCGCAGCACCGCGCGAGTGCGGGTGATGTAGGCCCGGTTAGGGCCCTTAGAGGGTCCTGGCCGCTCCTTCAGGCCGTCGTACCAGCAGCGAGCCCGCGATCCCCAGGACACCGATCACCGCCAGCGGAATGGTCCACATCTGCCGATTGTGGACCGACGAGTTGCATTGAGCCACAAAGTCGGTATGCGGGAGGAACTGGTTCAGGATTGGAATGTTGGCCCCGTTCTTGTCGTTGGCGTTCTTCGCCGCGGAAGTATCCGGGGCAATTGCGCTTCCGCATGAAATGAAATTGCCGTTGCCGTCGGAGGTCGAAACCGGCACCAACAGCCCGATTACACCGGCCAGCAACAGCACGGCGCCCACCGCCATGATCAACCGTCGAACCGTCACGATCTGCCTTTCGCCGTCGGGTTTCGATTGCTAGGGGATTAGCCGCTGGGTGCGGCCGGTAAACCCCCGACGTGGCGCTCGGCGGCGAGGTCTCGGCGGCTCAGCCGTTTTCGGCTATGTCCGTCAGCACCGCGAACATCGTGCGGGTCGGCACACCTGTGGCGCCCTTGGGCGTGTATCCCCATGGGCTGCCGGTGTTGTAGGCCGGGCCGGCCACGTCGATGTGCGCCCAGCTCACGCCGTCGGCGACGAACTCGCGCAGGTACACCCCGGCCACCAGCATGCCGGCGAAGCGCTGACTGCTGACGTTGGCCAGATCGGCCACCGTGGACTTCAAGTCCTCCTTGAGCTCGTCGGGCAGCGGCATCGGCCAGCCGTTCTCGCCCACCCGCTGCGAGATGGTGGCGACGCGGTCGCGGAATTCGTCGCTGCCCATCACCCCGGGAATCCGGGCGCCCAGCGCCACCGTCTGCGCGCCGGTCAGTGTCGAGGTCTCGATCAGGTAGTCGGGGTTGTCCTCGCACGCCCGGACGATGGCGTCGGCCAGGATGAGCCTGCCCTCGGCGTCGGTGTTGAGTACCTCGACCGTGGTTCCGCCGTACTGGGTCAGCACGTCGCCTGGGCGCTGCGCCGTCGCCGACGGCATGTTCTCGGCCATCGGCACGGTGGCGATCACGTCGATGGGCAGCTGCAGCTGCGCGGCCAGCGAGACGGTCGCGATGACCGCGGCGGCGCCGGCCATGTCCGAGGTCATGTAGTGCATCGACGCCGCCGGCTTGATCGAGATGCCGCCGGTGTCGAAGGTGACGCCCTTGCCGACCAGCGCCACTCGCTTTCCAGCCTTGCCCTTCTTGCCCTTGGCCAGCTGAGAACCCCGGTGGATCAGCCGCACCAGCCGCGGGGGGCGAGACGATCCCTGGCCCACACCGATCACCCCGCCGTAGCCGCCCTTGTGCAGCGCCTTGTCGTCGAGCACCTCCACCTCGAGACCGGCGGATTCGCCCAAAGCCTTTGCGCGCTTGGCGAATTCGGCCGGAAACAGGTGGCTCGGCGGGGTGTTGACCAGGTCACGGGCGATGGCGACCGCGGCCGCCACCGCCGCGCCGTGCGCGGCGTGCTTCTTGGCGTCTTTGGAGGCGGTGAGCATGGTGATCTTGCCCAGCCCTTTGTCTTTCGGCGCGGTCTTGTCGCTGCGGAAGGCGGTGAACCGGTAGGCGCCCAGGATCAGCCCTTCCACGGCGGCCGAGCAGACATCTTCGCCGGGCAGCGCGGCCAGCGTGGTGATCACCACCTCGGCACCGCCCAGCGACCGCGCCGCCACCCCGGCGGCGCGACGGATCGTGTCGGCCGGCCACTCCGATTGCGGCTTGCCCAAGCCGACCGTCAGCACGCTGGCCACCGGCAGCGACGGCACCACCAGCCGGTGCACCTGTTCACTGGCACCGGTGGCTTCCAGCGCCCGCAGCCCGGCCTCGATCTCGGCGACCGCTTCGGCAGTCAGGAACGGACCGGCCGCGGACACGACCGCGCCCGGCTTGTCTTCGTCGCCTGTCGAGACGACGGGCACGAGCAATACCGAGGAATCCACACCGCTTTTCGGCAGCGACGTGGTGACGTTGACTGAGGGGGATTGGTAACCCGGTTCGGTGGCCACGCCCAATTACCCTAGTCACCGGTGGTCGGGCTTAGCTCGGAGCGCCCCCGCCGCTCAGATCGAACGCGGTCACCGGCTCGTCGAAACCCTTGAGTGTCAACGGACCGTGCGGGGTCGCGGGCCAGTCGGGCAATTTGTCATGGACCTCGGGGGCGGCCAGGACCTGCCCCGGTGCCGCGGCGGCCACGAGTCGCGCGGCCAGGTTGACGGGGTTGCCGAAGTAGTCCCCGTTGATGGCCAGCACGGTGCCGTAGGCAAGGCCGGCGCGGACCTGCAGTCCCTCCTCGCGCGCCCGCGGATGGTCGACGAGATCAAGCGCCGCCTGGGCGAGCCCCTCGGGCGCCCCGCTGACCCACATCACCTCGTCGCCGATGAACTTCACCACCCGGCCGCCGTCGGCATGCACCACGTCGGAGACAGCACCGGCGAACTCGTTGAGCAAGTCCGAGAGCTGTGCGGGCGTAAGCGCCTGGGTCAACAGGGTGAAGCCGGAGAGGTCCGCAAAGCCAATGCCGCACACCACGGCCGCCGACGTGTCACGGATGACGCCCTCGAAATGGGTTCGCGCGCTGATCAGATGGTGGCGGTGGACGGTGTCGATCAGCGCACCGAGCCGCGGGATGAACTCGGCGATGGCGCGGTAGGCCTGCGCCGTGGCGAGCTCGTCGTGGGTGTGGTCCATCTGGATGTCCGGCATGCCGGCGCGGATCATTGTCGACTCGGCCTCGGCGAGCCGGGCCATGGCGGCCCCGAGCACCCGCAGCCACCCGTACGCGCCGTGCTCGCCTACCGCCGCCTTGAGCGCGAGCCACGTCGCAACGGCGTCGACGTCGGCCTGGCTCAGCGCGGGAATATCGGGACCGGCGACCGTCAGGCCGAGCAAAGCCCAGGCGCGTGCGACGTCGGCGGCCGATATCCCGAGTTCGTCGGCGGCTGCCTGCACGGTGTACACCGGGGGCCCAGACCATTGCAGGACATCACCGGCAAGCCCGAACAGCCGGCCGCGACGCTCGGCTTCCGCCATCTCCTCGAGCGTGAAGCCGAGCCCGTCCAGGTACTTGATCAGGTCGGCCCGCTCGCGCGGGTTGGCGATTCCCGCGGCTTCCAGCGCTTCGAAGTCCCAAGAATCGGACACCTACCAAAGTGTGCCAGTTGCGCCGCGGATTAGGGTGGGTCGCCGTGAGCGAGCTACAACACGGGCCGCTGGACGACCGCCACCGCGAGCTGGGCGCGAGCTTCGCCGAGTTCGGCGGCTGGCTGATGCCTGTTTCGTATGCCGGAACCGTCAGCGAACACAACGCCACCCGCAACGCGGTCGGCCTGTTCGACGTGAGCCACCTCGGTAAGGCGTTGGTCCGGGGGCCGGGCGCGGCGCGGTTCGTCAACTCCGCGCTCACCAACGACCTGGGCCGCATCGGTCCGGGCCAGGCGCAATACACGTTGTGCTGCACCGAATCCGGCGGGGTCATCGACGACCTGATCGCCTACTACGTCGACGACGACGAGATCTTCCTGGTGCCCAACGCCGCCAACACCGCCGCGGTGGTCGAGGCGCTGCGGGCGGCCGCCCCCGCGGGCCTGACGATCACCAACGAGCATCGCTCCTATGCGGTGCTGGCCGTGCAGGGGCCACGGTCGAAGGAGGTGCTCGGCGAGCTGGGCCTGCCGGCCGAGATGGATTACATGGGCTACACCGATGCCTCGTACTCGGACGTGCCGGTGCGTGTCTGTCGCACCGGATACACCGGCGAGCACGGATACGAACTGCTGCCGCCCTGGGAGGCCGCCGGGGTGGTGTTCGACGCGCTGATCGCGGCGGTGACCGCCGCGGGCGGCGAGCCCGCCGGCCTGGGTGCCCGCGACACACTGCGCACCGAGATGGGCTATCCGCTGCACGGGCATGAACTTTCGCTCGACATCTCGCCCTTGCAGGCCCGATGCGGCTGGGCGGTCGGCTGGAAGAAGGATGCGTTCTTTGGCCGTGACGCGCTGCTGGCCGAGAAAGCGGCGGGACCGCGGCGGCTGTTGCGCGGGCTGCGGATGGTCGGCCGCGGTGTGTTGCGTGCCGGGCTGACGGTGCTGGCCGGGGACACCCCGGTAGGGGTCACCACCTCGGGAACCTTCTCTCCTACACTGCAGGTCGGCATCGGGCTGGCAATGATCGACACCGACGCGGGTATCGAAGACGGCCAGCGAATCACCGTCGACGTCCGCGGCCGCGCCGTCGAGTGCGAAGTGGTACGCCCGCCGTTGGTCGCCGTGAAAACGCGTTAGCCGCCACCGGTTGGCATTTGCCAAAAATCCATTCGGCGAGCGGAGATACAATCGGCCCCATGACCAGCGGCGCGCTCGAGTTCACGGTTATACGCGCGTCTAATCCCGCTAGCGACGCAGAACGTGAATCAATCCTGACCGACCCGGGATTCGGCAAATACTTCACCGACCACATGGTGTCGATCGACTATGCCGAAGGCCAGGGCTGGCACAACGCGCGCGTCATCCCGTACGGCCCAATCGAGCTCGATCCGTCGGCGATAGTTCTGCACTACGCCCAGGAAGTGTTCGAAGGGCTCAAAGCTTACCGCTGGTTGGACGGCTCCATCGTGTCGTTTCGCGCCGAGGCGAATGCGGCCAGGTTGCGATCGTCGGCTCGGCGGCTGGCGATCCCCGAACTGCCCCAAGACCTTTTCATCGAATCCCTTTGCCAGCTAGTCGCTGTCGACAATGCCTGGGTGCCGCGGGCCGGAGGCGAAGCGGCGCTGTATTTGCGGCCGTTCGTCTTTGCCACCGAACCGGGGCTGGGTGTGCGGCCGGCCAAGCAGTACCGCTACCTGCTGATCGCCTCGCCGGCCGGCGCGTATTTCAAGGGCGGTATCAGCCCCGTCACCGTCTGGGTGTCGACCGAGTATGTGCGGGCCAGCCCGGGCGGCACGGGTGCGGCCAAGTTCGGCGGCAACTACGCCGCCTCGCTGCTGGCTCAGGCCCAAGCCGCCGAAAACGGTTGCGACCAAGTCGTATGGCTCGACGCCGTCGAACGCCGCTTTGTCGAAGAGATGGGCGGGATGAACCTCTTCTTCGTGCTCGGCAGCGGTGGGTCGGCGCGACTGGTGACCCCGGAGCTGTCCGGCTCGCTGTTGCCTGGGATCACACGAGATTCGTTGCTGCAGTTGGCTATTGATGCCGGATTCGCCGTCGAGGAACGCAAGATCGATATCGACGAGTGGCAGAAGAAGGCGGCTGCCGGCGAAATCACCGAGGTGTTCGCCTGCGGCACTGCCGCCGTCATCACCCCCGTTTCGCGGGTGATGTACGGCGACACCGAGTTCACCATCTCCGACGGACAACCGGGCGAGGTGACGATGGCGCTGCGCGACACGCTGACCGGGATCCAGCGAGGCACCTTCGCCGACACCCACGGCTGGATGGCCCGGCTGGGCTAGGGCCGCGTGTGCGCCGAATGTGCGGCTGGCCGCACATTGGGAAGCGAATGTGCGGCCAGCCGCACATTGGGAAGCGAATGTGCGGCCAGCCGCACATTCGCGGTCGCGATCGGCTAGAACCGCACCAAGCCCGCAAGCGCCAGGGCGCTCACCGTCGTCGTCAGTTCGATCGCGGCGCCCAGCACATCACCGGTGATGCCCCCGAACCGGCGCACACAGTGCCCCACCAAGGCCGCGCCGCAGCACAGCCCAACCAGCACCGCCACCGGTCCCTGCCAGGGCCGCGAACCCGCCAGCAGCGAAACGGCGAGCAGCACCGCGGCCCAGGCAACCACCACCGATGCGGGCTGACTGCCGGCGACCCGGGCGCCCAATGCGCTGCCGTCGGCGGCCGGCACCGACCGGCGACAGGCCAGCACCGCGGTGACCCGGCCGGCGAAGACCGCCAGCACGATCCCAGCGAGCCCCGCCGCCGTACTGAGCGCCGAGAAGGCCAACCCCTGCAACAGGATCACCAGCACGACGGCCGCCACGCCGAAAGGACCGGTCGATCCGTCGCGCATCACCGCCAGTGCGCGCTGCGGCGGACCGTAGCAGCCCAGACCGTCGGCCGTATCGGCGACACCATCGATGTGCAGGCCGCGCGTCGCGAGCAGCAGCGCCACCACGGCGAGCAGTCCGGGCAGCGCGCTGGACGGCCCGAAAACCAAAGCGCCGCACCACGCAACGGCCGCGGCGAATGCCCCCAACGCGGCACCGACCACAGGCAGCACGGTCATGGCACCGCGCCCCATCGGAGCGTTCCCCGCCCGCGGGATGGGCAGTACCGTTCCGAACGCGAGAGCCGTTGCCAGAGAACGCATCACGACGGCGGCGAGTTGGATGGACCGGCCACACCGGCTTCTGAGAAGGTCGCCATCGACGACAGGGCGGCCACCGCTGCGCGCAGCACCGGCAGCGCGACCGCGGCGCCCGTTCCCTCGCCCAGCCGCATGCGCAGGTCCAGGATCGGGGTTAACTCAAGGGCCTTCAGCGCCAATTCATGACCCGGCTCGGTGGACCGGTGACCGGCTTGCCACCACTGCCGGGCGCCGGGTGCCAGGCGCTCGGCGACCAGGGCGGCGGCTGTCACCGCCATGCCGTCGAGCAGCAGCGGGGTGCGCCGCAACGCGGCCTGCGCGCAAAAGCCCGCCATCGCGGCCAAATCCGCGCCGCCGCAGCAGCGCAGCAGCCCGACCGGGTCGGGCAACACGAGCCGCGTGCGAAACAGGGCGTCGCGTACCGCGGCCGTCTTGCGTGCCCACCCCGCGTCATCGATCCCGGTCCCGGAGCCCACCACCGCCACCGGCTCGGCGTTCGTCAGCGCCGCCACCAAAACCGCCGCCGCGGTGGTGTTTCCGATTCCCATGTCGCCCGCGATGAGCAGGTCGGCGCCGGCGTCGACCTCCTCGTCGGCGATGGCCCGGCCCGCGGAGATCGCGTCGGCGACCTCAACGTCGGTCAGCGCGTCCTGCGTCGTGATATCACCGCTGCCGCGCCGCACCTTGTGGGAGCCGATCCGCTCGGAGGCCGCATCGGCGTCGACCGCCAGGTCGGCCACCCGCACGGTCGCGCCGGCGATATCGGCCAGCGCGTTGATCGCGGCCCCGCCGGCGTCGATGTTGGCGACCATCTGGGCGGTCACCTCCGGCGGATAGGCCGACACCCCGGACCGCGCGACACCGTGGTCACCGGCGAAGACCACCACCCGGGCGCGCTCGAATTGCCTTGGTGGACAGTGCCCTTGGCACGACGCGACCCAGACCGACAGGTCCTCGAGGCGGCCCAGGGCGCCCCGCGGCTTGGTCAGGGCATCCTGACGGGCGCGGGCGGCTGCGGCGGCGCCCGCATCGGGCGGCGACACCGGCGCGAATTCCATCAGGTTGCCGTCGGCTTGATCGGCACCGCCTGCCCGGCCACCACCAGCACCACCCGATCGCACAGCGAGGCGACGCGCTGGTTGAGGCTGCCCAGTTCGTCGGTGAACCGGCGGCCGGACGCGGTGGCCGGCACCACGGTCAACCCGACCTCCGGGCTGACCAGCATCAGCGGGGAACCGAATGCGCTGACCGCGGCCAGCATCGCATCGATCGTTTCGCGGACCGGAACCGCCGCCGACCCGTCATCCCATGCGTTGTTCCGGTCCAGGGTGCCGGTCAGCCAGCCGCCAAGGTCGTCGACAAGCGTCGGCATGTCCGGCGACTGCCGCAATTGGGCTGGGATGTCGTCGGTTTCGACCGTCGACCAATGAGCGGGCCGACGGTCCCGGTGCTGCGCGACCCGGCCCGCCCAGGCGGCGTCGGCCCCGATCGCCGGCCCGCAGGCCAGGTATCGGACCGGCTGGCCGGGTGGCAGCGACTCGGCGATGGCTTCCTCCGCCCACCGAGACTTGCCCGAACTGATCCCACCGAGCACCAGAGTGCGCACTGGATTCAGACGGCTTTCAGGCGTTCAACCGACACTGCTGCCGCGCTCGACCTGGGGCCGGGGTGCCCGCAAGCGGCGAATCTGGAAAGCCCGTCCGACGGCGTAAAGGCCTAGCTTCCAACGACTTTCGGTGTTTTTCGGGAACTTCGCGTCGACCAGCTTGCTTACTTTGCGGCTCAGGAGGAGCCCGTCGACAGTCATCGCGGCCATCAGCACCAGCATCGCCGGGGAGGCGTAGAGCTGCAGCTGGGGGACGGCGGACATGACGAGCAGGAGGAGCAGCGTCGCCGGCATCAACAGGCCGAGGAGGTTGCGCCGGGAGTCCACCACATCGCGCACGTAGCGCCGCACCGGCCCCTGATCGCGTGGCAACAGGTATCCCTCTTCGCCGGCCATCATGCGATCCCGGCGGTCCGTCATCCGTGCGCGGCTGGCGGCCCGTTCGGCTTGGCGCTCCTCGCGGCTCAGTTTGGGGCCGGTCAGAGATTTGCGCCGGGCCCGCGCCTCGGATGCGGTCATGGGTGCCGGTGCGACCGGGCCCTTCTTCGCGTTGCGTCTGGCCTCGCTGCGCTTGCGCGTGGGCCGGCCCTTGGGGTCGGTCCTACCGGACCCGCGAGGTGTGGCGTCCGGGGAACCCGCGGCATCGACGAGGTCGTCTTCGTGGCCTTTCCTGCGGCCCATAAGCTTCACAGTGGCCAGGTTACTTCGCGCGTGGTCTACCCGGTAACGGCGCCGGAATGCGTGGGTATTGGCCATGCGCCTGCGCGCCGGTTGGACCTACGCTTACTGTCTGTGATGAATGGCTACCTGTGAGGGACGACGGCACGATGGCGCTGGATGACGATGCCGCTGGCCTCGCTCCCGGGCGCCTCCAATTGCCGGCGATGCAGGTTTTGGTGGCTCCGGATTGCTATGGCGACAGCATGTCGGCCGTCGAAGCCGCCGCAGCCATCGCGACCGGCTGGACCCGGTCACGGCCGGCCGATCGGTTCGTTGTTGCTCCGCAGTCCGACGGCGGCCCGGGTTTCGTGGAGGTGCTGGCCAAGCGGCTGGGGGAGAAGCGGCGATTGCGGGTGTCGGGGCCGCTGGACGACACGGTAGAAGCCGAGTGGGTGTTCGAGCCCGACTCGGCGACCGCGTACCTGGAATGCGCGCAGGCATGCGGTCTGGCACTGCTCGGCGGGCCTCCCACCCCGGAAACCGCGCTGGCGGCCCACAGCAGGGGAGTGGGGCAGCTGATCGCCGAGGCGCTGCGCGCCGGGGCGACGCGGATCGTGGTCGGGCTGGGCGGCAGCGCGTGCACGGACGGCGGGCAGGCCATGATTGCCGAACTCGGCGGCCTGGATGCCGCCCGCCGGCAACTGGCCGACGTGGAGCTGATCGCCGCCTCGGACACCGAATACCCCCTGGTGGGACCCTGGGGCGCGGCCAGGGTGTTCGGGCCGCAGAAGGGCGCGGACACGGCCGCCGTCGCAGCCCTCGAGGTCCGTCTCGAGGCGTGGGCGCTCGAGCTGGAGGCGGTGGCCGGACGAGACGTTAGCTCCGAGCCGGGCGCGGCCGCCGCCGGGGGCATCGGCGCCGGGCTGCTGGCGCTCGGCGGCCGGTGCGAGTCCGGCGCGGCGATCATCGCCGAGCACACTCACCTGGCCGACGATCTCGAGACCGCGGAGATGATCGTCACAGGTGAAGGCCGGTTCGACGAGCAGTCCCTGCACGGAAAGGTGGTCGGGTTTCTCGCGGACGCGGCCCGTCCGCTGGGGATCCCGGTGATCGTGCTGGCCGGCCAGGTCGGCCTGGAAAACTCGGCGGTGCGGTCGTCGGGCATCATGTCCGCGCTGGCCATCGCCGATTACGCAGGCTCGGTGCGGTTGGCGCAGGCGGACGCGGCAAACCAGCTCATGGGATTAGCGTCACAGGTTGCGGCTCGACTCGGGAATAGCGGTCCTGCGAGGTACCGTTGACGAAGTGGGTTTTACCCGAGGGGATCGGGCCCAGACCATGAGCCATGTAGGAGAAGCTATGACGGTGCAAAACGAGTCGAGCGCCACGACCACCCACGGCGTGATTCTGACCGAAGCCGCCGCTGCCAAGGCGAAGTCGCTGCTGGAGCAGGAGGGCCGTGACGACCTGGCGCTGCGCATCGCGGTCCAGCCGGGCGGGTGCGCCGGGCTGCGCTACAACCTCTTCTTCGACGACCGGACGCTGGATGGCGACCTGACCGCGGAGTTCGGTGGGGTGACCTTGACGGTTGACCGGATGAGCGCGCCCTACGTCGAAGGCGCGTCGATCGATTTCGTCGACACCATCGAGAAGCAGGGCTTCACCATCGACAACCCCAATGCCACGGGTTCCTGCGCCTGCGGAGACTCGTTCAACTGACCGGACGCTAGTACGAGCCCGCGGTGCGGAGCACGTACGAGCACACCATGATCTGGCCGCGCTGGAAAAGCAGCTGCGCAACGCCTTGCGCATCTGCGCGGGTCGGGCCCCCGGCCGCTGGCGATACCCGCATGGTGAACAGCGCCTGGGCCTGATATTGCGACAGGTACACAATCTTGTCGATGGACGTCAGCTCGACCTCGGAGAACTGCTTGCGGAACGCGTCGCTGCTCATTTTGGCCAGCGCCTGGTCCGACCGCTTGTCGCGCACCCCGTCGTACATGCCGCACAGCGTGTTGTGGACGATGATGTCGATGTCACGGTGCTCGAGCGCGTCGAGGTACTCCTGAATCGCCGCTTTGGCCGCTCCCTCGGAGAACGAGGTGCCGGTATTGGCCCCGTTGGTGCGGACGCCATACACGATCGCCACTGTCATCGCGGCTACCAGCGCGACGGCCACCAGCAGGCCGATGACCAGCCGCCGCTTGGACCGTCGCCTCGGGTACGGCGCCGGCGGCAGCTGCCCGGCATAGTCGGCCGGAGGGGGTCCCGCGTAGTTGGTTGGTGGGGGGGCGAAGACCGGGTCGCCGGGAGTGGGCCCGGTGGGGAATTCGACCCGCCGCGACTCGGCTTGGCGCGTTGGCCCGTCCGTGCCGACAGTGTGGTTCGGCGGGTGCGGACCGGCCATCGTGGTTCTCCTACGGTGGTAGACGGGACCATGAGCGGGTTCCTAGGCAGGCTAGCGCATCGATTTTTCGCCGACCGCGACGCGACGACCCGCGATACGCCTGAGTAAGCTAGACAACCTTATTAACGAAGGATGGAGATTTCGTGACGATCGCGGTGACGGGTTCGATTGCGACCGACAACCTGATGCGGTTTCCCGGCCGGTTTTCCGAACAGCTGCTAGCCGAGCATCTGCAGAAGGTATCGGTCAGCTTCCTGGTCGACGACCTGGTCGTTCATCGCGGCGGGGTCGCGGGAAACATCGCTTTCGCCATCGGCGTGCTGGGCGGTGACGTCGCGCTGGTCGGCGCGGCCGGCGATGACTTCGCCGACTATCGCGATTCGCTGGAGGCCCACGGCGTCAACTGCGACAACGTCCTGATCTCCGAGACCGCCCACACGGCGCGCTTCACGTGCACCACCGACCTCGACATGGCCCAGATCGCGTCGTTCTACCCGGGCGCCATGTCGGAGGCTCGCAATATCAAGCTCGCCGACGTGGTGTCGTCCATCGGTACGCCCGATTTGGTGATCATCGGGGCCAACGATCCCGAAGCCATGGTGGTGCACACCGAGGAGTGCCGCACGCTCGGGCTGGCCTTTGCCGCCGACCCCTCCCAGCAGCTGGCCCGGCTGTCTGGAGACGAAATCCGCAAGCTGATCGATGGCGCCAAGTACCTGTTCACCAACGACTACGAGTGGGATCTGATGCTGTCCAAGACCGGCTGGTCGGAGGCCGACGTGATGGTGCAGGTCGGCCTGCGGGTGACCACGCTGGGCGCCAAGGGTGTGGACGTAGTGAACCGGGACGGCACGACGATCCACGTCGACGTGGTGCCCGAGACCAGCCAGGTCGACCCGACCGGAGTCGGCGACGCTTTCCGGGCCGGCTTCCTGACCGGGCGCAGCGCGGGCCTCAGCCTGGAGCGTTCGGCGCAGCTGGGCTCGCTGGTCGCCGTGCTGGTGCTGGAGTCGGAGGGAACTCAGCGGTGGACCTGGGACCACGAGGTGGCGGCGACCCGGTTGGCCGGCGCTTACGGCCAGGACGCGGCCGCCGAGATCACCGCCGTGCTCGCCTGATTCGGTGACGCTTGGCGGCGTCGAGTGTGAACTAGCGGCGTTGAGTGTGAGGTCAGGGCGGGAATTCCGCGCGAAATCTACACCCAGGATTCACACTCGAAGCTCCGTTTCCCACTAGACCGAAGTTGCGGTGGTGAGGTAGTGCGTATTGGCCGCTGAGCTGGGGATTTGTTGCTTTGTGGGCGTTGGCTGTCTGACTACGCGGCGGTCAGTGGAATGGGGGCGCCGATGAGGTTGAAGGCGCGGCGCTGATCGGGGGTGGGGTCGGTGAGCATGGGGATTTCGGTGTTGATGCCGTGGTAGTGGATCTGGTTGCGGGTGAGGGTCCCTAGGTGAGCGAGCAGGCCGCGGAAGCTGCGCAGCGGGTCGCCCTGGGAATCGTGCTGGGTGGAGGCCTTGGTGTCGGCGCGGGCTGAGCGTTGCGCGGGGGCGACCGGGTTGTCCCGCTGGGGTGGGTGTTCATCGGTGAAAGTCATTGGCGCCCAGGCTTTGCGCAGGTGCCAGACCAGGTAGCAGGCCAGCATGCAGATCAGCACGTGGGCCTTGACACGCTCTTCGAGGCGGTGGTGGATGGGGCGCAGGTCGAGGTCATCGACTTTGATGATGCGGAAGTCGCGTTCGATGTGGGCCAGGTTCTTGTAGCCGATGACCACCCCGACCGCGTCCAGCTTGGTGGCGTCGACGTTGGTGCGCAGCACGTAGATGCCGTCGCGGGCGGCTTCGGCGGCGATCTGGTCGTGGCGGCGTTCGATGGTGAGGCTGGTGTCGGTGATGGTGTAGTGGAAGTGCTTGCCCACCTTGTGTTTGTTGATCACCTTGCCGACCGCGACGCCGATCTTGTCGGCGCCGGGCAGCCGGCCGGCCGCGACGCGGGCGATGATCGGGGCCAGCAGCTTGTCGGTCGCGGCGAGCAGGTCGTTGCGTTTGCGGGTGCGTTCGGCGGCCAGTGCTGGGTTGCGGCAGGCGATCAGCCGCTCGCCGGGGAAGTCGGGGTGGCTGATTTCGGCGAGGTCCTGGGTGTCGAACAGGCTCATCTGCAGCGGCCCATCCTCGGCGGCCAGTTTGGCGATGTCGGGTGCACGGAGCGCGGTGATCCACCCGAAATCCGTTGCGGTGTCGGGATCGTCGTTGAGTTTACGCAGCGCGTCGATGCGCGCGGTGGTGATCATGCCGCGATCGCCCACCAGCACCAGGTTGTTGATCCCGAAACTGTCGCGGATCACCGGGATGATCTCGGTGAACGCGTCCGGATCGGCGGTGTTGCCTTCGAACACCCGTGCGGCCACCGGGCGGCCCGCCGGGTCGGTGAGGATGCCGTATTCGATCTGCTCGCAGCCTTTCTTGCCGTCGCGGGAGTAGCCACGCGCGGCCAGCTCGCAGCACCGCCCGGTCACCCACGCCGAGGTCAGGTCGAACAGCGCCATCCGCTGCGGATTCACTTCTGGCCCAAGATGTTTGGCGGCGAGGTTGCTTTCGATGGCGTCTTGGCGCTCAAGCAGCCAGTCCATCGCGGCATAGATCTCGTCGGTGCTGGCGCCGGCGACATCGAGATCGGGTCCCAGAGTGACATCGGGCCACCAGGCGGCGGTGGCCAGCTTGGACGCCGGGCGCACCACCCGCGAGATGATCAGGGCCAGCACCAGATCGCGTGCCCGGCACGCTGGCCCCAGCAGCGCGGGAAAGCCCAGCTGGCGCGCCATCGCCGCGACCGCCGCCACGTGCCCGTGCGGCAGCGACCGGGCGATGCTGAACTCGGCGCCGGCCGGCACCAGCTGCCCACCCTTGAGCCCCGCATCGATCCAGTCCACCACGTGCTCGGGCAGCGCCGAGAGGTTGGCGACCGTCTCGTTGCGCACCCGCTTGCCCTCGCGGTAGGTGCGGCGCAGATACGCCGAGGAGTACTCGCGGGCGTTGCCCTGCTTGTTCACGTGCGTCTTGCGGACTCTGACTACGTGAACCTTCCCGCTTCCCCGCGACATGACAAGCAGCTTAACCGCTACATCGAGGTATTCCTAGCCGACACGCCCAGACATTCTGACTACATATTCCGATCTGTCCGAATTCTATCCCCAGGTCAACAAAACAATTGGCCCACTCAGCTATCGCAACTTCGGGCTAGAAGGTGCCCGCGCTAGAAGGTGACCGCGGTCTCCTCTGGCAATACCTGGAAGTCGGTGCTGGTCAACTCGGTGAGCCGACCGTAGTAGATGCCCCGCGCGTCGGGGGCGATGATTCCCTGGTGGATGGGTACCGCGCGCGCCGGTGCCACCGCGCGCAGGTAATCGACGGCCTCGGCAATCTTCATCCACGGGGCCGCCGCCGGGGCGGCCAAAACGTCGACCGGCTCGTCGGGCACGAACAGCGCATCGCCGGGATGCATTAGCCTGGCGGCGTGGTCCCCGTCGCCCACCAGATACGAAATATTCTCTATCACAGGGATTTCCGGGTGGATCACGGCGTGCCGACCGCCGACGGCCCGGACGGTCAGCTCCCCAATTCGCAGTTCGTCGCCGACGTGCACCGCCCGGCACGGCGCGTCCAGCTGAGCGGTGGTTTGCGGGTCGGCGTAGAGCGCGGCCTCCGGGTTGCCCTCGAGCAGCGACGGCAGCCGTTCGACGTCGACGTGGTCGGGGTGCTGGTGGGTGATCAGGATGGCCGTCAGGCCGGTGATTCCCTCGAAGCCGTGCGCGAAGGTACCGGGGTCAAAGAGCACACGCGTGTTGTCGAACTCGGCGAGCAGACAGGAATGGCCGAAATGCGTCAGTTGCATGTCTACGATTGTGCCCGGACGGGGGTGCTGCCGATGCGGGTGATCGTGGCGACGATGTTATTTGTCGGCGGCTTCGCGGTGGGTCTCGTCGTCGTCGTACCCGCCCACGCAGACCCGGAGACCTGCCCGTCCGTGTGTGACCAGATCCCGAACACCGCGTGGATCGGCCAGCACGCTGTGCCGTTGGACTCGGCATACAACTGGCCCGCGCTGGCCGGTTCGGCGGAGCAGGTGACGGGTACCGCCGTCGCGCCGCGTTTCCGCTTCGAGGATGTATGCGCTGCGCCGGCGGTACCGCAGGACGCCCGCTACTCGGCGGTAGCGGCTCGCGTGACGGTGACCCACCCGGACGGTCAGTGGCAGTTGCGGGCCCAGATCCTGCACTGGCGCGGCGATACGGCCCGCGGCGGCCCGACCGCGGCTTCGGTGTTCAGCAACGCCGTCGCCGCGCTGCGCGGCTGCCAGCGGGGGGCACCGGCACAGTCGCCGTCGATCACCAGCGACGAACCGAACCGGATGGCCGCGGTGATCAGCGGGCCGGTCGTCATGCACACCTATCTGGTGGCGCACGTGGCCAGCAGCACGGTCAGCGAGCTCACCCTCTGGTCGTCCGGCCCGCCACAGGTGCCGTGGCCGGCGATGGCGGACGACCCGGTGCTGAACTCCATGACCGCGCCACTGTGCGACGCCTACATCGCCTCGTGCCCGTAAGCCCCGTGCCGCATCCGTCGCCGGTAGAGTTGGCGCCGAAATAGACCTGAGGAGGAGCGCCGGTGGCCCGGGTGGTCGTTCATGTAATGCCCAAAGCGGAGATTCTCGACCCGCAGGGTCAGGCGATCGTCGGCGCACTGGGCCGGCTCGGTCATCCCGGGATCTCGGATGTCCGGCAGGGCAAGAGGTTTGAGCTGGAAGTCGACGATACGGTTGATGATTCGACGCTCGCCGAGATAGCGGAATCGCTGCTCGCGAACACCGTGATCGAAGACTGGACGATAAGCCGGGAGGCGCGGTGACGGCGCGGATCGGCGTCATCACCTTCCCCGGGACGCTCGACGACGTGGACGCCGCCCGCGCGGCCCGGCGTGTTGGCGCCGAGGCGGTGGGTTTGTGGCATGCTGACGCCGACCTGAAGGGGGTCGACGCGGTGGTGGTGCCCGGTGGGTTTTCCTACGGTGATTACCTGCGGGCCGGCGCCATTGCCAGATTCGCCCCGGTGATGGCCGAAGTGGTCGGCGCGGCGGGACGCGGCATGCCGGTATTGGGAATTTGCAACGGTTTTCAGGTCCTCTGCGAGGCCGGGCTGCTGCCCGGGGCGCTGACCCGCAACGCGGGTCTGCACTTCGTCTGCCGCGATGTATGGCTGCGGGTGGCATCGACCTCGACGGCCTGGACGTCGCGCTTCGAGCCCGACGCGGACCTGCTGGTGCCGCTGAAGTCCGGCGAGGGCCGCTACGTGGCCCCCGCGAACGTCATCGACGAGCTGGAGGGCGAGGGCCGTGTGGTGTTCCGTTACCACGACAACCCCAACGGCTCGCTGCACGACATCGCGGGCATCGGCTCCGCCAACGGTCGTGTGGTCGGGCTGATGCCGCATCCCGAGCACGCCATCGAAGCGCTGACGGGTCCCTCCGACGACGGGCTCGGCCTGTTCTATTCGGCGCTCGACACCGTGCTCGCCGCGTAGACGGAAATCCCCGCCGCACTGCGTAATTCGGTGAAGGCCGCGATCAGCTCGTCCGTCGCTTCGTGTGGATCGTTGAACGTCTGGTCGTCGGTGAGTACCGCAATGCCGAGCTGGCCGGCGTAGCTCCACACCGTGATGTTGACCGGGGCGCCCGGCGAAAGCACCCCGGTCGAATAGATCTCGCTGACCGTCGCGCCCCCGAAGTGGCCGCGCTCGCGCGGCCCCGCGACGCTGGACACCGCCACGTTCATCATCTTGTTGGGCGCCTCGCGCCGGCCCAGCCACCGGAAAGCGGCCGGGGCGATCGCGGTCGGCAGATAGGCCATCATCCGCCCGTAGAGTCGCGGGCCGAGGATTTCGTGGTCTTCCTTGGCGATTCGCGTCGCCAGCGCGACCAGCCGCGCCCGCTCGGTCGGGTCGGCGATGTGAACGGGCAGCGAAATGGACAGTCCGCTGATCTCGTTGCCGGTGATGCGGTCGGACTTGTCCGTGGCGGTCGGCACCGATGCGATGATCGGCCGATCGGCCGCGCCGTCATAGGCCAACAACAGCTTCCGCAGTGCGCCCGCCGCCGTCGCCAGGATCAGGTCGTTCATTGTGATGCCCAACGCCGTGGCGGTTGCCTTGACGTCGGCCAGCGGCAGCGTCGCGCTGGCGAAGCGCCGCCGGGGTGACACGACGTGGTTGAGAAAGGTCGGTGGCGCGTCGAAGGCGTCGGCCAGATCCGGGTGAGCCCCGCGCTCCCTGGTCCGGCGGCGCACCCGCGTCAACCCCACCGCTGCGTCGCGGATCAGCGCCGGCAGCCCGGCGACCTGCCGGGCGTGGTCGAGAGCGGCGGCGCACAGCAGATCACCACTGGACGGTGTGACGCCGGCTTCGGCTTCGCGTTCGTCGGTGGTCGCGTCCGTGAGATCCATCGCGCGTGCCAGCAGGTTGACCGACGCGACGCCGTCGGCCAGCGCATGGTGCACCTTGCCGATCAACGCGAAACGACCCCCGGACAGCCCCTCGGCGAAATGAAACTCCCACAGCGGGCGGCTGCGATCCAGGGGCGTGGAGGCCACCTCACCGATGACCCGGTCGAGCTCTCGGCGGCCGCCCGGTGCGGGCACCCGCACCCGCCGCAGGTGATAGTCCAGGTCGACTTCGCAGTTCTCTTGCCACATCGGGTGATGCAGTTGCCAGGGGATGTCAACGAGCTTGTAGCGCAACGGTTCCAGCAGATGCAACCGGCGACGCACGTGGTGGCGGAACGTGTCGAAGCCGAACTCGCCGTCGAAGTCGGACGGGTCGATGACCGCCACCTTCAACGTGTGCGTGTGCAGGTTCGGTGTCTCGCTGTAGAGCAGCATCGCGTCCATGCCGTTGAGTCTTTTCACACGCCACCTCGCCGTGCCGACGCCCGTCAATGAAGTCGTCAGCCCAGGACGGGCAATCGGCGCTGACCGGCCAGCCGCTTGAGCGCGGCCTCCATCACCGCGCGGACGTGGGCGTCGACCTCGTCGACGTCGGGGTCTTCGCCGAATCGGGCGGTGACGTCGATCGGCTCGAGTACCTCCGTGACGATCTTGGCCGGCAGCGGCAGGTTGGGCGGGAAGATCATGCTCAGCCCGAACGGGAATCCGAAGCTGACCGGCAGAATGTCCATCCGGGCCTTGGTGAGCCCCAACTTGCGGGCCATCCAATTGCCCCGGGTCAGGAACAGCTGGGTCTCCTGGGCGCCGATCGACACGGTGGGAATGATCGGCACCGCGGTTTCGATCGCCGTCCGGACGTAGCCGGTGCGGCCGTTGAAGTCGATGGTGTTCGCGCTCAGCGTGGGCCGGTACGAGTCATAGTCGCCCCCGGGGAATACCAGTACCACGGCGCCGGAATGCAATGCGGTGGCGGCATTTTCACGGCTCGCTTCGATGACGCCGAGACGGCGCAGCCAGTCGTCCATCGGGCCGATGAATAGGCCGTAGTGGCCGAGGGTGTAGACGGGGCGGTCGTAACCGAAGTGGTCGTAGAAGGCCGGCGAGAAGATGAATACGTCCGGCGTCAACATGCCACCGGAGTGGTTGGACACGATCAGAGCGCCACCGGCGGGCGGAATGTTGTCCAGGTTTCGCACCTCGGCGCGATGCCATCGCCTGATCACTGGCGCGATGTTTTTGATGATCTGTTTGGTGAACGTCGGATCCCACTTGGCGGTCTCGTGATTGTCCGCCACCGTGCCGCTACTGCCCTTCATGGTTCGCCCTCAAGTTTTGCCGGTCGTCGTTTTTGCCACTGTTATTGATTGCCGGTGTGACGCCGGCCTCAAACCTCAGCGCGTGTGCGACATATGCTACTCTCTTTTTAGGAGAATATCATATCCGTTAGCTACGGACCGGCCACGATCGAGGGAGTATGTCCGAAAAGGTTCTTGTTACAGGGGGTTTTGGGCTGGTCGGCTCGCAGACCGTGCGCCAGCTGGTTGCCGACGGCCACCGCGTGGTCGCCACCGACCTGGGCACCGCTGACCAGCGCAGGGCGGCCAGGTCGCTGCCCGCGGGTGCCGAGGCGTATTGGGCGGACCTGACCGACACGAACCAGGTCGACCGCCTCGTCGCCGAGACGTCACCCACGGTGATCATCCACCTGGCCGCGATCATCCCGCCGGTGATCTATCGCCAACCCGACCTGGCACGCCGCGTCAATGTCGACGCGACCGTGGCGCTTCTGCGCGCCGCGCAGGCAAGCCCGCAGCCGGTGCGCTTCATCCAGGCTTCCAGCAATGCCGTGCATGGCGCCCGCAACCCGCACCGCCACCACGATCTGTTGCAAGCGGACACCTCGATGTGGCCGTCGGATCTCTACGGCGCGCACAAGGCCGAGGCCGAAGAACACGTCCGATCCTCGGGTCTTGAGTGGGTGATCCTGCGCCTGGCCGGGGTGATGAGTGTCGACCCGGGGGCCATGCCGTTCAGCGTCGATGCGCTCTTCTTCGAAAGCGCGCTGCCGACCGACGGTCGCATCCACACCATCGACGTTCGCGATGCCGCGGGTGCGTTTGCGGCGGCGACGACCGCCGATGTCGGCGATGAAGTCCTGCTGATCGCCGGCGACGAGTCGCACCTGCTGCGGCAGGGAGACGTCGGTCAGGCGCTGGCCGCCGCCCGAGGCCTGGTCAACGTCCTGCCGGGAGGCCGGCCGGGCGACCCCGACAGCGACGACGGCTGGTTCGTGACCGACTGGATGGATACCACCCGCGCTCAACAGGCCCTGCGATTCCAGCGCCATCCGTGGCCGGACATGCTGGCCGAGATGCGCGCCACCGCAGGGTGGCGGCGCTACCCGATGCGGTTGATCGCTCCGGTCGCCCGGCAGTTTCTCAAACGCCGTGCCGCTTACCGGAATTCGCCGGGTTGCTACGCCGACCCGTGGGGCGCCATCCGGACCAAGCTGGGTGACCCTCAGCCCGACACCGCCGTTACCGCGACCTAGTCGGAGCCGGGCACAACGCCGGAAGTTCAACCCGCGTCGCGCAGTAACGGCGGTGCCGCCGGCGGCAACTCGACGGCCGGGGTCAACTGCCCGAATAGGTCGATCGCGTCCGCGATGGTGTGGTCGACGAAGGATGCGAAATCCCCGAAGGAGACGCCTTCCCGGATCCACTGTGACCTGCGCGCCACGACGCCGATCCGCTGTGGATCGGACGAGCCGTGCACGATCGCTGTGACTTCCCGGTTCTGCTGGTTCCATGCGTCGGCGAAGTGCGCCAGCCACGGGCGGTCGGCCGCGGGGAAGAAGCACGCGGGAGCGACGCGAATCATCAGGACGTCGCCGTCCGTGGGGGAGATCTCCAGGTGCACGTGCAGCCGACGAGGACTGGTCTTGGCGACGTAGAAGTATTCACCATCGTGCGCGCCGCGGAAATACCGGCTGCCGCGAGTGCACAGATAGCGTTCGATGAGGTCCGCGCAGCGCGGCTCACTGGCCATGAGATCAATGCTGAGGCCGGCGGCTTTGCGAATCCTTGGAGCCGAGCTAGCCGCTGCCGAAGAAGTTGTTGAGAATTCGCTGAGCGAGCGGTCGAGCCGAGCTCACAGCTCCTCGGAAATCGACTCAGTGCGCCCACGACAGGTGTTGTTCGTAGTCCAACTGCCGGCGACCCGTTGCTGCACGCACTAGTGCGGGAGGCGCCCGGCGGAGATACGCATCGAAGGCGTTCCGAAGAAACGGAGGAGACGCATCAGCACAGCCCACCAAACCAGCGTCGCCGCCGGCTTCTTGCGAATTCGCCCTTTTCTGCCGCGAGTGCGCGGGACGGGCCGACGAGGGTGCCGGTGGGCTTGGGGCCGCTGAGGAAGTTGGCGCACACTTTGGCCACCTCGCCGCGGCCGAATTCGATGAAGCATTCGCCCGCCCCGTCGTAGGGTGGCGGCGGGGGTGTCTGGTGTAGCCGGGCGGTAATGTCGTCGGCGACGACCGCGGCGGCGCGCTCGGCGAACACGCCGGCCTTCGCGGTGTAAGCCGCGGCTACGTCACCGATGGCGTAGACACCGTCGAATTGCGTTGCCAGGTTGGTCTTTTCCACGGGAACCCAGCCGTCTGGTGCCAGCCCGGAAGCCGCCACGACCGCCGGCACCCGATGCACTGGGATGCCGATGAACAGGTCATACGGGATGGCGTCGCCCTCGGCGAACTCGGCGACCTTGCTCGCGGTGTTCAGGCGGCACACCGTGCGCTTTGGGACGAAGGTGATCCCGCGGGCGTTCAGGTGCGTCAGAATCGGCTCGGACACCTCCTTGGCGACCGGCACCGGGGCGCCCATGTAGCCGGTCACCGTGATTGTCACCCGATCCCGTAAGCCGCGGCGCGCGAAGTAATCCTCAAGCAGGAAGGCTCTTCGAACGGCGCAGGCGGACACTTGTACGGTTCGCCGAGCACACTAATGACGATATTGCCGCCGTCGAACGACGGCAGCGCGTCGCGGAGGCGTTCCGCGCCGGCGAGGGTGTAGTACTCGTAACCACCCTCGCTGAAATCAGCGGTTGCCGTCGGGTGGCACTCGGCGCCGAGCGCGATGACGAGGAAATCGGCATCGTATGAACCCTTTTGGGTGCGGACGCAGCGGTGTTGCGGGTCGATAGCGGTGATCAGCTCGTGGCGGAACTCGATCCCGGGTAACGCCAACCCCGTGTAGGGTAGCCGCACCCGCTCGGCTGCGCACCTCCCGAGCAGTACATCCAATTTCGAAAAGCCAAAGAAGAACGAGTCGCTACCATCGATCAGCGTCACCTGCGCCTCGCCCAACAGCAATTCGGACAACCTGGTGGCCAGTTCGAGGCCGCCGAAACCGGCGCCCAAGATCAACACGCGAGACATTGTCGGATTCCTTCCCGCTATTACGGTTTCGGTCCGGTCCGGTCGAGCAAGGCAACCTTTACGGGTTTGGGACGAGGCGCAGATAGGGTCGAGGTGCTCGCCAGCCATCGGGATATATAAGGCGGGCCTCATCGTCGGTGACCGAGACAGCGATGATGACGTCATCGCCCTGCCGCCATTGCGCCGGGGTAGCAACGCGGTGAGTTGCGGTCAATTGCAGCGAGTCGATAGCGCGGAGCACTTCGTCGAAGTTGCGGCCCGTGGTCATGGGGTAGACCAGCACAAGCTTGATCTTCTTGTCGGGTCCGATCACGAATACATTTCGCACTTTGGCGTTGTCGGCCGGGGTGCGGCCGCGTGGGTCCCCCTCGGTGTCCGCGGGTAGCATCCCGTAGGCCTTCGACACGGTGAAGTCGGTATCGGAGATTAGCGGGTAGTTGAGCGCGGCGCCCTGGGTGTCTTCGATGTCCTGCGCCCACCGGGCATGGTTGTCCAACGGGTCAACCGATAAGCCGACGATTTTGACGTCGCGACGGTCGAACTCCGGCTTGATCTTCGCCAGGTATCCGAGCTCTGTGGTGCAGACCGGGGTGAAATCGCGCGGGTGCGAAAATAGCACCGCCCAGCTGTCGCCCATCCACTCGTGGAAATCGATCGGCCCATCGGTACTCTGCGCGCAGAAGTCCGGTGCGGTATCGCCAATAGTTAGCGGCATGGCTACCTCCTATGGTGCGTCTTCAGATGGATCGCCTGATGCCCCCCGGCTGGGGGTCGTCAAAACGACTGCGTCTATTGGGTGTTCGCGGCCCCGCAACACCAGCGTGCGCCCCGGGGCACCCGCTGCCAGGTCGGTGGCGACTCCTTCGGCGACCAGCAACTCGCCTGCGGCCGCATGCTGCTGCATTCGTGCCGCTACGTTGACGGTGTCGCCCAGCGCCGTGAAATCCACCACCGCCGTGCCGATGTTGCCGACGTAGGCGATCCCTGCGTTTACCGCGGCACCCAGCTCGATCCATGGGCCTTCCGAGGATCCGTAGCCGACGGCGCGCAACAGCGCCAGGCCCGCTTCGACAGCTCGCCGGCGGTATTCGCCGCCGCTGATACCGGGCACGAAGAACGCCATCACCTCGTCGCCGATGAGCTTGTCGATCACCGCGTCGTAGCGCAGCAAAGCGCGCGTCGCCGTGAAGTAGAACCGGTTCAGCAGTGCGGCGAAATCCTTGGCGCCGGCCCGCTCGGCGAGCGCGGTGGAACCGCGCACGTCGGCGAACAGAACCGCGACGTCCACTTCGGCTCCGCCGGCCGGCAGCGCATCGCAACATCGCGTGCACAGGTTGGGGTTCTTGCGCGACGGGCTGAACCCGGCCGCACCCAGGACACGGCCGGCCACCCCGCCGAAGGGGTTACTGCACATCTTGCAGCGCGGCTCGGCAGGCAGGTGGCGAAATACTCGCCGCGCCCTGACCAGAGCCGCGTGACCCTCCGTGAGCAAGGTTCGCCATTGCTCGGAAGTGGCCGCTTCGCGGCCTGCATCGGTGGTCATGGACAGATGGTCCCTCGAAAGTGACCAGCGGTGCATGGGGCGTTTGCCTTAAGTTTTCGCTGTCCCCATCCCGGGTCCGGCGTAAATTCGCGGTGTGGGTGCGACGTCCGACGTCAAGCACGTCCGGCTGGCAGAAGTGTTGGCCGCGTTGTCGCTTGGCACCGATCTGGGCATGGGACTGCCCATGGAGCATGTGCTGCGGCAGTGCCTGATCTCGATGCGGTTGGCCGACCGGGCAGGGCTAGATGCGGCCGACCGCAGTGTCGTCTACTACACAGCGTTGCTGGCGTGGGTTGGTTGCCATGTGGACGCCTACGAACAAGCCAAGTGGTTCGGCGACGACCTAGCGCTGAAAGCCGATTTCCGCACAACGGATTTCACCGGCCCAGCGGCCACCGCCCGTTTCATGCTGGAACATTTTGGCGCCGGCTTACCGACGGGCGGGCGGGCGAAGTTGAGCGCCGAAATGATGCGATCGGGGCGGCCGCGGCGACGGGCCGCGTTGGAGCGTCACTGTTATGCGGCCGACGACCTCGCGGGCCGGCTCGGGTTGGGGAACCGGGTCCGGCGAAGCATTTTGCAGACCTTTGAGCGGTGGGACGGCAAGGGTGTGCCCGACGGCGCCAAAGGTGATGACATCCTGCCCACGGCGCGCATTGTCAACCTCGCCGACGTTGTGGAGGTCTATCAGCGGGCGGGCGGAACCCCCTCGGCGGTCGCGGTGGCCCGCGAGCGGAGCGGCACCCAGTTCGATCCGGCCATCGTGGAGGTTTTCTGCTCGGCGGCGGCCGAGATCCTCGCCAAGT
>Ga0318523_10000036_pt1 | contig 24358 bp, 23 predicted proteins | sample GRESIP178b2f19_FD_203500 | JGI IMG/M metagenome (GOLD analysis project Ga0318523, IMG submission 203500) | Tropical soil microbial communities from Luquillo Experimental Forest, Puerto Rico - GRE.SIPMG.178b2f19 | ecosystem: Environmental > Terrestrial > Soil > Tropical forest > Bulk soil...
ATCCTGTATCCCTCGGGTGAACTCAGTGGGATACCGATGGTCCGTGAGTCCATTATCACGGTCCGGTCCTTTTCCAGGGCGGTGAAGTTTCCGATGGGTGTCGGGCGGCTGGGCTTCCCCATCGACGCCGGCATCGTGCGCAGCACCTCTCCGTTTCGGCTGACGGTGAAGGTGTGCTCGGATATGCTGGCAACACCAAGTAACTCGTCACCGGTCTCAAACCCGGTCGTCAGGGCCTGCACTCCCACCGAGACATGGCTGTGGGCGGGCCAGTAGTGGTTCGGAACCCACTGCACGACTTTGTTGTCGAGCCATTCGAAATGTCCCGGTATGTTGCTCGGCGACATGACGCGTATGGACCGTTCGGCGGCAAGGCGATCGGTGACCGGCGCGGTAAACGTCACCACGACAGGATGCGCCACGCCCACCACGGCGCCAGTGGCCGGCAAAACCGAGGCAACCCCGGGAACTGGCTGGGGTACCGGGACCGCGGCCACGGTGCGGGCGCCGCTTCCCAACAAGCCCATGCCGGCGATCGCTACCATAACGGATAGATAACGAACACCTCGACGCATGGCGTTCACCCTTCGAGACGGTGCAGTCAACACAACGGTATTCTACTGGCTGTCTACCCATTACGGTTTTCAGCAAACATTGGCAGCTTCTCACGCTCACCGCAATAACGATCCGATCACCGGTTGAGTTCGATCCCATCACGGGCAGGCCCGGGGAGGAGCAACGTGACGGCAAACGATCGCTACACGCGTCCGCTGGCGAGTTCGGCCGCACTCGTGCTGATCGATGTACAGCGGGATTTCCTGGACCTCCCGGACGACGGTGCTGCGATGCCGGTCGCGGGCACGTGCGCGGCGATCCCGGCAATGGCCAAGTTGGCGACAGCGTTCCGCGAACGCCGGCTGCCGATCGTGCATGTCATCCGGCTGTACCAGCCGGGCGGGTCGAACGTTGAGCTGGTGCGGCGACAATCGATAGAGCAGGGCGCGAGAATCGCAGTGCCGGGCAGCGCCGGTTCGCAGATCGCCGCTGAACTATTGCCCAATGTTGTTGAATTGGACCACGAATTACTGTTGGCGGGTGGCTTCCAACGAGTCGGGGCCGCCGAGCATGTCATGTACAAGCCCAGGTGGGGCGCCTTCTTCAACACCTGCCTTGACCGGCATTTGCGCGAAAGTGGCAGCAATACACTGGTTTTCGCGGGATGCAACTTTCCGAACTGCCCTCGTACGTCGATCTACGAAGCGTCCGAACGGGACTTCCGGATTGTGCTGGTCTCAGACGCGATCTCGGGTTTGTACGACCGGGGTGTTGAAGAATGCCGTGCCATCGGAGTGGAAGTCTTGGGGTTGTCGGAGACACTGGATTGGCTGGCGCGCTAGCTGCGCGTTAGCCTCAGCGACATCGGTGCCCGAAGGCCGAGCCCGAACATGGAGGAGTGCGGGTGCTTTTCCGTCAGTTGGAGTACTTCGTCGCGGTCGCCCAGGAGCGCCACTTCGCCAGGGCGGCCGAGAAGTGCTACGTCTCCCAGCCCGCACTTTCCGCCGCGATCGCCAAGCTCGAAAGAGAGCTGAACGTCACGCTGATCAATCGTGGGCACAGCTTCGAAGGCCTTACGCCCGAAGGGGAGCGATTGGTGGTGTGGGCCAAGCGGATCCTTGCCGAACACGATGCATTCAAGGCCGAGGTGCACGCCGTGCGATCCGGTATCACCGGAACGCTTCGGCTGGGCGCGGTTCCAACTGCTTCCACGACGGCGTCGCTGGTGCTTTCGGCGTTCTGCTCGGAGCATCCGTTGGCGAAGGTGCAGATCCATTCCCGGCTGGCCGCCTCCGAGCTGTACCGACGCCTGCGCGAGTTCGACCTGGACGCCGCCATCGTGCACACCGCGCCCGACGACGGTCTCGACGTGAACCTGGTGCCGCTGTATGAGGAGCACTACGTCTTGCTGTCGTCGGCGGACATGCTGCCCTCCGGTGCATCGACAATGACTTGGCCGGAAGCCGCGCAATTGCCGCTGGCGTTGCTCACCGCCGACATGCGGGACCGTCAGATCATCGACGAAGCATTCGCCGGCCACGACATCACCGTCACGCCGCAGGTTGAAACCGACTCCGTAGCTTCGCTATTGGCACAGGTCGCCACCGGGAATTGGGCGTGCATCGTTCCGCACACCTGGCTGTGGACGTCGCGGCTGGCCGCAGAAATCCAAGCGGTCGAAATGGTCGATCCTGCGCTCGACGCAGAGATCGCGCTGGCCACCAACTCAAGCGGGCCGGGCTCACCGATCGCCCGCGCTCTCACCGCGTGCGCGCGGCAACTGGCACTCAACGACTTCTTCGACGCCCAACTGCTGGGTATCACCCGTCGGCGCTGACCCCGGCCGGCGGCGGAGCGGCCGCGCTGGTCGGGTTGAGGCTTGCCAGATGGCCGCTTTCCACCCCGGCCGCCGGATCCAGTTCACAGTCGATGATCGCCGGCCCGTTCGAGGCGATCGCTTCGGCCAGCGCCGACCGCAGCTCGGGCGGACTGGTGACGTGATATCCCTTGCCGCCGAACGCCTCTGCGATCAGCTCGTGATGCGCCCGCGCGTTCAGGACGGTCGGCGCCGGATCGGTGCCCGCCGACGCTTCGTCGCCGCGGTAGACGCCGCCATTGTTGAGGATTACGACGGTCACCGGCAGGCGATAGCGGCAGATGGTCTCGACTTCCATGCCGCTGAAGCCAAATGCGCTGTCACCCTCGATCGCGACCACGGGACCACCGGTCTCGACTGCGGCGGCGATGGCGTAGCCCATACCGATACCCATCACGCCCCAGGTTCCGGTGTCCAGCCGGTGTCGTGGTAACTCCATGTCGATGACGTTGCGGGCCAGGTCCAGTGCATTGGCTCCCTCGTTGACAACATAAACCCCCGGGTTTTCCTGCAGCACGGAGCGAATGGCGCCGAGCGCGTTGTAAAATCGCATGGGGTGCGGATCTTCATCCAGGCGCTTGCGCATCTTGGCGTTGTTGCGGTCTTTGCGATCGGCCAACTCGTTGATCCATTCCGCGGGCACGACAATCGGATGTGTGGTCACGGCGTCACACAGCGCCGACATCACCGAGCCGATGTCACCGGCCAGCGGCGCCGCTATCGGTTGGTTGCTGTCGAATTCAGACGCCGCGATGTCGACTTGCACGAACTTGGCGTCGGCGGACCATTGCGGCGAATCCCCGTGGCCGAGTAGCCAGTTCAGCCGGGCGCCTACCAGCAACACCGTGTCGGCGCGCGCGATCGCCAGTGAGCGCGCGGCCGCGACGGACTGCGGGTGTGAGTCCGGCAGTAGCCCTTTGGCCATCGACATCGGCAGAAATGGAATTCCGGTGGCCTCCACAAACTTTCGAATCGCACCGTCGGCCTGAGCATACGCGGCGCCCTTGCCGAGCACGATCAGCGGTCGCCGCGCCCGCGCCAGGACGTCCAGCGCGCGGTCGACCGCCGCCGGCGCCGGCAGTTGCCGGGGTGCTGGGTCGGTCACCCGCCAGACGGTGCCCGCCGCGGCGGAAGCCTCCATGGCCTGACCCAGGACGTCACCCGGGATATCGAGATAGACGGCGCCCGGCCGCCCGGAAACTGCGGTGCGAACGGCGCGCACGACCCCACGCCCGATGTCCTGGACCCGGGCGACCCGGTATGCGGCCTTCACGAAAGGCCTTGCGGCATTGAGCTGATCCAGGTCCTGATAATCGCCGCGCTGCAAATCGACCAGAGCTCGATTGCTCGAGCCCGAAATCTGGATCATCGGGAAGCAGTTCGTGGTGGCGTTGGCCAGCGCGGGCAGGCCATTGAGAAATCCGGGCCCCGATGTCGTCAGGCAAACACCGGGGCGTTGCGTGAGGAATCCGGCGGCCGCAGCGGCATTGCCGGCAGAAGTCTCTTGCCGGAAACCGATGTAGCGCATTCCGGAAGCCTGCGCGACGCGGGCGAGGTCGGTGATCGGAATGCCGACGATCCCGTAGATGGTGTCGATGTCGTTGGCCTTGAGCGCATCCACCACGAGGTGGAAGCCGTCGGCCAGATGTGTCGCTGTGCCGAGAGATGCCGAAACTGTGGTCATGGTGGCGACTCCTCTGCGAGTGTTCGGCGGAGTTAGTGCCCGTAGGTGTCCAAGACTAGGCGCGGACGGTCACGCCGGCTCAATAGCCGTGGGTTATCGATCGTGAGCGGATCGGTATTGGACGGGCACGAAGGCGGCGCGGCATCGTGTGAGCATGAGCTTTTCACAATCAGGCGGAAGGGGTGTCGCGATGAGGTCTGACTCGATCGCCGATCTGGTCGAGGCGGCGGCAAGCCGGCAGCCGGACGCGCCTGCGCTGGTTGTCACCTCCGATCGCGTACCGGTCAGCTACCGCGAGTTGATCCGAGTGGTTGACGACCTGGCCGGCCAGCTGAAAAGGGGTGGCCTGCTTCCGGGTGATCGGGTCGCGCTGCGTGCCGGCAGCAACGCCGAATTCGTCGTCGGCTTGTTAGCGGCGTCGCGAGCGGACCTGATCGTGGTCCCGTTGGACCCGGCCCTGCCCCCCGCGGAGCAACGCGCCCGAAGCGAGGCCGCGGGAGTGCGGGTGGTGCTCGTCGACAGCGAGGCGCCCGGCGATGAGGGGGATCCGACCCTGCGGTGGCCGATCGCGGTGAGCATCCGCCGCGACCCGGGCGCCCGAGAAGGCGCCGTCGCCGTCAACCTGGACGCCGCCACGCCCCCGAAGACGGACACCTCGGCGCCCGAGGGAATCCGGGACGACGACGCCATGATCATGTTCACGGGCGGAACCACGGGCTTGCCGAAGATGGTTCCGTGGACGCACAAGAACATCATCGCCTCGGTGCGCGCCATCGTCGCCGGCTATGGACTCGGCCCACAGGACGCGACGGTCGCGGTGATGCCGCTCTACCACGGTCACGGGCTCCTCGCCGCATTGTTGTCGACCCTGGCATCCGGCGGTGCAGTGCTGCTGCCGGCCCGCGGGCGGTTCTCGGCGCACACGTTCTGGGACGACATCGACGCCGCCCGGGCCACCTGGTACACCGCGGTCCCGACGATTCACCAGATTCTGTTGGAGCGCACCCAGACTGAGCAGCCGCGGGACAACCCGTCCGCACTCCGCTTCATCCGCAGCTGCAGCGCGCCGCTCACCCCGGAAACGGCTCAGGCATTGCAAGACACGTTCTCGGCGCAGGTGGTCTGTGCCTTCGGCATGACCGAAGCGACCCACCAGGTCGCCACGACAGGTATCGGGAGCATCGGTCGGAACGAAAACCCCGCTGCGACACCCGGTCTCGTCGGTCGGTCGACCGGACCCGAAATCCTGATCGTCAGCTCGGCAGGCGAATCCCTGCCAGCGGAAGCCGTCGGGGAGGTCTGGCTGCACGGCCCGACGGTCGTGCGCGGCTACCTCGGTGACCCGGCGATAACCGCTGCCAACTTCACCGACGGATGGCTGCGCACCGGCGACCTGGGATCGCTGTCGGCCGACGGTGACCTCACCATCCGGGGTCGGATCAAGGAACTCATAAACCGTGGCGGCGAGAAGATTTCGCCCGAGCGTGTCGAGGGCGTACTGTCCACCCACCCCAACATTTTGGAGGTGGCCGTCTTCGGCTTGCCGGACAAGATGTATGGGGAGACGGTGGCCGCGGTGATCGTGCCCCGGGAATCACCCGCGCCGACACCGGCCGAGCTTGCGGTGTTCTGTCGCGAGCGGCTGGCTGCCTTCGAGATGCCCGCCACCTTCCGGGAAGCCGGCGAACTGCCACATACCGCGAAAGGCTCGTTGGACCGACGCGCCGTGGCCGAGCGGTTCGGCAGCGGGACGTAGCGAACCGGCCCGGTGAGAAGCGCTGCGCGGCAATGCGTTTACGACGGTCGCCGACTGCACCTCACTGGGCGGCGGACGTCACGTTTCCCCAAGCGGCCCGCGCACCCGAATCCCCGATGCGGTAGACCTGCACCAGCATCGCCACGGCCGCGGCGATCACCAGCACCCCCACCACCGAGTGCAGAGCGAATTTGACCGTGGCTCCGCGGCCCTGACGGATGTGAACGGCCGTCAGCAGCGTGACGGAAGCCACCAGCGCCGCCGCCATGTAGATGAGGGTTTCTCCGAGTCGCTCATGCGTCATCAGTGCGGGTGACGCAGGACCGACGCGGGCTGCCAACCACGCACCCGAGCTGGTGGTCAACGGGGTCAACACGAGTGTGCCCATGGCCAGCAGCAGAACCAGCCAGATCAGCCGCCGTCGCGCCGCGGGCCACAACACACAGAGGATCGCCAGCACTGCTGTCAGCGGGGCCAGGACGACGACGAAATGGTTGAGCAGGATGTGCGCGGGAAGCCCGTTAATTGTCGACATGCATCAATCGGCGGTCACGCCGTCGATTTCACCCGCGCGGCGGCCGATTCCGGCATCGGTTCGTAGCGGGCGAACGAACGGGTGAATGACGCGGCCCCATGCGAAAGTGAGCGCAAGTCGATTGCGTAGCGCGTCAGCTCGACCTGAGGCACTTCGGCTTTGACCACCGTGCGTTCATGGCCGGCGGTGTCGGTACCGAGCACTCGGCCGCGGCGCCCGGACAGGTCGCCCATCACCGCGCCGACGAAGTCATCGGGTACCAGCACCGTGATCTCGTCGATCGGCTCGAGCAGGATCACCTTCGTCGCCGCCGCCGCCTCCCGCAGAGCCAGCGCACCCGCGGCTTGGAACGCGAAGTCCGACGAATCCACACTGTGGGCCTTGCCGTCGAACAGGGTGACCCGGATGTCGACCATCGGGTAACCGGCCTGCACCCCCTTCTCCATCTGCGCGCGGACGCCTTTCTCCACGCTGGGGATGTAATTCCGCGGCACCGCTCCGCCGACCACCTTGTCGACGAACTCGAACCCGGAGCCCTCGGGCAGCGGTTCCACCTCGATGTCGCACACCGCGTACTGGCCATGCCCGCCGGACTGTTTGATGTGGCGGCCATGGCCTTTCGCCTTGCCGGCGAGCGTTTCTCGTAGGGGGACTCGGAGCTCGATCGTGTCCACGTTGACGCCGTACCGATTCGCCAGCGCGTCGAGGACGACGCCGGCATGGGCCTCGCCCATGCACCAGAGCACGATCTGGTGCGTCGCCTGGTTCTGCTCGATTCGCAGTGTGGGATCCTCGGCGGCCAACCGCCCCAGCCCGACCGACAGCTTGTCTTCGTCGGCCTTGGCGTGCGCCTGAATGGCGATCGGCAGCAACGGCTCCGGCATCGTCCAGGGTCTCAACACGAGAGGTTCGGACTTATCCGAGAGGGTGTCGCCGGTTTCGGCGCGGCTCAGCTTGCCGATCGCGCAGATGTCGCCCGCCACCACCGAGGCCGCGGGGCGCTGCTGCTTGCCGAGCGGGAAGGACAGGACCCCGATGCGTTCGTCTTCGTCGTGGTCGGGATGCGAAGTCCCATTCCCGTTGGCCTCGCCGAAAAACGATTCAAAATGGCCCGACACGTGAACCGTCGCGTCGGGCCTGATGGTCCCGGAGAACACCCGGACCAGACTGACCCTGCCGACGTAGGGGTCCGACGTCGTCTTCACCACCTCCGCGAGCAACGGCGCATCGGCGTCACACGCCAGCTTCGCGTGCGTAGCGCCGTTCGGCGTGAACACGTCTGGCAGCGGGTGTTCCATCGGAGAGGGGAATCCCCGAGTGGCAACCTCCAGCAATTCCAGGGTGCCGACGCCGGTGCCGCTGCACACGGGGATCACCGGGAAAAACGAGCCCCGGGCAACGGCTCGCTCCAGATCCTCGATGAGCACCGACTCGTCGATCGACTCGCCACCGAGATAACGCTCCATCAGGGACTCGTCCTCGGACTCCTCGATGATTCCCTCGATCAGGGTGCCGCGCTCCTCCTCGATGCGGTCGGCGTCGGAAGGGTCCGGCTCGTGCACGGTCCGCTGGCCGCCGGCGTACTGGTAGCGCCTCTGGGATAGCAACCCGATCAGGCCTTGGCAGGCCGGTAGGTCGGTCGGCAGGTAAAGCGGTAAGACCTTGTCGCCGAATGCGTTTTGCGCGGCGGCCAGTGCCTCCTGATAGTTCGCCCGGGCGTGGTCGAGCTTGGTGATCACCACGGCGCGCGGCATGCCCACCTGACTGCATTCCTGCCACAGCGACTTGGTGGGCTCGTCGACGCCCTCATTTGCCGCGATCACGAACAGCGCGCAATCCGCGGCTCGCAACCCGGCGCGCAACTCGCCCACGAAGTCCGCGTACCCGGGTGTGTCGACGAGGTTGATCTTGATGTCGTCATGGGACAGGGAGGCGACGGCGACGCCAACGGACCGCTGCTGCCGGATCTCCGCGTCGTCGTAGTCGCAGATCGTGCTTCCCTCGGTGACCGAGCCCGGCCTCGACAGCACTCCGGCGGCGACCAACAAGGCCTCGACCAGGGTGGTCTTGCCGCCCCCCGAGGGTCCCACCAGGACCACATTGCGAACGTCGGCCGGACTGTTCGCGGTGGGGGCGGCTCCCGCGCCCTGGGAAGCGTTCGCCTTGTCCGCCATAAGTTTCCTCCAGTTCTGCGGGTCGCATCGCTCGCTGTGTGTCCTGCACCACAGGGCGCTGTAGGCAACTTTTCCCCCAACTGCCGCCCAACACAAGGCCACCGGCCGGCCACGATCGGGTTGGCCCGTCGTGGTTGGGGCGTCGGGCCGTCGCCGGTGTCGACGCTCGCGGGTCAGGCGTGCCAGCTCGACCAGCGGCGCACCGTGACCGCGATTACCGGGCCATGCAACGGAACGGATTGATACTGAGGGTATTTGGCGCGCAGCAATCGGCATCCGGTGTCCAGCGCCTCGCCGCCGGAATGAATCCGGGCGACACCGTCGGCCCGGACCCACCACAACCGCGTCCAATCGTCGGCGTAGTGGTCGACGAGCAGGCTGACCTGTGGGTTGCTCTCGATGTTGGCCAGGCGACGCAGCCGTAGCGTCGTTTTGGGTTTCGCGTCGACGGCGGTGTACACCACGTCATGGTTGCCGAGCGAGTCACTGTCCACCGCGAAAACCACCGGCACAACGTGCGGCATGCCGTCGGGCGTGACCGTGGCCAGTCGGGCGATCGGGGACTGCGTGAACCTGACCTTCGGGTCGAATTCGCCCACTTTGTCAGCTTAGGGTCAGCTTAGGGCCGTAGGTTAACCGCATGCTGGCGGAGACGCAGATCATGAACCTCCTCTATCGCTACGCCGAGTGCATCGACGCCGGCGACCTGGCGGAAGCGGCCGCGCTGTTCGAGCATGCTCGCGTCCGCGTCGGTGGCTCAGACACCGAACAGGACACGATCGATGCGGCCCGGTTGCTGGGCATCTGGAAGTCGCTGATCGTGATTCATCCGGACGGGACACCGCGAACCAAGCATGTGACCACCAATCCGATCATCGAGATCGACGAGGACGCCGGGACCGCGAGTTGTCGCAGTTACTACACCGTGCTGCAGCAGACCGACGAGTTAGGACCGCAGACCATCGTCACCGGCCGCTACCACGACCGATTCGAGCGTGTCGACGCCCGGTGGCGGTTTTCCTACCGCGACCTCACACTCATCGACATGGTCGGCGACGTTAGCCGCCACCTCACGCATCCGATTGCACCGGCCGGGCGGGCCTGAGCAAATATCCGCAGGTCACGCGGCCAATGAGGGCCTGACCCCTGCCGCGTATAGCAACCTGCATTACGGTTGTACGGATCAAGTCGTGCCGCCCAGACCGGGAGGCTGGGCCAGTTCTCGTTCTTAACGCGATGCAGGAGGTGACGGGATGGGCAAATGGCGCCACCGCTCAGTCTGGTGGTCAGGGTTGGTGAGTGTGCTGGCTGTGACGGGACTGGGCCTGGGCCTCACCACGGTGCCGGCGACCGCTGAACCATTTGGGCCGTCCACCCTGGCGCTCGACCGGTTCAGCGATCGACCCATGCCCCCGCTCGACGTCGTCGGGCAGGTGGGGCCGCAGTTGGTCGACATCAGCACCAAGTTCGGCTACAACAACGCGGTGGGCGCCGGGACCGGCATCGTCATCGATCCGGCCGGGGTGGTGCTGACCAACAACCATGTGATCTCGGGTGCCACCGACATCAGCGCGTTCGCGGTCGCCAACGGCCAGAATTACGCCGCTGACGTGGTCGGCTACAGCCGAACCGCGGATGTGGCGGTCTTGCAGTTGCGCGGAGGGGGCGGCCTGCCCAGCGCCAACATCGGCGGTGGGGTCGGGGTCGGCGACCCGGTCGTCGCGTTGGGCAACGCCGGCGGCCAGGGCGGAATGCCCACCGCGGTGGCCGGCAGGGTCGTCGCGCTCAACCAGACCGTGAATGCAACCGACACCCTGACCGGCGCGAACGAGTCGCTGGGCGGCCTGATCCAGGCCAGCGCCGCGATCAGGCCCGGCGACTCGGGTGGTCCCATGGTCAACGATGCCGGGCAGGTGATCGGCATGAACACCGCCGCCACCGACAACTACAAGATGTCCGGCGGACAGGGCTTCGCCATTCCGATCGGCACGGCGATGGGAGTCGCGGGCCAGATCCGGTCCGGCGGTGGGTCGAACACGGTCCACATCGGCCCGACGGCCTTTCTCGGCCTGGGCGTTACCGACAACGGCGGCAACGGCGCGCGGGTCGAACGTGTGGTCGGCACCGGTCCCGCCTCGGGGGCCGGGATCTCCCCCGGCGACATCATCACCGGGATCGACAACGTCCCGATCAACGGCGCTACCGCGATAACCGATGTGCTCGTCCCGCATCACCCCGGGGACACCATCGCGGTGCACTGGCGCACCAGGGGGGGCGAGGACCGCACCTCGAACGTGACGCTGGCGGACGGACCTCCGGCCTGATATCGCGCGGATAATGCCCGCCTCCCGGCCAATTCGTCTGCGGTCCGGCGTGATTCGCCGCTCGTTCGCGCGCGTGATTCCCGGCGTCCCGCCTCGGGTACCCGTGGCATCGTGGAATTGATGAACGACGCACGAGACGCTGTCGAGCACGATCCCGCGGCGGGCAGCCACGTCGAGGGCGGTGTGGTGGAACACCCGACCGCTCAGGACTTCGACAATGCCGCCGCTCTGCCCGCCGACCCGACCTGGTTCAAGCACGCCGTCTTCTACGAGGTGCTGGTTCGGGCGTTCTACGACGCGAGCGCGGACGGTTCCGGCGACCTGCGTGGCCTGCTCGAGCGCCTGGACTACTTGCAATGGCTCGGCATCGACTGCATCTGGTTGCCTCCCTTCTATGACTCACCACTGCGTGACGGTGGTTACGACATCCGGGACTTCTACAAGGTGCTGCCCGAGTTCGGCACCGTGGAGGATTTCGTCGCCCTGCTCGATGCCGCACACCGGCGGGGCATCCGGGTCATCACCGACCTGGTCATGAACCACACTTCCGAGTCGCACCCGTGGTTCCAGGAGTCGCGCCGCGATCCCGACGGGCCGTACGGCGATTACTACGTGTGGAGCGACACCAGCGAGAAGTACACCGACGCCCGGGTCATCTTCGTCGACACCGAGGAGTCGAACTGGACATTCGACCCGGTCCGCCGCCAGTTCTACTGGCACCGGTTTTTCTCCCATCAGCCGGACTTGAACTATGACAACCCGGCCGTGCAGGAGGCGATGATCGACGCCATTCGCTTCTGGCTCGGACTCGGGATCGACGGGTTCCGCCTGGACGCGGTGCCCTACCTGTTCGAACGCGAGGGCACCAATTGCGAGAACCTGCCCGAGACGCACGCGTTCCTCAAGCGTGTGCGCAAAGTCGTCGACGACGAGTTTCCGGGCCGCGTCCTGTTGGCCGAGGCCAATCAGTGGCCCGGCGATGTGGTCGAGTACTTCGGCGAGGCGAGCACCGGGGGCGACGAATGCCACATGGCGTTTCACTTCCCGCTGATGCCGCGCATTTTCATGGCGGTGCGGCGGGAGTCGCGGTTTCCGATCTCGGAGATCATGGCGCAGACGCCGCCGATCCCCGATATGGCTCAGTGGGGCATCTTCTTGCGCAACCACGACGAGTTGACGCTGGAAATGGTCACCGACGACGAGCGCGACTACATGTATTCCGAATACGCCAAGGATCCGCGGATGAAGGCGAACGTCGGGATCCGTCGCCGGCTGGCGCCACTGCTGGACAACGACCGCAACCAGATCGAACTGTTCACCGCGCTGCTGCTCTCGCTGCCCGGGTCGCCGGTCCTCTACTACGGCGACGAGATCGGCATGGGCGACGTGATCTGGTTGGGGGATCGCGACGGGGTGCGCACCCCGATGCAGTGGACACCGGACCGCAACGCGGGGTTTTCCACGGCCAACCCCGGCCGGCTGTACCTGCCGCCGAGCCAGGACCCGGTCTATGGCTACCAGGCCGTCAACGTGGAGGCCCAGCGCGATACCTCGACGTCACTGCTCAACTTCACCCGAACGATGCTGTCGGTGCGCCGCAGGCACAGCGCGTTTGCGATCGGCACATTCGAGGAATTAGGGGGGTCGAACCCGTCGGTGTTGGCGTTCGTGCGCCAAGCAACCGACGATGGCGACACGGTGCTGTGCGTCAACAATCTGTCGCGGTTCCCGCAGCCCATCGAACTGAACCTGCAGCACTGGAGCGGCTGGACGCCGGTGGAGTTGACCGGCCAGGTCGAATTTCCCCGCATCGGCCACCTGCCTTACCTGCTGACGTTGCCGGGACACGGGTTCTATTGGTTCCAGTTGTCCGCATCCGAGGAGAACGCATGACCCGCGTCGGCGACGATGCAGAGCGAAGCGATGAGGAGGAGCGGCGCCAATGAAGCCCGTCGGCGACGATGCTGTGGGGTGCCACCCGCTTGCGGGGGAAAGGAGCGGCGCCCATGACGCTGCCTGCAAGGCTGCCTTGGTCTGAGTGGCTGCCACAGCAACGTTGGTTCGCCGGACGCAACCGTCAGCTGTCCTCCGCCGAGGCCGGGATGGTGATCCCGCTTCGGGACGCGCTTGACCTGGTGCTGGTCGACGCCGACTATGCCGATGGTTCGTCGGAGCGGTACCAGGTGATCGTCGGATGGGATTCCGTGCCGCTCTCCGAATACAGCAGCGTGGCCACCATCGGTGCCGCCGACGATCGGACCGGCTATGACGCCCTGTACGACACCGATGCGCCGCGATTCCTGCTGTCGTTGATCGACTCTTCGGCCGTGCGCGGCTCGTCCGGCGTGGAAGTGCAATTCGCCAAGGAACCCGGCATCGAGCTGCCGCTCGAGGCGATGCCGCACGTCTCCGACGCCGAGCAGAGCAACACCAGCGTGATCTTTGATCGACGAGCCATCTTCAAGGTGTTTCGCAGGGTCAGGGGCGGCATCAACCCCGACATCGAACTGAACCGGGTGCTGGGCCGCGCCGGCAACCCGCACGTGGCGCGGTTGTTCGGCACCTACGAGATAGCGGGCGCGGCCGCCCTGGACGATGAAGTGTGCCCGCTGGGCATGGTGACCGAGTTTGCGTCCAACGCCGCCGAAGGCTGGGCAATGGCCACCGCAAGCGTTCGGGACTTGTTCGCGGAGGGTGACCTATATGCCCACGAAGTCGGCGGCGACTTCGCGGGCGAGTCCTGCCGCCTCGGTGAAGCGGTTGCTTCCGTACACGCCACCTTGGCCGAATGCCTCGGAACCGCGCAGGCAACCTTTCCGGTGGACACGGTGCTGGCCCGGTTGTCGTCGACCGTGGCGGCGGTACCCGAGCTGCGGGAGTACGCGGCAACCATCGAAGAACGATTCCAGAAGCTCGCGACCGAGACGATCACGGTGCAGCGGGTGCACGGCGATCTGCACCTGGGACAAGTGCTGCGCACCCCCGAGAGCTGGCTGCTGATCGACTTCGAGGGCGAGCCCGGCCAGCCGCTCGACGAGCGCCGGGCGCCGGATTCACCGCTGCGCGACGTGGCCGGTGTCTTGCGTTCCTTCGAGTACGCCGCCTACGGGCCGCTGGTGGACCAGGCCGCCGACAAGCAGCTGGCCGCCCGCGCCCGCGAATGGGTCGAGCGCAATCGCACCGCGTTCTGCGACGGCTACGCGGCCGCGTCCGGGATCGACCCACGGGATTCGGCGCAGCTGCTGGCCGCCTATGAACTCGACAAGGCCGTCTACGAGGTCGGCTATGAGGCGCGGCACCGGCCCGGGTGGCTGCCGATCCCGCTGCGGTCCATCGCCCGGCTGACGGCCGTCTAGCCTCTTGCCCGCTGCATGCACTGACGCCGTCTGAAAGCATGTCCGTGTGGCGAGTGAGATTTTCGACAGTGAGGCGCGGCTGTCATGGGTGCTGGCGGGGCTGGCCGGTGTGCTGGGAGCGACCGCATTCACCCATTCCGCCGGATATTTCGTGACGTTCATGACCGGCAATGCCCAGCGCGCCGTGTTGGGGTACGTCCGCCACGACGTGAAGCTGTCGGTCACCGCCGCGGTGCTGATGCTGTGCTTCGTCGCCGGGGTAGTGGTCGCGTCGATCTGCCGGCGACGTTTCTGGGCGGGACATCCGCACGGCCCGACCGTGCTGACCACCTTCAGTCTGGTGGCGGCCACCGTGGCAGACGTCATCGATGAAGGCTGGCAAGAACAAATGCTTGATTTCGCGCCAATCATGCTGGTGGTCTTCGGCGTTGGCGCTTTGAACACGTCGTTCGTCAAGGACGGCGAGGTGTCGGTTCCGTTGAGTTATGTGACCGGCACGCTGGTCAAGATGGGCCAGGGCATCGAACGCCACATCGCCGGTGGAAAAGCGTCGGACTGGCTCGGCTACTTTCTGCTATTCGCCAGCTTCGTCGTGGGTGGCGCGGTGGGCGGCGGCATCAGCGTGCTCGTCAATGGCACGTGGATGCTGGTGGTCGCCTCGGTCATGTGCGCGGCCGCAACCGGATACACGTACTTCCACCAGGATCGCCGCAGGGTCTTGGACTAGCGGGTCGGCCAAAAAGCATCGGCAGCAGCGATGACCGGTGCGCTGCTGCCGATGCTGGCCTTGGAGCTCAGGTGGCCGGAGGGGTAGCCGCGGGCGGGGTGGCCGCGGCGGCGTTGACCGCGTTGAGGGTTTGCACGATGTCGGGCTTCATCGCAACCAGCTGCTGATTCCAGTAGGGCCACGAATGTGTCCCGTTGGTCGGGAAGTTGAACACCCCGTTGCGCCCACCCGCGGCCACGTAAGCGTTCTGGAAGGTTTGGTTGGTGCGCAATGTGAGGCCTTCCAGGAACTTCGCCGGCACGTTGTCACCCCCGATATCACTGGGCGTGCCGTTGCCGCAGTAAACCCAGACCCGGGTGTTGTTCTGCACCAGCCGCGGGATCTGGACCAAAGGGTCGTTGCGCTTCCAGGCCGGATCCGAGGACGGACCCCACATGCTGTTGGCGTTGTAACCGCCCGAGTCGTTCATCGCCAAACCGATCAGCGTCGGCCACCAACCCTCGGACGGGTTGAGGAAGCCCGACAGCGAAGCGGCGTAAGGGAATTGCTGCGGGTAATACGCGGCCATGATCAGCGCGGAACCGCCCGACATCGACAGCCCCACCGCGGCGTTGCCGAACGGCGAAAGCTGCTTGTTGGCCTGCAACCAGGTGGGCATCTCCTGGGCCAGGAACGTCTCCCACTTGTAGGTGTAGTTCTGACCGTTCCCCTGCGACGGCTGGTACCAGTTGCTGTAGAAACTGGATTGGCCCCCGACGGGCATGATCACCGACAGACCGGACTGGTAGTACTCCTCGAAGGCCGGGGTGTTGATGTCCCAACCGTTGTAATCGTCCTGTGCGCGCAGTCCGTCGAGCAAGTAGACCGCGTGCGACCCGCCGCCTTGGAACTGGACCTTGATGTTGCGGCCCATCGATGGCGATGGAATCTGGAGGTATTCCACTGGAAGACCCGGCTTGGAGAACGCCCCCGCGGTAGGGGGTCCGCCGGCGGCAGCGACGAGACCGGACAGCAGGGCAGCCCCCATAGCCGCGATCGCCAGTCGGCGCGGCATGGTCGCCGCTGCGCAACGCAACTTTCGCATCCCTTCGAAGAACGTCATAGCCACTGCTCATCCCAACTTTCATCTGTCGCATGATGCGGTCGAATCCGTTCGGAGGCAGTGAAACACAGCGGGAGGGTGTAATTCGTTTGTCGCGGCCGTGATGTGAGATCGCGGTTGGCTAACGATTGAGCCTCGGACCGGAGTCGGCCCGGATCTTCCCGGGTCCTAGGCGACGAGGCGGCGCAACAGCGTTGAGGCCGTGGCGATTCCGATCACCGCGGCCACACCCAGCACGATGACGTCGGCCGGGTTGAATGGTGTGCCGATAAGCAGTGCGCGCAAGGCATCGACCTCGTAACTGAGCGGGTTGACCTTGCTCAGCGCGTGCAGCCAGGCGGGCATCACGTCGACCGGGTACAGCGCATTGGACGCGAAGAACAACGGCATGGTGATGGCTTGTCCGATGCCCATCAGGCGATCGCGGCTGCGGACCAGTCCGGCCAGCGTCATGGACAGGCAGGCGAAAAACGCGGCGCCGAGCATGACAACGGCCATCGCGGCGAGGATCCGGAGCGGATTTATGGTCAAGCCCACATTCATCAGATAAGCCAGCGCCAGCACGCCGACGACCTGGGCGACCGATCGCACTCCGGCCGCGAAGGCCTTGCCTGTGATCAACGCCGACGCCGGCGCCGGTGTCACCATGAGTTTGGCGAGGATTCCGGCGTCGCGATCCCAGATGATCTGGATGCCGTAGAAGATCGAAATGAACAGCGCCGATTGGGCGATGATGCCGGGTGCCAGGAAGGCCAGATAGGACACCGACCCGGTGTGGATGACGTGTAACTTGCTGAACGTCGTACCGAAGATCAGCAGCCACAGCGCCGGCTGCACCATCCGGGTGACGAGCTCGGTCCGGTCGTGCTGCAGCTTCTGCAGCTCGACGATCGCGAATGCCGCGACGCGGCCCAGCGTCGCGTGGACCCGCTGCCATCCGCGCGGGGCGCGAACCAGGGCGGCCACCGGGGCGTTCGCGGTGATGTCAACTGGCACGGCTGGCAACCTTTCTGCTGGAACGGATTTCACGGAACGATCTGGAAGATTCTTCTTGTTCTGACAAGCCGGACGCCGCGTAGTGACGGAACACATCCTCGAGTGTGGCGCCGGGCGAGACCTTGGATATCTGGGACTTCAACTTGGCGGGCGTGCCAACGGCACGCAACACGCCGCGGTGCATCAGCGCGACCCGGTCACACAGCGCGTCGGCCTCCTCCATGTAATGCGTGGTGAGCAGCACTGTCATGCCGAATTGTCTCTGCATGCTCTGCACCTGCTGCCAGACGCCGTCGCGGGCGATCGGGTCCAGCCCGACGGTCGGTTCGTCGAGCACCAGAAGCGACGGGCGGTTCACCAATGCTTGAGCCACCTCGAGGCGGCGCACCATGCCGCCGGAGTAGGTTCCCGCCAGGCGGTCGGCCACGTCGAGAAGCTCCATGGCTTCGAGCGCCTGATCCGCCCGCTCGGCCCGGTCGGCGCGCGGCACGCCGTACAAGCGCGCGAACCATTGGACGTTCTGTCGGCCGGTCAACGCTGACTCGATCGAAAGTTGTTGTGGCACATAGCCGATGTTGCTTCGGATATCGACGGTCTGATCGCGGGCGTCCATGCCGAAGATGCGTAACTCGCCCTGCTGCATCGGTGCCAACGTGGTGAGCATGCGGACCAGCGTCGTCTTCCCGGCGCCGTTGGGTCCGAGCAGGCCCATGGTCTCGCCGGGCCGCACCTGCAATGTCACGCCGTCGACCGCGGTGAATTGGCCGTACCGATAGGTGACGTCACGGCAGTCGATCGCCATCGGCAGTCGTTCGCTCATGATCGCTCCTGCAATAGTTGGGTCATCTTGTCGAGGACCTCTAACCCCTTTGTCAGAGATTCGATTTCGTCGAGATCGAGTTCGCCGAGCACGTCGGACAGCAATGCGCGGCGCGCGGCCCGAGACGCGTCGACGATCTGCTGAGTGGGCTCGGCGAGCCGCAGCTGGCCGACGCGGCGGTCGGTGTCGCCGACGGTGCGGATAAGCAAACCTTTGGCTACCAGCTTGGAGACCAAGGTGGAGGCGGTGTTGGGCACCAGTCCGAGTTCGGCGGCGGCGGCGCTGACCGAGACCTCCGGTCGCCGGCCGACGAGCCACAACAGCTCCGACTGGGCCTCGCTCAGCCGCGCGGAATCGAGCTCGCGGCCGGCTGACCTTCGGAGTTGCCGACGGAATCTGCCGACGACGCCGAAAACCTCGGCGACCAGATCGGGGCTTACCTTGAAGACGTTCATATATAGCTCTGTTTACGAGCTAAATGTGGGTGCGAGCTGTGTAGGGCCTAGCTGCCAACTACTTATCGAGTTTCTTTACTTGATGCAGGACCACGTCCGTCAGCACCCCCTTGTCGACGCTCGCGCTCATGTAGGTGCAGAACGGTTGCCGGCGGCGATCGGTCGGCGAGCCCGGGTTAAGCAGGCGCAACCCGGATTTCGTGGTGGTGTCCCAGGGGATGTGACTGTGGCCGAACACCAGGACGTCACTGTCCGGGTAGAGCCGCGACATCCGGGCATCGCGGCCGGCAGCGGCGCCGGTCTCGTGGACGACGGTCAAGTGAAGCCCGTCCAGCGTCGCGTCGGCGCGTTCGGGCAGTCGCGCGCGCAACGCGGGGCCGTCGTTGTTTCCCCAGCACGCCACCAACCGGGGGGCCCTGGCTTCGAGCCGGTAGAGCAATTCGGGTGCTACCCAGTCGCCGGCGTGTATCACGACATCCGCCTTCGCGATCTCGTCCCATACCTGCGCCGGCAGGTCGCGCGCCCGTGTCGGGACATGGGTATCGGCGATAAGCAGCAGCCTCACACGGGCCATCTTGCGCCTGGTTCAGTCGGCGGTTAGCGGGTGGACCTGCAGGCCGCAGAGGCCCTCCTCGCGCCCGACCGAGATCGGAACGGTAAACGTCTGCGACATTCCCGGCGGGGTCACGTGTAGCCGTACATCGGCACCGGAGGCCCCGTAGATCTGGCACCTTGGATCTTGCTGTGTACCGAACGCGACCCATTCGACCATCGCGTGGGCGCCGTGGCCGGGCTCCAGCGTGACGGTCCCGCCGGGTACGGGTGCGCCCAAATATCCGGTTGGTGTCCGCTTGGCATGGATCGGTGATGCGCCCTCGACGTCCACCTCGGTCTCTACAAAGGCGTCCACCGTCGGGTATCCCGACAGCTGACACGGGCCGGCGCCGGATGGCAGCGCGAAATTGAGCAGCACGGCGCGATGGCCCAGCCCGGCCGACGACTGACCCTGGGCCACCGTGAGCGCCTGCGGGTCACACGGCCCAACCGCGGGATCTGCAGACGCGGGACCCGCGAAGCCGATCATTGCCGCGGTGGCCGCGATCCACACGGCTGTCGCCAGGGTGGCCTGCACCGCCGTCATGCGCATATCCCAAGTTAAAACTGCTCGCGCTGCTACCGATCCCAGATCTCGAATCCGGAAGTGGCACGATGTTGATCACCCCAAGCAGAGGAGAACCCCATGCGCACCTTCGAGTCAGTCGGCGACCTCGCTGCCGTCGCGGGCGAGACGATAGGGCAGAGCGACTGGATGACGATCACCCAGGAAGACGTCAACCTATTCGCCGACGCGACCGGTGATCACCAGTGGATCCACGTCGACCCGGAACGCGCGGCCGCCGGTCCGTTCGGCAAGACGATCGCCCACGGTTTCATGACCCTGTCGTTGCTGCCGCGGCTGCAGCACGAGATGTACACCGTCAATGGCATCAAACTCGCAATCAATTACGGCCTCAACAAGGTTCGCTTCCCCGCCCCCGTGCCGGTCGGCTCTCGGGTGCGCGCGCACAGTTCGTTGGTCGGTGTCGAGGACCTCGGCAACGGCGCCGTGCAGGCGACCATGTCGACCACCATCGAGGTCGAGGGCTCACCGAAGCCGGCGTGCGTGGCCGAAAGCCTCGTTCGCTACATCTCCTGATGCTCGGCCTTAAAACTCGGCGATCGAGTGTTCCAGGCGCTCGGCCAGCCGGGCCTGCGCTTCCGCACGTCGGGTCGGAATATGCTGGGACGGGAAAGGCGTTGTCACCGGCTGGTATTCGCGCAGCGTGCGGCGGGCCACCGTCATCTTGTGCAGTTCGGTGGCGCCGTCGGCGATGCCAAGTGACTCGGCGGCGACCATCATCTTGACGAATGGCATCTCGTCGGAGACGCCGAGTGCGCCGTGCAGGTGCATGGCCCGCTGGACGACGTCGTGCAGCACCTGGGGCATCGCGACCTTGACCGCCGCGATGTCGCGGCGCACCTTCTGGTAGTCGTGGTGCTTGTCGATCAACCACGCCGTGCGCAGCACCAGCAACCGGAACTGCTCGATCTGAATCCAGCTGTCGGCGATCTTCTCCTGGGTCATCTGGAAATCGGACAGCCGCCCATGCCGGGTCTGGCGCGACACCGCGCGCTCACACATCATGTCGAAGGCCCTGCGCGCCAGGGCAATTGTGCGCATCGCGTGATGAATGCGGCCGCCGCCGAGTCGGGTCTGCGCGATCATGAACGCCTGGCCTTCACCGCCCAGCCCATGATCGGCCGGAACCCGGACGTCGTTGTAACGGACGTAGCCGTGACTGCCGTGCTTGCCAGACTCACCGCCCACCCCGACGTTGCGGATGATCTCGATCCCCGGCGTCTCACCCGGAACGATAAACAGCGACATCTTGTCGTACGTGCGGGATTCGGGTTTTGTCACGGCCATGACGATGAAAAACGACGCGTGCTTGGCATTGGAGGAAAACCACTTTTCCCCGTTGATCACCCAGTCGTCACCGTCCCGGGTCGCGGTCGTGACGAACATCCCTGGATCGGAACCCCCCTGCGGTTCGGTCATTGAATAGCACGACGTGATCTCGCCGTCGAGCAGCGGCTGCAGGTAGCGGGACTTCTGCTCATCGGTGCCGAACAGCGCGAGGATCTCAGCGTTACCCGAGTCCGGTGCCTGGCAGCCGAAAACCGACGGCGCCCAACGGGAGCGGCCGAGGATCTCGTTGAGCAACGCGAGCTTGACCTGACCGAAGCCCTGGCCGCCCAGCTCGGGCCGTAGATGCGCCGCCCACAATCCCTGGTCCTTCACCTGCTGCTGTAACGGCCGCAGGATGGCCATCATCTCGGCGTTCTTCTTGTCATAGGGGTCGAGGGCGACCAGATCGAGCGGTTCGAGTTCGTCGACCATGAACTTTTCGACCCAGTCCAGCTTCGCCTGGTATTCCGGGTCCGTTTCGAAGTCCCACACCGTCGGCAACCGTTCCCCGGCGCAGCGTCGCACCGGACTCGTTGATGAAGCCCCACCATCCTAAATGGGGCCGCCCGCCGTGGGTTGTCGCGGTCAGCCGGCGATATCTGCCCGCGTGATGACGTTCGTCGATTACTCGTTCTAAGCACCTACTAGCCTGACGTAGATGGCCCCGCAGGTGCGCCCCGCGCGCAAGGACGATGTCCGCGAGCTGTCACGCACATTGGCGCGGGCGTTCTACGACGACCCAGTGATGATCTGGCTCCTTCCCGACGAGCAGCCGCGCACCGGGCAGCTATACCGGTTGTTCGCGACGATGACCCGTCACCACCATCTGGCGCGCGGCGGCGTGGAGCTGGGCTGCGACGGACCGGGCATTGGGGCGGCGGCGCTGTGGGATCCGCCGAACGAGTGGGAGGAAACGCGTTGGGCTCAGCTGGCGATGACGCCAACGTTCATCCGGGTGTTTGGCGCGCGGTCGATGCGGGGACGCGCCGTGCAGGAACTGATGAAGCGCGAGCACCCCGAAGAACCGCACTGGTATCTGGGTGTAATCGGCAGCGACCCCAGCGTTCGGGGCAAAGGCTTCGGGCAGGCCCTGATGCGATCACGGCTGGACCGCGTGGACGCCGAGCATGCGCCTGCCTACCTGGAGTCGACTAAACCCGAGAACGTACCGTACTACCAGCGATTCGGCTTCGAGGTGACCGGCGAGATCGTGCTGCCCGACGAGGGGCCCACCATGTGGCCGATGTGGCGCCAACCCCGGTAAGACTAAGAAATCGGGATGTTCTCCGGCCCGCCCACCAGTGGTGGTGGTGGGGCATCGACGATGGATTTGTACTGCGGGCAGTATGCGGCAATGGCCGACCCCGTGAAGAAGGCGCTGTCTGCGTTGGACCAGTTGGTGTTGCTCGCCACGCTGGAAACAAGATCGTTGATCGTTTGGCCCGGGTTGGCGTCCAGTTGGCTGCAAACGTATGAATGGGCCACGAGGATCGCCTTCTCGGGTGTGCCGTACTGCATGCCGTAGCCATCGAGGGCTTGGATGAAGTAATCGTCGGTGACGTCGGCCAGGGCCGGCGCCACAAATCCGATCACCGGCCCAGCCGCCAAGATGGCTGAAGCGGCCAGAGATGCGCGGAGGAACATGCGCCGAGACCTTCTTGCTTGGTGAAGTTGCCCGAGACGATCGCAGCGTATGCGCCAGCGGGGTTAGTCACATGGCGAATCGCGAAATTCCCGCGCTGGCCTCGCGTCAGGGGGTGCTTCGCCACCCGGCTACGCCGATGGCGATCATCCGCAACTGCTTGACGGCGATCCGCCGGATGTCTTCCAGCGCCTCGGCACTCTGCGCGTCCTCGATCGCCTCGGCGATGAGGATCATCGAGTTCACGAAGAGGGTCGCCAGGACATTGAGGTCCTCGGTGCTCCACTCGTTCAGTCCCGGGAAGCGCGCCAGGTCGGTGGCCAGCTCGGAGGTGATCAACCGGATCTCGGTGCGGATGGCGTAGCGCAGCACGCTCAGCCCGCTGTTGCGCTCGCGGCCGATGAGGCGCCAATGCTCCCGTCGGGCGGCCACACTGGCGACCAGAATCTCGACGGATGACTCGATCACCCGGCTCGGGTCGAGCTTGCCGGCGTGCGCTTCGCGCAGGGTGTCGCGCAAGCTGCGAAACGATTCGTCGATCAGCACCAGCCCGAGGGCCTCCATCGACTCGAAGTGCCGGTAGAACGCCGCGGGCACGATCCCGACCTCGCGGGTCACCTCGCGCAGGCTCAGGCTGGAAAAGCTGCGGTCCTGCAGCAGCTTCAACGCGGCGGCGATGATGGCACGACGCGTGGCCTCCTTGCGCTCCTCGCGTGACGGGCTTTCGCGCGAGCGCTCGCGGCCCGACCGGTGCGGGCGTGAGCTAGGAGTACGGCTGTTCACTGTGTGAACCCTACCACAAACCTGCGGAGAACCTTGACGACCTGCATCTGCCTGCCTCACGGTGTACATATGTTCACTCAAATATCTACTCGGAATCTCGCACAGACCTTTCGGAAGCGAGTCCTGGGTTCAGACCTGCTCGACCTGCTCACCGGTCCGCACGGCGTCGACCGGTACGCCGAGCTGGTGGCGCCGACTTGGACGCTGGGCGAGGCCCGCGCCAAGGTCATCGACGTACGCTGGACCACGCCGCGCAGTGTCACCCTGACGCTCGCCCCCAACGAGACCTTCACGTCCAACCACACCGTCAAAGCCGGTCAGTACGTCAACCTCACAGTCGACATCGACGGTCGCCGGCACACCCGCTGCTATTCACCGGCCAACGCCGAAGGCAGCGCCAATCTCGAGCTGACGATCGGCCACCACGAGGGCGGGCTGGTCTCGAGCTACCTGTACGAGCGGGCACGCCGCGGCATGGTGGTCGGCCTGGCCGGCGTCGGCGGCGACTTCGTATTGCCCGCGGTGCGGCCGCAGCGGATCCTGTTCGTCTCCGGCGGAAGCGGCATCACGCCCGTCATGGCCATGCTGCGCACACTGATCGCCGAGAACCATCGGGGCGAGATCGCGTTCGTGCACTACGCGCGCACCGCTGCGGAGGCGTGCTACCGCGAAGAGCTGGCCGCGACACCTCGCGTGCGGGTTCTGCACGGCTACACCCGCTCGGACGGCGGCGACCTCGTCGGCCGCTTCGACGCAGACCATCTGGCCGCCGCCATGCCGTCACCAGACGCGGTGTTCGCCTGTGGGCCAACGGATTTGGTCGAAGCGTTACGGGCACACTGCGGCAACGTGTACACCGAGAGCTTCGTGCCGCCGGTGCTCGAGGCGCCCGGCGACCCGTCGGGCGGCCGGATAACGTTCGCCGACAGCGGTGTTGATGTCGTCGACGATGGCCGGCCGCTGTTGGAGCAGGCCGAATCGGCCGGCCTGACGCCGCAGAACGGGTGCCGGATGGGCATCTGCCACACCTGCACCCGGCGCAAGACCGCCGGCACCGTGCGCAG
>Ga0318523_10000042_pt1 | contig 23157 bp, 18 predicted proteins | sample GRESIP178b2f19_FD_203500 | JGI IMG/M metagenome (GOLD analysis project Ga0318523, IMG submission 203500) | Tropical soil microbial communities from Luquillo Experimental Forest, Puerto Rico - GRE.SIPMG.178b2f19 | ecosystem: Environmental > Terrestrial > Soil > Tropical forest > Bulk soil...
GCGCGACGTATAGCGCGATCATCACGCTGATGGTGGTTGCGACCGCTGCAATCGCTTGAGTTCCCTGTAGCCACAGCGCCAGTCCATTGGTCACGTCCTCTCACCAGGCGTTAGGAAGCGATCGCCGACGGGATCGGGCGTGGGTAATCGTCGTAAAACCCCGCACCGGATTTCACCCCTAGCCGACCGCGCTGCACATAGTCGCGTAACAGCCGGCGGGGCCCTTCGGGGTACTCCGGGTGCTCAGCGCAATAGTGCTCTTCGATGTCCAAAACGACGTCCAGGCCAACCCGGTCCATCATCCGAAACGGGCCGGCGGTCGAGCCGGTGTTTATTTCAAACATCCGGTCGACTTCCTGTGGGGTGGACACGCCTTCGGCGACAACCTCCAGGGCCTCACGTTTCACCGCTGCCCATATCCGGTTGAAGATGAAACCCGTACTCTCCCTGCGTGCCTCGAACGGGTAGAACCCGAACCGCGGCAGCGTCGTCATGACGAAGTCAATGACGTCGCGGTCGGTCTTACCACACGACATGACGTCGACAGCATTCTGTTTCGGCGGCATGTAGAAGTGCATATTCAGCACGCGTTCGGGATGGTCAACCTCGTCCAAGAACATGCGGCTGGCATATGACGACGAATTGCTGGCAAGGATGGCATCGGCGGCCGACAACTGATCGAGTTGTCCGAACACCTGCCGCTTCAGCTCAAGCCGCTCGGGGACCGCCTCGATCACCAGCCACGCGTTGCGCACCGCTTCGCCAAGGTCGGCATCGGCCGAAACATGGCCAAGCACACGACCATTGACTCCTTCTTCCAACGCGGGGAGGCCGTCGGTTACGTATTCGACGGCAATCCGACCCTGCTCCTCGCTAAGGTCATAAATCCGTACCCCGGCGCCATGTGCGGCGAACATCAGCGCGATGCGGCGACCGAGCGTACCGGCTCCGATTAGGGCCACCGGCCGACTGGCCAAATCCGTTGGCACATTGCAACTCATCACATCCTCCTCAAGGACGTTCGGGTACTTCGGCATAGGCGATGCCGGTGAGGTTGCCTTGCAGGGCCCGGACGGGGCGGTTGCCAGTTCCGTCGAAACCGGCTGTCCAGATGTTGCCGCCGAGGTCGGTAACGAACATGCGGTTGTGGGCTGGATCGAGGGCGATACCAATGCCTTCCATCAGGTGCGTCATCACGATCTCGGGCTCGCTCAGGCCGTTGGTGTCCAACTCGGCGCGGTTGACGGTGTTGCCATTCGGTGGGTCGCCACGGTCGGTCCAGTACAGCGTCCGTGTGGTGTGCTCGATTTCGAGGTCGATTGGCTCGGGCAGGTCTTTGAAGACCACCTCGATGTCGCTGCGGCTCATCGCGGACTCCCCTGCGGGAAGGTCGATTCCGGCCCGCAGTATCCTGCCGAGGCCGGCATCGCCGGGACCCTTCTGCGTCCAGTAAAGATGCCCGCCGGCGTGGTCGACGGCCACGCCCACGCACCAGTTCGTCTGGTCACGGCGGTCGTCGTCTCCGAGCCCCGCCTGGACCAGGGTCTCAACGTTGGAGCCATCCAGGTCGCAGCGCATCACCCGCATGCCCTCCCGGTCGCCCCAGTACAGCTTGCGGCCGACGGCATCGAGATGCAGCTGCTTGGGCGTGTAGGTGTCCCCGCTGGGAACAATTGTGGTGCGGTTGTTTCCGTCGAGGTCCACACGTTCGATCGAGCCGTCGTTGGCCGACGGAACGCCCATGTTGGTCCAGTAGATGTGGCCGGCTTCAACATCGACCGCAACACCGTCGGGGACGGGGCATCCGGTGACGATGATCGTCTTGCCGGAGCCGTCGGGGTTGATGGAGAACAGCCGTCCACCACCGCTGGCTTCGAGCACGAACAGTTTTCCGGTCAGAGTCATGATTAGTCCTTTCAAATTCGATCTGTAAGCTTGTCAATGTCTTTGGGCACGCGGGCCTAGACAATTTCGCGGCGAGTGAACGCTTAAGCGTGACGCTGGGGTCGCGTGACACCAATGCGTAACCTGCAACACCGAAGGTTATGGGTATGATCGTCGCCACCCCACACATCACGCTCAGCATCGTTCTCTCCCTACATCACAGTGCTTTTCACTCAGCCGTTGCGGGAGTTGACCCGTAGTCGGCGCGCACCGCCAGCAGCCCGAACAGCATCTCGTCGCGCTCGGCGGCGAGTTCGTCGATCGATCGGCCGTCCGCTTCTTCGAGGACGCCCTTGACGATCCGTTGGGACAGCTCGGGGGTGAACTCGGGGTTGCCCAGTCCGGGCCAGTTGCCGGCCATGCGGGGCATCAGGTGCTCCATGAAGTGCTGGATGCCGCCCTGGCCGCCGCCGAGGTGCCACAACAGGTTGGGTCCCATGACGCCCCAGCGCAATCCGGGGCCCCACGACACGGCGTCGTCGGCATCGGCGACGTCGAGCACTCCCTGACCGATCAGGTAAACCACCTCCCGGTACAGCGCCGACTGCAGGCGGTTGGCGACGTGGCCGGGCAACTCCTTCTTCAGGTGGATGGGTTTCTTGCCGACCGAGGCGTAGAACACCATCGCGTCCTGGACCGTTTCCGGCGCGGTCTTGGTCCCACCGACCACCTCCACAAGGGGGATCACGTGCGGGGGGTTGAAGGGATGGCCGATGACGGTCCGGTCGGGATGCACGCACTCGGCCTGCATTACGCTCATCGTGATGCCCGATGAACTCGAGGCGATGATCGCGTCGCGTGGGGTGGCCGCGTCGATGTCAGCGAACAGCTTGATCTTCAGTTCGGGACGCTCCGGCGCGTTTTCCTGGACGAAGTCGGCGTCCGCGAGTGCCGCCGGCATGTCGGAGGTGAACTTCAGGCGGTCAGGGGAGGCGCCGGGCGCCAGTCCCAGCGTCTTGACCCCCTCCCAAGCACCCTCGACGTAGGACCGCAGCGCCGCCTCCGCGCCCGGCGCGGGATCGGTTGCCGTGACATCGAAGCCGCGGGCCAGGAAGTGCGTCGCCCAGCTCGCGCCAATGGTTCCGGTACCCACAATTGCTATGCGCCGCACCGGCTTTTGTGTGCTCATCATTGTTACTCCTTGGTTCGGTTGGTCGTCAGCGCCCGCGCCAGACGGGTGCACGTTTTTGGGCGAACGCCAGGGCTCCCTCGTGCGCGTCCTCGCTGTGCAGCAGGTCGGATGCGTCCTCGGCCTGGCGCTTGAACGCCTCGGTGTCATTGAGGCCCTGCGTCTCTCGCAGGACTTCCTTGACCCTCGCCAATGCGAGCGGTGCGTTGCCGGCAATGCGCTGCGCAAGCTCCTGCGCTTGCTGCAGCGCGCCCCCGGGCGCGGTGAGCTCACTGACGAGCCCGTACTGCTTGGCATCGACGGCCGAGAGCGGCTCGCCGGTGAGCAGCACCTTGAGAGCGACGTGGTAGGGGATGCGCTGCGGCAGGCGGATGACGCCGCCCTCCCCCGCGATGAGGCCCCGTTTCACCTCGGGCAACCCGAATTTGGCGTCCTCGGCGGCAACGATCAGGTCGCAGCCCAGCGCCATCTCGAAACCGCCACCGAGCGCCCAGCCTTCGACGGCTGCGATCAGCGGCTTGCGCACCACGGCTTGGGTGACCCCGCCGAATCCGCGACCGGGAAGGATTGGGGTCTGCCCGTTCGCGAACGCCTTCAGGTCCATCCCCGCGCTGAACGTCCCACCGGCGCCCGTGAGTACGCCCACCGACAGCAAGGGATCGGAGTCCAGCAGATCCAGGGCGGACGCCACTGCGACGGCGACGTCGCGGTTGACGGCGTTCTTTTGCGCCGGGCGGTTGATGGTGATGGTCAGCACGCCGTCGTGACGCTCGGTGAGCACCAGCTGCGTCGACACTTCGGTTGTGGTCACTTCGCCGTCTCCTGTTCTGGGGCACCGGGAATCGCTCCCGTGACTTGTAGTTGGTCGATGTCATCCGCGCTGAACCCCAGCTGTGCGAGGATTTCGGCGTTGTGCTCCCCGTGCTCGGGTGCGCGCCGCGCCGGTACCCGTGCCATCCCGCGAAGGGTGAGCGGGTTGTTGACCGTGTAGTCGAGGTCGGCGGCCCCCTCGATCGGCACGACGATGTTGTTGGCACGCAGCTGCGGGTCCTCGGCCGCCTCCTCGGGCGTCTGGATGATGCCGTAGGGGATGCGAGCCTTGTCGAGGACCTCTTTCCAATGCGCCAGGGGTTGGGCACGGAATTCGGCGTCGAGCACAGCGGCCAATTCTCCGGCGTGCTTGCTGATTGCCTCGAGGTCGCTGAAGCGCGGATCGGACAGTAGGTCCGAGCGCCCGATGGCATTGGCCAACACCGGAAATGCCGATCGCTTCCCGGCCAGCATCATCCACCGGCCGTCGCCGCACACGTACGGATTCGTCAGCGCATTGACCGGATTGTTGCGGTCATTCAGTTCGTACGCTTTGGCGCCGGCCAGAGCCGCCGAGACCAGCGTTCCGGTCGCCCACACCCCTGTGGCCAGTAGCGACGTGCCGACATTGGCGCCCCGCCCCGTCCGCTCGCGGTGGTACAGCGCGGTCGTGATCGCCGCATAAATCGCCACCGCGGTGGTGTAATCGCCGCTGCCCCAGGGTGGCGCCGTCGGCGGAGAACCGGCGTCGCGCGTCGAGGCGAGCAGCCCGCTGCGCGACCAGAAGGCGGTCAGATCGAACCCGGGCAGCTTGGCGTCCGGGCCGACATCCCCGAATCCAGTAATGTCGGCATAGATGATCCGCGGGTTCCAGGACGAAACCTCTTCGTAGCCCAGGTGCAATCCCTCGCGGGTGCCGTGCGGAAAGTTGGTGATCAGCACGTCGGCCCATTCGACGAGACGCTTCAGGATCTGCGTGCCGCCTTCGGACTTCAGGTTGATCGACATCCCGCGCTTGTTGCGATTGGCCAAGTGCCAGCTGTAGTTGCCGAGCGCAGGCGGGCTCGGCGGGACCGAGCTCAGCAGGCGCTGCGGGTCACCCATTCCGGGCGCCTCGACCTTGATGACGTCGGCTCCGAAGTCCGACAGCATCGTCGCGGCCGCGGGTGCGGCGATAAAGCTCGCCAGCTCAACAACTTTCAGACCGGAGAATACGGATTGCGTTGGTTGTGTTGTCATTATTGTTGTCTCCTTAGACGAACGCGCTCAGGCCGGTGACGGACTTACCGACGATCAGCGTCTGCATCTCGCGGGTGCCCTCATAGGAGTAGAGGGCCTCGGAGTCGGCAACGAACCGCCCGATGTTGTAGTCGAGCACAATGCCGTTGCCGCCGAACAACTCCCGGGCCCAGTGCACGGTCTCGCGCATCCGCGATGTGCAGTAGGCCTTCGCCAGCGCGGACTGCTCGTCGCGGTACACGCCGTCGTGCTGCAATTGGGCCAGGCGCGCCATCATCCCGGCGCACGCCGTGGCGTTGCCGAGCATCTTGACCAGCAGATCCTGAACCATCTGGAACTTGCCGATCGGGCGGCCGAACTGAGTGCGTTCCTTGGCGTACTGCAGAGCGAGCTCGTACGCGGCGAACTGGACCCCTACCGCCTGCCACGCCACACCGCTACGCGTCCGGCGCAGGATTTCCGCGGTGTCCCTGAACGAGTTCGCGTTCTGCAGCCGGTTGGCCTCGGGAACCCGGCACTCGTCGAGCACGATGTCGGCGTTCTGCACAATGCGCAGCGCGAACTTGTTCTCGATCTTCGTCGCGGTGAACCCGGGAGTGCCCTTCTCCACCACGAAGCCCAGAACCTTGTTGCTCTCGACCTCGCGGGCCCACACCACGACCATGTCGGCGAAGGTGGCGTTACCGATCCAGCGCTTGGCGCCGTTGAGCACCCACTCGTCACCCTCGCGGCGGGCGGTCGTCTCCATGCCGCCTGCCACGTCGGAGCCGCCGTGCGGCTCGGTCAACGCGAACGCGCCGATCTTCTCGAAGCGGCTCATCGCCGGCAGCCAGCGGCGCTTCTGGTCCTCGGACCCGCAGGTGAGGATCGAGCCCATCGCCAGTCCCGAGTGCACTCCGAAGAACACCGAGAGCGACGGATCGGCATGCGCCATCTCCAGCGCGGTGATGCCCGTCATCAGGTTGCTCGGCGCGGGCTCCGATGAATCGGGATCGGCCCAATCCAGCAGGCCCAGCTTCGCGAACCCCTTGACGAGCTCGTGCGGGAACTCGGCCCGCGCCCAGTAGCCCTCGACGATCGGCGCGGCCTCCGTGCGGTAGAACTCGCGGATACGGGCGACCTTCTCTCGCTCCGAATCTGACAGCAGCTCCTCATAGGAGTAGAAATCGGCCGGCAGCAGCCCGTGCTCCAGATAAGGCTGGGGCGTCCTCGGCAACGTCACTGTGGTGGTCATGGCATCCTCTCTTGGTCTGTGTTTCGGTGCCCGTAGATTCACCATCCGCGCGCTGCGGGCCGGGTGGGGATGCCGCGTTTATCCTGGGTACTGGCAGGGACAGGATTAGGCTCGAGCAATGGCGGTCGAAGCAAACGCGCTGGGTGATTTCCTGCGCGCGCGGCGCCAGCAGGTGCGTCCGGAGGATGTCGGGCTAGTTCCCGGGGCGCGGCGACGGGTCGCGGGTCTGCGCCGCGAGGAGCTGGCCATGTTGGCGGGCATCAGCGCCGAGTACTACCTGCGACTGGAGGTGGGTCGCGACAAGCATCCGTCGCCTCAGGTTCTTGACGCGCTCGCGCGGGCCCTGCGTCTCGACAGCAAGGCCACGCAGCATCTGCGCCGGCTGGTAGCCCCGCCCGAGCGTGATATCCCGGAACTGGAAGCAGAAGCCTACGCGTTAGCACAAGTAATCGAGCAGATTTCGATGCCTGCCGTCCTGGTCAACAGGTATCTAGATGTCCTGGCCGCGAACCCGTTGGCTCGGGCGCTGTCACCGGGATTCGCACCGGGACAGAACTTCCTGCGCTGGCGCCTATTGGACCCCGCTGCCCGAGAGCTCTACGTTGACTGGGAGGCCGCGACCGAGATCCTGGTGAATGGGTTACGGGAATTCAGCGGTCCCTGTCCCAACGATCCCCGCATGCAGGCGTTGATCGCTGAATTGTCTTCGGCGAGTGAACGTTTCCGCGAATTGTGGTCGCGTGCGGAGGTGGGCTACAGCTTGGGAATCCACCATCTGCGCCATCCCCTGGTCGGCGACCTTTATCTTTACCGTCACCGGCTGAACGCTCCCTATCCCGGCGGGGACCACGTGGTGATGTATCGCGCCGAGCCCGGTAGCGACTCCGCCCGAGCGCTCGAGGAGCTGCGCTCCCTGTCGGCCACGCCCACCAGCGCTGTAGCGGAATAGGTTCCGGGGTGGCGGCGAAGGCCAACGCGCTGGGAGAGTACCTGCGCGCGCGGCGCCAGCAGGTGCGGCCCGAGGATTGCGGGCTGGTTCCTGGGGCGCGGCAACGCGTCGAGGGTTTGCGCCGCGAGGAACTGGCGATGCTGGCGGGCATCAGCGCGGAGTACTACCTGCGACTGGAGGTGGGCCGCGACATGAATCCGTCGCCTCAGGTTGTGGAAGCGCTCGCGCGGGCCCTGCAGCTGGACATCAAGGCCACGAAGTATTTGCACCAACTGGCCAGCCCGACCATCAGCCACTGGGATCAGTCCGTTCTAGATGCAGCGGCCGAGGGGCTCGACGAGCTGATCGATCAGTTGCCGTTACCGGCGATCGTGGCCAGCAGGTACCAAGATGTCCTGGCCGCAAATCCGATCGCCCAGGCGCTGTCACCGGGATTCACACCGGGACAAAACTTCCTGCGCTGGCGCCTCTTAGACCCCGCTGCCCGAGAGCTTTACGTTGATTGGGAGGATGCGACCGACGCCGCGGTGAGTGGTTTGCGGGAACTCGCCGGCGCAGTTCCCGACGATCCTCGCATGCAAACCTTGATTGCTGAATTATCCTCCGCCAGCCCACGTTTCCGTGAATCTTGGGCGCGCGCGAACGTAGGTTATCGGTTGGGAGTCTTGCACCTGCGTCATCCGCGAGTCGGCGATCTTTATCTAAGCCGGAACCAACTCATCGTTCCGCACGTTCCGCACGCCGCCGGGCAACATATGCTCATCTATCACGCGGAGCCTGGCAGCGACTCCGCCAGGGCGCTAGAGGAACTGCGGTCGCTGTCGGCCCCCGCTCGCTAGGAGCCCGCTGATGTAGTGGCCTTGACTGTTGGGCGCAACGGCGACTGTCACACCAATCACACGAGCTTCCGCAGGTTAAGGGTGTTCATTTTGTCCGCCTTATCTGTGTTGGGGACCACGGTAAAGGTGGGATTTGGTTGTTTGGCTGCTTTCTTCGGGTCGGTGTCTGAGGCGGTGGACCGTAGTCGGGGTCAAGGTGGAGCGCCCGCAGCGTAGCGAGGACGAATGACCTTGAGGCCGATGACGATCCGCCGCATACTTGGCCGTCCGAAGGGGGAGGCAAAAGGTGTCTGGCTTTAGGTCATCGGCTTTGCCCTTTGTGTTGGGGGTGAACGTGTGCACGTGGCCGGCGCCCAGCCTTATCTGGGTCCGCGGACAAGGTCCGGTGACATGATGATCGATGGGGTGCCCGACGTGCGGGCTTCACAAGGGTGCGGCCGCTCAATCTCAGCAGGAGATCCACCCCGTGTTGGGGTGGTCCCAGGCGGATTCAGGGAGCTGACCGCAGACATCAGGTGATCAATGGGCATGGCAACGCGCACATCGCATGTCAGGCGGCGATGTGGTTGATTTTCGTGCTCGGCACCGCCAGGGCGGTGTCGCCGAGTTCGCGCAAGGTGTGATAGCAGCGGCGTAAAATCTTGCGTTCTACCGCCAGGGTGGGGCGTTTGCCGTCTTTTCTGGCCGCCACCTGGTGGTAGTAGGCGTAATCCGGTGATCCCGGTCGGGCAGCGCATTTGGCGGCTTCAAACGCTGCCCACCGCAGCTCGGGTGACCCTTGGCGGGCCAGATGCCCCGGTGCGCGTTTGGCATCAGAGGAATACACGGTGATGTCGAGCCCGGCAAAGCGCACCAGCTGATCTGAACTATGGAATCGGCGGGCGTCGCCGATTTCAGCCCACATAATCGCCGCACTAAGCCAGCCCACCCCGTAGTGGCGGGCCTGGAGTGCCTGGCAGCCGGGTTGGTGGCGGGCGAAATCCACCAATTGCGCCCGTAGCGGGACGATTTCGGCATTGAGCTGGTCAATACAGCGCATCGTGGTACCGACATACTGTCGCCCTGCCGCCGACAATTCGGCACCCGCGAGCGCCTCACGCCCGGCGTGCGACAGTAGCGCGGTGATCGGGGGACAGCCCTGGTGGAACAACTGGGCGTGAATGCGCTGCTGCCAACTACGACGCTCGTCCATCAACGCGCAATACAGCCGGCCCAGCGTGCGCACCTCCATCACCTGCGCCGGAGGGATCCACGACTCAGGGAACCGGCCTTCCAACAACAGGGTGCGCAGCAGCCGAGCATCCGAGCGGTCGGTTTTGGCGCGCTTCTTCGGGCCCCGCAAGGCCGCGACCTCGGCCGGGTCACCCATATGCACTCTGGCTCCGGCGGCCAGCAGCTCCTCGCTGACATACCGCCACCCGGTGCAGCCCTCCAGCCCAAATTCGCCGTTACCGTCGGGACAGTGTTTGGCCAGCCAGTCGCGCAACCTGGTACGCGTCGCCGGCCGGATCTGCCCCCAATGCACCAGCCCGTCGTCATCAACACAATCGAACGTAATCTGCTGTCGATGCACGTCGAAGCCGCCTATCATCGTCATCAGTGGGACCTCCTCGAGTTCCCGAAACCAATTTCTGACGCCATCAATCATCGAGCGTCTGAGCCGAGGGGGTCCCCAACACATGTCATCTCTGAGCGATAAATCCCCTACACGCCTTAGCTTGTCGCTGCGAGCCGGACAAATTCTGTACCGGCTCGGCTCGGAGATGGATGGGGCAGATGTGACTGCCGCGGTTCAGGACACCGGTGGTGTTCGTGACTAAACCAGCAGCGCCCTCGAGCAGCACGCGGCCGGGACCGCCCGCAACACCTTTTGCCGGACAACGCTGTTCAGCAGATGTCGTCGGGCTCGTCTCGTCTGATCCGGCCGCGGCGAGGGTGAGGCGGTTGTGGGGATTCCACCCACTCGGCTCCGCTGGCTTCGAACAACCGACCGATCTCGTCGATGTGCATGTCGGCGAGATCCCACACGTCGGGTACCAACTCGCGGTCGACGATGAAGCCGAAGTCGAGTCGGTCGAGGTAACTCACCACAGTGATGTTGAGTCCCTGTCCGTCGGTGACGATCGACACCGGGAACTGATGACACAGCTGGGCGCCAGCGAAATACAAGGGCTGGCGCGGTCCGGGCACGTTGGAGATCACCAGGTTGAACGGTTGAGCGACGCGGTCCGCCAACCGCAGCCGCGAAGCGAGTCGCACCGCCGAGGTCGCCAGCACGGGGGTGGAGAACTGGGTGAGGTCGACAAGCTCGTCGGCCGGCACCATATCCAGGGTGCGCTTGGCATTCTGCATCGCTTGGCTGCAGCGGGCGACGCGTTCTAGCGGATCGGCGCAATCGGTGGGCAACTCGGCGACGAGACCAGACACGCGGTTGGTCCACGGGTCGTCCTCCTCGCCGGTACGGGTGGATACCGGCACCATGGCCCGCAGCGGACGGTCGGGCAGTGCGTCATGAGACAGCAGGTACTGGCGAAGCGCGCCTGCACAGATGGCCATCACGATGTCATTCACCGTGCCGCCGGTGGCATTCTTGAGCGCCTTGACGTTCTCCAAAGACGTTGTGCGCATGGCGAATCGGCGATGGCCCGTGATCGACCTGTTCCACGGGGTCGACGGCGCCTGCGTTGTCGGCAGGGAGATGCGCGGCCCGTGGGGCTGGCCGAGTCGAGCGATGGCCTTGACCACCGCCCCGGCCTGGCCGGCCGCACTTCCGACGCTGGTGACACCTGCCACGTCGGCCACCTTGCCGACGAGCCGCGCTTGAACCCGCATTGCTTTGAAGGGATTCCGGGCCAGCTGGGCCGCTGTACGCCGCAACAGGTCTAGGGTGCTCGGCAGAGGTTCGGAGTCCCACGCAGGGCTGTCGCCCGGGGGCGGGGCGTCGGCATCCGGATCGGTCAGGATCTTCAGCATGAGCTGCCCGGCCGCGCCGTCAATGGTGGCGTGATGGTACTTGGTGAGCAGCGCCCAACGTCCGCTGTGCAGGCCGTCGATGACGTAGACCTCCCACAGCGGACGTGTCCGATCCATGGGGCGGCCGACAATGCGGGAAACCTGTTCGGCCAGTTGATCGACCATGCCCGGCTTGGCCAGATGGATCTCCCTGATATGGAAGTCGAGATCAAAGTTTGGGTCGGCCACCCAGTACGGATGGTCGAGGCCGAACGGCACCTCGACGAGGCGGCGGCGTAGTGGTTCCAGCTCGCCGACCAGGGAGGCGTACTTGGCATAGACGGCCGCGAATGGGTCGTACTCCGCGCTGGGACGTTCGAAAATCATCAGGCCCGTGACGTGCCCGAAGGTTGTCGGCGTCTCCATGTACAGAAACGCCGCGTCCAGGCCGCTAAGTTGCTTCACGAATGGCTCCTTAGGTGGTCAGCATGCCGCCTTCGACGGGCAACGTAATGCCGGTGATGTAGCTGCTGGCGTCGCTGGCGAGGAATAACAGTGCGGCGCTGAGCTCTTCGGGTTCACCGAGCCGTCCGCACAGTGTGCGCGGCACGATCGTGGAATCGAAGTACTCGGTGTCGAACTGATCGGTCATCTCGGATGCGAAGTAGCCAGGCGCGATTGCGTTGACGCGGATGCCCCGGCGCCCGGTCCATTGTTGGGCGAGGTCTCGCGTCAGGCCGATCAGCCCCGCCTTGGACGAGGCGTAGGCGGCCTGTGGCAGACCTGCGGTGGTCAAGCCCAGCACGCTGCTGACATTGATGATCGAGCTGCCGGGCTGCATCACGCGGCCGCATTCCTGCGCCATCCAGTAGCAGCCGTTGAGGTTGAGGTCGACGACCGACCGGAACTGCTCGGGGGTTTCGCGAGTGGCTGGTACCGCCGTTCCAACCCCGGCGTTGTTCACCAGGATGTCCACCCGCCCGAATTCATCCATCGCGGTGCGCACCAGAGCGTGGCAGTCACCGGGGTCGGTCACATCCGTTCGCACAGCGACGGCCCTTCGGTCCGCGGCCTCGACCAGCGCGCGGGTCTCCTCCAAGCGGTCGACGCGCCGAGCGCCGAGCACCACGTGGGCGCCCGCCTCAGCCAGCGCCTGTGCGAAAGCGACTCCGAGTCCACTGGACGCGCCGGTGACGACGGCCACGCGGTCGTCGACGCGGAAACGGTCAAGCACGCGCATTGCAACACTCCTTTAGTACTGGTCCGATCGCGGGCTATCTCCGCGTCATAAGTGGTATGCAACAGATCCTATACTGTTGCATCAATACGACGTATAGGACATTGATCACATGATTGCGTCGCTCTGAGCGAGCGTTATGACATGCAGCGTTTGATAATCTGATGCATATGCCCCGCGGGGCCCTGATGCCACCGGAGGTGCACGATCGCCGACACACCGCTGTCCCGCATGTTGGCGGAGGAGCGCAAGCCGGACGCGTTGGACGCGTTCCGGGTTGCCCGGCGCTGGTTCATGAGCGGACGCCGCATCGAGATGCAGGAACTGGCCGCTGAGCTCCGCGTAAACCGCGCGACCCTGTTTCGCTGGGTCGGCGGCCGCGATGACCTGCTCGGCGAGATTCTGTGGTCACTGGCAGAGCCGGCCCTTGCCGCGGCCGTCAAGGCTTCCGACGGCAACGGCGCAGAGCGCATCACCGGAGCGATCGGTCGCTTCGCGGCTGCGGTCGACCAAGCCGACTTCCTTCGGCAGTTCGTGCGGCGCGAGCCGGAACGTGCACTGAGGATTCTCACCACTCGCGCCGGCACACTTCAGTCGCGCCTCCTGGCCTCGATCGAAACCCTGCTGAAGGAGGAGGTCTCACAAGGCAACCTGCACCCACCACTCCCCCTGCGCGACTTGGGTTACCTGATCGTCCGGATCGTCGAGTCTTTTCTCTACGCGGAATTCATCACCGGCGAAGAACCCGACATCGCAATGGCCGAGTTAGCGGTGGGGGCACTGCTCGGACGCCGCGACCCTGAAACCGATTGACCCGGAATTGGACACGCCGTTGCCGCTACACTGCGGAGCCCTTCGATGGGCCTGGCCCCGGGGCTGACGCTGAGGCGACTTTTGAAAGCGCTATCACCGGTGATTGCGCGTTTGCGGTTCATGTGCAGGCCGCTTGCGTGGTGCTGATGTGAACAGTGTGACCCCACGTAGTTCGCATACGCCTACAATGACGTGCACTGCAGTGGCAGTCCAGCAAACGGTAGACAGGACATCCGGTGGGGTCTTCAACCGGCCTTTCCGACGTCGGCGGCCAGCGGCTGGTCACTCCGCCGATTCGGGGGCGGGCCGACGAGCTGAAGGTGATCGGCGAGCTGGTTACCGCGGTGGCGCAGGGGCGCGGCGGCGTGCTGGTCATCGAGGGCCCGCCCGGCATTGGCAAGAGTCGGTTGCTAACCGAGGTGGTGGCTCTGGCCGACAAGTGCGGGGTGCGCACCTTGTTCGGTGAGGCGTTCGAGTATCAGCAGACGGTGCCGTTTTCCTCGCTATTCATGGCCACGCTGAACGCCGATCCCCCGGTCGGAGACCCCGAAGCGCTGCGCCGGCTGGGCGGCTCGGCGGATCTGCGCTACTGGGTGGTGCACGATCTGGCCGACGCGATTAATGCGGCGGCCGCCGAAACCCCGCTGGCGATCCTGTTGGAGGACATTCACTGGACCGATAACTGCACGCTGGTGGCGCTGCGGTCGCTGGCCACCGCGCGGCCGGATGTGCCGGTGTTGTGGGTGTTGACCACGCGAACCGGGGCTGGCGGGCCGGCGGTGCAGGAAACCCTGTCGGTGCTGCAACGCGCGAACCCCACAGTTGTGCAAGTGGGGGCGATGGCAGCGGACGCGGTCGCCGACATGGTCTGCGACGCGGTGCGGGCGAGGGCGGATGCGTCGCTGCTGAGTCTGGCCGCCAAGGCGCACGGGAACCCGTTTCTGGTCAGCGAGCTTGTCGGGGGGCTGGGCGAGGAGGGCCGGCTCAATCTCTCCGGCGGGCGGGCGGTGGCCGCCGGTGACGGGCTGCCGCGCCGTCTGGGCGCAAGCATGCAGCAGCGACTAGACCTGCTCTCCGGCGATGCGTCAGAGGTGGTGCGGGTGGCCGCGGTGCTGCCGGACCGGTTTTCGGCTGGGCTGTTGGCCGCGATGCTGGACCGCCGGCCGGTGTCGTTGCTGTCGGCGCTGGAGGAGGCGGTGCGCGCGGATCTTTTCGTGGAAGACGGTGAGCGGCTGAGGTTTCGGCATGACTTGTTGCGCGAGGCCGCCCGGCAGTCCTTGCCGCAGTCGCTGCGGCGTGCGATGGAGCGCCAGTCGGCGTCGGTCATGCTGGGGATGGGTGCTGACCCGGCCGAGGTGGCCACCCAGCTAGCGCGCAGCGCCGAGCCGGGAGACAAGGACGCGATCGGCGCGCTACGCCAGGCCGCACAATCGGTGGGCCGCAGCGATGCCAGCGCGGCCGCGGACTTGAGCAAGCGCGCGTTGGAGCTGCTGCCCGCCCAAGACCCTGACCACGGGTCACTGGTCGCCGAAACCGTGGAGCTGCTCAACCGGGCCAGCCGCTATGGCGAGGCCGAAGATTTGGCCGTCGCGGCGCTCTCGGAGGCGGCCTCGCCCGAAGAGGAGGCCGAGATCCGTCTGCGCGTCGCGACGCTCACCAAGCACAGCACCCAGCGACGCGTGGAGGAGAACCGCCGAGCGCTGCAGTTGGTCAATATCAGCGAGGTCACCCGAGCACGGCATCTGGCGTGGCTGGCCTACAACGTGGCGTTGCAGGACCAAGGTGGGCAACGGCGCGCGGCGGCCGACGAGGCCGCCGCGGCCGCGGCATCCACCGATGATCCCGAGGCAACGATCGTGGCCGATGTCACCATCGCTTTGCTCGACGGTGGTGAGGGGTACGCGGGCCGCGCGCTACGCCGCCTCGAGGAGCTTTGCGCGCTCGCCCGCATGAGTGATGCGGCCTCAGCTCATGATTTGGCCGCACTGCACCGCGCGCTCCTGCTGGCAGTGGTTGGCCGGGTGGACGACGCGACGGCGCAGATCGCCGAGGGAACTGAGCACGTCCGCCGGGAAGGCAACGCGATGGCCCTTAATATGTGGACCATCTTTGGCGGGCTGGTCCACTTAGCTGCGGGCCGCTTGTCCGCTGCCCGCGACGCGGTTGAGTCCCTGCCGCCCCCACAGCCGACAGGCGTGACCGAGGTGGACATACTGCGCATGGTGATTCTGGCTGAGGTGGCGGCGCGTACGGATGACCGAAACTTGTTGCAGCAGATGGTCAATGGCGCGCGCGACGCCTACTCCGCGAGCTCATCTGTCGTAGGTCGGGCAGCGGCGCACGTGCTCGCGTTGGCGGCGTGGCACCGCGGGGCTGTCCATGACGCGATGCGCTGGCTCGGCGGCACCACCCTAGTCGGGTCACCACTCGGGCCCCACGTCTTGGAGCGGGTGATCTTGGCTGCGCGGGTGGCGGCGGCGGCCGGCGATGCCGGCCTGCGCGCGCGTGTCCTCCAGGCCACCGAGCTGCTCGAGTGTGAACACCCCCCGGTCCCGCTGTTCACCGGGGTCGCCGAATATGCCCGCGGGATCCTCGAGCGTGACGCCGCAGCATTGCTGGCTGCCGCGGAGTTGCTTGAATGGTCGTCGCGGCCGCTGCTTTACGCCGCGGCCGCCGAGGACGCCGGCGGCGAACTTGCCCGCACCGATCGTCGTGACGAGGCGGTTGATCAGCTCAATGCCGCATTCGACACCTACATGCGCCACGAGGCTCTCACCGATGCGCGCCGGGTGGGCCGCGAGTTGCGCCGGTTCGGTGTGGAGCGCCGCATCGTCAGCCAGCCGCGTGCGAAGACGGGCCGGGACAGTCTTACCGACTCCGAACTCAAGGTCGTCAACCTCATCGCGGAGGGCGCCACCAATCGCGCCGTCGCCGCGCAGCTGCACCTTTCCCCCTATACGGTGAAAACCCACATCCGCAATGCGTTCGCCAAGCTGGGCATCAAATCCCGCGCCGAATTGACTCGATTCGTGCGCCGGGTCTGATCGACCACCCCTCGGCACTGGCCCCGCTTAGCTCTAACCCCACCCGGCCCTAAACATCGCCCCTCGGGGCGATGGTTGTGCGGCGCCCTCGCTGCGACCGTAGTCGTTATCAACCGCGAGCGCCCGAGGAAAGAGCGACGTTGCTCTGCAATCGCAACACCCGAAACAGGCGTCCTGCCAAGGAATTACAGAACCGAACAAAACCACCAAAGATCCGTAGGGAGAACCAAAAAGTGATCACCGATCCTTTTCAGAAGAAGGCCTATGACGCGGTCGCAGCCGCACTTCCGTTCGCGATTGATCCCGCGAAGATCACCGTGGAGCCCGGGGTGTCCTACCTGCCGAGCCCGATCAAGCTGCACGACTACGCCGCCGGGGTGATGGCGGCGTTCGGCTCGGTGGTCGAACACATCGGCCGCGTTCGCGGGCTGCCGGCCCAGACCATGACCCTGAACCGCCGGCTATGCGGGTTTCATCTCAACGAGCTGCAGACCCAATTCCTCAACGGCTACTCGATCATGGTGGACACCTGGCCGATGGGCGCCGACAACGGGGCCTATCGCACGAAGGACGGGCGTTATGTGCAGATGATCGGGCTTTTTCCGCATATGGTCAATGCGCTGTTGGGCCATCTGCAGTGCGCGAACACCCCGGAGGCGATCCAGGCGGCGGTCGAGAAGAAAACCGCGCAGCAGCTTGAGGATGACGTCGCCGCTAGGCTCAACCTGGCGCTGGGCATGGTGCGTACCCCGCAGGAATGGCTGGCCCACCCGCAGGGAGCAGCAACGGCCACGCTGCCGTTGTTCGACATCCACCACGGGGGCACCACCAGAAAGCGCGTGCTGGGCACCGCCAAGTATCGCCCGCTGGAGGGCGTACGGGTGGTCGACCTGACCAACATGGTTGCCGGTCCCACCGCCGGGTTTGCGCTGGCCGAGCAGGGCGCGGATGTCATCTTGGTTCGTCCCGCCCGCGGCGACTGGGTTACCCCGGTCTATCTGAGCGTCAGCTGGGGCAAGAAATCCATCCTGACCGACATCAAGAGTCCCGACGGCAGAAAGCGTTTCATCGACCTGCTGGCCGACGCCGACGTGCTGGTCAGCAGTCAACGGCCCGGTGCGCTCGACGACCTCGGCCTCGGCGAGGCCGAGCTACGGGAAATCAACCCCAACCTCGTTTACGCGCCCGAATCGTTTGCCCCGCCCGGCACGCCCTGGGCTGGGCGCCGCGGATTTGAGCAGATCGCGCAGGCGGTCACCGGCACCATGCACGTACATTCCGAGGGTCTGGGCCTGACGGCTCCCACCCTGACCAGCGGCCTGATGAACGACCACCTCACCGGCTGGCTGCTGGCCACTGGGGTGGTGGCGGCGCTGGCCGAGCGGGAAGAGAAAGGCGGTTTCTGGCACGTCGACGCGTCGCTCACCCGTACGTCCATGTTGGGCAACGAGCTCGTCGGGTCGGTCGATGATGAGCCCTACGCGCCGGTCACCGTGCAGGATCTCATCGACTACGGCGTGGATCAGGACAGCCCGTGGGGCACCTTCACGCGGTTCACTCCACCGGTCGCGTTCAGCCATACCCCGTCGATGGCGCTGCGCGCCCCCGCGTGGCCGGGCACTGACCCCGACACCATCGGGTGGACGGCGAGCCCGGCCGGCGACGGGCCACCGCAGGTGCCGCACTATCCGTCGAAGTTGGCGCGCGAGGGCCGCATCCGCAACTTCGTGCCCAACTTCGGCATCGAGGATCGCGGAGATGGTGGCGGTGTCGTCGGCCTGGTCTCCAAGCCGGAGGCTCTGGAAGCCCAGCTGAAAAAGTACGCGGGAGTCCGCGTCTAAGCCTCGGGTACCTGGGCAGCGGCCAGCACCCGAAAAAGCTTTCTGCCAAGGAATTACAACCGATACACCTCATTGAAAGGAATCATCATGACCAGCAACGCATTAGACACGCCCAAGTCTGACCTGCTCGACACTGTCATTGCCGCGCACGGCGACCTCGACCGCTGGCGCTCGCTCGACAGGCTGACCGCGGAGGTCTCCGCCGGCGGTGTGCTGTGGGGCCTCAAGGGCCAGCCCGGCATCCTCACGGACTACACGATCACGCTCACCCCGAACCTGCAGTCCGCGACCCTGGCGCCGTTCGCGGCCCCCAACCTTCGCACCACGTACACGCCCGAGCGCGTCGCCATCGAGACCGTGGACGGCCGGCTGGTCGAGGAGCGCACAAACCCCCGCGCCTCCTTCAGCGGCCACACCCTGCAGACCCCGTGGGACCGGCTGCACGCGGCGTACTTCGCGGGCTACGCGATGTGGAACTACCTCACCGAGCCGTTCACTTGGGCCGAGCCGGGCTTCTCTACCATCGAGCTCGAGCCGTGGCAGGAGGACGGCGAGACCTGGCGCCGCCTGCAGGTGACCTTCCCCGAGCGCGTCGCCACCCACTCGCGCGTGCAGACCTACTACATCGACGCGCAGGGCCTGATCCGACGCCACGACTACTTCGTGGACATTCTCGGCCCGGCCGAGACCGAATCGGCGCACTACACCTGGGGCCACCAGACCTTCGACGGCTTCGTCTTCCCGACGCATCACTCCGTGCACCCCACCGATAACAAGGGCCGCAAGGTGGCCGAGCCGGTGATCATCTCCATCGACGTCGAGGACATCGCCCTGTCCTAGGGCGCACACCCTCACAACCAAAGGGAGGCTTGGCATGTCGACTTATCGCGCTTTTCAGGTCACAGGGAAGCGGCAGTTTGAATTGGTGGAGCGCGAGCTGCTCGGGCCGCAGCCCGGTCATGTGCGGTTTCGCGTACAAAGTTGCGGCGTGTGCCACAGCGATGTCCTCGCCGTTGAGGGCTTGCGCGCCGACCCGAGCCAGCCGGTGGTACCCGGGCATGAGGTCGTCGGCGTCATCGACGCGCTCGGAGAACAAGTAAGCGGATGGAGCGTCGGTGACCGCGTTGGCGTTGGTTTTTTGGGCGGCCAGTGCGGTGTATGTGTCTGGTGCCGTCGCGGGGACTTCGTCAACTGCGAAAACCAACCTAGGCCCGGCACGACCGCGGATGGCGGATACGCCGAGGTGGTCTATGCCCGCGCGACAGGGCTTGTCCGCATTCCCGACGCCCTGGCGTCTGTGGATGCCTCTCCCCTGCTGTGCGCCGGCATCACCACCTACAACGCACTGCAGAAATTGAACGCGGAACCCGACGCGCTGGTGGCGATCCAGGGCATAGGTGGCCTGGGTCATCTGGGGGTGCAATACGCCAACAAGTTGGGTTACCGCGTCGCGGCAATCGCTCGGGGCACCGACAAGGCTGTGCTGGCAGAGAAACTCGGCGCGCACCACTACATCGACAGTGCAGCAGTCGATCCCGCCAAGGCGTTACAGGAACTCGGCGGAGCGGTCGCGATCGTCGCCACCGCGGCCAGCGGTGCATCCATGTCGCCGCTGCTCGCCGGGCTCGCACTACGCGGTCAGCTGGTGGTCGTCGGTGTGGGCGACGACCCGATCGAGGTCAACGGCTCCGATCTCGTCTTTGGCAGCCGCTCGATCGTCGGCAGCCTCACTGGCTCGGCGATTGAAAACGAGGCCAGCCTGCAGTTCAGCGCCACGCACGGAGTCGCACCCATGACCGAGGTGCTGCCCTTCGAAGATGCACCCGCGGCCTATGAGCGAATGATGTCCGGCCAGGCCAGATTTCGTGTGGTCCTCGATATGCAGACGCAGTAGCCAAACGGGCACCGAGCGATGATGACCGCCTTTTTCGACCGGATGCTGGCTTTGTACCCCGACCGGCTCAACCCGGGGCCGCCGTGGTACGGAGCGTTGGCAATCCTGTCGTGGGGCAGGGAAAAGCCATGTCAGAGAACGAAACTGAAAATCTGACCTCCGAAGTCGCCGAATGGTTCTTCGAGGACTACCTGCCCAGCTGGGTCGGCGTCGGCAACCAGGGCATCGACAATGGACCTGGTTTCATCCTGGACTACTGGGGAGTGCCGCTCTACTACTACAACACCGACGGTGGCCAGTGGGCGCTCGACGGCGACAGCGTCATCGCCCTGCTCAACACAACCCACACCCGCTTGAAAGAAAACGGTTACGCCTACACCGATGTGATTGACCCCGTCGTGCGGGTCTACCACCGCAACGGGGCGGCGATCGAAGTGATCTGGTCGCGCCGACGCGCGGACCACACCGAAATCGAGCGTTTGGCAGTGCATTTTGAGCTGATACGCACAGAAAATGGCTGGCGCATTGCCGGCATTCAATTCCGATTCACCGATGCCGACTCGCTGTCCGACGCATGGGCGGCAGATAACGGAGCTCTGCGATGAAACACGATTGGAGCTACGACACCAATCACACCGAAAGGTTAGGAAAATGAAAGCCATTCGCTTCCCTCACTATGGAGAACCGGCCGACGTTCTGACTGTCACCGAGCTGCCCGTCCCACAACCCGGTGCCCGCGAGGTGCGGCTGAAGATCCGGTTCAGTCCCATCAACCCCTCCGATCTGCTCTACGTTCGGGGCCACTACTCCGGTGTGACACCGCATTTCCCGGCCGGCGCCGGGTTCGAGGGGGTCGCCGTCGTCGACGCGGTGGGCCCCGACGTCGAGGGGCTTTCCGTAGGCCAGCGGGTCTTCGCCCGCAACTCCGCCGGCGGCAACTGGGCGCAGTACGCGGTGGTGCCCGCCGAGAAGGCATGGCCGGTACCCGATGACGTCCCCGACGAGCAGACCGCGTCGTTCATGATCAACCCGGCCACGGCGCTCCTCATGGTGCGCCACGTGCTGGCCGTACCGCGCGGGGAATGGCTGCTGCAGTCCGCCGCCAGCGGTGAACTGGGCCGCATGATCATCCGGCTCGCCAAACACGACGGCATCAAGACCATCAACGTGGTGCGCCGCCGCGACGCGGCCCAGGAACTCACCGACCTCGGCGCAGACGCAGTGATCGTGTCGGGCGAGGGGCCCATCGACGAACAGGTCCACAACATCGTGGGCCCGCAGGGCGTCGGCTTCGCGATCGACCCGGTCGCCGGTCAGATCGGCACCGAGATCTTCCGATCACTGTCCGAGGACGGCCACATGCTGCTCTACGGATCGCTAAGTGGTCAAGGAATCAGCGTGGGCGACGACCCCCGGCTCACCCTGTCGGGCCGGCGCACCCTCGAGGTGTACTGGCTGGGCTACTGGCTGCCGCGCCTCGACAAGTCCGGTTTCTTCGCGCCCGACCGGCCCGCCATCCCCCAGCTGATCGACGAGATCATCGAGCTGATCCGCGCCGGGATCCTCAACACGTCACCGGGTGAGAAATTCGGCCTCGACGACATTCGCACTGCGGTCACCGAAGCCGAATCGGCCGGACACGACGGCAAGGTGTTCCTGGCACCCAACTGAGCTCCAACAGAGATGCCGCGCAACTGAATATTCCGTTCCAGCGCGGAAACCATCCGCCAAGTGGAGCAACCGTTCTGGGCGGCACGGGTACCGGCCACGCGACAACGACCGAGTGTGACGTGCTTGCCGCCGGCCGGCCCAGCAGTTTGGCCCGCCCAGCGGTGCACGCCGGGCAGCATCGACGTGTATTCCGCGTGATTGGGTGGATGCCTAGAATGACGTGCACTGCAGTGACGGTCCAGCAAACGGTAGGCGGGACACCCCGTGGGGTCTTCAACAGGCCTTTCTGACGTCGGCGGTCAGCGGCTCGTGACGCCGATTCGTGGGCGGGCGGACGAGTTGAAGGTGATCGGCGCGCTGGTCGCCGCGGTGGCCAGGGGGCGCGGGGGTGTGCTGGTTCTCGAGGGCCCGCCGGGCATTGGCAAGAGTCGGTTGCTGACCGAGGTGCTGGCGCTGGCCGACAAGTCCAACGTCCGAACCCTGTTCGGTGAGGCGTTCGAGTATCAGCAGACGGTGCCGTTTTTCTCACTATTCATGGCGACGCTGCACGCCGATCCCCCGGTCGGAGACCCCGAAGCGCTGCGCCGGCTGGGCGGCTCGGCCGATCTGCGCTACTGGGTGGTGCACGATCTGGCCGAAGCGATTCATGCGGCAGCCGCGGATACCCCGCTGGCGATTGTGTTGGAGGACATTCACTGGGCCGATAACGGCACGCTGTTGGCGTTGCGGTCGCTGGCCACCGCGCGGGGGGTGGCGGCGTTGTGGGTGTTGACCGCGCGCACCGGGGCGGGCGGGCCGGCGGTGCAGGAGACGTTGTCGGTGCTGCAACGCGCGGGCGCCGCCGTGGTGCGGGTGGGGGCGATGGCGGCAGACGCGGTGGCCGACATGGTTCAGGACGCGGTGCGGGCGCGGGCGGATACATCGCTGCTGAGTCTGGCCGCCAAGGCGCACGGGAATCCGTTTTTGGTCAGCGAGCTTGTCGGGGGTCTGGGCGAGGAGGGCCGGCTAAATCTCTCCGGCGGGCGTGCGGTGGCCGCCGGGGACGGGCTGCCGCGGCGTCTGGGCGCCAGCATGCAGCAGCGACTGGACCTGCTCTCCGACGGTGCTTCGGAGGTGGTGCGGGTGGCCGCGGTGCTGCCCGACCGGTTCTCGGCTGGTTTGTTGGCCGCGATGCTGGAACGCCAGCCGGTCTCGTTGCTGTCGGCGGTGGGGGAGGCGGTGCGCGCGGATCTGCTCGTCGAAGACGGTGAGCGGCTGAGGTTTCGGCATGACTTGCTGCGCGAGGCCACCCGGCAGTCGTTGCCGCAGTCGTTGCGCCGGGCGATGGAGCGCCAGTCGGCGTCGGTCATGCTCAGGATGGGCGCGCCCCCGGCCGAGGTGGCCACCCAGCTGGCGCGCAGCGCCGAGCCCGGGGACGAAGAGGCGATCGGCGCGCTGCGCCAGGCCGCGCAATCGGTGAGCCACGGCGATGCCAGTGCCGCCGCGGACTTGAGCAAGCGTGCGTTGGAGCTGTTGCCCGCCGATGATGCTGACCACGGGTCGCTGGTCGCCGAAACGGTGG
>Ga0318523_10000050_pt1 | contig 21990 bp, 22 predicted proteins | sample GRESIP178b2f19_FD_203500 | JGI IMG/M metagenome (GOLD analysis project Ga0318523, IMG submission 203500) | Tropical soil microbial communities from Luquillo Experimental Forest, Puerto Rico - GRE.SIPMG.178b2f19 | ecosystem: Environmental > Terrestrial > Soil > Tropical forest > Bulk soil...
TGCCGCCTCCTGTTCGACGGTGGTCTTCTGGTCTTGCGATGCGACGGTGCCCGCCAAGGTGATGATGGCTCCGCTGACCGTAAGACTGAAATCCGGAATCGAGGCGCTGTCTCTGAAAATCGGGCCGGCGTTTGAGAAATCGAGCGCGTCGATGGTGGGGTTGATATGGATTTGGTCAATGATGTTGACGCCGGGGGGCAATGAGCCATTGAGCGCCTTCATCAACGCCGCCTTGGCGGAGTCATCGGGAAAATCGCCGCTGAGCGTAATGTCGTTGCCGTTGCGCGTAATCGAAAGCGGCGCCAGGGAAAACGTCGGGGCACCAGACGTGTGCGATGGTGCCGGGGTCGGAAGCGCGCCGATCGGCGCACTAGCTGACCGGGATCGCTCGGCACCGTAGCCGATTGCCGCAATCAGTAACGGAATAACAACCACCGCAATCAGCCAGGGAAGGCCACGCGACCGCCGGTCGAATTCCGGATCTTGCCGCGTGTCCGCGGTTGCGGCCGCTTGCCGCAAACCCGCCGCTAACCCCACCCGTGCCCCTCCCCTCATTTCATTACCGGGACTTATCCGTCCTGCAGGTCCGTCCTGCAGGCGATATGCAGCCTACCGAGTCGGCGTCACGACACCGCTCAAGTCGGGCACACTGGAGCAATGGGCAACGGCAAAAACCCGACCGACAGCGAAACCCTGGCACACATCCGCAAGCTGGTCGAAGAGGAGAAAATTCTGCGGGAGCAACTGCAGCACCGCGACATCACCACGTCGGAGGAACACGACCGGCTGCGCGGGCTGGAGGTCGAACTCGACCAGTGCTGGGACCTGCTGCGTCAGCGCCGGGCACTGCGCGAAACCGGTGGTGACCCGCGCGAGGCACATGTGCGCCCCGCCGACCAGGTCGAGGATTACCTGGGCTGAACGCGCGAACAGAGGATGTCGACGCCGTCGTCATAGGCGGGGGCCACAATGGGCTCGTCGCGGCCGGTTACCTGGCCCGGGCCGGCCTTCGGGTGCGGTTGTTGGAGCGGCTGGGGCACGTCGGCGGGGCCGCAGTCTCGACGCGGGCTTTCGAGGGTGTCGACGTCCGTGTGTCGCGGTATTCGTACCTGGTCAGCTTGCTGCCGTCGCGCATCGTCCACGACCTGGGCGCCGCGGTGCGGTTGGCCGGCCGGCGATTTTCGTCGTACACGCCCGACCCGGCTTCCGACGGCCGCAGTGGGCTCCTGATCGGGCGCCCCGACACCTTCGCCGCCATCGGCGCCGCCGGGGACGAGCGCGGTTTTGCCACGTTCTACCAGCGCTGCCGGCTGGTGACCGAACGACTCTGGCCGACCCTGATCGAACCGCTGCGCACGCGCGAGCAGGCGCGCAAACACGTCCTTGCCGGCGGCGATCCCGATGCCTCCGCAGCATGGCGGGCCATGGTCGACGAGCCGATCGGGCACGCAATCGCCGACGCGGTGGGCAATGACCTGATCCGCGGCGTGATCGCCACTGATGCGCTGATTGGCACGTTCGCTCGCGTCGACGACCCGTCGCTGATGCAGAACATCTGCTTCCTGTATCACGTGCTCGGTGGGGGCACGGGAGACTGGGACGTGCCCCTTGGCGGGATGGGCGCGGTGACTGCGGCTCTGGCGTCCGCGGCTGTCCACCACGGCGCCGAAATAACAACCGGGGCAGAGGTTTACGCTGTCGACCCGAATGGCGGGGTGCGGTACCGCATTGGCGACGGCGAGCACCTCGTCCGGGGTCGGTTCGTGCTGGCCGGCGTCACACCGGCAGCCCTGGCCGGCCTGCTCGGCGAAAAGAGCGCGCCGCTGGCCCAGGGCGCCCAGGTCAAGGTCAACCTCGTGCTGCGGCGGCTGCCCAGGTTGCGCGACGACAGCGTGTCACCCGAACAGGCATTCACCGGGACGTTTCACGTCAACGAGACATGGACCCAACTCGATACGGCGTATTCGCGCGCGGCCGCCGGTCACGTACCGGATCCATTGCCGTGCGAAGCGTACTGCCATTCGCTGACCGACCCGAGCATCCTGTCGGCCGGGCTGCGCGAATCGGGCGCTCACACGATGACGGTGTTCGGGTTGCACACCCCGCACTCGCTGTTCGACGGCACCTACTCCGGCGCCCTGCGTGACAGGCTGACCGACGGGGTGCTTGCGTCGCTGAATTCCGTTCTGGCCGAACCTATTCAGGATCTGTTGATGCGCGACGCTCACGGCCGGCCATGCATCGAGACGACGACAACCCTCGATTTGCATCGCACGCTGGCGATGACCGCAGGCAACATCTTCCACGGTGCGTTGTCGTGGCCGTTCGCCGATGACGACGACCCGCTGGACACCCCGGCGCGCCGATGGGGAGTCGCGACGGCCCACGACCGAATCATGTTGTGCGGCTCGGGTGCCCGCCGCGGCGGGGCGGTGTCGGGCATCGGCGGCCACAACGCCGCTATGGCCGTGCTGGCCTCGCTGTGATCGCCTAGCGCGCGTCGATCGTGACGTAGTCGCGTTCGGTGTAGCCGGTGTAGATCTGGCGCGGACGGCCGATCTTGCTGTCACCCTCGTCGTGCATCTCGCGCCAGTGCGCGACCCAGCCGGGCAACCGGCCCAACGCAAAGAGCACGGTGAACATGCGCGTCGGGAACCCAAGTGCCCGGTAAATCAGGCCGGTGTAGAAATCGACGTTGGGGTAGAGCTTGCGCTCGACGAAGTACTCGTCTGTCAACGCCGCGTCTTCGAGTTCCTTGGCGATGCTCAGCAGGTCGTCGTCGCCACCGAGCTTGGACAGGATCTTGTCGGCCTGTTCCTTGACGATCCGGGCGCGCGGGTCGTAGTTCTTGTAGACGCGGTGACCGAAGCCCATCAGTTTGACGCCGGCCTCGCGATTCTTGACCTTGCGGACGAATGCGCTGACGTCGTCGTCGCTCTGGCGGATCTTCTCGAGCATCTCGAGCACGGCTTGGTTGGCGCCCCCGTGCAGCGGGCCCCACAGCGCGTTGATTCCTCCGGAAATAGAGGTGAACAGATTCGCTTGTGACGACCCCACCAGCCGCACTGTCGAGGTTGAGCAGTTCTGCTCGTGGTCGGCATGCAGGATGAGCAGCATGTCCAACGCGCGAACGACTTCAGGGTCCGCGTGGTAAGGCTCGGCGGGCAACCCGAACGTCATCCGCAGGAAGTTCTCCACCAGCGACAGCGAGTTGTCCGGGTACAGGAACGGCTGGCCGATCGACTTCTTGTAGGCGTACGCGGCGATGGTCGGCAGCTTGGCCAGCAGCCGGATCGTCGACAGCTCGACCTGCTGGCCGTCCATCGGGTCCAGCGAATCCGGGTAGTACGCCGAGAGCGCGTTGACCGTACTGGACAACACCGGCATCGGGTGGGCGTTACGCGGAAAGCCGTCGAAGAAGCGCTTCAGGTCCTCGTGCAGCATGGTGTGCAGCTGAATCCGCTTGGTGAACTCGGCGAGTTGCTCCTTGTTCGGCAGCTCGCCGTAGATGAGCAGATAGCTCACCTCGATGAAGGTCGACTTCTCGGCAAGCTGCTCGATCGGGATGCCGCGGTAGCGCAGGATCCCGGCGTCGCCGTCGATGTAGGTGATGGAGCTCTTGCACGAGGCCGTGTTGACGAAGCCGTTGTCGAACGTGGTGTATCCGGTCTTGGACAGCAGCGGACCCAGCGCAATGCCGTCAGCGCCTTCGGTGGCGTTGACGATCTGCAGGGCGATCTCGCCCCCGGGGTACTTCAGAGTTGCGGTGTCGTCGGTGTCGGCCACGAGAACCCCTTTGCGCTCTGGCTGATATGGCTGCCCTGACTAGGTGCGTATAGCTGAAGGTAGTCGTTGTGACGACGGAGCGCCTGCCCGGGGTCTGGTCTGGCGGTGAGGCGGCCATCGGTCGCGTACTCAGCGGTGGATAAGTCAGGGCTGAAGACGCTCGACACGAGAGCCGATGACCCTAATTCGGTTGTGCACCCGGTTTTCCCGCCCCTGCCAGAATTCCACGATCTCGGGCGCGATGAGGTATCCGCCCCAGTTGGGTGGCACCGGGACGCACTCCGCGTCGGCGAAGCGGGCGGTGACCTCCGTCAGCTGGCCGAGCAGCGCCGCACGCGAGGCGATCGGCCGCGATTGCAGTGACGCCCACGCGCCCAGTTGTGAGCCGCGCGGCCGCTTTGACCAATAGTCCTGCGTGGCCTGCGCGTCGACCTTGCTCACCGGGCCGCGGATATGGACCTGCCGTCCCAGCTGGTACCAGGGGAAGGTCGCCGACGCGTACGGCGTCGCCGCCAGCTCCAATCCCTTGGCCGAGTCATAGTTGGTGAAAAAGGTGATCCCGGTCTCGTCCGCACTCTTGCACAACACCGATCGGCTCACCGGCCTGCCGTCCGCAACGGTGGCCAACACAAATGCGTTGGGCTCGGCCACCCCGGCGCGCTCGGCGTCGTCAAGCCACTTGCGAAACAACGCAAGCCAACCGTCGGCCAACCAGTCCACGTCCAGGTCAGGGCTAGCGTCCTTCTCGACGGACCCGTACTCCACGCGCATCCGCTGCAGGCGCTCTTTGTCTAGTCCCGGGTCGGGTACTGCCATCGCGCCAACGCTACCGGGCGGGTGCTACCGGCCGGTAGCATCGGCCCCGAGACGGGGTGCGAGAATTTTCCCATGACTGTGGTCCCCGAAGACTTTGTCCCCGGCCTGGCGGGCGTGGTGGCCTTCACCACCGAAATTGCCGAACCGGATAAGGACGGCGGCGCGCTGCGCTACCGCGGCGTCGACATCCAAGATCTGGTGAATCAGCAGGTCACGTTTGGTGACGTGTGGGCGCTGCTGGTCGACGGCAAGTTCGGCCGCGGGCTGCCGCCGGCCGAGCCATTCCCGCTGCCGATCCACACCGGCGACGTGCGCGTCGACGTGCAGGCGGGCCTGGCGATGCTGGCCCCCATCTGGGGGTATAAGCCGCTGCTCGATACCGACGACGCCACCGCCCGCGATCAACTGGCGCGGGCCTCGGTGATGGCCCTGTCGTACGTCGCACAATCCGCGCGCGGCATCTATCAGCCGGCCGTCCCACAGCGAATCATCGACGAATGCCCAACCGTCACAGCACGATTCATGACCCGCTGGCAGGGCGACCCCGACCCCAGGCACATCGAGGCCATCGACGCCTACTGGGTGTCGGCCGCCGAGCACGGGATGAACGCCTCGACGTTCACCGCCCGGGTGATCGCCTCGACCGGCGCGGACGTGGCGGCTTCGCTGTCGGGGGCGATCGGGGCGATGAGTGGCCCGCTGCACGGCGGCGCGCCGGCCCGGGTGCTGCCGATGCTAGAAGAGGTCGAGCGCAGCGGCGACGCCCGCGCCCTGGTCAAGTCGATCCTGGACCGCGGCGACAAGCTGATGGGGTTCGGGCACCGCGTCTACCGCGCCGAGGACCCCAGGGCGCGGGTGCTGCGCGCCGCATCGAAGCGGCTGGGTGCGCCGCGCTACGAGGTGGCGGTCGCGCTCGAGCAGGCCGCGCTGGCCGAACTGCGCGAGCGCCGTCCGGACCACCCGATCGAGACCAACGTCGAGTTCTGGGCCGCCGTCATCCTGGACTTCGCCCGGGTACCGGCCAACATGATGCCGGCGATGTTCACCTGCGGTCGCACCGCGGGGTGGTGCGCCCACATTCTCGAGCAGAAGCGGCTCGGCAAGCTGGTCCGCCCGTCGGCCATCTATGTCGGGCCCGGCCCGCGCAGCCCCGAATCCGTCGAAGGCTGGGACCGGGTCCTCGCCAACGCCTGAGCGCGCTCTCTTGTCGGTGCCCCGCGATTGAATGGCTTCGGCCGCGATGAGTTTGCGTCGCGCGCCGAGTCAATAACCGTGAGCCGGCCCACGCCTGGGGCTGGCATCCGAGACCGACACCAAGGAGACCAGCATGCCGATCAATGTCGAACCCGCACTGTCCCCGCACCTCGTGGTCGACGACGCCGCCGCGGCGATCGACTTCTACGTCAAGGCCTTTGACGCCGCCGAGCTGGGCCGGGTGCCCGGTCCCGACGGCAGGTTGGTCCACGCCGCGCTGCGCATCAACGGCTTCCTGGTGATGCTCAACGACGACTTTCCGGAAACCTGCGGTGGCAAGTCGATGACGCCTAAGTCGCTGGGCGGAACTCCGGTCACCATTCATTTGACGGTCACCGACGTCGAGTCCAAGTTCCAGCGGGCCGTGGACGCGGGCGCCACCGTGGTGGCCGCGTTGGAGGACCAATTCTGGGGAGACCGCTACGGCATAGTCGCGGACCCGTTCGGCCACCACTGGTCCCTGGGACAGCCGGTGCGCGAAGTCAGCGTGGACGAGATCCAGGCGGCGATGTCCGGGCAGGCGAGTAACTAAGCGAAGTCACCCAGCCGGGCCAGCAACCGGCGTCGCGTCGGCGGCGCCGGCGGCGCGGTGTCGGCTACGTGGAGCATGTCGGCGACGTCGGTGAACTTGTTGCGCGGCCGTCCGTCATGGCTGCCGCGCGCGATCTCCGCGGCGTCGATCGCACGCCATCCCGCAGAGTCGACCGCGCGGGGTTGGCGCTCGTGCACCAGTGTGGCCAACGCCCCCGGCTTGTCCACCGGGTCGGTCAAACTGCCGGCGTTGAAATCGGCCACCAGGGCCTGGACGGTTTCAAAAGAGCACGACTTGTTGGTACCGATGAACCCCGTCGGTCCCCGCTTGATCCACCCCGCGACGTAAGCGCCGGGCACTGGCCGGCCGTTGTCGGGGTCGACGACGCGACCACCGTCGTTGAGGACAACGGCCGCCGATTCGTCGAACGGCAGATCGCGAATCGGCTTGCCGCGGTAGCCAATCGACGTCAGCACCAGGCCCGCGTGGAGCGAGTGCACTTCGTCGGTACCGGTGATCGAGAACTCCACTCCAGTGGCACGCTGCTGGCCCAACACGCGTTTGGGCGTGAGTTGATAGGCCAGCCGGATTCGTGGGCGCCGGGTTTGTGGGCGCGGCGTCGAACCGTCGCCCAGCTTGCTCAAGATCTCCAGCTTGTTTTTGGTCAGCGCGTCGGAAGCCTCAGCGAGATCGCTTGCCACCCGTTGATGGTCTGCGGCGTCGAGCACGACCTCGGATGCGCCCGTGAGCCCGATCAGTTCGGGCAAAGTAAACGCGGAATGGGCGGGCCCGCGCCGGGCGGCAATCACCACTTCGCGCACCACCGAACCGCGAAGCGCTTCCAGTGCGCGGTCGGAGATGTCGGTCCGCGCCAGGTCGTCGGGGTCCGCCGTGAGCACTCGGGCCACATCGAGGGCGACGTTGCCGTTGCCGATGATCACCACACGTTCGTGACTGAGATCGACTGGCAGATCAGTAAAGTCGGGATGCCCGTTGATCCACGCGACCAATTCGGTAGCAGTCCCGGTGCCCGGGAGATCCATACCGTCGATGTCCAACCGGCGATCATCGGGCGCGCCGACCGCGTACAGCACGGCGTGATGGTGGGCCAACAGATCGGCGTGGCTCAGATGCTTGCCGATCTCGACGTTGAGATAGAACCGGAAGCGGCGATGCTGGGATACCCGGTCGAAGAGTCGGGTGACCCTTTTGGTGTTTTGGTGATCGGGCGCCACGCCGGCACGAACCAACCCGTACGGAGTGGGCAGCTTCTCGAAGACGTTGACCCGCACCCCATGCTGTGTGAGCAGTTCGTCGGCCGCGTACATGGCCGCGGGCCCCGACCCGACAATGGCCACGGTGAGGGGGTGACGGCGGGCGCGCACCTCGGCGGCGGGGATCACCGGGGCCAGCTTCGACGTCGGCGGTAGCTTCACGCCAGCGGGCCGCTCCGGGTAAAAGGAGGCGTTGATGTCAACAAAGGGCAGCTGCTTGGGCTCCAGCCGGGTGTCGGGGGCGATCGCGCCGACCGGGCAAGCGCTCACACAGGCGCCGCAGTCCACGCAGGCCACCGGATCGATATAGAGCATCTCCGACGTCGCAAACCCCGGCTCGTCGGGAGAGGGGTGAATGCAATTCACGGGGCAAGCGAAAACACAGGACCCGTCGTTGCAGCACGACTGGGTAATAACGTGCGGCATGAATACCCGCGCAGTCCTATGCGGCCGGCACCGCGGCCAGATGCTGACGTTGCGGCTCACTGCGGTAGCGCGACGGCTTACCGTTGATCTTGCAGATCCGCCACATCAGCCGAGAGGAACGCGTCTCCATCAGGCCGGTGTCGTAGGCCAGCATCCGGACGTCAGCGAACATGTCGCTCAACCACTTTCGCGATTCCGGCGACCGGAAGAAGAGTTCCTTCTTGACCTCGCGCGGGATGTCGAATTCCTCCCAGAAAGCCTTGGGCGGCTTCACGATCGCCTGGCACAGCACCCGCATGGTCAGCGGGTAGTACAGCGAGACCCAGAACCGCTGCCGCTTGGTCAACTGCGGTAACCGCTTGCGCAGGAACTCGTGCGCGAACGAAATGTGGCGGGCTTCCTCGGCCACGTGAATGGCCATCACCCGCTCCATGATCGGGTGCAGCGACTTGCCTTCGCGGAGAACGTTTTTCTGCGTGTGGTCGATGGGCTCCTCGCCGGCGAGCACCCCGATGAAAAACGCCACCGGCAATGGGCCGGCCACCAGGGGAATCAGCGGAGAAATCCAGCGCAACATCCGCGGCATTCCGGGGACATCGGCGCCGACGCGGTTGACCATCTCCTGAAACATCATGGTGTGGTTGCACTCTTCGACCGATTCGTGCAGGCAGTACCGGTACTCCGGCGACCCGTTGGGCACCCAGAACGTGTAGCTCATCAGGCCGCGGATCAGGATCGATTCGAAGTGCAGGCCGACCTTGGCCACGTTGGCCTGGCGCCACATCCCGATCGTGATCTTGCGGTCTTCGGGCTGGGCTTGATACCAGGGATGGCGCCCTATCGGGTCGGTCAACGGCAAGATCCAGCGGGGATCGTTCTCCTTGACGGCGAACTCCGGTGAATCCCATTCGATGTCCGTGTACGGATTGAAGTTTCGCCGCACAGACCCCTCGGACAGTGTGGCGAGCATGTTCACGTACTCGGCGTCGTCGCGAACTTCCATGTTCCGGCGCCAACGCCGGACCATTCGCGTTCTGGCCATATCCAAGCCTCCCCAGCGAGGTTTACATTTGGACGTGCTGTGTCCAAGACAGTACCGCAGGTACCGGATATTTTCTAGACCCCTCGAACGCTCTGTGGCCTGACCAGTGGTCAGCCATCGGCTGTGGCGTGACTCACACATCTCGGGTCTCGCGGACAGCCGGCCAGGCGTTATCGGCACGCGACCACGGCGCCTGAGGATCGCTCCCCGCGCCTAACTACGCTGATTGACATGGCTGACCGGCTCGAGATCCCCGCTGACATCAAACCCCGCGACGGCCGATTTGGGTCCGGTCCGTCAAAGGTTCGACCCGAACAATTGAAGGCGTTGACCACCACCGCGGCGCCGTTGTTCGGCACGTCGCACCGGCAAGCGCCCGTGAAGGACCTGGTGGGACGGGTGCGGTCGGGAGTGACCGAGCTTTTCTCGGTGCCGGACGGATATGAGGTCATTCTGGGCAACGGCGGCGCGACGGCGTTCTGGGATGCCGCGGCCTTTGGGCTGATCGACAAGCGCTCGCTGCACCTGGCCTTCGGCGAGTTCAGCTCCAAGTTCGCCTCCGCGGTCGCCAACAACCCCTTCGTCGGCGACCCCGTCGTCATCAAGGCGGATCCGGGCAGCGCTCCCGAACCGCAGGCAGATCCGTCGGTCGATGTGATCGCCTGGGCGCACAACGAGACCTCGACCGGGGTCGCGGTGCCGGTCCGCCGGCCGGCCGGCTCGGACGGTGCCCTGGTTGTCATCGACGCGACCTCGGGTGCCGGCGGGCTACCGGTCGATATCACCGAGACCGACGCGTACTACTTCTCGCCGCAGAAGAACTTCGCCAGCGACGGCGGGTTGTGGCTGGCCATCATGAGCCCGGCCGCACTGGCCCGCGTCGAGTCCATCGCCGCGTCCGGCCGCTGGGTTCCAGACTTCTTGTCGCTGCCGATCGCGGTCGAGAACAGCCTGAAGAACCAGACGTACAACACGCCGGCGATCGCCACGCTGGCGATGATGGCCGAACAGCTCGACTGGATGTTGGGCAACGGCGGACTGGAATGGGCGGTCAAACGCACGGCGGACTCGTCGCAGCGGCTGTACTCCTGGGCGCAGGAGCGGCCCTACACCACGCCGTTCGTCGCCGACCCAGCGTTGCGGTCCCAGGTGGTGGGCACGGTCGACCTCATCGACCACGTCGACGCCGCGGCCGTCGCCAAGACCTTACGGGCCAACGGCATCGTCGACACCGAGCCGTATCGCAAACTGGGCCGCAACCAGTTGAGGGTCGCGATGTTCCCCGCCGTCGATCCCGATGACGTCAGCGCCCTCACCGAGTGCATCGACTGGGTAGTCGAGCGCCTTTAACCTGACCGTCATCGGCCTGCAACCCGCCAGCGTGTCCGAGCGGGTTATCGGCGTTAGCTGCACTAGAGTGCGCACGTGACGGGCCCGTCGCTGAACGGGCACGGGGCCTGCGAGGAGAAGCCATGCGGGAACTCAAAGTGGTTGGGCTCGATCACGACGGCAAATACATCGTCTGCGAGGGTGAGGAACCCACAGAAAAGTTCAAGCTGGTAGTCGACGACCGATTGCGGGCCGCCCTGCGCGGCGAACCGCTCCAGCCCGAACAACCGCCGCTCGAGTTCACAGTCATAAACATGTTGAGCCCCAAAGAAATTCAGGCGAAAATCCGCGCCGGCGCGTCTGTGGAGCAGGTCGCCACGGCGTCTGGTTCCGATATCGCCCGGGTCCGCCGGTTTGCCCACCCGGTGTTGCTGGAACGTGCCCGCGCCGCGGAGCTGGCAACGGCCGCGCATCCGATGCTCGCCGACGGCCCCGCGGTGCTGACCCTCCTGGAGACCGTCAGCACGGCACTGGTGGCGCGCGGCCTCGAGCCCGACAGACTCAGCTGGGATGCCTGGCGCAACGAAGACGGCCGCTGGACGGTGCAGCTTGCCTGGAAGGTCGGCCGTTCCGACAACATCGCACATTTCTGCTTCAGTCCCGGCGCCCACGGCGGAACGGTCACCGCGATCGACGATGCGGCCAGTGAACTGGTTGACCCCGACTTCGAGCGTCCGCTGCGGCCGATCGCGCCGGTGGCCCACCTCGAGTTCGACGAGGAGGTACCGCCCGCTCGCGCGGAAGAGGCGAAGCCGGCGGTCACCCCGCCGCCCGAACAACCGGTGCACACCCGACGCGGCAAGCCGGTCATTCCGGCTTGGGAAGATGTGCTGCTCGGCGTGCGCTCAAGCGGGCACCGCTAATCAGTCCCCCACACCAGCCCAAGCAGCGTCAGCCACGCGCCCACCACCCCTACACCCACACCCAGCACGAACCAGCGCAGCACCAAGGTGTGCCGCCAGCCCCACAACGTCGGCGCCAGCCCGCCTGCGGCCACGAGGTTGAGGAAGACCGCCAGCAGCGGATGCACCCGGATCAGCCCAAGGCTCAGCACCACGACGGCGACTCCGGTCACCGCGGCGACGAACCCGGAGACCGTCAAACCCGTTGCCCAGGGCCTAGATTGGTTGTGTTCGTCGCTCACGGACGGAGCCTAGCCCGCTCGTAGAAAGCCAGGGCTGCGGCGGTTGCGACGTTCAGCGAGTCGGTACCCCGCGACATCGGGATGCGGACCCGCACATCGCTAAGCCGCAGGGTGGCCGGCGTCAGCCCCGGGCCCTCGGCGCCAACCACCACCGCGATGCGTTCGTCGCGCGCGGCCGCCATCGCCTCCGCCAGCGTGTTCGCCTCGCTGTCCGGAGTCATCGCCAGTAGCCGAAATCCGTGTTCTCGCAACAGCACAAGGTCGGCGGGCCAGCTGGTTGCTCGCGCATAGGGCACCAGCAATGCGTGGCCCATGGACACCCGGACGGCGCGACGGTACAGCGGGTCGGCGCAGCCGCTGCCGAACACCACCGCGTCCACGCCCAGACCCGCCGCGTTGCGAAAGATCGACCCCAGGTTCTCGTGATCGTTTACGCCTTCGAGCACCGCGACGGTACGGGCGCCGTCGACCACCTGTGCGACGTCCGCTTCCGGCACTCTCCTGGCGGCCGCCAGCACGCCGCGATTGAGATGAAAGCCGACGACCCGCGCCATCACGTCGGCCGACGCCCGGTAGAACGGCGCTTCGGCGCCGGCCAGATCGTGCTTGAGCTCGGCCAGCCTGCGGTCGGTGCCCAGCAGGGCGTGCGGGCTGAACCGGGACGCGAGCATGCGCTGCACGACCAGCACGCCTTCGGCGATCACCAGCCCTTTGCCGGTCGGCAGATCGGGACGGCGATCGACGCTGTTCAGGTCGCGGAAGTCGTCGAGCCGCGGATCGTCCGGATCGCTGACGTCCTGCACGTCCACGCCGTCAATACACTCCAGGCCGCTCACGGGCTTTCGTCGATCAGGGCGAGCATCAAATCGGCCGCGCTGCGCAGGGTGTCACGTTGGTCGTTGTCCAGGGTCGCGAGCCGCTTGGCCAGCCACTCCTGGCGAGCGCGACGGTTCTCTTTGACCAACTCGGCGCCGGACTCGGACACCGAAACCAGCACCTGTCGGCCGTCGACGGGGTGCGGGGAGCGGTCGACGAGACCCATCTCGGCCAGCGAGGCGATCACCCGGGTCATCGACGGCGGCCGGACGCGTTCGCGAATCGCCAGCGCGCCGGGAGTCATCGCGCCCTCGTTAACCAGGGTCGCCAACGCCGAGAACTGGGACAGCGACACCGCCGATGACGGGTTGCGAAACCGCAGTTGGCGGGCCAGCCGCATGACAGCCAGCGACAAGTCGCTGGCCAGCCGCGCATCGCTGTCAGGCATGGCGCGAGGTTACACGGAACCCGAGAAGCTCGGCATCCGAAACGGCGAACGACCGACTTTGGTCCTGACATGCGCCGCGGCAAATTTCGGCCGCGCTCGGGGCACCCCCATCGCGGCCGGGCTATGTTAGTCGCGATGTCACCCGAATCCGGCCAGGGCCCAGAGGCGCCGCCCCTGCCGTCCGCGCTGCTCCAGGTGTGGCCGTTCGTCGCGGTCGGCTTCCTGGGCTGGCTGATCGCCGCAGCCCTCTCGTTCGCCGTACCCGCCCTGCAGAGTTGGCGCCCGGTGACGCTGGGTGGACTGGGAGTCGGGCTGATCGGCACAAGCATCTTCGCCTGGCAGCTCGCCGCGGCCCGCCGCGGTGCACGGGGTGCCCAAGCCGGACTTGAAACCTTTCTCGACCCCAAATAGATCACTCGAACGACGATTCCGGACCGTGGAGGAGCGATGGTAGCCCCGCTACTGCAAGCACAAGTCGATATCAACGCACCGGCCTCGAAAGTCTGGGCCTTGATACCCGATTTTCGGCGGATGCCAGAGTGGAGCCCGCAGTGTCGCTGGATGAAGCCGTTCGGCCCGCTCCGTCAGGGCACCCGCACGCTCAACCTCAACCGCCGCAAGCGACTGTTCTGGACCACCACGTGCACGGTCGTCGAGGTCATCCCCCAGAAGAAGCTGGCGTTCCGGGTCAACACCAACCGCACGATCTGGAGCTACGAGCTCGAGCCCAACGGCCAGGGCACCAGGGTGATCGAGAGCCGTCACGCCGAAAACGGCGTCACCGCATTTTCAAACCTGTCGGTGAACACGCTCTTTGGTGGGATTGCTAACTTCGAACGCGAATTGGTCGAGGGCATGAACGCCTCGCTGGCAAACATCAAAGCCGCCGCCGAGGAAGGCTAGTCCGGCGGCTCCGTCGGCTCGGGCTGGGACTCAGCCGGCTCGGCGGACGACTCAGGCGTGTCGGGCGGCTCGGGCGGCTCGGGCGGCTCGGGCGACGACTCCGAAGCCTCGGCCTGGGTCTCTACCGATTCGGCCTGAGACCCGGGCGGCGTTTCCATGACGTCGAGCACGCCGTCGTCGTATGGCTCATACGTCGGCGAACCGCTGCCCGCCGGGGCCGGGGTGTCGGAATGGGCGCCGCAGCCATACTGCTTGGCCACCACATGCCCGTCGGCGGACAGCTCGTTACCGCATACCCCGAACATCGCTCCCAGCGATCCGGCCAGCGGCAGGAAGAATCCGCAATCGCGGCACATCCGCTTGGTGGAGCGCGCCATCGCCGAGTCGGGACCATAGTTCCCGGTTTGCCATCGCTCGGCAGCCTCAGAGCGTCCCCACGGGCCCATCACCCAGCGTCGGCCGAACCCGAACTCGGCGGCGGTCTCGTCGACCTGCGGGTCGCCACTCGCGGTGTGGCCGGGAACCAATCGGGGATCGTCCGCCGCGGGCGCCAGCAAGTCTCCGGGACTCAGATCCCCTGGCCGCACCCGCTGCTGCCAGGGCACCCACTCAGGCGCCAGCAACGCCGTCGGCCCGGGGATCAACACGACCTCACTGATCGTGGCGTGCTCGGCACCGGGATAGGCGGCGACGACCGCGGCCCACTGCCACCCCTGGTAGCCGGGCAAATGCGCCAGGAACCGGTGGGTCGCGGCATTCGGGTCCTCGTAGGTGACGCCCAGGTAATCTCCGACCGCATCCGGGCCGCTGAACTCCTCGACGGCGGCCCTGGCCTGGTCGACCGCACCCGTGAACACCGCCGCCAACTCGTCTGGCCACTCGGCCACGGTCGCCGCGGCGGATTCCTCGGTGGATCCGGTCACGCTGTCCCCTCTCTGCAGTGCGCCTCCAATAGTAGGTTGGCGAGCCACGCCCGGTTGCCTACCGGCATAGGACAGAATTGATTCGTGTCTGGACGGCGACGTAATGATCCGGGCCGTGTGGCCTCCAACCCGGGCCGCCGGACCCGCTCGGACCTCGGTGGCTCGGCCAACCAGCACCCGGGCATGGCCAACTACCCGGCCGACGACCCTGACCAGCGCCGCGCGCGTCGCCCGCCGCCGATGCCGAGCGCCAACCGCTATCTGCCTCCGCTGGGTGAAGAGCCGGAGCCGGACCGCAGTCGCGGCGCGCCCCCACGCGGTCCCGCCGCCAGTGAACGCATCACCGTCACGCGCGCCGCCGCAATGCGAAGCCGCGAAATGGGTTCCCGCATGTACTGGATGGTGCAGCGGGCCGCGACCGCCGACGGCGCCGACAAGTCCGGCCTGACCGCGCTGACGTGGCCGGTCGTGGCGAACTTCGCGGTCGACGCGGCGATGGCCGTCGCGCTGGCCAACACGCTGTTCTTCGCGGCGGCCAGCGGGGAGAGCAAGTCCAAAGTGGCGCTGTACCTGTTGATCACCATCGCGCCGTTCGCGGTGATCGCGCCGCTGATCGGTCCGGCGCTGGACCGGTTGCAGCACGGCCGGCGCGTCGCGCTGGCGATGTCGTTCGCACTACGTACCGCGTTGGCGGTGCTGCTGATCATTAACTACGACGGCGCCACCGGCAGCTACCCGTCCATGGTGCTCTATCCGTGTGCGCTGGCCATGATGGTGTTCTCGAAGTCGTTCAGCGTGCTGCGCAGTGCGGTGACGCCGCGGGTGATGCCGCCGAGCATCGACCTGGTGCGCGTCAATTCCCGGCTGACGGTATTCGGTCTACTCGGCGGCACCATCGCCGGCGGCGCCATCGCCGGCGGCGTCGAGTTCGTCTGCACTCATTTGTTCAAGCTGCCCGGAGCCTTGTTCGTCGTCATCGCCGTCACTATTGCCGGCGCCCTGCTGTCGATGCGGATTCCGCGCTGGGTCGAGGTAACCGAGGGCGAGGTGCCGGCCACCTTGAGCTACCGCCGGGACAGCGGCCACCCGCGAAGCTGGCCCAAAGAAGTCAAAAAGGTCGGCGGAACACTTCGGCAACCTTTGGGCCGCAACATCATTACCGCACTGTGGGGTAACTGCACCATCAAGGTGATGGTCGGTTTCTTGTTCTTATACCCGGCGTTTGTCGCCAAGGCGCATCAAGCCAGCGGATGGGTTCAACTGGGCATGCTGGGCGCGATCGGCGCCGCGGCCGCGGTCGGCAATTTCGCCGGCAACTTCACCAGCGCGCGCCTGCGACTGGGCAGGCCGGCCGTGCTCGTGGTGCGCTGCGCGGTGGCGGTGTGCGCCGTCGCCCTTGCGGCCGCGGTGGCGGGCACCCTCATCGCGGCGGTCATAGCCACCCTGGTCACCTCGGGGTCCAGCGCGATCGCGAAGGCCTCGCTGGACGCTTCGTTGCAACACGACCTGCCGGAGGAATCGCGGGCATCCGGGTTCGGGCGCTCGGAGTCGACTCTGCAGCTGGCTTGGGTGCTGGGCGGGGCACTGGGCGTCTTGGTGTACACCGAACTTTGGATCGGCTTCACCGCGGTCAGTGCCCTGCTCATCCTTGGGCTGGCGCAGACCCTCGTCAGCTTCCGCGGCGACTCGTTGATTCCCGGCCTCGGAGGCAATCGCCCTGTGATGGTCGAGCAGGAGGGGATGCGCCGGGGTGCCGGCAGGCCGGCGGGGATACCGAAGTGAAACGCGCTGTGGCCGTGGTCCTCTCGGCTCTGGTGATACTGCTGTCCGTGGGCGCCGGGGTTGGAGCGTGGCTGCTCGTGCGTCATTCCGGGCCACAGCAACCCGAGATCAGTGCGTATTCGCACGGGCACCTGATCCGGGTCGGGCCTTACCTGTACTGCAATGTGCTCAACCTCAACGAATGCCAGACGCCACAGACCCAGGGCGAGCTCCCGTTCAACGAGCACTATCCCGTGCAACTTTCGGTTCCCCGAGCCATTTCCCGCGCACCCTGGCGGCTACTGCAGGTGTACGAGGATCCGGACAACACCACCACCACGATCTTTCGGCCGGGCGCCCGACTCGCGGTCACCATTCCGTCAGTCGACCCTCAGCGCGGGCGGCTGACCGGGATAGTCGTGCAGTTGCTGACGGTGGTGGTCGACGAGAGCCAACCGAATGACATCACGACGGTCCGCGCTGTCCCGCACGCGGAATGGTCAGTGCGGCTGACATTCTAATCCACCGCCTAACGTCGACGGAAAAGACTCAGGCGCCGTGGCCAGCCGGCACTTGCTCGCCTTCGTGCGTTGGTCCCGGGGGCGTACCGTCTCCGAAAGGTCTGCCCCCCAATGCTTCCCGGCCGTGCGGAGTCAGCCAGCCGGCCAGTTCCGGGCCCTTGGGGACGATCCGGGTGGGGTTGATGTCGGCGTGCACGATGTAGTAGTGCTGCTTGATCTGGACGAAGTCGATGGTATCGCCGAAACCCGGCGTCTGGAACAGGTCGCGGGCGTACGCCCACAACACCGGCATTTCGCTCAGTTTGGATCGATTGCACTTGAAGTGCCCGTGATAAACCGGGTCGAAGCGGGCCAGCGTGGTGAAGAGCCGCACGTCGGCCTCGGTGATGGTGTCGCCCACCAGGTATCGCTGGTCGGTCAGACGATCGCTCACCCAGTCCAGTGCGGTGAACAGCCGATCGTAGGCCGCCTCATAGGCCTGCTGCGTGCCGGCAAATCCGCAGCGGTACACGCCGTTGTTGATCTCGGTATAGATCCGCTTGCTCACCGCGTCGATCTCCGCCCGCAGCGGTTCGGGGTATAGCCGGGGTGCGCCGTCGCGGTGGTAGGCGGTCCACTCCGTGGAGAAATCCAGCGTCATCTGCGCGAAATCGTTGGTGACCACCGCGCCGGTGGGCACGTCGACGATCGCCGGAACGGTGATGCCCTTGGGGTAGTCGGGGAAGCGCTTGAAGTAGGCGTCCTGCAGTCGGGGGATCTTCAGCACCGGGTCGACGCCGCCCGGATCGAGGTCGAAGGTCCAGCTGCGCGCGTCGTGGGTTGGACCGCAAAACCCAATGGAGAGAGCATCTTCGAGGCCCAGCAATCGACGGACGATGATCGTGCGGTTAGCCCATGGGCAAGCGCGGGCGACGACGAGCCGGTATCGCCCGGGTTGTACCGGATAACCGTCGCGTCCGTCGGGGGTGATGCGGGTGGTGATGTAGTTGGTATCGCGGGTGAACTCGCCCACCGCGGCAACATAGGAGGCCATATTTCCTCATACTTCGCTCAACGTCGACTTGTTGCTACCCAACCGCGGAATCTCGCCCAACAAGTCCACATTCGGCGCTAGGTCGTCAGAAACCGCCGAGCCAGGTTGGCCTCGGTCGACTCCTGCGGCTCCCAATGCGCGATCCACGGTCCGGTGCCCTCCGACTGATCGACGATGCCGTCCTCCAGCCAGGTGTACCGGCCTTCCAGCACATCGCGGGTCAACCGAACATCGCTGCTGTCGGTGTTGGTCCACAACGCCTGGAACAGGGCCTCGACCCGCAGGGTCGCCTGTTGGCAAAACATTTCGGCCAGCTCGTACGCCTGTCGGCCGACGGTCGCATCAGTGACCCGCTGACTCTCGGCGCGCACACACGCCGCGGACATCGCGAACAGCTCCGCACCAATGTCGACAATGCGCCCGAGGAACCCTTGCCTTTGCTCCAGTTTGGCCTGCCAACGTGCCATCCCGTAGAAGGTGTTGCGGGCGAGCTTGCGGGTGGAGCGTTCGACGAATCGCAGGTGTGCCGCCAGCGGACCGAACTCGTGGTACGAAGTGGGCCGCTGTCCCTCGCCGAAAACCAACTGGGGCAACCACTTTGCGTAGAACCCGCTCGCACCGACCGCCGCGGCGGCCTTGTCCCGCAAACCGGTGTCGGGCTTCGCGAGGTCACCGGCCGCGCTCAGGTGGGCATCGACCGCCTCCCGAGCGATGAGCAGCCTCATGATCTCGCTCGATCCTTCGAAGATGCGATTGATCCGCAGGTCGCGCAGCACCTGCTCGACCGGTACCGCGCGCTCCCCGCGCGCGGCCAGGGACTCCGCGGTCTCATAGCCCCGTCCACCGCGGATCTGCAGTAGTTCGTCGGCGATGAGGCAGGCCATCTCGCTGGACCACAGTTTGGCCAGCGCCGCCTCGATCCGGATGTCGTTGCGGCCTTCGTCGGCCATCTGCGCCGACAATTCGAGCACCGCGTCAAGCGCATAGGTGGTGGCGGCGATGAATGAGATCTTGCTCGCCACCGCTTCGTGTTTGGCCAACGGTTTGCCCCACTGCACGCGCTCGCCGGACCATTCGCGGGCTATCTTCAGCGCCCACTTGGCCGACCCCGTCGCGCTCGCGGGCACCGACAGCCGCCCGGCGTTCAGCGTGGTGAGTGCGATCTTCAGGCCGTCGCCTTCCCGGCCGATCAGGTTTTCGGCCGGCACCCGCACGCGGTGCAGCCTGGTGACGCCGTTCTCGATGCCGCGCAGGCCCATGAACTTGTTGCGCCGCTCGACGGTGATCCCGGGCGAATCGGCCTCGACAACGAATGCGCTGATGCCACCGCGGTGCCCGTCGCTCTTGGGCACCCGCGCCATGACCACCAGCAGTTCGGCGACCACGCCGTTGGTGGTCCACAACTTCACGCCCTCTAGTTCGTAGGCCTTTCCGTCTTCGATCGGTGTCGCCGTCGACGCCAATCGTGCGGGATCGGAGCCCACGTCCGGTTCGGTGAGCAGAAATGCCGATACGGCGCCAGCGGCGCAGCGCGGCAAGAACTTTTGCTTCTGGTCGGGGGTCCCGGCAAGTTTGAGGGGCTCGGGCACCCCGATCGACTGATGGGCCGACAGCAGCGCGCCGAGGCTGGCATGCACCGACGCGACCATCACCAGGGCCCGGTTGTAGGCAACCTGTGACATGCCGAGGCCGCCGTATTCGGATGGGATCTTCATGCCGAAGCAGCCCAGTGCGGCCAGGCCCTTCACGTATTCGTCGGGAATCTGCGCATCGCGTTCGATGACACTTCCGTCGATGGTGTCGACGAACTCCCGCAGCTTGCCGAGGAATGCGCGGGTGCGCTCCTCGTCGGCGTCGGATGGTTTGGGAAACGGGTGTACGAGCTCTAGCGGAAAACGACCAAGGAACAATCCTTTGGCGAAGGAGGGTTTGTCCCAACCACTTTCGCGGGATTCCTCGGCGAGGGCTCTCGCTTGCTCCTCGGTGACCTGCGCTTGCTGTGCCATCGCCGCCTCCTCGCTAACGACTCACATCGAGGCCTGTGTATCCGCTCCGGGCCGAATACCACGACCTACGGATGTCGAAGTTACCACCCGGTAGCTTCGCGGCGCACCGGTATTTTCCGAGTCGTTGCCCGGTTAGGCGTCCAACTCCCGCGCGACGGCTTTGACCACCTCGGAGACCCGGCGAGCGGTCTTGCGGTCCGGATAGCGACCCTTGCGCAATTCTGGCTGCACGGCGCCCTCCAGCAGCGTGATCATGTCCTCGACCATGCCGTGCAACTCATCGGGGCTGTGCTTGTGCTCGACGGGCGTCTCGCGGCGAGTCTTGGTAAGACTGGGCGGCGGATCGATCAGCTTGAGACTCAACGCTTGTGGTCCGCGCCGGCCGGACGCCACGCCGAATTCCACCCGCTGACCCGACTTGAGCCCCTCGACCCCGTCGGGCAGCGCCGACGAACGGACGTAGACGTCTTCGCCGTCCTCCTGTGACAGGAAGCCGAACCCCTTTTCGGCGTCGTACCACTTAACCTTGCCGGTCGGCACTGGTCTCACCTGCTTGTCTGACGGATCAATAGAATGGCTAACACAAGAAACGTCCCGCTTGCGCAGGACGCGAAGTTGAATTCTGATCCTACTCGGATGCCCGCATGACGAGCACCCCGATTGCCCGTGAGTCGGTAGGCTGGCCTCACCGCTGGAGGAGACATGCGCCTGGTTCTGAACATTGTCTGGCTGGTATTCGGCGGCCTCTGGATGGCCGTCGGATACCTGCTCGCGGCGCTGCTCTGCTTCTTGCTCATCGTCACCATTCCCTTTGGCTTCGCATCGCTGCGCATCGCGTCATACACGTTGTGGCCGTTCGGCCGCACGATCGTCGACAAGCCGACGGCCGGGACCGGCGCCCTGATCGGAAACGTCGTCTGGGTGCTGCTGTTTGGAATATGGCTGGCGATCGGTCATTTGGCGAGCGCGGTGGCGATGGCGCTCACGCTCGTCGGCATTCCGCTGGCGCTGGCCAACCTCAAATTGATCCCGGTGTCGTTGATGCCGCTGGGCAAGGAGATCGTTCCCGTCGGCTCGCCGACCCGATCCGCACCGGTGGCCGCATGACGCTGACCGCATTGGGTGTACCGACGGTGCCCGGCCGGACCGCCGGCGGCGTCGCTCGGGACGTGCCAACCCAAGGCCCGCTGCTGGACACCTACGGGCGGGCCGCCACCGATCTGCGGGTGTCCCTGACCGATCGCTGCAACCTGCGGTGCAGTTATTGCATGCCGGCCGACGGCCTGGACTGGCTGCCCGGAGAGCAACTGCTGACGCCCGACGAACTGGCCAGGCTGTTGCATATCGCGGTCACCCGGCTCGGCATCGCCGGCGTGCGGTTCACCGGCGGCGAGCCGTTGCTGTCCCGCCACCTCGAGGAGGTGATCGCGGCGGCGGCCAGCCTGCGGCCCCGTCCCGAGATCTCGCTGACCACCAATGGCGTGGGATTGATGCGGCGGGCGGCAGCGCTCGCCGCGGCAGGCCTGGACCGGGTCAACGTGTCACTGGACAGCGTGGATCGCGAGCACTTCGCGGCCATCACCCGTCGGGACCGGCTCGCCGACGTGCTGGACGGCTTGGCGGCCGCCAAGCAGGCCGGCCTGACACCGGTCAAGGTCAACGCCGTCCTGGATTCCGTCACCGGCCGGGAGGACGTCGTCGAGCTATTGCGGTTCTGCCTCGAACATGGCTACCAATTGCGGGTCATCGAGCAGATGCCACTGGATGCGGGGCATCAGTGGCGCCGGGGGGCCGCGCTGACCGCCGACGACGTGCTGGCGGTGCTAGGCCCGCACTTCCGGCTGCGGCCGGACCCGTCGCCGCGCGGCTCGGCGCCCGCCGAGCTCTGGCTGGTCGACACGGGCCCGAACACGCCG
>Ga0318523_10000055_pt1 | contig 21622 bp, 19 predicted proteins | sample GRESIP178b2f19_FD_203500 | JGI IMG/M metagenome (GOLD analysis project Ga0318523, IMG submission 203500) | Tropical soil microbial communities from Luquillo Experimental Forest, Puerto Rico - GRE.SIPMG.178b2f19 | ecosystem: Environmental > Terrestrial > Soil > Tropical forest > Bulk soil...
CGCCATTGCAACAGTTTTAACAGCAAAGGCGCTTTTCGCCAGCGGTGCCATGACAAAGATCAAGTCGCGGCGATGATCTTCTCGCGGGGCCATTGCGCCCAACCCTTAAGGTATTCCCCCCAACAGCCCCGGGGATCCCGTTTTCTGACTTAAGTCAAGGCGTTTCCTGCGGTTCCTGCTTTCCTATCACGTCCGATCTGGGGCAGCTCCAGTGCTGGCGATCGACCGCGACTACAATGCAGCCGTTGCTTTTATCGACCGTCACGTCATTGAAGGTCGAGGCAATAAAGCCGCGTTCGTCGATCCAGCACGCGAGATCAGCTATGCGGAATTGAGCAATGCCGTAGCGCGGGTCGGTCCTGTCTTGATGCGACTTGGCCTGGAACGCGAAAATCGTGTCGTTCTCATCTTGCACGACACCGTCGACTTTCCCATCCTGTTCTGGGGCGCCATTCGGGCCGGCATCGTTCCGGTGCTTATCAACACGTTGCTGACATCCGACCATTATCATTATTTGCTGGAGGACACTCGTGCCAAGGTAGCCTTTGTTAGTCCCTCCGTCGTGCCAAGCGTGCTGTCCGCGGCCAAGGGGGTAGCAACGCTCAAGCATATCGTCGTGGTCGGTGAGCAATCGGACGGCTTACAGCGTTTCGACGCTCTGTTGGCCGCGCAACGCGAGCCGGCTTCCGCCGCCAAGACCTGCGCTGATGAAGTTGCCTACTGGCTTTACTCTTCGGGTACCACCGGGATGCCGAAGGGCGTCATGCATGTCCATTCGACCATGGATTTCATTTCGCGACTTCCCGGACGAAGCAGACTTGGATTCCGCGGAGACGACAGGGTGTTTTCCACCGCCAAATTGTTTTTTGCGTACGGCATCGGCACATCGATTTGCGTGCTCGGCGCCGGTGCGACTTCGATACTGTATCCGGATTGGCCGTCTCCTGCAGCGGTATTCGAGCTGCTTGCTCGCTATCAGCCGACCATGATGTTCGCTGTGCCGACGCTATATGCGGCGATGCTCGCAAGCCCGGAGTGCACCCCGGAAGCCGGGTCTCAACACCTACGATTGTGTTTCTCAGCCGGGGAGCCTTTACCGCCACATATCGGTCGCGGCTGGAAGGAGCGCTACGGGCTCGACATTTGTAACGGTGTCGGCTCAACCGAAATGGGGCATTTATTTCTTACCAATTTGCCCAGTGCGGTGGATTACGAATGCTCGGGCGTTCCCGTCGAAGGCTACGACATGCGGCTCGTTGATTCGTCGGGAGTTGACGTAGCTGATGGCGAAATCGGTGAGCTGTTGGTGCGCGGTCCATCGTCAGCCGCCGGTTATTGGAATCAGCGCGAACGCACGCGCCGCGTCTTCGAAGGCGAATGGACGCGTACGGGCGACAAATATATCCGGCGATCCGACGGCGCCTACAGCTACTGCGGCCGTACCGACGACATGTTCAAGGTGAGCGGGATCTGGGTTTCACCATTTGAAGTCGAAGCGGCGTTGGCGAGTCATCCACAGGTGCTCGAGGCCGCGGTCGTTCCCGCAAAAGACGACAAGGGTCTCGTCAAACCCTGGGCGTTTGTAGTTCTCAAAAACGGCGCTGGGGAAGGCTCAGGTCGCGCGCTCTACGAGGGCCTCAAAGCACATGTCAAGCGCACGGTCGGGCCATGGAAATATCCACGCTGGATCGAATTCGTCGACGCCCTGCCGAAGACGTCAACCGGCAAAATCCAGCGCTTCAAGCTGCGTGAACGCGCGGCTCTGTACTCGCCAGCGGGGGATGCGAGAGAGCCATGATCGATCTTTCGCACCTTGGTTGGCCCTTTTTCGACGAGTCGCATCGAGAGTTCGCGGCGACGCTCGATCAATGGGCGTGCCAAAACCTGGTGAAACTGTCCGATCGCTGCGATGTCGACCAAACCTGCAAGTCACTGGTTCGAGCATTGGGTGATGCCGGATGGCTGAGGACGGTCGTTCCCGCCAGTCACGGCGGTTCGTCGCGGCAAATCGATCTTCGCAAACTTTGCCTGGCGCGTGAGATTCTCGCCTGGCACCACGGGCTTGCCGATTTTGCCTTCGCCATGCAGGGCCTTGGCAGTGGATCCATATCGCTGTTCGGCAGCGATGCGCTGAAATCGAATTATTTACCTGGCGTGTGCGCCGGCCGCCGAGTTGCCGCGTTCGCGCTGACCGAACCGGCCGCTGGGTCCGATGTCGGCGCGCTGGCCACGACGGCAATCGCCGACGGCATCGATCATGTGCGCATCAACGGGATCAAGACATGGATTTCCAACGGCGGCATCGCCGATCATTACATAGTGTTTGCCCGCACCGGCGAGGCGCCGGGCGTCAAAGGACTGTCCGCGTTCGTCGTGGACGCGAACACACCGGGGCTGACCACGGTCGAACGCATTGAAGTCATTGCTCCGCATCCACTGGCGACGCTGCGTTTCCAGGACTGCTGCATTCCGGTGACGCAAAGGCTGGGCGCCGGCGGCGATGGCTTCAAGGTGGCGATGGCAACGCTCGACATATTCCGCGTCACGGTCGGCGCTGCGGCGCTGGGAATCGCCAGGCGAGCGCTGCACGAGGCCGCAAGCCGTGCTGCCACACGCATGCTGTTCGGCCGGTCGCTTGGCGATCTGCAGATGACGCAAGCCGCTATCGCTGACAGCGCCGCCGAAGTCGATGCCGCAGCGCTGCTGGTTTATCGCGCTGCCTGGAGCAAAGACACCGGCGCCGAACGTATCACCCGCGAATCGTCGATCGCCAAGATGTTCGCGACTGAAATCGGCCAGAAGGTCGTCGACCGCGCGGTGCAAATTCACGGCGGTAACGGCGTCCGCGTCGGCAGTAAGGCCGAGGCCTTGTATCGGGAGATCCGCGCACTGCGCATCTACGAAGGCGCCACCGAGGTGCAAAAGGTCGTCATCGCTCGCGAGCTCATGAAAGCGCGAGTGGCCGCTCCAGCCCACCGGCAGGTGCGCGCATGATCACACTCGAAATCGCAAATTCCATCGCCACTCTGACCTTGCACCGGCCGCCGGTGAACGCAATCAGCGATCGGCTTATCGAGCTGTTTGAGGACCGGCTCGACGAAATTGACGCTCGGCCGGATTGCAAGGTCGTGCATTTGCGCTCCAGCCAGAAGATTTTCTGCGCCGGCGCGGATTTAACCGAGGTTCGACAGCGCTTCGACGCGCCCGATGGTTCCGAGCGCGCTCATCGTTTTGTGTCGCGGTTGCAGCTTTTATACGACCGCATCGAACGATTGCCGCAAGTAACCGTGGCGGAGATCGCCGGCGCGGCCATGGGTGGCGGACTCGAACTTGCGCTCGCCTGTGATCTCCGCATCATCGCAACCGATGCCAGGGTCGGGCTTCCCGAAATCAGCCTGGGCTTGATCCCGGCTGGCGGCGGGACCCAGCGGCTGACGCGCTTGTGCGGCCGCGCCATCGCTGCGCGCCTGATTTTCGGCGCGGAGATCGTCGTCGGCGCCGATGCGGTTTTACTTGGACTGGCGCAGTGGGCCGCTGAGCACGACGACATTGCTCCCCGTGCCAGCGCGATCGTGCATCGCATCGCAACCTTTCCCGCCGCCGCGCTCCGCGGCAGCAAAATGTGCATTGCGGCGGCAGGTGATGCGGACGGAAGCGGTTATGCGAGCGAACGCGAAGCAACCCGCCAGCTGTCTACTCACCCCGAAACGCGCGAGCGCGTCGCTGCATTTCTTGCGAACCAATCGCGATGACATTCTTCAACCAAGAGGTATTCCGATGAAGCTCGACGGCAAAACCGCACTAATTACCGGAGGCGCGTCGGGAATTGGCCGCGCCATCGTCCTGTCGTTCGCGCGTCACGGGGCGCGCGTGATTTGCGCGGACATCAATCAGCACAAGGCAGCCGAGGTCGCCAAGGAGGCGAAAAGTGGAAATTATGCGATCGATTCGGTGGCGGTCGATCTCGCCGATCCGAAATCTGCGCGGCATTGCGCGGCCGAGGTGATTTCGCGGTACGCGCGCGTAGATCTCTTGGTAAACGCAGCCGGCTGGGGCGACGCCCAGAATTTCATGGACAACGCACCGGACTACATGGATCGGGTGATCGCTATCAATTTGGGCGGGCCAGTGCATTTCACCCAGGCGCTGCTGCCGGCGATGATCGAGGCCCGAAAGGGCAAGATTGTGAACATTGCGAGCGATGCCGGTCGCGTCGGCAGCTCCGGCGAGACAGTTTACGCTGCAGCTAAAGGCGGGGTGATTGCGTTCACCAAGTCGCTCGCCCGCGAATTGGCGCGCTTTGCCATCAACGTCAACTGCGTCTGTCCGGGCCCTACCGACACGCCGATGTTGGCGACCCGCTCGGAAAAACTGCGCGAAGCGTTCCTCAAGGCCATTCCGTTTCATCGCTTCGCGCGGCCGGAAGAGATCGCCGATGCTGTCCTGTTTTTTGCAAGTTCGCGCTCAGACTACATCACCGGTCAGGTGCTGAGCGTCAGCGGCGGGCTGACTTTTGCCGGATAATCGAACCGGGAGTGAAAGGAAAAATCATGAACGATACAGCAGCGCGTTTTCGTCCGGCCGGTTTGGAGTGGACAAGCTTTAGGGCGCAGCATTTCCTGTGGCGCCTCGATGGCAAGGTAGCCATCATCACGCTCAATCGTCCGGAACGAAAGAATCCGCTTACGCTCGAATCCTATGCCGAATTGCGCGATACGTTTCGTAATCTGCTCTACGCCGATTCAATCAAGGCGGTGGTGGTTACCGGTGCCGGCGGTAATTTTTGCTCGGGCGGCGATGTGCACGAAATTATCGGCCCGCTGGTCGAGATGCAGCGCAATGGCGATATGGCCGGATTGCTCGCTTTCACGCGCATGACCGGCGACTTGGTCAAAGCCATGCGCGCCTGCCCGCAACCGATCGTCGCCGCGATCGACGGCGTATGCGCCGGTGCCGGTGCCATTCTGGCGATGGCGTCGGACCTGCGCTATGGCACGGCCCGAAGTAAAGTTGCCTTCCTGTTCGTGCGCGTCGGGCTTGCCGGCGCCGATATGGGCGCCTGCAACATGCTGCCGCGTATTATCGGCGCCGGACGCGCTGCCGAGCTGCTCTATACCGGTCGGTCGATGGATGGAGCGGAAGCGGAGCGTTGGGGTTTTTACACCAAGTTGTGTGACCCCGAGGCGCTGATTGCCGATGCGCAGTCGCTGGCAAAATCGCTGGCCGAGGGGCCGAGCTTTGCCAATGCGATGACCAAGAAATGCATTCATCAGGAATGGAGCATGGGTGTCGACGAGTCGATCGAAGCTGAGGCGCAGGCGCAAGCGATCTGCATGCAGACCAAGGACTACGAACGTGCTTATCTCGCCTTCGTGAACAAGCAGCGCGCGAGCTTCGCTGGAAATTAGCTGGGACACGCACGGCAAATGTCATTGCGATCGCGGGTCGATGCTGTTATCGGTGGCGCTCCGCAAAATCCCACACCGCAGACCGAAATTGTCCGCCGGCCGTCGGCGCTGCGGGTGTTGCGCTTCCTCTTGCTGGGATGCGGCCTCGTTGCCTTCGCTGTCGGCCTATGGACCGGGTTCGCGCGGCTTGGCGTCGGTTTGACGGGCGCCGCGCCGCAATTCGTCGAATTTCACGGCGCGCTTATGATCTGCGGCTTTTTTGGCACGCTGATCAGCGTTGAACGCGCCGTCGCATTCAATCGGCCGTTCGCCTATTTGATTCCGGTCTGCGCCGCGACCGGCGTCTTCGCGCTGCTTGCAAAGGCTACAACATTTGCCGGCGCGGCGTTCTTGATGGCGAGCTTGGGACTTGCGGCAGCGTCGCTCTCCAACATGGGGCGGCTGCGGTCGGCGTTACTTGCAGGAATACCGTCGATCGCTGCGCTATCCTGGGGATTGGGCACATTGTTGTGGCTTGCAAATCGTCCGGCGGCAGAATCGGCCGGCTGGTGGCTGGCGTTTCTTGTGCTGACGGTCGCAGCCGAGCGGCTCGAGTTAAGCCGCGTTGCCACACCGCCACCGATCGCAAGAGCTTTGTTTGTCGCCATCGTCATCGTGATCTTGACTGGCACTGCACGTGGCGAACTGGATGGGCCGTCATCGCCTTACCTCGGTACCGGGCTCCTTGCCTGCGGCGCCTGGCTCCTGATTTACGATCTCGCCCGCCGAACCGTTAGGCTGAGCGGCCAGATTCGCTTTACCGCCGCATGCATGCTGCTGGGCTATGGCTGGTTGATTATTGCCGGCCTCGAACTCCTTGCCGGGCCATTGCATCTCACATTGTTCTGGTACGACGCCACCGTGCACGCAGTGACGCTTGGCTTCGTGCTGTCGATGGTCTTCGGCCACACCTTGATTATCTTCCCGTCGGTAATCGGCATGAAGCTGCGCTATTCCCCAGTCCTTTATTTGCCGCTGCTCTTGCTGCAAATCTCCGTCGCAATCCGGATCGTAGGCGATTTTTCTGGATCGACGGAGCTTCGATCGCTCAGCGGGTCTTTGACCGTTGCTGCAGTGGCATTGTTTGCCGTGACCATCGCCTCGGTTTCCGGTCGATCACGAACGCCGGCAGACGATGGCACAAGTCATCTAAAAGGAGTGGGAGCAAATTGATGTCGAGCCGAGTCCTCCTTCCGGACGGTTGGGCGCCGCCGATCGGATATGCCAACGGCATTGAAACGACGCCAGGCAAGATTGTATTCGTTGCCGGACAAGTCGGCTGGGATGCCAGCCAGAAATTCAAATCCGAAGAGCTTGTGCCGCAATTTGAACAGGCGCTCCGGAACGTGCTGCAGGTGCTGGCCGTCGCTGGTGGCCGACCCGACCACATTTGCCGGCTCACTGCCTATTGCACCGACAAGCGCGCCTATTTGGATGGCCGGCACGAACTCGGCCGAATTTGGCGCAGCCTGATGGGCCGTCACTATCCGGCAATGACCTTGGTGTTTGTCGTCGATCTTTTGGATCATCCCGCCAAGATCGAGCTGGAGGCGACAGCCGTTGTTCCCGCTGGCGGTTGATGAATGCGGTTACCGATCAGCGCCTTTGCGCAAATCCTTGACGCGCACCGCCTTGCCCTGCGAGCGCGGTACCGCCCCGGAGCTTTTGATGTCAATCGTGCAGGTCACCCCGATCATTGATTTGAGGTGCTGACGGATCTCGACGGCTTTGGCCGCAACGGAGGCTTGGTCCGACGGCGCGTCTGCTCCGAGCTCGACCTCGATCGTGACGGCATCAAGTGGTCCCTCGCGCGTCAGCACGATCTGGTAGTGCGGCGCCAGACCGGGAAAACCGACGAGGCATGCCTCGATCTGTGACGGAAAGACATTAACACCGCGAATGATAAGCATGTCGTCATCGCGCCCGGTCACGCGCATGATGCGGACATGGGTCCGGCCGCAGATGCAGGGCTCGTCGACCAAGGTCGTAATGTCGCGCGTGCGATAGCGGATCATCGGCAACGCTTCCTTGCTCAGCGTCGTGATCACAAGCTCGCCAGGTTCTCCATTCGGCAATCGATCGAGAGTTTTCGGATCGACGACCTCGAACAGAAAATGATCCTCCCAACCGTGCAATCCATTCTGCGCCGCGTCGCACTCACAAGCGACGCCGGGTCCGATAATTTCGGACAATCCATAGAGATCGATCGCTTTGATGCCCAAACGCGATTGCAGTTCACGGCGCAGCGCCTCGCTCCAGGGCTCGGCACCGAAGATGCCGCAGCGCACTGGAAGCTTGCGCAGGTCGATATTCATTGCATCAGCAACTTCCGCGATGTTGAGCGCGTAGGACGGCGTGGCGCACAGAACGGCGGCACCGAAATCCTGCAACAGCGTGACTTGACGTTCCGTGCTTCCGCCGGAGACCGGTACCACGGTGCAGCCGAGCCGTTCCGCGCCATAATGGGCGCCGAGCCCGCCGGTGAATAGGCCGTAGCCATAAGCGTTGTGGACGACATCGCCTGGGCGGGCGCCGGCGCATGCCAGCGACCGCGCCATCAAATCCGACCATAAGTCGAGGTCCGCACCGGTATAGCCGACGACGGTCGGCCGGCCTGTCGTTCCTGATGAGGCATGCACGCGTATCACCTGGTCGCGCGGCACGGCGAACATGCCGAATGGATAGTTGTCGCGGAGGTCAGTTTTGAGTGTGAAAGGAAAGTGCGCGAGGTCGTCGAGCGACTTCACACTGTCCGGCGTGACACGTGCCGCGTCGAACGCTTTGCGAAAATGTGAAACCTTGGCGTAGGCGCGTTGCAGCGTCTTCTTCAATCGATCGAGCTGCAACGCCGCGAGCTGGGCGCGAGGCATGCATTCGGCGCCGCGATCGAACATGAATGTTCTATCGCGGACTGCAGCTGGCGTCGACATAATTTGACCTCCGTGGGCGCGGTGTCATGGCAGAACCCATCCCGGTTTAACCATCGCCCCGGCGATGCCAGAGCCGCGTACCGGTATGTGGCTAAGGGCGAAGCCCTGATTGTATCCGGCCCGCGTGACCAGAATGAACTTGAGCGCCCAGCCGGCCGCGAAGGCGGACAGCCCGGCGCAAGCGAATGCAAGCGGAGCGGCAGCCTCGATAAACATGCCAAGCGCGACACTGGCCAGAGGAAGTATCAAGCCAAAGGCAAGGAACCAGGGTCGATAGGAGTCCAATACCGCAATGCTGCGAACTGGCGCGCCGACATGCCGCAGCGCATTTGCATAGGTCGTCCAGGCCAAGCCACGGCCAGCAACAAGCAAGAGCAGCGCAGTCGCAATCACGGGCGATGTTACCGCTAATCGTAGTAGCGGCAGCGCAAGAAAGAGCCCGACGCCTTCGGCGAGGCCGGTTATGATGATCAACGGCACGATCTGCGGCAGGCGCCAAGCGGGAATCCCCTTTGCCGCTTGGAGGATCATGCTCTGGCAATAGAGGAACAGTACCCCGCAAGCGGCAGCGGCAAGCAGAAGTGCGCGGTTCCCAGACCACACCGCCAGGAGTCCGAGCGGAAGAAACACGCCGGCGACCCAGGCTTCGCGGCTCATCCACGATCGTTGTGGTTGGCGCAAGACGTAGATCGATCGCAGCGGGCGACCGATCTTGAACAGCAGCAGGAACAAACCCAATGCGACCAAGCCCAGCCCGATCAGTGCTGACGCCGCAAAAGGCTCGCCGGCAACAGCGATGACGGCAGCAACGGCCAAAAGTCCACTGCCAGCCCCGCCACAGAGAAAGTTGGCGGCTGCCTTCCAATTCCAATGCGGCTGGTGCCATGGCTCGACGCCGCGAGTGCGGATCGTTGGTGGCTTTTCCTCTCCAGGTTCGGGCGGTCGGTTCGCGGCCTGGGATTCCGCATCATCCGCCCCGGCGTAGAGATAAAAGAAGCTTGGCTCAGTGCCGAGTTCTTCATGCATGCGAAAATGTTTCTGGCCGCGCAAAAGCCGCGAGACATTGCTGTGCGGATCGTCAAGGTCGCCGAAGTGCAACGCATCGGCAATGCAGGAGTTGACGCAAGCCGGGGTGGCGAGCGGCTCAACGCCGGGCGTCAGACCATTGGCAAGGCCAAAGTCGATGCGATCCGAGCAGAACGTGCATTTCTGCGCTACGCCTAACCGCGCCGGATCTTCGCGCTCGATCTCGCTTTGCAATGCCGCGCCGTAAGCGAAGTGCGGCGCATCGACCAGAAAGCGGGCTTGATAGGGGCAGGCGACCTCGCAATAGGCACAGCCGATACAAAGCTCGTAATCGATCGTCACAATGCCGTCGGCGCGTTGGCGCGTCGCGGTGGTCGGACAAACATGCATGCAGGGCGGGTCGGCGCAATGCTGGCAGCCAACCGGCACGAAAGTGCGACTGACATTCGGGAACGTGCCGGCCTCGATGTCGAGGACCTTGCGCCATTGCACAGCAGGGGAGGTGGCGTTGGCATGCCGGCAGGCTGCCGTACAGGTTTGGCAACCAACGCAGCGCTCGAGATCGGCAACCATGGTCCAGTGCGTCATCGTGGGCCTCCGAGCCGCGTCACTTTGACTTTGACCAGGTCGGCGCTGGAGCCGGTCGCATCCGTCAGATCAAGGAGCATGGGCACGAGCGCGTTCATGCTCGGCGCGTGAAAATCCTTGGCGTAGGGGGTAGCCCAATGATCGAACTGGCCGATCATCAATAGTGTATCTGGACGAATGCCCTGGCAAAGGACCACTTTGCCCTGCGTTGCATTCAATGGCGAGCGAACTTCGACGCGTTCGCCATCGGTGATGCCGAGCTGTTTCGCAGCGTCGGTATTCATGACGACGCCGCCGTGACCCGCCACATTATCCGCGACTTCTTTTATGAGCTGAATTCCGACGTTACCGCCCCAGGAATATTGCATGCTGCGTGCGGTCACGAGCCAGAATGGATAGTCATCGATCTGCACATTGTAGTGTTTGGCGAGCACGCCTTCCCACAAGCTCGCGAGATTGCGCCAGGATGGGAGCGGCTCATATTCTTCAAGCTGACGGTCCCACCAATGTATTTTTTGCTCGTGGAGGCGCCGCTTCAGCTCTTGGCCGATCCGGTACAGCCGTTCCTGGTACGGCTGCTCGAACCTCAGGCCGGTCTCGACCAGTTTGGGATAAAGATACCATTGCAGGCGCGAGAATGGTTTGACGCGGAAGCCGTGCTGACGAAACCAGTCGAGTCCGTGCGTCTCGCGCCCTTCGGTCAGTTCGGCGCTCGCGGCGCGGCAACTCGCGTCCCAGATACGCTCGATACTGTGTGCCTTGGCTGGATCGAGCGAGAAGTCGTAGTCCGGTCCCGACAGTTTGACGCCGGCGGCGCCTTTATTGATTGCCGCGTTGTATTCGGCAAGCAGACCGGTGCGTTTTGCAAGCTCGGTGGATATCCAGGTGAAGTCGCGCGCATCGCCCTGCGGCGCGACCGCGGGATCGCGCAGCGCAAAGCCCTGATAATCCCAAAACTGCTCGACATATTTTGTGCCGCCAATGCGCAGGAGCTGCAAGCCTTCAAGGTCGGTGCAGTCCGGCAACAACACATCGGCCATGTGATTGGTTTCGTCGTGGGTGAAAGCAAAGCAGACAGTGAACGGGAATTTTGCCATCGCCTCGCCAACCGCTTTGGTATCCCAGAACGAAATTGCTGGATTGGTTCGATATACGAACCAGACTTCCGGTGGGCTCGCGTGAGGAAATTTGTCAAAGTCCTCCGTCTGCATCATCCACGCCAGATGCGTAGGGCCGAGCGCCTGACTCCAGGCCGAATTGGCGACCAGCGGCACCAACGTGCGGTGCGCACTGCGCGCTGTCGGTCGCATGACCCATTCGTTCTTGGCTGTCGGATTCATCGGATAGCTCATGAAGCCGTCCGGGCCGGGAGATACGCTCGACCAACGATTGTCGGCTGGACGATTGAGGCGGACGGTCGTGCCGAGGGTGCCGCCCGGAACTTCGAGCGCGCCGACGAGGCAGGACAACAGCGTGCGCGCCCAACAACATTCGTAGCCGCCCCAGCCATTGTTGACGGTCTTGCCGAGCACAATTGCCACTGGTCGGTAGGGCAGGGTGATTTCCTCAATCTCGATTGTTTCACCCACCCGGGCATGGGCGACGAACTCGTTGGCGACCCGCCGGATGGCTGCCGCTGAAACGTCACAGATTGGCGCCGCCCATTCCGGCGCATAGTCCTTGGAAAACGCAACAAGGTGCGCAAACGCCGGGCGCGATTTGCACGTGCCCTGCATTGTCACTTCATCGTCGGCACCGATCTCGACGCCGCTGACGTCAAATTCTCCCTCCAAAGCAGGATCAATGTTCACGCTGTCGAAAGCCACTGCGGTGCTGCTGCGCTGGTCGAAGACCAGCGGCTTGCGGCTATCGGGGTCACGGAAGAAGAAACCGTTTGGACCGATGAGATAGGGCGACGAGGTGCGGTGCTTCAAAAAAACGAGGTCGAGGTGCTGGCGCGCATGTTCGTGCAGCAGCACGTGAATCATCGCAAACAGAAAAGCGGCGTCGGTCTTTGGCTTGATCGGAATCCATTCCGCGGAGCAGGCACCGGTGACCGACAAGTGCGGCTCGATCTGCACGCGTTTCATGCCGCGCTTACGTGCATCGGCATGCCGCTTTACGCCGCAAACGCCGCCGGATGCTTCGACATTAGCGCCGAAAGAGACGAGATACTCGCACAACGGCGTATCTGCCGAAACGGTGAAGGCGCGATGCCATAATTCGCCGTAAAGGTGTTCGGAGTGATAGCATTTGACGCCTTGGCCGGAGCCAAAGCTCATGTCGATCGGACCCCAGGCTGCGAGGAATGCAGGCAACGTTCCCATATAAGCGGTCGGCGTGCCGCCGCCGCCGAAACTCGCCGCGACCCGTGGATATCCGGCCGCATCGAGCAGGCCAGCTGAGCGGATCGCGTTGAGCTTAGAGGCGATCAGATCGAGTGCTTCATTCCAGGACACGCGCACAAAGCCTGGATCTTCGCTACGGCCCTTTCTCGGGTTGGTTCGCTTCATCGGATAAAGAACACGATCGGGATGGTAGGTCTTCTGTATCAACCCGAACGCCTTGACGCAGACCTTGCCGCCTGCCGGGTGGATTTTCCCAGCTTCGAAATTAGGATTGATTTCGGTTGCCACGCCATCCTGGACGCGAACAGTCAGCAAATCCGGTCCCGCCACGCATTGGTAGCAATATGATGTGACCGTCCGTTCGCTGTCTGGCCGAATCTCTGACACGATGCTCCAACATTTTAATTGGAGCGCGCGGTGCGTTTTGCCGCTTTCGCTCGCAGGCGTTCGAAGGTTTTTTCGCGATCGACAATAAAGCGGACGTGTTTGCCGGCGCCGATCTGCTCAAGTTCATCCGTGGCGACCACGTCGAAACTAACTTTACGCCCCTCCACATTGGTCACCGTGGCTGTAATCGACACTTCCATGCCCGGCAGGGTCGGTGCGCTGTGCCGCACCATGATTTCGATGCCGACCGAATCCTCTTGCGGACTAACATGTTCGAGAAGCGCTTCTCGACAAGTATGTTCGATGTCGCGGCATAGTTCAGGAGTCGCGTAAACCCGACCCTGTTCACCCATGAAACCGACGGTTCGATCGCGATCGACGACGATGCGCCGCATCTTCGATATACCTGGCTTGAGACTGTCATTCATGGACACGAACTCCCATGGAGACGGACTCCGCCACTAAGTGTAACCTCTTAACGCCGCGTCCAAATTGACTAAGATCAAACGATTGCGTCAGATACCGAGGTAGGCCTGCCGAATGCGATGGTCGTTTTTGATGTCCGATGCTGCTCCGCTTGCTGAGATCGTGCCAGTCTCCAGTACATATCCACGATCGGCGATGCCAAGCGCTGCCATGGCGTTTTGCTCGACCAACAGCACCGTCAATCCCGCGCGTTTAAGATTTAGGATTACATTGAGTATTTGATCGACCAAAATAGGCGCAAGGCCCATTGATGGTTCGTCAAGCAGAAGTAGGCGCGGATTGGCCGTCAAGGCGCGGCCGATTGCCAGAAGCTGCTGCTGACCTCCCGATAGTGCGCCAGCGATTGTGTGCCGCAGCTCGGCAAGCATTGGAAATAGATTATAGACGCGATCAAGACCGGTGCCGGGCTCGATCGCACGTCGGGTCCAGGCTCCAAGTTTCAGATTGTCTTCGACGGAAAGGGGGGCGAACAGCTGCCGCCCTTCGGGAACTTGAGCAATTCCAAGGGTCACGCGCGTGTGCGGCGGTGTGTGTTCGATCGGGCGGCCGGCAAAGTAAATGCGGCCAGACAAGATCGGTTGGACGCCGGAAATCGCTCGTAACAACGTTGTCTTGCCGGCCCCATTTGCGCCGACCAGGGTCACGATTTCACCAGCCGCGACATCGAGTGAGACGCCGTGCAGGGCCTCAATGCGGCCATAGCCGCTTCTGAGATCCTTAACGGACAGCACTTGCCGGCTCCGATGCTGCATTGTGTGCCCCGAGATAGGCTTCTATGACCGCGGGATTGGCGCGGATCGTGGCAGCATCGCCTTCGGCGAGCGTGTGACCGTTGGCGAGAACGTGGATGTGATCGGAGATGTTCATGACAAGTCGCATATCGTGCTCGACCAGCACGACCGTAATGCCGTCTGCGGCGATACCGCGGATCATTGTTTCAATATTATTGGTCTCGGTGGGATTGCACCCGGCCGCCGGTTCGTCAAGCAGCAGCACCGCTGGTTCAGTGGCAAGCGCGCGAGCGATTTCCAGACGTTTGAGATCGCCGTAGGCTAGGCCGCGCGCTGGCCGTTGCGCCATTGCGCCCAGCCCGACACGGGCGAGCGCCTTGAGTGCCGCTTCGCGTGTAAGGCGGTTCTGCCAGTCGACCACTGGCAGATGCAGAAGATCGGCGACCAGCCCGGTCGACTCATGCCGGTGTCTACCGATCATGACGTTCTCAAGCGTGGTCAAGCGAGAAAAGATTTGCAGATTCTGAAATGTGCGGGACAAGCCGCGACGGGCAAGGCGCTCCGGAGCGAGCGCCGTGACGTCTTCACCGCCGAGCCATACGTGGCCATCGTCCGGCGCGCAAAGTCCGGAAATGACGTTGAACAACGTTGTCTTGCCAGCCCCATTCGGTCCAATGATCGAGAATACAATTCCTGCCGCCGCCTTAAAGCTTACGCCATCGAGCGCGCGAACGCCGCCGAATGCTATCGAAATACGCTCAGCTGCCAACGTGGTCATTTGTATGTTCCACCGAGTACAGCTGATAGGCTCGGCACGATGCCGCGTCGCAGGAAGATCATAACGGCCATCAGGGTCAGGCCCAGGATGGCATGCTCGTATTCGTGAAAGATGGTAAGCGCCTGGGGCAGAATAACGAGCACGGCTGATCCTACGAAAGAACCGACGATGGAGCCCATCCCGCCTAACACCACCATCGCCACCAATTCGATCGATCGCAGAAAGCCGGACACGTCAGGCGTGACGTAGCCGTTGATGAAGCCAAAAAACGAGCCGGCCACCGAAGCATACACCGCAGAGATTACGAAGACAGCGAGCTTCTTTTGAGCCACGTCGACACCGAGCACGCGAGCGGCGCGTTCGCTGTCGTGGATCGCTCGCAGCGCGCGCCCTGTTGGGCTATCGATGAGGTTAAGCGCGATCACGGCGCTAAGCAGGAAACTGACTGCTAGCACCCAATACCATGTGCTGATTCGACGAACCGTCCAGTTGATGACGAGCATCTGCTGCACCGCCATGCCATCCGGCCCACCGGTCCACTTCGCTTCATTGGTGAAGACGATGGTGAGGAGGACTCCGAAACCAAGCGTGGCCACCGCGAGGTAATGGCCTCTCAAGCGCAAGATCGGACGCCCGACGATAAACGCCAGCAGCGCTGACAAGACCGCGCCGAGGACGAATGAAAACAACGGCGCAATGCCCAAGTGACTCGGTCCAATGGCGACCGCGTATGCACCCACACCCATGAAGCCCGCGTGGCCAAGGCTGACCTGGCCGGCAAAACCCATCAAAAGGTTTAGTCCGAGGGCGGCAATAGCGAATATGAAGACCAGGGCGGCAACGCGGTAGTAATACGCCGACGGAAATAGCAACGGCAGGACCAATATGATGCCAGCGAGCGGCAGGAGAGGGATCAGCCGATGACGTTGCAATCGTCGAAATCGATCGATTCGGGTCAACACCTTTACACCCGTTCGACCATTCGCTTTCCGAACAGTCCTTGCGGCATGACAAACAGCACGGCCAGAATAACCACGAAGGCGACAGCATCCTTGTAACTCGCCGAAAAGTAGCCGGCTGCAAAGGCTTCAAACAATCCAAGGAGCACGCCGCCGACAACGGCACCGATGGCGCTGCCAATGCCGCCGAGCATGACGGCAGCGAATCCTTTTAAGGCCAAAAGCGTGCCCACGTTATAGCTAGTGAGCGTGATCGGCGTGACCAGAACGCCGGCAATAGCGCCGATCGCCGCGGAAAACGCGAAGCAAGCACCGACTATCGTGCGCGTGTTGATTCCGACCAGTGTTGCAGCCATGCGATTTGCCGAAGTCGCGATAACAGCCTTGCCGTACAGCGTTCGATCGATGAAGGCCCATAGCAAACATACGATGAGTAAGGCGCTCGCGAGCACGACCATGGTCTGCGGAAGAATGCTTGCGCCGCCGATGCGAATCGGATCGCTTCCGAACAGTGCCGGCAGGCTGTGAAAGCGCTTATCAAATATAATTTCCGCCACGCCCCGCAAAAAAATCGAGGCGCCGATCGTGATGATGATCAACGTCACCGCGCTCGCCTCGCGCGCGGGTGCGATGCCAAGACGGTAAAGGGCAAGCCCGACTGCAGTGGCGACCAGAACAGCAATGACCGCCGCGAGCGGTACCGGGATGCCGGCATAACCGAGGAAAATGGTCACCATCCCCCCCAGCATTACGAACTCGCCTTGGGCGAAATTTATCACCTCGGAGGCGTTATAAATCAGCGTAAAGCCCACTGCGACCAGAGCATAGATGGCGCCGACTGTGAGTCCCGAAAAAGCAAACTGTAAGAACTCTGCCATTGAAGCCAACGCCCGTAAGTCGCTCAAACAGCACGCATAGATCTGGCGAGGCAAGCCTGACGCGAACTCACCAGAACGGTTCTACGAGGCGGATTCAGGAATCATCATCCAATCGCCGTCCTTGATTTCGAGCAAGCGGAAGGCAGAAAGATCGAGACCTAAGTGGTCGCTTGGCGACATGGTGACGACCCCGCCGGTGCCGACGTAGGCTTTGGTTTTCTCGATTTCATCTCGCAGCTTGCCACTTTCGAAGCTACCGGCGCGCTTGGCAGCCTCAACCAGGATCATTAAACCATCATAGGCGTGGCCGCCAAACGTCGAGACCGGTTGGCCAGTCTTGGTCTCAAAAGTGTTTTGGTAGCCAACCACGACAGATTTTTGCCGCTCACTATCTGGCAGTTTACTGGCGACCAGTAGTGCCGCGGCCGGCAGACGAACGCCATTTGCGGCGCTCGCGGCGAGACTGATGAACTGCTTTGAAGCAACGCCGTGGCTTTGATAGAGCGGGTACTCGACCCCAAGTTGCCGATAATTGCGGGTGACGATAGCTGGCCCTTGCCCGAATCCCGCACAGACGACAGCTTGGATGCCCGGTGTCGCCTTGATCTTTGTGAGCTGTGGGGTCATGTCGCTGTCGGCAGGACCGTAAGTCTCCTCATGGGCGATGGTGATGCCTGCTTTTGGCGCCACGGCGACGCACTGATCACGCATCGACTTACCGAATGCGTCCGTTCCGGAGATCAGAGCAACGGTCGTGAGCTTGCGACGCTTGAGATCATCGAAAATTTTTTCGCACGCCATTCGGTCGGTATGGGGAGTCTTGAACACCCACTTGCGCACCGGCTCGATGATCTGCACGGCACCCGCCAATGAGATGAACGGAATCTGCGCGTCCTCGAACACCGGAATCATTGCCAATGTGGTGCCGGTCGTCGTGCCGCCCACCATGGCAACGATTTTATCTTCCTCTACGAGGCGCGTGGCAAAGGTACGTGCCGCGTTGGCGTCGCCGCCGTCGTCGTAGACGATGAGCTGCAGCTTTTGACCATTAATTCCGCCTTTGCTGTTTATGTCTTCAACGTACATATCCAATGTCTTCCTCTCGGGGTCGCCGAGGAACGACGCCGGGCCGCTCGCGGACAGAACTGCGCCCACCTTGACCTGGGCCAGAGCGGACCCGCCGGTCACGGACACGGCAAGGCCAATTAGCGCAGCTGCAATCGTGGTCTTTTGCATCATCGCAGAGTCCTCCCTTTTCGAACTGACAAATCCACGCGAGGGCACGCCCAACACTGCCGTGTAAGACGCAGGCCGCCCTAACTTTAATGTTATGTCAATGGCCCTATTCCGCCTTGCTTTAAGTCAAGTCCGGAAGACCCTGCCAGTGCGATATTTGAGCCAATCACGCAACCTGTGCGATTTGCAGCTATCCTGTAAATTAGACCGCAAGCGCGATCCCAACTGCCCGAGCCCGACGATGACCTTACTGGAAACTGGTGGTTAGAACCTAGATAAGCAGCAAGTTGCCAGTTCGCGAAGAAAGTGAAGTAGTGACAATTTCCGAGGCGCAAGCATAACAAATACTCGCTAGGGGACAGCAACATGACTATCATCGCGCGGTTGCTGTGTTGTCTTTCGGTTTTATTTTTGATTCCTATTGAACTTATTTGGGCCGACAGCAACTGGCCGGTTCGCCCGATTCGCTTCATTGTCTCCTTTGCTGCAGGGAGCACTCCGGACATCCTTTGCCGGCTTGTCACCGAGAGAATCGGGCGTGGCCTTGGTCAGCAGATATTCGTCGAAAATCGCCCCGGCGGCGGCAACATTATCGGTGCCGAAACTGCAGCGCGGGCAGCGCCCGATGGCTACACTTTCTTCTGGGCCACTGCTGCTGCACTCGTTACCAATCCATATACGTTTAAGTCATTGCCATATGACCCGTTTCGCGACTTCGCGCCGGTAGGGAAAGTCGCCGACGGCCCTTTCATAATATTGGCAAATCCCGCAGTACCCACAAAAACTTTGCCGGAGTTGATTGCGCTTGCAAAGGCGCAGCCCGGCAAACTGACATTCGCGACCGATGGGCCGCGCAATTTCTCGGGGATGATCGCTGCATGGATCAACAAGCTTGCCAAAACGGATATTCCGCAAGTGCCTTATGCCACTATGCCGCAGGGTGTTCAGGACGCGATTGCTGGCCGGGTGCAGCTTGTCGTTCTCGCAATTCCTTCTGCTGCGCCATTCATTGCGAATAGCCTTTTGCGGCCGCTGGCGATCAGCACTAAAGAGCGCGCGCCGGGATATGAGAACATTCCACCAGTCGCCGATACATTGTCCGGATTCGATTTCAGCGGCTGGATGGCAGTTGTGGCACCGCATGCAGTAGCGACCGAGATGTTGCAACGCATGAATCGCGAGATGGATAACGTTCTTAAAGAGCCGGACATCGTGCAGCGGCTTCGTGAAATCGGGTTCTACACGACCGGCGCGGGGACAATTCAGAAAACCGACGAATTCATTCGCGCTCAGTTCGAAGCGTGGGGCAGGGTTGTAACAGAAATCGGTGTTGAGCCGGAATAATGTTGACCTTGCTGATAATCATTGGGAGCCGATCACGCGCACTTGTCACCGAGTAGAGAGCGTTATGCCAAGTTGTTTTAAATCAATGCGGCCCAAACGGCTTTACGGTAAATGGCAGTAGCTCTCGACCGGCGACGGCGACACGGAGGAAAACTGACGATGGCTTATATTTTTCATGAGAACGAGCTGCCATCATTGATTTCGGAAGTGCCGGGACGCGAGCGAATTTTCTTCGTGAACCAAGAGCTGGCACAAACCGATGATATGCTGGCCGGCGTGATGCATTACAAGAACGGGGCAGCCTCGCCTTATCATCTGCATAAAAATTGCGAACACTTCTACTTCATCATCGATGGCAAGGCTCAGGTCGAGACCGAGCAGGGTATTCGGCCGGTCGGCCCCGGCGACATGATTTTCATCCCGGCCGAAGAAAAGCATCGGCTGCGCGCACTTGAACCGCTGTTCTATTTCGAGTGGCAGGCCCCTAATCGTTTCAAAACAACAATTTTGGAAGGCTCGGATGCGGACCTGCGGTGGAACCGCAAGGATGGCAAGGTTTGGGTGCAGACCTAATTTTAGGAGCACGTTGCGATGTCATTGACCTTCATCAACACCAATAAACTGCCGCGCCGATCCACGCCCGGTCACGGCGAGATGACCGAGGTGCTAAATGAGGCACTTTGCGGTGCGAAGAACATCGTAGCCAGTCTGCACTGGCTGAAGGCGGGGGACACGTTTCGCGCCGAGGTCGCCGACAAGCATCAGCTGGTGTACCTGATGAATGGCCAAGGCCGCATCACGCTTAACGGCAAGAGTTACGAGGTCGGCAAGGGCGCCGGAGCTTATCTTGGCCCGTCCGAGATCGCCGAAATCGAGGCCAGCAATGGAGCGCTCAAGCTCTTTGTACTTGTGGTGCCGAGAATTCCGAGGTGAGAACTGCCGCTAAGTGCCAGATGAAACAGCAGTGATGAAGCAAAGCAGGTGCTCTCACCATGGGCGATGCGACGACCGTCCTCAAAAGCGTCTGCCGCAGTTGTCACGGCGGTTGTGGCGTGTTGCTGCATGTCCGGGGTGACCGTCTGGTCAAGGTCGAAGGCGATCGCGAATCCCCGCTCAATCATGGCCGGCTATGCCCGATCGGCACCGTCACGCTTGACCTCGTTTATCATCCGGATCGTTTGCAATACCCGCAGCGCCGTGTTGGCGCGCGCGGTTCAGGACAATGGCATCGGATTTCATGGGATCAGGCGCTCGATGAAATTTCGGAGCGGCTTCTTGCGATCCGGGATCAATTCGGCGCCGAGGCAATTGCGTTAGGTACTGGCACTGGCCGCCATCATATCCGCTGGGTCTCGCGTTTTGGACATGCGCTCGGGACGCCTAATTGGTGTGAGCCGGGCTTCGCGCAGTGCTTTCACCCGCGGGTCAATACCTGCATTTTGACTTTTGGCGACTTTCCGGTGTCGGATTACACAGGTGACGTTTCGCCCGCCTGCATCATGTTCTGGGGACACAATCCGACCAATTCCGGCCCCGACGGCGAGACACGTTTCAACGTGCTCGAGGCGCTTGACCACAAACCAAAAATAATCGTGATCGACCCGCGGCAAACCGATCTGGCCAAACGGGCGGACGTTTGGCTGCAGGTCCGCCCGGGCGTTGATGACGCGCTGGCGCTAAGCATGCTCAACGTGATCATCGGCGAAAAGCTTTACGATGACCTGTTCGTCGCGCGGTGGACACACGGCTTCGAGGCGCTCCGCGAACGGGTCAGGGATTACTCGCCGGAATGGGCAGAGCCGATCACGTGGGTGGCGGCTGACAAGATTCGTGCTGCCGCTCGCCTGTTTGCTACGACGAAACCCGCGCTGCTCGAATGGGGTTGTGCCATTGAACATACGCCAAAGTGCATTCAGACGGTTCGCGCCGTTTCAATGCTGCCGGCGCTCACGGCCAATATCGATATTCCCGGCGGCTGGGTGTTCGGCATGCACGGGCTAGGCCGATTTCCGAGCCTGATCGAGAATCTAACACCTGAGGCAAACGCCAAACGCCTGGGAGCTGATCACTTTAAGCTTCTCGGCGGGGAAGGTGCCGACCTACCGGCAGCCCACATTCCGACGCTGCTGCGGGCGATGCGCGAAGGGCAGCCGTATCCTGTCAAGGCCTTTCTCGTCTTCGGCAACAACACGCTGTCGACCTATGCGAATGCCTCCCTTGTCTATGACTCCCTCATGAAGCTCGATTTCATGGTTTGTGCAGACCTCTTCATGACGCCGACCGCAGAACTTGCGGATATCGTTTTGCCGGCTGCTTCCTGGCCCGAACTTAACCAGCTGGCTGGGCTCCCGACTATCGCGGCCAATGTCGTGCTGGCGCAACAGAAGGCGGTGCGCATCGGCGAATGCAAATCAGATGAGGAAATTTTCGTCGACCTAGCGCGGCGCATGAAGCTGCCAGTCGGCACCGAGCCCGTCGAGGATG
>Ga0318523_10000068_pt1 | contig 20338 bp, 15 predicted proteins | sample GRESIP178b2f19_FD_203500 | JGI IMG/M metagenome (GOLD analysis project Ga0318523, IMG submission 203500) | Tropical soil microbial communities from Luquillo Experimental Forest, Puerto Rico - GRE.SIPMG.178b2f19 | ecosystem: Environmental > Terrestrial > Soil > Tropical forest > Bulk soil...
CGACCTTCCGAAGCGCCGAGTTCGGCTTCTTCGGGGTGGTGGTGTACACGCGGGTGCATACGCCACGGCGCTGCGGGCTGCCCTTGAGAGCCGCGGTCTTGACCTTGCCGATCTTGTCCCGGCGACCCTTACGGACCAGCTGCTGAATGGTTGGCATCTACCGGCTTTCTGTGTTGGCGTTGGCGTTCTGGCTAGCTTGTTCAAGTCTCTGTACTGCAGTTTTGCCCTGGAGTCCTACCCCGCGGACGGGAGCGTCGCATGCGCTCAGCAATGGCTAGTCCGTTGCGTCGTGGACATGCGAATTAGCCCGGCATCCGCTCCCTTACGTCAGGCGCCGTAAGCCGCCAGGCACGAGCAACCACAATACCCGTCGCCGGTCTCGCAGGTCAAAGTGGCCGCCGGTCTCTCAGTTCGGTGCGGCACCCTCGTGTGCGGTGCGCCTCTCCAGGCCCGTCGCCAGCCGCAACACCATGTCGGAGAACACCGCGTCCGTGTCGATGTCGTCCATGACGCCGGTCATCTCGAGCAACACAAAGCCGTGCAGCGCGGACCAGAATTCCAGCGCCGCGTAGAAGGCCTCATCGCCGTCGAGGCCGTACGAGGACAGCACGGACATCACGGGCGCCGCCGCCCCCCTCGTCGCGGCCGCGTACTCGGGGTCATCACCGCCCGGCGGCATCCGGGTGAACGCCGAGTACCGGCCGGGATGGTGATGGGCGTAGCTGCGGTAGGCGCCGGCCATGACCAGCACAGCGTCATCGCGGGCGCGGCCCTCCCCGACCCTGTTCAGCATCGTGATGATGTCGTCGATGACCCGAATCCGCACCGCGCGGCGCAGGTCCTCCAGGCTGTTTACGTGGTTGTACAGCGACGGTCCCTTGGTCCCCAGCTGCGTGGCCAGCGCATTGATGGTCAGCGAATCCCAGCCCTCGCGGTCCAGGAAGGTCAGTGCGCCGTCGATGATGCCGTCACGGCTCAGCTTGGCGGGGCGGGAGGCGGCTCTCCCCGCGCGCTGACGCCCGGCCGCCGGCGACGGTTCCGGAGCTGCCATGGCGATCCGCCCTTCGGTTGATGCTGGGTTGGTTAACTAATGACTCTAGTCTGTGTCTATACGTTGTGCGTGAGCTGCGGAAACCACTGCTCGGAACGTCTCGTTATCAACTACGTTGTTCGACAGTCGGCAACACGCACGCGCTGATCGACGAGTCGCACAGCGTCATTTACGTTTGATCTTGATAGCGTCGGGCCCTGCTCGCGACAATCTCACAGCGTTCCCGCCGCTGCATCGAGCCGAGCACTGGGGAGTGCACGCGCCAGTTCTGTTCAACATTCATTCCTTTGGCGCGATGGGATTCACTCTTGCCTAAAATCAGTAACAGCCTTGAGGCATCAATGCTGGCCGACCTCTCGTGGGCGAACACGTCCGACCGTTCGGCTCGCACAGCGAAGCCGCGTGCAGCGTTCTATCAGAAGTTCCTCGACAAATACGGGGACGAACAGCGCGCCCGGTCTGCGTATCGCGCCCACTTCAAACTCATGGCTTTGAAGTCACGCGAAGCCCGCAAAGCGAAGGCGGGCAAGTGAGCGCCTTCGACGCCGCCCTTCTAATGGCGGCGGGCGAGTAATCTGCCCGCGTGAGCGCCCGGGCCCACCTGTGGACAGTTCGCGTGCGTTCGATCTTGCCGAATTCGGTGGCGACGACGGCTACACCGCTGCGGTGATCGTTCACCCCTCAGGCGATGAGCATCTGTATCTGGTGTCCCACAAGGAGATACGGCTGCTGTGCCAGAACATGAATCACGGCAGACCCGCGCACGAAAACGTTGGGTACCTCGGCCACTACTGGACTAATCGTGTCTGGCGGGACACTTCGCGGCGATGCAAGCGGCGCAAAAAGAATGGTGGCCTCTGCGAAAACTATGTAAGCGAACCGGGCGCCGCGTGCCGACACCACCGGGACAAGACATGAGTTACAGGATTGTGGCTGAAGTTCGGGCGGCCCAGCTGGGCGGAGATATCAAGCTCAACACAACCGAAATGTGTGTGCTGCTGTTGATCGCTGACACAGCCCGCGACGCAACACGTCTGGCGTCGATCAGTAACACCGAATTGGCCAAGCTGACCGACTTACACCCAACCACGGTGAGCCGGACGATTACAAAGCTGATCGGGTACAAGTGCATTCGTCAGCACGGGCGCGGCAACCAATATCAGTCGGCGCGCTACGAGATCCTTAAAAGTGCTCATAGCGTCAGCGCTACGAACACTACGAGCACCCTAACAACCCGGAGCAACCCTCCTGGAGGGCCGGAGCCCCTTGTAGGCGTCCCTACCCGCCGCGAGGGTGCGACGTTGTTTCGCAACATGCTGAAGCGCGACTCGCGCTCGTCGTTCGCTGATTTGCCCGACAAGGCGAAGGTGCGCTTGCTCATCACGCAGGCTGAATTTCTCTCGGTGCAGCGCACGAATCCGCTCAAGGATTTCCAACGGTGGTCGCTGCCCGAATGCGCGAGCACTTCAGCGCGAGCAGATCGACCTGCTCACCGCACTGTTTAGGCGAAAGGAAACCTATGGCGAGCCCAGGGAATCCGTTACTGTAGACCGGTCGAGTTCGCTGCACGAAGGAGCCGCCGACGGTCAACCGAGGCAAGACCCCACCGACCGACCCGCTCACACCTGGCGAACGCCGTGTCATGCGGATAGCGATCGGCGTTTTCGTCGGTGTTATTGCTGCCGGCTCGACGGCATGGGTAATAACCGACCACTCGCCGGACCCCTACGACCGATCGGGTGATGGCTGCGTGAATGTCGCGTTCGCGAGTTCGACGGGCGGCGCACTCGAGCACGCATGTGGTACGGCCGCGCGTGACTTGTGTCGCGCCGTCTACGCGCAACATGACGCCCACGCTGAAGCGGTTCAGGCTCAATGTCGCGTCGCGGGGATTCTGCCGTAGGGCGAGCACAGCAAACATAGGGTCAAGATTTAGCTGGATTGCCGTGACTGAGACTGTCAAGGATTCCTTCGCTGTCGAGGCGCGCTGCTTCGTCGCGCAATGGGACCGTCTAAAACTACCGGCGCGCACGAGCTTTGGTGACATCCCCGACGCTGAAGTTGTGCGCCCTGTTATTCAGCAGGCCGAGTGGATCTTTTTTCAGAATGACAACCCGTTAGGGATTTCACCGACATCGACTTGTGGGTGATCAGGTTGGCGTCGTCGTTTTTGCGCTGGCTCGCAGATCCGACTAACCCGCGATTTTGGGATCTCGTTCCCCTTTTCGCCTGAACTCGGAGAAGGGTCACTCCTTTGCACGCGCAGACAGACGCCGCGCAAACCCCGGAAGCGCTAGGGCATCAAACCGCATCGCTACTGTTGTGATCTCGCGCGGCAAGGCCACCCAAGTAAGAGGTCCTAAGCTACCTCGGTGGTGGACTTGCGCTCCAGCGCCGAAGGGAGAAGGTATTTCAGGCTTGCCTTTTGAACCTTTCCATGAGTCTGTTGTACGCATCTTCGTAGGCCTGCTTAGCGGCGTTCGACTGCCGATCGATTAAGTCCGTGGCCCACTTGCGTCGAGCGTTCCACTGCTCATCGATGCGATCTGTGATCTGCTGGCGACGCGCCTCCCAGTCGTCTGCGAACTTGGCGCTGCGCTGCCGCTGCTGCTCGATCAGGTCAGCGACGGCCTGCTGCTGAGCTTTCCAGTGCTGCTCGATCCGTTCGGCGAACTGCTCCTGTATGGCACTCAGTTGCGCCTCGCTGTGCTCCATGAGGTTCTTGATGCGCTCAGCGAAATCTTCGCTCGACTCTTCCGCCATTCGTGTGCTCTCCCATCCTTCTAGGTGATCGCCGGACCTATGGTGGCACACGGCGATCAGACCGACGAAGGCGCGCAACCCCTGAGGATTGCGTGCTTCCCGTCAGCGTCGTTATTCGACTGTCGACAACCCGAGGCGCTTGAACTCTTCGCCCGCGAGACGCTCGTTCGCGGCTTTGACGTAGCGCCCGGCCATCGTTGGCGACGACCAGCCCGCTTGGGCCATCAGCGTGATCTGAGATCCCCCGCGAGACATCCAGTTGACGGCCTTTGAATGACGCAGGCGGTGCAGGTGGAAACCCTCTACGCCGGCGGCTCGCGCTCGCTGCTTTAGCGCTTGATCAATCCCGTTATACCCCAGTGGATTACCCTGCACACCAATCCACAGCGCACCAGAACGAGGGTCACAGCCCGCTCGCTTACGTGAACGCATGTAGCGATCGACGTGCATCGCTGTCGCTGGCGAGAAGTGCGCGCGGCGCCCCTTACCGCCTTTGCCCTTGCGAATGATCACGAAGCACTCATCAAGGTCAATATTTGCGACCTGTAGCGCAGTCATTTCAGCGCGACGCATACCCGTATCGGCGAACAACGCAATCAGCGCTTTGTCGCGTCGATCCCGCAGGCTCGACCCGTCGCGCGCTTTCATCATGCGCTTGATGTCGTCTGTCGAAATGTCGGCTACGACAGGCTGATCGGCTTTCGGTGGCTTCACGCTGGGCACACCGCTAGCGTCTGCCCTTCCTCTTCAGCGACGAAACGCGCGAATATCTTCAGCTCGTGCAGCGTGAGCGCTTTGTATGTAGCCGCCCCTGTCTGCGCAGCCATGAAAGCGATCAGCGTCGACTTGTTCAGCTCGCGCGGGATGTCGTTGTCGTCGCAGAACGCGAGATACATGCGCACTGCTTTCTCGTAGTTGCGCAGCGTACGAGGGCTCTTGTTCTGGACCCCAAGTTGGCGGAGCCACGACTTGAGCAGCGCATCTAAGTCGATCGACTCGACACTGTGTAGGCGTCTCGCGGTTGCGGGCATGGGTTGATCCTTTTCAGCTAACGCACCGGGCGGGCGTAGTTTCACTACGTGACACCGCAAACGTTGTGCATGGCGCTGACCTGCGCTTTTGTGCCATACCGCAAGTATACTAATGACTCTAGTTGACGGGGGCCGTGAAACTCGTAGGCTCATTCGAGCAGCTTCACCCGTCTTAAAGGGGGCGTGCAGTGAACTGGAGAACCGTCGCCGGGCCGCTGGCCGCCTGTGCCATGGTCGTCGCCGCAGCGCCCGCCGCCCCACCGCCGGCCGCCCACGCCAAGAACGGCGACACCCACGTCATCGGGGAGGGCCTCGAGCAGACGCTGGACTGCAACGACGCGACCCTGCTCGTCAACGGCACGCGGAACGTCGTCACCGCGCTGGGAAACTGCTGGGCTGTGACGGTGATGGGCTCGTCCAACACCGTGGTCGCCGACTCGGTCACGCACGACATCACCGTCTACGGCTGGGATCAGACGGTGTTCTATCACAGCGGCGCGCCGATCATCTGGGACCGCGGCCGCGAACTGGGCATGACCAACCGGCTCCAGCAGGTACCCGGCTGAGCCGCGCGGACTAACGAATACCCACCGAGGGAATCGAGGACCCATGCGCGGCCACATCACTGACCACTCGTCCAGGCTGGCCGCGCTCGCCGTGGCGCCGGCCGCAGCGGCGTTGGTGCTGGCGGCCTGTAGTTCCACGGCCAATCCGCCCGGCGGCACGACCCCGGCAACAAGGAGCAGCACGACCGCGACGACCAGCGGCGGCGCCGCGCCGACGAGCACGAGCGGCGAGAGCACCACCGCTTCCATCCAGATCGGGAACACGCTGAACTACGGGTCGATGGGAACTACAGCCACGCTCGACTGTGCGAGCGGCAAATCCCTCAATGTGCTCGGTTCCAACAACACGCTGACCGTGACCGGCACCTGCGAGAAGGTGGACATCGGCGGCACCAATAACAAGGTCACGATCGACAAGATCAACACCAAACTCACGGTGCTGGGAATGAACAACACCGTCACCTACAAAGACGGCGATCCGAAGATCTCCAACCACGGCTCCGGCAATACCATCAATAAGGGCGGCTGACCGCTGATATCCTGGCGCGCAGGCTAATTCGCGGGCGCACCGTGGCGGCCGGCGCCCGCGGCGAAGCGGCCGGCCCCGTCCGCGGCCTCGGCGGCAACCCGGGAAATGCTGCCGAACTCGAAGTCGATCGCCTCCGATTCCGCCATCCCCCATTGGCGTAGCGCCGACATTCGATCCGATCGCAGGCACCGCTGCGGCAGCGTCGCGAGCTCAGCCGCCAGCTCCTCGGCCGCCCGTCGGGCCTGCCCCTTTGGCACGACGCGGTTGGCCAACCCCATGGCCAGCGCCTCGTCGGCACGCACACCACGGCCGGTCAGAATCATGTCCATCGCGCGGCTGTGCCCGATCAGCCGGGGCAGCCGCACGGTCCCGCCGTCGATGAGCGGCACCCCCCATCGCCGGCAGAACACCCCGAACACGGCGTCCTCCTCGGCGACCCGCAGGTCGCACCAGATGGCCAACTCCAGGCCCCCGGCAACGGCGTAGCCGCTGACCGCGGCGATCACGGGTTTGGACAGCACCATCCGCGACGGCCCCATCGGTCCGGGGCCCGTCCGGTGCACGGCGTTGGCGTCGGGTGTGCCGAAGGATTTCAAATCGGCTCCGGCGCAAAAGGTTCCGCCGTCGCCCCACAGCACCGCCACCGACGCGGTGTCATCCCGATCGAATTCCTCGAACGCCGCGTACAACGCGGCGGCCGTCGGGCCGTTGACGGCGTTGCGGGCCGCGGGCCGGTTCAGGATCACCGTGGTCACCGGGCCATTGCGCTCCACACGCACCGGATCACTCATGTCGCCTCCAGGAGTTGAGTTGTGTCGCGCCGCTCGAGCAGCTCGGTCGCGAAGTCGTGGTAGACGCTGCGCAGCTGGGCGCCCGGCCATTGGTCGGGCAGCAGTTCGGCGGGCAACATCGGGTCAGTGAGCAGGTGCCGGACTATCGCCGCGGCCACCACAAACCGGCCAGGAATGTCTGTGGCCTCGGCCATTTCGTCAACCAAACGATGGCCGGCTTCCGCCCACGCGGGCAGGTCCCACAGCTGGGCGGCCAGCTGCTCGGGTGCGTCGTCGCGCGCTGTGAGCACGCGTACTCGGTCAGCAACGTCGGCCTCCAAATCGAGGTCGAGGTTGTCCGGCCGCATCCACACGCCTTCGCGCAGTTCACCAAAACGCTTGCGGTACATGCTGGCCCGCTGCGCGGCCCGGGTGCGGGCATCTGTGCCCACACTGGTGACGACCACGACATGCCAGTCACCGCGCCACGCCCGGGACCGCGGCCGCATGGCCTCGTCCTGGCGGCGCTGGCGGGCCAGCAGTCGATCCGAGAGCCGATAGCCGTCGGCTGACCGGATCAGGTCACCGGCACCGACCATGCGAGTCAAAGCGACCCGTAGCGTCGTCTCCTTGATCTCGAAATCCGCTGTCAGCCTGATCAATTCGCTCGCCGTCGCCCAGGCGGGGTGGGCACCGAGCAATACGCTCAGCACCACGGACCGGGCCGTCATATTCGGCATGGCTAGACCTGAGATGCCCGCCGGCCGTAATCGCCGAACGGCTCATCGCGATGCCGTACCGCGTCGCGGAAACCGTGCTCTACCGCGTCGGCGACGAAGGCGTGCCCCTCGGGCGTGTGCCGGGCCGCGCCGTCGAACACCGTGCTGACCATCCTGCTGGTGGCCACGCCCTGCTGCAGCAGAGCGGAATTCAGCGCCAGCTTGACCATGATCAGCTGGTTGACCGGCATTGCGGCGATCCGCTGTACCAGGCGCTCGGTGCGCTCGTCGAGGTCCTTCGGGTCCGGCGCCTCGACCGCCAACCCCCACTCGGCGGCTTGCGCGCCGGTGATGCAATCGCCGGTCAGCAGCAGGCGTTTGGCGCGCTGGTCACCGAGCCGGTGCGCCCACAGGCCCGCCGCCGGGACGCCCCACACCCGGGTGGGCGGGTAACCGATCTTGGCGTCGGCGGCGGCGATCACCTGGTCGGCGTGCAGCGCGATGTCGGTGCCGCCGGCCACACAGTAGCCGTGAATCTTGACCACCGTCGGCTTGTCGGCGTGCATCAGGCTGGAGAACCCGCGCACGAACCGGCTCATCATTTGGTAGTCGATCATCGGGTCCCACGGCTGGTTCGCGAAGTGGTTGATGGCCTGGGTCTTGCCATCCAGCACGGTGCCCTTGTATGCGCTCCCACCGCCCGCCGGGCCGGTGCCGTCGGCGTAGGCGCTCAGGTCGAAGCCAGCGCAGAAACCCTCGCCGCGGCCGGAGACCAGGATGACGTGGACGTTCGGGTCCAGATCGGCACGCTCCACCAACGCCGACAATTCCAGCGGGGTGTCGGCGACGATCGCATTGCCCTTTTCCGGCCGGTTGAAGGTGATCCGGGCAACCCGATCGGTGACCTCGTAGGTCATCGTTTTCAGGTTGTCGAAGTCGACCGGCTTGATCGCGTGAGTCATTTTGTACTCAGCCCTTTGCTCAGCCTTTTACCAAGGCACGCTCCAAGATGGGGGCAAGGTCCAGGCCGGCCGGCATCGTGCCGAACGCGCCGCCCCATCGGCCGTCGAGCCGGGTGGTCAGGAAGGCCTCGGCGACGGCGGGGTGCCCGTGGCGCACCAACAATGAACCCTGCAGCGCCAGGGAGATGTCCTCGGCGACCTTGCGGGCCCGGTACTGGATGGTGTCCAGGTCGGCCAGGTCTTGCCGCAGCCGCTCGACATGACTGCCCAGCCGCGGATCCTGACCCGCGTTCTCGTCCAGTTCGGCGAACAGCACCTCGACGCATTCGGGGCGAGTTGCCATGGCGCGCAGCGTGTCCAGTGCGCTGACGTTGCCCGAGCCCTCCCAGATGCCCATCAGCGGCGCCTCGCGGAACAAGCGCGGCATGCCCGAGTCCTCGACATAGCCGTTGCCACCCAGGCATTCCAGCGCTTCGGCGGCGTGTGGGGTCGCGCGCTTGCACACCCAGTACTTGGCGGCCGCCAAGCCAATGCGGCGCAGCAGCGCCTCGGTCTCGTCCCCGCGCAACGCCTTGTCGGTGGCGCCGGCCATCCGCATCGCAACGATGGTGGCGGCCTCGGCCTCCACGGCCAGGTCGGCCAGCACGTTTCGCATCAACGGCTGGTCAATCAGGTAGGCGCCGAATGCCTTTCGGTGCTGGGCATGGTGGATGGCGCGGGTCAGACCGGTACGCATGCTGGTGGCACTGCCGAGCGTGCAGTCCAGCCGGGTGAGGTTGACCATCTCGATGATGGTCGGGACGCCGCGGCCCTCCTCGCCAACCAACCATGCGATGGCGCCGTCGTATTCGACCTCGCTGGAGGCGTTGGCGTGGTTGCCGAGCTTGTCCTTTAGCCGCTGCAGGAACATCCGGTTGCGAGTGCCGTCGGGAAGCACCCGCGGCAGCAGGAAGCACGACAGACCGCCCGGGGCCTGCGCGAGCACCAGGAAGATGTCGCACATCGGCGCCGAGGTGAACCACTTGTGACCGGTCAGGCTGTACGTGCCGTCGGCGTTCGGGGTCGCCTGGGTGGTTCCGGCGCGCACGTCGGAGCCGCCCTGCTTCTCGGTCATCGACATGCCCGCGGTGATGCCGGGCTTCGTGGTGGCCGGCTTCAGCTCCGGGTCGTACTCGCGACTGGTCAGCAACGGCTCGTAAACCGCCGCCAGTTCGGGGTTGTAGCGCAGCGCCGGGACGACGGCGTAGGTCATCGAGACCGGGCAGGTGTGGCCGGGCTCGACATTCCAGACCGACATCTTGGCGGCCCGCACCACATGCGCGCCCGGCCGCTCGTCGGCCCACGGTACGGCGTGTATGCCGCTGGCAATGGCCGCGCGCATCAGCTGGTGATAGGCCGGGTCGTACTCCACCTCGTCCACACGATGACCGAACTTGTCGTGGGTACGCAGGATGGGCCGGTTGCGGTCGGCGAGCTCACCCCACCGCTGCGCTTCGCGGCTCGCCGAAAGGGCCCCAACCTCATTCACCTCTTCCAGGCCCCACTGCCCGCCCTCGCGGATCAGGGCCTCGACAAGCACCGCGGACGTCGCGGGGTTGTGATTCTCCAGGGACGGGACCTGGTTGGTGACGACATGGGTATCTGGCATGCCACCATGTTACATTTTTTCAACAACTGCACAAGAGGTGTAACGGCCTGTTACCGGGGGTGCGCGGCGAAGAACGCCCACAGCGTCTGGGTCGCGAAGGGGGGCCACTCGTGACCGCCTCCGTCGACGGTGATCAGTACGACGCCGAGGTCGTCGGCGCACCCGGCCGTCGACGTGGCAACCGGGCCACTGCTGGTGGCGGTCGGGGCGCCGCACCGATCGACGTTGCGCCAGAAAGCATTGACTCCTGGTACCGGCGGACCATTGATGACGCTGAAACCCTGCCCGCCGCCGTAGGGGATGAGTCGATCGGCGGTGCCATGGATGTGCATGACCAACGTCGGGTGCGGGGTCCTGCACGGGTTCAGCTGAGTGCCGGCAACCGCGCCGATCGCCGCGAAAATGTCCGTGGTGCAGGCCAGCGTGTAGGACATGATGCCGCCGTTGCTCATGCCGGTCGCGTAGAACTTGGCGTTATCAACGCCGACGTTCTTGGCGATGTCGGCGACGGCCGCCCTGACGAAGCCGACGTCATCGACGCCTTCTCGTGCTGGCCGCCCGCAGCAAGTCTCCCCGTCGACGTTCCACGCCCGGGCAAGGCCATCCGGATAGGCGACGACGAACTTGCCCGAATCGGCCAAACCGTCCCAGCCGTAATCTCTTTCGACTTGCGCGGCGCTGCCAGAATAGCCGTGCAGCACGACCACCAGCGGAGCCGACGCGGGCGCTCCCGCGGGCTTGTAGAGCCGATAGTTGCGATCGCGTCCACCGACATTGATGTGGTGAACGCTGGTGCCGGTGACGAAGCCCGACGGCGGCTCAGGCCATGCCGAGCAAGCGGCGACCAGGAGAACTGCTCCGAAAAGCGTCGCGAGCCGACCGAGCATGGCCCGGCAGATCAGCTGCCGGTCTTTTCCCGCAGGAACGCGATGTCGTCCTTGCGGCCCTCGTCGGCGGTTTCGCAGATCACCGGCGCATCGGCGGCCTTGACCGCGGCAACCAGCAACTCGGTGTCGATCTGGCCGGTGCCCAGGTTGGCGTGCCGGTCGGCGCCCGAGCCCGCCGCGTCCCGCGAGTCGTTGCAGTGCACCAGGTCGATGCGGCCCGTCAGGGCCCTTATTCGGTCGACCGCGTCGATCAACTCCTCACCCGCGGCCCACGCGTGGCACGTGTCCAGGCAGAAGCCAATGCCCTTGTCGCCGATGTGATCCCAGAGCCTGCCGATCGTGTCGAAGTAGCGGGCCATCGCATGGTCGCCGCCCGCGGTGTTCTCCAGATACACCGGCACATCTGTTTCGAGGTAGTCCAGCGCCTTGACCCAGCGCTCGAAGCCGGCCTCCATGTCGTTGTCGTCGGCGTGGCCGCCGTGCACGATCACCGCCGTCGCGTTGATTTCCGCGGCCGCATCGCAGGTGTCCTGCAGGATCTTGCGCGACGGAATCCGGATTCGGTTGTTGGCCGATGCCACGTTGATGAGGTACGGCGCGTGGACATACAGCGGCACGGTCGAGGCCTTCAGCTGTTCGGCGTCGTCGCGCGGCTTGGGCTTCTTCCAGCTCTGCGGGTTGCCGAGGAAGAACTGCACCACGTCGGCGCCGTCTGCCTGGGCCGCGGCCAGGGGATCGTCGTTGTGGACATGCGAACCAATGAGCACGGTCGCCAGTCTAGTGAGGGGTCGTGACGGCCGGCGAGTGTGCGGCTGGCCGCACACTCGGCGCCGAACGTGCGGCTGGTCGCACACTCGGCGCACAGGAGCACGCTCGCCGCGCACGAAAAAGCCCCGGGCCAACCCGGGGCTTTTCGTGACTAACTACCGGTAGTCGCTGTAGCCGTAGTCGTCCAGCGGCACCGCAGCCCCGGTGGCTTGGCCGAAGTCCGGGCTGTAGTAGTGATCCTCGTAGGACGGGATCGTGTACGCCGCGGCGCGGGCCTCCTCGGTGGGCTGCACCTGGATGTTGCGGTAGCGGTTGATGCCGGTACCGGCCGGGATCAGCTTCCCGATGATCACGTTCTCCTTCAGACCGTTGAGCTTGTCGCTGCGGCAGTTGATCGCCGCATCGGTCAGGACTCGCGTGGTCTCCTGGAACGACGCCGCGCTCAGCCACGAGTCGGTGGCCAGCGACGCCTTCGTGATACCCATCAGCACCGGGCGGCCGGCGGCGGGCTCGCCGCCCTCGGCCACCACCCGGCGGTTCTCCGCCTCGAATTCCGCGCGGTCGATCAGCGAGCCGGGCAGGAACTCCGTCGAGCCCGAGTCGATGATGGTGACGCGGCGCAGCATCTGGCGAACGATCACCTCGATGTGCTTGTCGTGGATCGACACACCCTGGGCGCGGTAGACCTCCTGGACCTCGCGGACCAGGTGGATCTGCACCTCGCGGGGCCCCTGCACCCGGAGCACCTCGTGCGGGTCGGCCGAGCCCTCCATCAGCTGCTGGCCCACCTCGACGTGGTCACCATTGGACAGCACCCGCTCGGAGCCGTCCTCGTGCTTGAACACCCGCAGCCGTTGCCGCTTGGAGAGCTTGTCGTACACGACCTCCTCGCCCCCGTCGTCGGGAACGATGGTGATCTTGTAGAAGCGCTCGCCGTCCTCGAGCTGGACCCGCCCGGTGACGTCGGCGATCGGCGCCTTGCCCCGGGGCACCCGCGCCTCGAACAGCTCCTGCACACGAGGCAGACCGCCGGTGATGTCCTCACCGACACCACCCTGGTGGAAGGTCCGCATGGTCAGCTGCGTGCCGGGCTCACCGATGGACTGGGCCGCGACGATGCCGACGGCCTCGCCGATGTCGACCAGCTTGCCGGTCGCCATGGACCGCCCATAGCAGGTCGCGCAGACACCGGTACCGGTGGTGCACGTCAGCACCGAGCGCACCTTGACCTGCGTGATGCCGGCCGCCAACAAGGCGTCGATCTCCGGGTCGCCCAGGTCCTCCCCGCGCGCGACGACGACGTTGCCCGCCTCGTCGACCGCGTCGGTGCCCAAAGTCCGCGCGTACGCCGATGTTTCGATGTACGGGTCGCGGATCAGCGAGCCGTCGGGCTGGCGCTCGGCCAGCTCGACGACGATGCCGCGTTCGGTCTGGCAGTCGTGCTCGCGAACGATGACGTCCTGCGACACGTCCACCAGACGACGGGTCAGGTACCCGGAGTCGGCGGTACGCAAAGCCGTGTCCGCCAGGCCCTTTCGAGCACCGTGGGTGTTGATGAAGTACTCCAGCACGGTCAGGCCCTCGCGGAACGACGACTTGACCGGACGCGGGATGAACTCACCCTTCGGGTTGGTCACCAGACCCTTCATGCCGGCCAGCGTCCGGGTCTGGGTGAAGTTACCCGTGGCACCCGAGTCGACGATCGTGATGATGGGGTTGTCGCTGGGGTAGTGCTCCCGCAGCGCCTGACCCACCTCATCGGTGGCTTCCTTCCAGATCTCCACCAGCGCCTCGTTGCGCTCGTCGTGGTTCAAAGCGCCACGCTGGAACTGCTTTTCGACCTTGTCGGCCCGCTCCTCGTACTGGTCGAGGATCTCCTTCTTCCGCGGTGGAACCAACACGTCGGCCATCGAGACCGTGACACCGCTGCGGGTCGCCCAGTAGAAGCCGGCGTCCTTGAGCTTGTCGACGGTCTGCGCGACCACGATCATCGGGTAGCGCTCGGCCAGGTCGTTGATGATGGCGGCCTGCACCTTCTTGTGCATCTGCTTGTTCACGAACGCGTAGCCCACCGGCAGCAGCTCGTTGAACATCACCCGGCCCAGGGTGGTCTCGGCCACCCAGGCATCCCCGGGCTGCCAGCCGTTGGTGCCGAACAGCTCGGTCTCGATCTCCGCGGGCGGACGCAGCTGGGTCAGCCGCACCTTGATCTTGGCCCGCACCGAAAGCACACCGCGGTCGGCGGCCATGATCGCCTCCGCCGGCGAGGAATACACACCCGTCTCCGGGGAATCCTTTGCGGCCGGCTGGTATTGGCCGGTGTCGCCCTCGACCTCGGTGGTCAGGTAGTACAGCCCGGTCACCATGTCCAGACGCGGCATGGCCAGCGGGCGCCCTGACGCGGGCGACAGGATGTTGTTACTCGACAGCATCAGGACGCGGGCCTCGGCCTGCGCCTCGGCGCTCAGCGGCAGGTGCACCGCCATCTGGTCACCGTCGAAGTCGGCGTTGAAGGCCTCACACACCAGCGGGTGCAGCTGGATCGCCTTGCCCTCCACCAGCATTGGCTCGAAAGCCTGGATGCCCAGCCGGTGCAGGGTGGGCGCACGGTTCAGCAGAACCGGATGCTCGGCGATGACCTCTTCGAGCACGTCCCACACCTGGGGACGCTGGCGCTCCACCATTCGCTTGGCGCTCTTGATGTTCTGCGCGTGGTTGAGGTCCACCAGCCGCTTCATCACGAACGGCTTGAACAGCTCCAGCGCCATCAGCTTGGGCAGACCACACTGGTGCAGCTTGAGCTGCGGACCGACCACGATGACCGAACGGCCCGAGTAGTCGACACGCTTGCCGAGCAGGTTCTGACGGAACCGGCCCTGCTTACCCTTGAGCAGATCCGACAGCGACTTGAGCGGGCGGTTGCCCGGCCCCGTGACGGGTCGGCCGCGGCGGCCGTTGTCGAACAGCGCGTCCACGGACTCCTGCAGCATCCGCTTCTCGTTGTTGACGATGATCTCGGGCGCACCGAGGTCGATCAGCCTCTTGAGCCGGTTGTTGCGGTTGATCACGCGGCGGTACAGGTCGTTGAGGTCGCTGGTGGCGAACCGGCCACCGTCGAGCTGCACCATCGGGCGCAACTCCGGCGGGATCACCGGGACCGCATCCAGCACCATGCCCATCGGCGAGTTGCCCGACTGCTGGAAGGCGGCGACCACCTTCAGCCGCTTGAGCGCACGAAGCTTCTTCTGCCCCTTGCCGTTTCGGATGACGTCACGCAGCGAATCGGCCTCGGCCTCGATGTCGAAGTTCTCGATCAGCTTCTGGATCGACTCCGCGCCCATGGCACCGGTGAAGTACTCGCCGTAGCGGTCGATGAGCTCGCGGTAGAGGTTCTCGTCGACGATCAGCTGCTTGGGAGCCAGCTTGGTGAAGGTGTTCCAGATGTCCTCCAGCCGGTCCAGCTCGCGCTGCGCGCGGTCGCGCAGCTGGCGCATCTCGCGCTCGCCGCCGTCGCGAACCTTGCGCTTGGCATCGGCTTTGGCGCCCTCGGCCTCCAGCTCGGCCAGGTCGGCCTCCAGCTTCTGCGCACGGGCCTCCAGCTCGGCGTCGCGCTGGTCCTCAACGCCCTTGCGCTCCACCATCATTTCGGCCTCGAGCGTCGACAGCTCGTTGTGCCGCATCTCCTCGTCGACCGCGGTGATCACGTACGCGGCGAAGTAGATGATCTTCTCGAGGTCCTTAGGGGCCAGGTCGAGCAGGTACCCCAGGCGCGAAGGCACACCCTTGAAGTACCAGATGTGCGTGACGGGGGCGGCCAGCTCGATGTGGCCCATCCGCTCGCGTCGCACCTTGGCGCGGGTCACCTCGACGCCGCAACGCTCGCAGATGATGCCCTTGAAGCGGACGCGCTTGTACTTGCCGCAGTAGCACTCCCAGTCGCGAGTCGGTCCGAAGATCTTCTCGCAGAACAGGCCGTCCTTCTCCGGCTTCAGCGTGCGGTAGTTGATCGTCTCCGGCTTCTTGACCTCGCCGTAAGACCATTGCCTGATGTCCTCCGCGGTGGCCAGGCCGATACGGAGTTCATCGAAGAAGTTGACGTCGAGCACGTAACTCCCTTTCCCCTTGCGGGTTTAGATACTTATAAAAGCGCTTGCGTGGAGACAAGTTAAGCAAGGTCCTCAACAGACGCGGATTCGTTGCGGGACAGGTTGATTCCCAAGTTGGCCGCGGCCCGCTCGAGGTCCTCGTCCTCGCCCTCGCGCAGCTCGATGGCCGCACCGTCGGACGACAGCACCTCGACGTTGAGGCACAGCGACTGCAGTTCCTTGAGCAGCACCTTGAACGACTCGGGGATGCCCGGCTCCGGGATGTTCTCGCCCTTGACGATCGCCTCGTACACCTTGACCCGGCCGACCGTGTCGTCGGACTTGATGGTCAACAGCTCCTGCAGCGTGTACGCGGCACCGTAGGCCTGCATGGCCCAGCACTCCATCTCACCGAAGCGCTGGCCGCCGAACTGCGCCTTCCCACCCAGCGGCTGCTGGGTGATCATCGAGTACGGCCCTGTGGAGCGGGCGTGGATCTTGTCGTCCACCAGGTGGTGCAGCTTCATGATGTACATGTAGCCAACGGTCACAGGGTACGGGAACGGCTCGCCGCTGCGGCCGTCGAAGAGCACCGCCTTGCCGTCACCATCGACCAGCACCTCACCGTCGCGGTTGGGCAGCGTGGCCGACAGCAGCCCCTGCAGCTCGGCCTCCTGGGCACCGTCGAACACCGGTGTCGACACGATCGCGTCCGGCTCCGCGTGGAGCAGGTCTTCGGGCAGGTTGGTGGCCCAGTCCGGAACCCCGTTGCCGGTGTCGACCTTCCAGCCCGACTTGGCCACCCACCCGAGGTGGGTCTCCAGGATCTGGCCGATGTTCATCCGTCGCGGCACACCGTGGGTGTTCAGGATGATGTCCACCGGGGTGCCGTCCGGGAGGAACGGCATGTCCTCGACGGGCAGGATCTTGCCGATGACGCCCTTGTTGCCGTGCCGGCCGGCGAGCTTGTCACCGTCGGAGATCTTGCGCTTCTGGGCCACGTAGACGCGGACCAGCTCGTTGACACCGGCGGGCAGCTCGTCGTCGTCCTCGCGGGAGAACACCCGGATTCCGATGACCTTGCCGGACTCGCCGTGCGGCACCTTCAGCGAGGTGTCGCGGACCTCGCGGGCCTTCTCACCGAAGATCGCGCGCAGCAGCCGCTCCTCGGGCGTCAGCTCGGTCTCCCCCTTAGGGGTGACCTTGCCGACCAGGATGTCGCCGTCACGAACCTCGGCGCCGATCCGCACGATGCCACGCTCGTCCAGGTCGGCCAGCACCTCGTCGGAGACGTTCGGGATGTCCCGGGTGATCTCCTCGGCGCCCAGCTTGGTGTCGCGGGCATCGATCTCGTGCTCCTCGATGTGGATCGAGGTGAGCACGTCCTCTTCGACCAGGCGGTTGGAGAGGATGATCGCGTCCTCGTAGTTGTGGCCCTCCCACGGCATGACCGCCACGAGCAGGTTCTTGCCCAGCGCCATCTCGCCGTTTTCGGTGCACGGACCGTCGGCGATGACCTGGCCGGCCTCCACGCGGTCCCCCGCGTCGACGATCGGCGACTGGTTGGCGCAGGTGCCATGGTTGGAGCGGGCGAACTTGCGCATCCGGTAGGTGTGCCGGGTGCCGTCGTCGGCCATCACGGTGATGTAGTCGGCGGAGACCTCCTCGATCACGCCGGACTTGTCCGCGACGACGACGTCGCCGGCATCGATCGCCGCGCGCAACTCCATGCCGGTGCCCACCAGCGGCGCCTCGCTGCGCACCAGCGGAACCGCCTGGCGCTGCATGTTGGCGCCCATCAGGGCACGGTTGGCGTCGTCGTGCTCGAGGAACGGGATCATGGCGGTGGCCACCGACACCATCTGGCGCGGCGAGACGTCCATGTAGTCCACCTCGGACGAGGGCACGTACTCCACCTCGCCCGCCTTGCGGCGAACCAGGACACGGCCCTCGACGAACCGGCCGTTCGCGTCGATCGGCGAGTTGGCCTGCGCCACGACGTGGCGGTCCTCCTCGTCGGCGGTCAGGTAGACGATCTCGTCGCTGACCACACCGTCGACCACCTTGCGGTACGGCGTCTCGATGAACCCGAACGGGTTGACCCTCGCGTACACCGACAGCGAGCCGATCAGACCGATGTTCGGACCCTCGGGGGTCTCGATCGGGCACATGCGGCCGTAGTGCGACGGGTGTACGTCACGGACCTCCAGCCCGGCACGCTCACGCGACAGACCACCCGGGCCCAGCGCCGACAGCCGGCGCTTGTGGGTCAGCCCCGACAGCGGGTTGTTCTGGTCCATGAACTGGGAGAGCTGGCTGGTGCCGAAGAACTCCTTGATCGCGGCGACCACCGGCCGGATGTTGATCAGCGTCTGCGGCGTGATCGCCTCGACGTCCTGGGTCGTCATCCGTTCCCGGACGACGCGCTCCATCCGCGACATGCCGACCCGGATCTGGTTCTGGATCAGCTCACCGACCGTGCGCAGCCGGCGGTTGCCGAAGTGGTCGATGTCGTCGGTTTCCACCGGCACCTCGACGCCACCGGGAACGGTCATCGTGGCCTGTCCCTCGTGCAGGCGCACCAGGTACTCGATGGTGGCGACGACGTCCTCTTCGGTCAGCGTTGTCGTGGTGATCGGGTTCCCTGAATCTTTCGCGTTCAGGCCGAGCTTCTTGTTCACCTTGTAACGACCGACCCGGGCCAGGTCGTAGCGCTTCTCCTTGAAGAACAGGTTCTCCAGCAGGGTCTGCGCGGACTCCTTGGTCGGCGGCTCGCCCGGACGCAGCTTGCGGTAGATGTCCAGCAGCGCCTCGTCGGTGCCGGCGGTGTTGTCCTTCTCCAGGGTCGACATCATGATCTCGGAGAAACCGAACCGCTCGGTGATCTGCTCGGCGGTCCAGCCCAGCGCCTTGAGCAGCACGGTGACCGGCTGCCGGCGCTTGCGGTCGATGCGCACGCCGACGGTGTCGCGCTTGTCGACGTCGAACTCGAGCCATGCGCCGCGGCTGGGAATCACCTTGACGCTGTGCAGGGTCTTCTCGGTGGACTTGTCGATGGTCTCGTCGAAATACACGCCGGGCGACCGCACCAGCTGGCTGACGACGACGCGCTCGGTCCCGTTGATGATGAAGGTGCCCTTCTCGGTCATCATCGGGAAGTCACCCATGAACACCGTCTGGCTCTTGATCTCACCGGTGTTGTTGTTGATGAACTCGGCCGTGACGAACAGCGGGGCCGCGTAGGTCATGTCCTTGTCTTTACACTCGTCGACCGGCGCCTTGACCTCGTCAAAACGGGGGTCGGAGAACGACAGCGACATCGAGCCGGAGAAGTCCTCGATGGGGGACAGCTCGTAGAGCACCTCTTCGAGGCCACCCACCGGGCTGGCCCCTCCTATGCCCTCGCCCCGGCTGGTGGCGGCCTCGCGCCAGCGCGGCGAGCCGATCAACCACTCAAACGAGTCCGTCTGCACGTCAAGAAGCCCCGGAACCTCAAGCGGTTCGCGAAGCTTGGCGAAGGAAACTCGGTTAGGTGCTCCGGGCACGGAGTTGTTAGCAGAACTATTTGGGCGACCCTGGCGGGGACTATTGTCCGTTTTGCTCTGGCGGGAATCTGCCAAGATGCATCCTTCCAGCACCTCGTGCGAGGAACGAGAAGCGGGGCCACCGGATCTGTTCGCCGCAACATTTTGTTGGTTAGGCTGGCGAACGATCTGCCCAGATCTCACACGCGCAACTGAATAGCTGAGTCACAGAGGGAACCCAGGCTAAGACCACGATGTCAAGTGGCGGGTGAGGTGGGCAGGAGGTAGCCAGCGCAACGTCCAACAATAGCGCAGGACCGCGCATTCCTCAACTACCCACACCAGGGATATCGGCGCTGGCTGGCATCTCGACTTTCCCGTGGGCACATGCTGCCCAACAGAGTGACCCGTTTAGGCCCCGCCGTCAAGAGGGCGGTGCGGCAAGTTGCGCCAAGTTATCGCAAAATTTTCAGGGCGCGGCCACTCGCACGCATGCAGAAGCCGACCCCCGCCGGCCGTGCTTGTCGGGGGTCGGCCTTTGACGCGCTACTCGCCGATTTCGTGGGCGCGGAACTTATGGGTGCCCTCGAGGTCGTCGAGGATCGCCACCTGGGCGCTCTTGGGCAGGGTGTGCAGCATCTCACGTACCCGGGCCTGGCGGCGGGCGACGGCCTTGCGCTCCGGCATGCCCGGAGTGGTGGTGATCTGCGGGGGCACGCCCTCGATTTCTTCGACACCGCCGGCGTGGTGACCCGCATCGAGCAGGGCCTGCTCCTCGGCCATGGTGGCCTCGTCCTTCTCCTCGGACATGCCGATCGGCCCGATGCGGCGGCCGTTGAGGAACTGCCGCACGACCGGCTCGTCGCTGGTCAACAGCACTTCACGGGGCCCGAACATGACCAGGTGCTTGCGGAACAGCATGCCCATGTTGTCCGGCACGGTGCGGGCGATGTTGATGTTGTGCGTCACGATCAGGATGGTCGCGTCGATCTGGGCATTGATGTCCATGATCAGCTGGCTCAGGTAGGCGGTACG
>Ga0318523_10000072_pt1 | contig 20113 bp, 15 predicted proteins | sample GRESIP178b2f19_FD_203500 | JGI IMG/M metagenome (GOLD analysis project Ga0318523, IMG submission 203500) | Tropical soil microbial communities from Luquillo Experimental Forest, Puerto Rico - GRE.SIPMG.178b2f19 | ecosystem: Environmental > Terrestrial > Soil > Tropical forest > Bulk soil...
GGTGCGGCCGGTGTTGTCCGCGCCGGGCGTGATGCAGCAGCTATCGACGTTTTGCGCAGGCGGCAAGTGCCCGGATGTGCTGATGGCGTGGGAATTGACCTATGCCGAACTCGCCGCCCGGGGGGTGTTGCTGGACCTCAACACTATGCTGGCCCGCGATAAGGCCTTCGCAGCCGAACTGAAGTTGGACGGCATCGGGCCCCTTTATGACATCTTCACGTTCAACGGAGGCCAGTACGCGCTTCCGGAGCAATGGTCTGGAAACTACTTGTTCTACAACAAACGGCTTTTCACCGAGGCTGGGGTGCCGGCGCCGCCCAAGACATGGGAACAGCCGTGGAGCTTCACCGAGTTCCTGGACACCGCCGGCGCTCTCACCAAGCGGAATGCATCTGGGCGGGCCACGCAGTGGGGTTTCGTCAACATGTTTGTCTCGTACTACTCGGCCGGGCTGTTCGCGATGAACAACGGGGTGCCGTGGTCCGCCCCGCTGAAGAACCCGACCCACTTCAATTTCGGTAACGACGCGTTCGTCGAGGCCGTGCAGTTCTACGCCGATCTGGCTAACAAGCACAGGGTGGCGCCCAACGCATCCGAGGTGCAGTCGATGTCTACGCCAGACCTGTTCGCGGCGGGCAAAGCGGCGATCGGGCTGGCCGGCCACTGGCGCTACCAGACGTTCATTCGAGCCGATGCCCTGGATTTCGACGTCGCCCCGCTGCCGGTAGGGCCACGTCGGCAGGGGCAGCCCGCATGCTCCAACATCGGTACCACCGGGCTGGCCATCTCGGCGAGCAGTCGACGCAAGGAGCAGGCGTGGGAATTCGTGAAATTCGCGACCGGCCCCGTCGGCCAGGCCTTGACCGGTGAATCCACCCTTTTCGTGCCGGTGCTGCGATCCGCGCTCGACTCAACCGGATTCGCCGAATCGCACCACAAGATCGGCAACCTAACCGTGCTCACCGATGGACCGGCCCATTCGGAAGGGCTGCCGGTCACCCCGGTGTGGGAAAAGATCGTCGCTCTGATGGACCGCAACTTCGGACCCGTTCTGCGCGGATCCCGGCCGGCGACATCGCTTGCCGGGATGTCGCAAGCCCTCGACGAGGTACTGCGCAACCCATGACATCGGTCGATACCACCGCCACGCCTGGCGCGGTCACCGCCAAAGGCCCGGGTCCCTGGCGACGACGTGCGTGGGCCGGTCGCCTGTTCGTCGCACCGAACCTGGCCGCGGTGGTGGTGTTCATGCTCTTTCCGCTCGGGTTCTCGCTCTACATGAGCTTTCAGCAGTGGGACGTCTTCAGACCGCCGAAGTTCGTGGGACTGAAAAACTTCCACGAGCTCTTCACGTCTGACCCGCTGTTTCTCATCGCGATCCGCAACACCGTGGTCTTCACCCTTGGGACGGTGGTGCCGACCATCCTCATCAGCCTCGTCGTGGCCGGCGTGCTGAACCGGAAAGTCAAGGGCATAGGCATTTTTCGCACCATCGTCTTTCTGCCGCTGGCCATCTCGTCGGTGGTCATGGCGGTGGTCTGGCAGTTCGTCTTCAACACTGACAATGGGCTGCTCAACATCATGCTCGGCTGGGTCGGGATCGGCCCCGTCCCGTGGCTGGTCGAACCCCGATGGGCCATGGTCTCGCTGTGCATTGTCAGCGTGTGGAGAAGCGTGCCGTTCGCCACGGTGATCTTGCTGGCGGCGATGCAAGGAGTTCCGGAAACCGTCTACGAGGCGGCCAGGATCGACGGCGCCGGCGAGATGCGGCAGTTCCTGTCCATCACGGTGCCGCTGATCCGCGGGGCGATATCGTTCGTGGTGGTGATTTCGATCATCCACGCGTTCCAGGCGTTTGACATGGTCTATGTCCTCAATGGCGCGAATGGCGGTCCGGAAACCGCAACCTACGTTCTCGGCATCATGCTCTTCCAGCACGCCTTCTCGTTCCTGGAATTCGGCTATGCGTCGGCGCTGGCATGGGTGATGTTCGCCATTTTGCTGGTGGTGACCGTGCTGCAGTTGCGGCTCACACGGCAGCGGTCTTGGGAGGCTTCCCGTGGTCTCAGCTGAGCGTGTGTTCAAGCGCAATGTCTTTCGCGCCGTGCTGGTCTACATCGCGCTGATCGGCATCGCGTGGTGTTGGCTGTTCCCGATCGCCTGGGCGGTGTCCGGCTCCTTGAAGAGGGAAGGCGAGGTGACCGAGCCGAAGCTGTTGCCCGCGCACCCGCGGTGGTCGAACTACACCGAGGTGTTCTCGTTGATGCCGTTTTGGCGAATGTTCTTCAATACCGTGCTGTACGCCGGGTGTGTCACGGCCGGCCAGGTTTTTTTCTGCTCGCTGGCCGGATATGCCTTTGCGCGGCTGCAATTTCGCGGCCGTGACACGTTGTTCGTCTTGTACTTGGGCACGCTGATGGTGCCGCTGACCGTCACGGTGATCCCGCAGTTCATCCTGATGCGGACAGTGGGGTGGGTCGATACGCCGTGGGCAATGATCGTGCCGGGGCTGTTCGGCAGCGCGTTCGGCACGTATCTCATGCGGCAGTTCTTCCGAACGCTTCCGACCGATCTCGAGGAAGCAGCCATCCTCGACGGTTGCACGCCCTGGCAGATTTATTGGCGGATTCTCCTGCCGCACGCCAGGCCCGCGGTGATGGTGCTCGGGGTGCTTACCTGGGTCAACGTGTGGAACGACTTTCTATGGCCGCTTCTGATGCTCCAGCGCAACAGCTTGGCGACGCTGACACTCGGTCTGGTCCGGCTGCGGGGCGAATATGTCGCGCGGTGGCCGGTGATCATGGCGACCTCCATGCTGATCATGGTGCCGCTGGTCATCATCTATGCGGTTGCGCAGCGCTCCTTTGTTCGCGGTATCGCCGTCACCGGGTTCGGTGGGTAGTCATGGCTTCGGTGAGTTTCGAGCAAGCGACGCGGCGCTACCCGGGCGCCGATCGACCAGCCCTGGACAGCCTCGATTTGGCCGTCGGCGATGGCGAGTTCGTCGTTCTCGTCGGACCATCCGGATGCGGCAAGACGACCTCGCTGCGGATGGTGGCCGGACTGGAAACGCTGGATTCCGGGCGTATCCGGATCGGCGACCGTGACGTCACGAGTGTCGATCCCAAGGATCGGGACGTCGCGATGGTCTTTCAGAACTACGCGCTGTACCCGCACATGACCGCGGCGCAGAATATGGGCTTCGCGCTGAAAATCGCCAAAACCCCGAAGGCCGAGATCCGCGAGCGGGTGCTGGCCGCGGCGAAACTGCTTGATCTGCAACCCTATCTGGATCGCAAACCCAAGGACCTATCCGGCGGGCAGCGCCAGCGGGTAGCGATGGGCCGTGCGATAGTGCGCCGTCCGCAGGTGTTCCTGATGGACGAGCCACTGTCTAATCTCGACGCGAAACTGCGGGTGCAAACCCGCAACCAGATCGCCGCACTGCAACGGCGACTCGGCACTACCACCGTCTACGTCACCCACGACCAGGTCGAAGCCATGACCATGGGTGACCGCGTCGCCGTGCTGTGCGACGGTGTGCTGCAGCAGTTCGCGGCACCGCGCGAGCTCTACCGCAACCCTGGCAACGTGTTTGTCGCGGGGTTCATCGGCTCCCCGGCGATGAACCTGTTCACCCTTCCGGTCGTGGATTCCACGGTATGCCTGGGGGATTGGCCGATCAGGCTGCCGCGTGAGATCGCCGGCGCCGCAAGCGAGGTCGTCGTGGGGGTCCGCCCCGAGCATTTCGAGCTGGGCGGCCTCGGCGTCGAAATGGAAGTTGACGTCGTCGAGGAGCTTGGAGCGGACGCTTACCTTTATGGCCGAATCACGGACTCCGGCAAGGCGATCGATCAGCATGTCGTCGCGCGTGCCGACGGACGTCACCCACCCGAAAAGGGCAGCCGCGTGCGCCTGCATCCAGAACCCGGGCACTTGCATTTCTTCGGCACGGACGGCCACCGAATTTCGTGAGCTGTCCGAGTCATCCAGTCATGCGGCGCTCGTCGCGCGTGCGTCCGATCGCATCAAGCCGACGCCGGACACGCGCGATGTCGTCCTGTGACGGCATCGCGTCGGTGAAGCGGGTGATCGCCACCCCGACATCGGCGGTGCTGATCGGCCGCCGTCTTTGCATAATGAGTTGGCTTGCGATGGCAGCGATCTCGTCTTCGGATGCGCGCCGGGGCGACAGGGCCGCAAGCGGCACGTAACCGGTAGTCGGCATGCCGGTGGGGTAGCCGGCCCTCACGAATGCGACAATGCTGGACACCCAATGGGCCAGGTTCATACTTACACCTCGCTAACCGCCGTGCGCTTAGCTCCGACTAGCTTGGACGGCAGTTTGTACTACAAGGCTCAACATAGCAGCGGCAAAGTCCTCAGCTTGGTAACACCACGGTTACTTACGCGCCTTTTTATGTTTCTTATGTAGTCCCCAACAATGACGACCGACCGCTCCAGCGCGATGATTGTCTGGCCAACACCGGTACCGACAGCCCAGGGGAGCCCATGACGCGCGCGTGTATCAGCAAAAGGGTGTCCGGATGATCCCGTACTCCGACGGAATTCCGGCACGCCGATTCCCGATCGTCAACACCGCGCTCATCGTCGCTAATTTCGCGGTGTGGCTGTTCTACGAACTGCTGAACGGGGATGAGGCGGTTAATCGCGCGTCGTTCTACCCGTGCAACGTCGACCATGCCTGCCACATCGGCGTTCCCTGGGGAGTCGGCTGGATCACGGCCATGTTCATGCATGCCAGCTGGGATCACATCCTCGGCAACATGCTGTTCCTGTTCATCTTCGGCAAGAACGTCGAGGATGCGTTCGGGCACCTCGGTTACCTGTTCTTGTACTTCGCCGGGGGTTTCGTCGCCACGATGACGCAGACCGCGATGACCTTGGGCTTCGGGTCGGCATCCGATGCGCAGGTGCCGACCCTCGGTGCCAGCGGCGCGATCGCCGCCGTGCTGGGCGCGTATCTGGTGCTCTACCCCAACTCGCGCATCCTCACGTTCGTGCTGTGGATCCCGATCGGCATCCCGGCATGGGTATTCCTGGGCGGCTGGTTCCTGTACCAGTTCTTCGAAAGCAACTACTCGCTCGTGCACGGGAACAGCGGTGGCAGCGGCATCGCTTTCTTCGCCCACGTCGGCGGATTCGTGTTCGGTTTCCTGGTGGCGAGAGTGCTGGTCGGAACCGGCCGTATTGCGGCGCAACAGGCCTGAAAGGTGTCACGAAAGGGGGACCGATGACACCGAAAATCGTGCCCGGGCGGTCCGATCCGCTCGGTGCCACGCCCGACGCGCGGGGCGCGAACTTCGCGGTGGCCTCCGGTGGTGACGAGGTGAGGCTCTGCCTGTTCGACGCCGACGGAGCGGAGACGCAGCTGGTGCTGCCGGACCGCGACGGCGACGTTTGGCACGGTTTCGTGCCGGGGGTGGCGCCGGGCCAGGCCTACGGATTTCGGGTCGGTGGTCCATTCGACCCCGGGCGCGGGTTGCGCTACAACCCGGCGAAGCTGCTGCTGGATCCCTATGCGCGCGCGATCGCGGGCGATGTGCACTTCGGGCCGGAGGTCCTCGGCCATTCGGCGGAAAACCCTTCGGCGCCAAGCCCTTTGGATTCAGCCAGCCATGTCCCGCGCAGCCTCGTTGCTGCCGTTGCCCCCTCCGCCGCGGTGCCCAAGCCGCGGCATCCGCTTGCCGACACCATCCTCTACGAGGTCCACGTTCGCGGGTTCACCGCGACCCATCCCGGGGTGCCGACAGAGTTGCGCGGCACCTACGCGGGGCTTGCCCACGAAGCGGCGCTGCAACACCTGGTCGACCTCGGCGTGACGGCCGTGGAACTGCTGCCCGTCCACCGCAGCGTGCCCGAACAGTTCCTCGTCGACCGCGGCCTGACCAACTATTGGGGATACAACACGATCGGATTTTTCGCGCCCCACGCGAACTACTCGGCCGCGGCGCGGGCGGGCCAAGCGGGCGGAGAAATCGCGGAATTCCGTGCGATGGTCGACGCCCTGCACGCCGCCGGCTTGGAAGTGATCCTCGACGTCGTGTTCAACCACACGGCCGAGGGTGGAGCCGGCGGACCGACGTTGTGTTTCCGGGGGCTGGACAATCCCGCCTACTACCGGCTCGTTGCGGCCGACGCGAGCAGCTACTTCGACACGACCGGGACCGGCAACTCGTTGAACACCGACCATCCCACCACGCTGCGGCTGATCATGGACTCCCTCCGCTATTGGTCGTCCCAGATGGGCGTCGACGGCTTTCGTTTCGACCTGGCAGCAACCCTCGGCCGAGAGCGCGGCGCCTTTGAAGCGTTCTCCGCGTTCTTCGATGTTGTCGCTCAAGACCCGGTGATTTCGGAGGCAAAGCTGATCGCGGAACCGTGGGACGTGGGCCAGATGGACAGTTACGAGGTCGGGCGCTTTCCCCCGCTGTGGAGCGAATGGAACGGCCGCTTCCGCGACAACGTCCGCGACTGGTGGCGCAGTCAGGACGGGCGCCTCGCGGAGTTCGCGTCGCGGCTGTGCGGATCGTCGGACATCTACGGCGATCGCGCGGAGGGGCGCCGCCCGAGCGCGTCGATCAACTTCGTGACGGTGCACGACGGGTTCACGCTGAAAGACCTTGTCTCCTACGACCAAAAGCACAACGAGGCGAACGGCGAAAACAACCGCGACGGCACGGATGACAACCGGTCATGGAACTGCGGAGTGGAGGGGCCGACCGATGATCCCGATGTGCTGGCGCTTCGAGCACGCCAAGAACGCGCCTTCCTACTGACCCTGTTGTTGTCCGGTGGCGTCCCGATGGTGCTGGGTGGCGACGAGCTGGGCCGCACCCAGCGGGGAAACAACAACGCCTACTGCCAGGACAACGAGATCACCTGGTTTGACTGGTCCGCGGCCGACCACGCGCTCACCAGGTTCACCGCCGACCTGATCGCCCTGCGCCGCCGCCACCCGGTGTTCCGCAGGCGCCGCTTCCTCACCGCAGCCGCCGCGGCGGACCTGCGCTGGTTCACGCCGTCAGGGGCCGAGATGACGTCCCAGGACTGGGCGGATCCCCTCGCACGCAGCATTGTGTTGTTCATCGACGGCTCAACGGATCCCGACGTCGACGCCGAAGGGACGCCGTTGGTCGATGACAATTTTCTCGTGTTCGTCAACGCCTGGTGGGAGCCGTTGACCTTCTCCGTTCCCGGCAGTTTTGTGCCGCAGCCCTGGGAGATCGTGTGTGACTCGTTCGACCCGGCACGCACCGGCCGGGCCGCACAACAGTTGGAGGTCGGGCCGCGATCCGCTGTGGTGCTGCGATCCACTGGCGCGCCGTAACGATGTTTGGCCGCAAGGCTTTCTAATATTGCCGCGTGATGGATCGCTACGGAACCGATGTTCCTGCCGCGGGCCGGCGCAAGCCTCGCTCGACCGAGCACCCGGCCGAGCTCGGCATGGTTGTCGAGGACGCCGAGACCGGGTACGTCGGCGCGGTGGTGCGGGTCGAATACGGCCGCGTCGAGCTGGAAGACCGGCATGGACGCACCCGTGGCTTTCCCCTCGGCCCCGGGTACCTGCTCGAAGGCCGCCCGGTGGTCCTTACCGCGCCGCGACGCCCGGTGCCTCCCGCCGCGAGCAAGACGGCGTCCGGCTCGGTCGCGGTGCCGGGTGCCCGTGCTCGGGTCGCCCGCGCCAGCCGGATCTATGTCGAGGGCCGGCATGACGCCGAGCTCATCGCGCAGGTATGGGGCGAGGACCTGCGAATCGAGGGTGTCGTCGTCGAGCACCTCGGCGGCGTCGACGATTTGCAGGACATCGTGGCGGGGTTCGCGCCCGGCCCGGGGCGCCGTCTGGGTGTGCTCGTCGACCACCTCGTCGCGGGTTCGAAGGAGGCGCGGATCGCCGACGCGGTGCGACGTAGGCCGGGCGGCGCCGACACCCTGGTCGTCGGTCATCCGTACGTCGATATCTGGCAGGCCGTTAAGCCGCAGCGGCTTGGCCTCGCGGCCTGGCCAAGGGTGCCGCGGCACATCGAGTGGAAGCACGGCGCGTGTGCGGCGCTCGGCTTGCCGCACGCCGACCAGGCGGACATCGCCAGGGCCTGGCGACGCATCCGTTCGAGGGTGCGTGACTGGAACGATCTGGAACCGGCGCTCATCGGCCGTGTCGAGGAGCTCATCGACTTTGTGACCCAACCCGGTTAGCCGCGACCGCAGGTTAGGCTAGGCTAAGTCGACGGGATCCCACGTGGGACAGGAATCGGGTGCATGCAGGGCGTATTCGGCGTTTTCATCGGCACGTTCCTCATTGGCTTACGCGAAGGCCTGGAGGCGACGCTCATCGTGAGCATCGTCGCTGCCTTTCTCAAGCGAAACGGCCAGACGACTCGTCCGATGTTTGCTGGTGTCGCCTCGGCCGTCCTGATCAGCGTTGCGGTTGGCGTCGGCCTGGACCTGTTCTCGGCGAGCCTGCCGCAGTCCCAGCAAGAGATGATGGAAACGGTCATCAACGCCATCGCCGTGGTGTTTGTGACCTCGATGATCATCTGGATGAACCGCAACGCCGCGCACCTCAAGGGCGACCTCGAGCGCGAAGCCCAGCGGGCGCTCAACCGCGGCAGCGCGCTCGCTTTGGTTGCCATGGCGTTCCTCGCCGTTCTCAAGGAGGGCTTTGAGACGTCGGTGTTCCTGCTGGCGGCCGCCGAGACGTCGCACGGCAACCGGTGGTTCGCGGTGCTCGGCGGCGCACTGGGGATCGCGGTGTCGATCGCGCTGGGCGTGGCACTGTACTTCGGCGGTCTGAAACTCAACGTGGGCCGATTCTTCCGCGTTACCGGGGTGTTTTTGGTGCTGATCGCCGCCGGGCTGGTAATGGGTGCGCTTCGGACGGCACACGAGGCGGGCTGGGTGAACATCGGCCAACAACAGGTGCTCGACTTCTCCGCCTGGATGCCTAGCCAGTCGGTGCCGGGCGCGATCATCACCGGGGTGTTCGGCATACCGGCCGACCCCCGCCTCATCGAAGTGCTGGGCTGGCTGCTCTATGCCGTGCCCGTGCTCGTCGTCTTTCTGTGGCCCGCCCGACTTGTCGCTGCGCCGCGAATCCGGTCCCGGTTACTGGCCGCCACCTCGGCGGTGCTGCTCATTGCCGCCGCAGTACTGGCGATCATGATGCCCTCGGGAAGCCCAGCCGCCGGCGCGCAGACACGCACCGTGACCGACCGGGCCGGCCACACCGCCAGGGTGTCGCTGGCCGCCGGGCAGCGGGGCGGCACATTGGCCTTCATCCCCGAGGGCGCCGCGAACGCCCGCAGCATCCCGCTCACCGCGGCCGGCGATCAAACCGTCGACGGCGTGCGGGTGCGCGTGTGGCAGGCCACGGTGGCCGCAGAGGATGATGGCGCGCCGACCGTCACGCTGGACCAACTGGTGAGCATGACCGGGGGCAGGCTGCCGGTGGGTGTCTCCGTCGCCCGCACCCCGGGTCCGTTCCAGGCGCGCTGGGCGACCACAACCGCGTACACGGTGCTTGCCCAAGCTGATCTGGTGGTGAGCGCCCAAGCGGCCAGCAACCGCACCGCCGTCCTGACCGGCGGCGGGCTCACCGCGGCCAAAACCGTCAGCGTCGGCGGGCTGCCCACCGATTGGTCCACGCCCAGCGCCGAAGACCGGTCGGCCGCGGCGCGGATCGCCGCGAGCGATCGGAATCGCGCGGAGGGGCAGCTGTGGAAAGTGTGGCTTCCGCTGGTACTGGCCGGTTTTGCGTTGGCCTGCGGCCTTAGCGCCATGATCGCGGTGCGCGGCGACCCGCGGGCCGAACACGAGAGGAAAACGATTGAGAGCGAATCGCAACGTCCGGGCAAGGTGCCGGTCCCGTGAATTCTGTTCGGCCGCAATGGCTTTAGCCGCAGTCACGGTGTTGTCCGCGACCGCGTGCGGCCACTCGAACGGCAACTCGAGCCCCGCGAAACCGGCCGCGACCAATGCGGTCAAGGTCACCATGGCCAACAACGGTGGAAAAGAAGGTTGCGCGCTGGACACCGGCAGCGTGCCGGCCGGGCCGGTGACCTTCACGGTCGTCAACACCAGCGCGCCAACGATCACCGAAATGGAGTTGCTCAAGGACCAGCGGATCATCGGCGAGAAGGAGAATCTCGCACCCGGCCTGGACCCGGTGTCGTTTACCGTCACCTTGGACGGCGGCTCATATCAGCTGTATTGCCCGGGCGCGAGCACCGAATACCAAACTCTGACGGTGACGGGCCGCGCCTCGGCAGCCCCGACGGGCACGGTGGCGAGCATCCTCAGCCAGGGCACCAAGGACTACGCGGCATACATCGTCAACCAGATCCATCAGCTCGGTGACGGCGTGAAGGCACTCGACGCCGCTGTGCAGTCGGGCAACCTCGACGGCGCGAAGGCGGCCTACGCCAAAGCGCGGCTGTTCTGGGAGCGTTCGGAGGCCACCGTGCAGGGCTTCGTCTTGCCGGGCTTCTCGGTCGGCGACAATGCCGGCAATCTCGACTACCTGATCGACATGCGCGCGTCCACCCCGGTCGACGCCAAGGTCGGGTGGAAGGGCTTCCACGCCATCGAGCGCGACCTGTGGCAGGGCGGCGCTATCACCCCCGGCACGAAGGCGCTGAGCACCGAATTGGTCGGCAACGTAACCAAATTGAACGACATCGTCGCAAACCTGCAATACAAGCCCGAGGATCTGGCCAACGGCGCCAGCGATCTGATCGAAGAGGTGCAGAACACCAAGATCACCGGTGAGGAGGAGGCCTTCAGCCACATCGATCTGGTCGATTTTTCGGGCAACGTCGAAGGCGCTCAACAGGCCTACGCCTCGCTGCGGCCGGGGCTGGAGAAGATCGACGGCAATCTGGTCAGCCAGATCGACCGGCAGTTCCAGGCCGTCCTTAACGTTCTGGACGGCTATCGTGACCCGTCCGCGCTGGGCGGCTACCGGACGTACACCCCGGCGCTGCAGGCCAGCGACGCACCGAAACTGACCGCGGTCATCCAGCCGCTCCATCAGAGCCTGTCAACGGTCGCCCAAAAAGTCGTCTCCGCCAACTGATCATGGCCGACGACGAGCTCCCTGACACCGAGGCGCCGGCCGACGCCGCGGTGTCGCGCCGGCGCATGCTCGGCGGTGCGATGCTGGCCGGGCTCAGCGGCGCCGCCGTGGGCGCCGTCGGGGGCGGCTACGCCGGCTACGCAGCCGGGGCCAGGCATGGCAGCGGCGACGACGACACCGTCGACCTGCGCCGCAGCTACCCCTTCTACGGCCAGGTCCACCAGGGCGGAATCGCCACGCTCCCACAGCGTTACGCCGTGTTCATGTCCTTCTCGCTGGCCGCCGGCGCCAGCCGGGCCGATCTGCAGGCGCTCCTGGCGCGGTGGTCGGCCGGGGCCGCGGTCCTGCAGCAGGGCAAGCCCGTCGGAACCGTGCAGCCACAGGTGGATGTGCAGCCTCCCACAGATACCGGCGAGGCCTACGGGCTGAGCCCGGCCAGTCTCACCGTCACCATCGGGTTGGGCCCGTCGCTGTTCGGTGACCGTTTCGGACTCGCCGCGCGGCGACCCAGGGTGTTCACCGGGCTGCCGCCACTCGACGGGGACAATCTGGACCCACGCCTGGTCGGCGGCGACTTGTCCGTCCAGGCCTGCGCGGACGACCCCCAGGTCTGCTACCACGCCGTGCGCAACCTTGCTCGCCTCGGCCGCAATATCGTCTCGCCGTTCTGGGCGGTGCTGGGCTTTGGACGGGCCTCGGCCGGCCCCGGCCAGTACACCCCACGAAACCTCATGGGATTCAAGGACGGCACCCGCAACATCGCCACCGACGCGGAGTACGACCGTTTCGTATGGGTCAACAACAGCGATCAGCCGTGGATGAACGGGGGAACCTATCAAGTCGTCCGCAAGATTCGGATGCTCCTGGAGACGTGGGATGTCGATCGGATCGGCAATCAGCAGAAGATCTTTGGCCGTTCGAAAGAGGAAGGGGCGCCGCTGAGCGGCAAGGCCGAATTCGATACGCCGAATTTCGCCACAAAAGACGCCGACGGCAATCCGCTGATCGATCCGTTATCCCACGTCGGCCTGGCTGCCAGGGAAAACAATGACGGCATCATGATCCGTCGACGCCCCTACAACTACACCGATGGTCTCGACGCCAACGGCCAACTCAACGCCGGCCTGCTCTTCATCTCATACCAAAACGATCCGCAGAATTTTGTTCGCCTGCAGAATCGACTCGGCGCCCACGACCTGCTCAACGAATACATCCGCCACACCGGATCAGCTATCTTCGCTGTGCCGCCCGCGCCAGCCGAGGGCCACTACATCGGGCAAAGTCTGTTCAGCTGAAGAACGTTTCGGTCCAGGGGAGCCACTTTGCCTTTCGGTCGATCGCCGATTCAGGGGATTCATCCTTCGTTCTCCAATTGGTAACCCGCCAGACGAGTCTCAAACGCGCCCAAACGGTTCCAGCGAAGGTCCTCTATCTCGACGGTTAGGGACTAAAGCCTCACTACCGATGCCCGTCGCGGCGTCTAACGTCACTCGTGATGAAAGGAGAACCAATGTCAGCACCCGTCAAGCAACTCGGCATCGTTGTCGCGGTCGACGGCTCGCCAGCATCGAATGCCGCCGCCTTTTGGGCGGCCCGCGACGCGGCCCTGAGAAACATTCCGCTGACCGTCATCAACGCGGTGGCCACCCCCACCACGACCTGGCCGTACCCCGAATCTCTGGCGGTGCGACTAGAAGACGAGGGCAAGAAGGCCATCATGCACGCGATGAAAATCGCCGAAGATGCGATGCCGGCGGACCGAAAGGTCACCATCGGCAGGGAGTTGGTGTACTCCAGCCCGGCGCCGGCCCTGATCAAAATGTCCGATCAGGCGGAAATGATCGTTGTGGGCACCGCCGGACGAGGATTGCTGGCTCGCGGCGTGCTTGGTTCGGTCAGTTCGACCGTGGTGCGCCACGCCGGTTGTCCGGTGGCGGTCATTCGTGACGAAGAACTGCCGGACCCACAGGATCCGGTCCTGGTGGGAATCGACGGCTCGGCGGTTTCTGAACACGCGACGGCGATCGCGTTCGACGAAGCGTCTCGTCGCGGCGTCGATCTGATCGCCCTGCACGCGTGGAGTGACGTCACGACCGAAGTTCCGGCATTGGATTGGGCGACGGTGGAGGAGGAGGCGCAGCGCAGTCTCGCCGAGAGCCTGGCAGGCTGGCGACAGCGCTATCCGGACGTGACGGTGCACAGAGTGGTCGTGCGCGACCGGCCGGCGCGAAACCTCATCGAGCAGGCGGAATCCGCGCAGCTTGTCGTTGTGGGGAGTCACGGCCGAGGAGGTCTCACGGGCATGCTGCTGGGCTCAGTCAGCAACACGCTCGTGCACTCGGTACGGGTACCCGTGATCGTCGCGAAGCCGGCGTCGTCGTCCTAGCTGAGCCCGTAACCGGGCTTAAGGACGTCGGCCGTCCACGCGCACAACGCCGCAACGTCGCGTCCGGCGCGCATGACGGTCCCGTCCGGTCGCACCAACGCGGCATTGGCGCGTCCCCGGTGCAGCCATCTCCCCAGTGCACTGTCCGGTCGGGGATCCAGTACGACGACTCCGCGACGCCGCAGCGACGCTTCGTCGGCGGCGCCGGGACGACTGGTCGTGATGAACGCGAATCCGGTGCCGACCACATCATCGAGCCGTTGGCCACTGGGCAGCAATGGATTCGGGCACAGCGAGCCGGCGAGCCGGCGCGGTCGGCGGGATTTGCGGACCAGTGCAGAAGCACGCAGGGCCGGCGTGGCGGAGTCGACAACCTTGTCGCGCAGACCGGGGATCATCCGAAGGCGGGGGAGCACCGCGCGCCGCGCCACGTTGCCCGCGCGGCCGCCGCCGGTCATCGCCCAGCCGACACCCAACGCCAACCGAATCATGTGCCGGGCGTGCGGCTTACGTTCCTGCTCGTAGGTGTCCAGAACGACAGCAGCCAGCGTGCCGTCGTGGACTCCAGCAATCTTCCAGGCGAGATTGGCCGCATCCCGTAACCCGGCTCCCATACCCTGGCCGACGAACGGGGGAGTGAGGTGCGCCGCGTCGCCGAGGATGAAGACGTTCCCGCGGCGCCACCGATCCGCAACTTGGGCGCGGAAGGTGTATTCGGCGACCCGCAGCAGCGTCAGTTCGGTGTCGGCGACATCGGCGGTCCAGGGCGCGATCAGCGGTCGCAGTGCGTCCAGGCTGCCGAAGTCGTCGGCGGTTTCGCCGTCCAGCAGCTGGAACTCCCACCGGTAGCGGGCGGGTCCGATGCGCATGTATGTTCCCGCGCGCACCCGGTCGCAGACTTGGTGCACGCCGTCCCACTGATGGAGGTCGGCATCGCTGGCGACATCGACGACCAGCCAGCGCTGCTGGAAGTTCAAATCCCGCATGGCCGAGCCCATCTGGGCACGCACGATGCTGTTGGCGCCGTCGCAGCCCAACAGGTAGTCGGCGTCGATCCGGTGAACGCGGCCATCGGAGCGATCTGTGAACGTGACGCGTACGTATTTTCCGCTGTCGGTCAGCTCGGTGACCTCGGCGTCGCCGCGTAACCGGGCGTTTGGATACCGCTTCAGATTCGCGCGCAGCAGCGCCTCCAACTCCGGTTGGTCGAACATGTTGGCCTGCGGAAAGCCGTTCGGACTTCGAGACGGGTCCCGGCTGAACTCGGCGAGCACCCGCGATCGCCGAGATCCGTTGTCGAGCAGCCGCAAACCCAGCGCGGGCCGCGAAATCGCCGCGAACTCATCGGCAATGCCAAGGCGGGCGATGACGCGGTAGATCTCGTCGTCCAGGTGCACGGCGCGTGGCTGCGGGTAAACACCGGGCCAGCGGTCGAGGACCAGGCAATCCAGCCCGTATTGCGCCAACAGCGTGGCGGCGGTGATTCCCGTCGGTCCGGCGCCGACGATGACGACGGGAACGCGCTGAATGGCGTTCTCAGTCACGCGAATCGGACTGTCGCGCGCTGCGTTCCGAGATCAATGGCCCCGTCGTCGGTGGCCACCGACGCCTCCACGACGTCGCCGTGCTGGAGGTATTTGCGGTTCCGGGCCTGGCTGGTGAAGAACATCTTCCACTTCATGGCCGGCGGCAACAGGTTTGCAATGAGCTGCGCCGGCTTTGGCGGGGCGCTCAGCGCGGTGCCGATCGGGGTTCCGGTGAGCACCAGATCACCGGCGGCGAGTTCCTGGAACTGGCTGAGTGACTGCAGCGCCTCCAGTGGCCGATACAGCATGTCCCCGTCGACGAGCGCGTTTTGCCGCTCCTGGCCGCTGACGCTCAAGCGCAGCCGCAGATCGCCGAACCGCTTGAGCTCGTCGGCCGTCAGCAGGACCAGCTCCGGTCCGACCGGGGTGAACGTCGGATAGGACTTTGCCTCGTAGAACTGCGTCTGGGGAAGTTGGATATCACGCGCGGAGACATCGTTGGTGACGACCAGGCCGGCGATGAACTCGGCCAGATTCGCGTCGGAAATGGTTGTCCCGACGGGGATTGCGCGCCCGATCACCAGCCCGATCTCCACCTCGTAATCGAGCAGCTTGACGTGCGGTGGCTTGACGATGTCGTCGAACGGGCCGTTGATGGACGCCGAGGCCTTGCGGAAGAAGGTCAGCGGAACCGATGCCGGGTCCATGCCCGCGTCCTTGACATGCGACTCGAAGTTGGTCATTTGGGCGACCACTCGGCACGGCCGGGTCACGGGCGAGATCAGCTTCAGGCTGTCCACGGCGACGGTGTCAGCGCTGGCGGAGGCGGCCGCGATGGCGGCTTCGAACGCGGCCCGGTCGGCCAGCAGCCCGGCGGTGGTGGTGGCGGCGATGTCGATCTTGACGGCGCCGTCGGCAGTCTTGAGCCACCAGGCGTCGGCGGTGTGCAGCACGGAAACGGTCATGAGGTGGCCACTTTCAGTAGGCCGACAAGGCGGCTGATATCGAACTCATTGCTTGCGCGCAGCGCGGTCATCATCGAAACCAATTCGTGGCGAGTGGATTTCAGGTCGGTTCCGAGGAAGTCTTTGGTCGCCGGTGGCCCCCATTGGGCTAGCCCGGACGCGGTGAAGGGCGCCCAGCCGGGTTCCAGGGTGTCGTCAAACAGGTCACCGTCGGCGAAGTGCTCGACAAGGAAGCCATCGGGATCGCGCCAGTAGTCGAAGATCTGACTGCCCTGGATGTGCCTGCCGATTCCCCAGGAACGGAAATATCCCCGCTCCCTGAGGTATTCGCCGCCGGCGGCCAGGGCGTCGAGGTCGCTGACCTGATAAGCCGAGTGGACGTAACGGTTGGCTGGACCCAGCGCGAGCGCCAGGGTGTGATGGTCGGCCGGCGTCGATCCCCGATCGCAGCGGATGAAGCTCATGGTCGGCCCGCGTTCGCGTTGACCGGGGAAGAACATGAAGTCGCTGACGATCATCCCCAGGTTGTCCAGATACCAGTTCAACGCCGCGAGGTACTTCGTGGACTGCACCACCAGGTGGCCAAGGCGCTGCACTCGCGTGGGCACACGCGGGGGACGCTGGGCGGTATTGGTGCGCCGCACGTCGTGCCCGAAATTGAAAACGTGGGGCTGCTGGCCGGGTAGCTCGGGCAGCTCGTGCATGCCGGCGACGACGCGCACCGGCATGCCGCTGGGGTCGATCAGGTCGACCGTCAGGCCGCCGATGTTCTCCGGCAGCGGCCGCGTGGGAGCACCGAATTTGTCGGCCAGGCGCAGCACGTCGACCTCGTCGCATGCCCGAAACGCCACGCCGGCGAATCGCGTGCGCGGCCCGCGGCGCAGGATCACACAGGGTCCTCCCGCCTGCGTGCCACGCAAGTGCAGCTCGTCAGCGCCGTGGTGTGCCGTCTGGAAGCCGAAGGCGCGCGCGAAGGCCTCCGCACGCGTCAGGTCCGGCTTCTCGAACTCCAGCCACGCGAGGTCGGCGACTTTGATCACCGGGTTGCGGGACCGGCCGGGGTGTTCGCCGCGCAGCGCCCCGTGCTCGCTGTGCAGGTCGCGGTGGGTGTTGTTCGTCAAATCTATGAGCCTCTCCAAGTGAACTGACGAAATCGTCACATACAAGGGGACGCTCAGTCAAGAGTTTCTGACGAAATCCTCAGCAGTGATGCATACTGCTAGTGATGAGCGCGACGCCTAACGGTTCAGAACCCAGCCGCCTGGAGCGGCGCAAACAGCGCACCAGAGCGGCGCTGGTCAAGGCTGCGCAGAGGCTGATCGCCGAGGGAAAGGTCAACGTGCCGGTCTTGGAGATCACCCGGGCCGCTGACGTGGGAATGGGTTCCTTCTATAACCACTTCGACAGCAAGGAGCAGTTGTTCGAGGCGGCCGTCGCCGACGTGCTCGATGCGCACGGAGCGATGTTGGACCGGCTCACCGCCTCGATCGGCGACCCCGCGGAAACGTTCGCCGCCAGCTTCCGGCTGACGGGCCGGCTGTTCCGTCAGCGACCACAGGAGAGCGAGATCCTGCTGGTTAACGGCCCGGCACTGCTATCGTCCGATCGCGGCCTGGCGCCCCGCGCCCTGCGCGACATCAAGGCCGGCGCGGATGCCGGGAGATTCAAGGTCGACGACCCGGAACTTGCCCTCGCCATGGCCGGCGGTGCGCTTCTCGGGCTGGGGAAATTGTTGCGCGACGACCCGGATCGCGACGACGCGCGGGCCGCCGACACCGTCACCGAGAACGTCCTGCGCCTGTTCGGGCTCAGCGCCGAGGAGGCGCGCGAAGTCTGCCAACGCCCGCTGCCAGACGACGCGTTCGCCGAAACATAAGCCCCGATCAAGCCCCACGGCGTGTCGTCTGCGTGGTTGCAGTGTCGCGGGTTCTAGCAGGCCGGGGAGCCAACGACTGGCTGCGGTGGTTCGTCGAGACTGAAGCCACGCACACCCGCCACGGCTTGTCGTCTGCGTGGTTGCAGTGTCGCGGGTTCTACCGATTTCGAGTGTCTGTCGACCACAGGGTCGTGCAGCCCGGGCATTGCAGGTGGACCCGCGTCGCTTGACTGCTCAGCAGATACTGCCAATGCGCTCTGCAATTGCGCTCGCTGCGGCACTCGACGCAGGCGTTTTGGCCCCAGTCACAGTTCGGGCACGGCAGCCATGCGCGTCGGGAACGATCGGCGTGCGGATCGATCGGTAACGTACCCGTCACAGTAAGCCTTTCCATAGGACTTAGTTAGGTGAGGCTACCCCAATCCGACGGGCATGTAACTGTGCGCTTGGCCACAGAGCCAGGGCCGGCAGGACCAAGCGTGCTTACCCCTTCGGGCTGGCCGAGCGCAGGTCGTCTAGTGCGACGACACCGGTAACCGAGAATGCGACACGGCGGCCTACGCCGTCGTCACCGGCCGCGCCCGCCTCGGTCCACCGCACCTGCGCGGTGCCGGACACGTGCAGGGTGGCACCGGTAACGAAATCGAGGAACAGCAAGGCAGCCGCGCCGTCGACGGCCAGGTTGCCGAAGCTGTTGAACATGTTGTTGCCTGGGTAATCCGGCCACCACAGTCGGCTGGGGGAGTCTACTCGGACAAACCCGGGGGGACCTCCCCGGTGGGACGCGTCGCTGCCCTGTGTGGGATGGGTTGTGCCCAGGAAGAACGTGTCAGAAGCTGTGATCATTGCGCGATCCGCCGGGTCCAAAAATGTTGCGCGCCTTACACGTATCGATGGCGTGGCGGCGAACGCAGAGGTATCGATGTCGTGGCGGTGAATGTACTTAGGGCAATTCCCATATGACTGCTCAACGCGCACGGTCAGACCCGCGTCGCCGGCGTCAATGAGCGTGCCGTTGATCCGAACTCTGCGGCGTGTGGCGAAATCGATGGCGATCAGTCCGACCTGTTGACCAACCGGCATCTCGTGAAGGGGATCACCCCCACGGGGCAGGGCCGATACCCGCAAAACGTCTCCTCGCCCATGCAGGAAACCCGGTGGTGCGACCAACGGCGAAATCCACAGGGCACCGTCGCGGTCGCGTCCGCTCAGCGCGGCGAACCGTTGTGTCGCGAGAAACTTTGAAGCGCCGGCGGAAAGGTGGGCGGAGTCGAGCGCGCCTTCCAGGCGCTTGGCGTCGGCTTCGACACCGGCTCGGCGCTGTGTTGCGATCTCTCCCTCGTGAAATCCCGTTGCGGTCAACTCAAACGTCCTTCCCGACTGCACGGCTACGGCGTGTAACACCGCCACCGCGGCAAACCTTCCTAGCGGGACGTACTCGCGGCCAGCCCGTCGTAGCTTGGGCAGTCAATCAAAGACCATTAGGCTGCCGGCGCGCGTGCAACGATCACCGGCACCTGCGACAACGGTTGAGTCGATCGGCAATGAAGCCGCTACATGTGTGGCTGCCGCGAAATCGGTTGCGGCAATTCGATTTTCACAGGCCTTAGCGCCACCGATTAGGCTGTCCTGCGGGGGCCGTTCCCAGCGGCTGAAACGATGCGAGCAACCAGCTTGCCGCCACGGATGACCTCAATCGTCTGCCCTGCCGCGACCCTGTCGAAATAGCGCCCCGCACGCTTTCGGAGTTGGTCGAGCTCGATCGGCCCACCTGCGTCCGCCGGGCTCGTGGTCGCCCCCGAGTCGCCGGCTGACACGATTCGCGCCAGTAACCCGCCGCCACGGACGACATAAACCGTCTCCCCAGCCGCAACCCGGTCGAAGCACCGTCCGGCGCGCCTTCGCAGTTCGTCAAGCCCGACCCACCCCCCAGCGTCCGCTGCCACAACTCCGAGGGATCGCGCCGGGATCGGAGCCACCCTCCAGTCACCGACCGACACGATCCGTGCCACCAGCTTGCCGCGACGGACGACATCGATCGTCTCCCCGGCGGCAACTCGCTCGAGATACGCACATGCGTCACTCCGGAGTTGGCCTAGGCCAATCACTTCCCGCATATCGCTCCGATCTCTGTGTTCACCGGCTGGCCGTGGGGGAGTTGAACCAGCTGTTTGCGCAGAGTCGCGGTGCGCTCCGATTCACGGCACTCGGAGCTTCCGATTTTCGAATCCAATCCTGCTAAGTATATGACTGTACGTGCGGTCA
>Ga0318523_10000083_pt1 | contig 19158 bp, 20 predicted proteins | sample GRESIP178b2f19_FD_203500 | JGI IMG/M metagenome (GOLD analysis project Ga0318523, IMG submission 203500) | Tropical soil microbial communities from Luquillo Experimental Forest, Puerto Rico - GRE.SIPMG.178b2f19 | ecosystem: Environmental > Terrestrial > Soil > Tropical forest > Bulk soil...
TCGGTGATGGCACGCCGACCGCGGTCGCGACCGACAGCTACTTGCCAGCGCTCGCGGCCGAATATTTCACGGTGACGCCGGGGCAGAAGGTCGCGGCTATCCAGGTGTCGTCGGCCGGCACGCTCAACGTGACCGAGGTTTCGTGATGGCGTTCGGACGTCTCGGCGCCGGCGACTTTGGGCGGCTCGGCCTCAAGGCCATCGCCGCGCGCTTGGCGAGCCTTCTGTTGCGCGACGGGTCTTCGCATCTCCTGTTGCGTAACGGCTCAGGCTTCCTCCTGTTGGGACATTAGACCATGGCCAACTCGACTCTCGCCAATCTGACCGCCTCCGGCGCGCTGACCGGCAGCGAGCTGTTCTACTCCGACAACGGCTCCGCGGATGTCAAGGTCACGGCCAATCAGCTCAAGGCCTTCATCGTCGGCGCGGGCGCGGTCTCCGTTGCCTCCGGCAAGACGCTGACAGTCTCGAACACGCTCACGCTTGCCGGCACCGACGGCGCGACGCTCAACGTCGGCGCCGGCGGCACGCTCGGCACGGCGGCGTTCGCGAACACCGGCACCAGCGGCGGCACCGTGCCGCTGCTCAACGCCGGAAATACATTCTCCGCCACGCAAACCATCACGCCGGCCTCGAATACTCAGGCGCTGGTTGCGTCGAGCTATAGTCTGACCGGCGCAAACGCACAGGCGCTGCTCGATCTGTCGGGAACGTGGAACACGAGCGGTAATCCGACCGGCATCCTGCTCAACCTGACGCAAACCGCGGCCGGCACGAGCAGTAAATTCGCCGATTTCCAGCTCGGGGGCACGAGCAAGGTCAATCTCGCGACCGGCGGCACGACGCCGGTCGCGCTCATCAATATCGCCGGTGCGAATTTCGGCGGCTGGCAGATCATCAACGGCTCGGATGCCGGTGTCACGAACAACTACGAATCTTTACAGGCATATTGGAGCGGCAACGTTGCGATCATCGAGGCAGGCAAAATCGGAAGTGGCAGCTTCCGGGTGCTCAGCCTGCATGCCGGCGGAGCGCCTGTGCTTGATCTCGCATCGAGCGGAACCGCGGCGACGCTTGGATCCACGACCGGGATCCCCGCAGGCGGTCTCAACAGCTTCGGCTACAAATTTTCGAGCACCGCCAATTATGGCATTTACGTCGGTTCTGGCGCGCCGACGCTGAGCGCCGCTAAAGGCTCGCTCTATCTGCGCAGCGACGGCAGTGCGACCAACAATCGGGCCTACATCAACACTGACGGCGGCACAACTTGGACCGCCGTCACCACGGCCGCTTGATGATGGCGGCGATTCCGATGTTGCTGTTTGCCGACTTCGAGCCCGTCAGCGTGAAGGACAGCCGCTTTGGTGCCGTCGGCGACTTTGCGACCGACGACACCGCCGCGCTGCAAGCCGCGCTCGGCCATTGTTTCGGCCCGTCCGACGCGCCGCATGGCACCAGCAACGTTCGGCAGAACAAGGTGCTCTACATCCCGCCGGGGCACTACAAGATCACCACGCCCCTCGCAGTCAAATATCTGCACGGCGGCCGGATCATCGGCGCCGGCCGCTTCGTGACCCAGATCGAGAACGTCACGCCGAGCTCGTCGGTTTTCGTCACCAATGGCTGCGGCTATTCGCGCTTCGAAGGGATGCGACTCACCGCTGCCACCGGCGGGAAATCATTCGATCTCGATTGGGACGGGTCGGCCGGAGGTCCGGCGCTTCAATCGAACACCTTTTGCCGACATGTTCTTCGACGGCGGCTCGATCGGCGTCGAGATTGGGCATTCCGGCTTCATGGGCAGCGAGAACCTGTTTCTCAACTGCTTTTGGCTGTCATGCTCGACCGCGGGCCTGCTTACGTCGAACGCCAATGCTTTGCAGCAGACCGTCATCGGCGGCAACTTCCAAGGCTGCAACCGCGCGATCTTCGCTGGCGCGGGCTCGGTGCCGACGATCCACGGCGTCGGCTTCCAGACTTCTGCCGACTGCGACATTTATACTGGGTCGCTTTCCGACAACGCCATGAGCGTGCAGGCCTGCCGCAGCGAGAGTGTGAACTTCATCAACAATGCCGGCGGCCAATCGCTACATGTAGCCGGCTGCAGTCACGTCGGGAGCACGAACGGTTTTTTCCTTCAACAGCCTGGCGGCTTCGCGGTGATCTCCGCGTGCATCTCGAATCTCGGAAACGTGGTCCCCACGTTGTGGGCGACCATGCGAGTCGAGAACAGCTGGTTCAAGCGTGACGACTGGCTCTCGCTCGATGCTACGCATCTCTGGTGGAGGCCGAACAACACGCGCTCGTTCTGTCTGGAATTGGAGAATGTAACGGGCGGCGCGACGGAGATACGTCGCCAGCGCCTCGTGACGGCAGATGCACAGACGATCACGACGCTCAATTATCAAGTTGCTTGATTATAACGCCCGAACAATCACGCCGCTTCACTATGACGATCTGGTGGCATCCGGCTCAATCTCGCGAAACTCGAGTCCCGCAAGCTTGAGAACCGGATTGAGCGCCAACGACGCTTTACGAAGTAGAAGGACTCGCTTCGACATAAAGGCTCTCACATTCGTATGGTGGGGCGTCCAAAACGATCTCTTTGCTGAGTTGACCAACTTTATAGCTGCTTCGCACGACCGTGGCGAAGCCCGCGCGCTGCAGCATCCGCTGCATGGTGGGCCAATCGTAAAGAAAGTGATGGTCGTAACGCTGGCGAAAATAGGAGTTGATGGCCTCGCCGGCGGTTGCGGCCTGCCGCCGCTCCGCCAGCCAATTCGGCTCTTCGAAGTAGGCGCGCATGACCCGCTCGGCATCAGGAACGATAATACGAAGCGTGCCAGTCGGTCGAAGACATCGCTTGAGCTCGCGCGCCAGCCGCTCGCCGTCGTCCTGGGTGAAGTGCTCGAAAACGTGCTCGCAGAACACGCCATCAAGCGACCGCTCGGCAAACGGCAGAGGGCGCGTGAAGTCCAATAGGAAATCGACGTTTTTGTCCGGATAGCCGTCAACGTTGATCCAATTGAGATCGGAGATCCCGCGCGGTCCCGAGCCGAGATTGAGGTACATCGGCCGCGCCGATGCAGCCCGCTTGCGAATGGCGGCATGCTTGCGCGTTAAGAAATTGCGCAATCGAAGCCGCATAAAGTGGAGGTCCCATCGGGCTAGCACGAGCAGTCGATGGCTGAAAAAGAACAAGAGCAGCTGGCGCATTGAGAGCATCCGCAGAGAGACCTGGTATGAAAATCGACTTTTCCTCCGTGATCAAGGACCTCGACGGCGATGCCGTCAAGGATGGCGAAAAAGACGCCACGCTCGGCCGCGTGGCCTGCGCGGCGCTGCTGGCGAGCTACGCCGACGAGCAGAATCTTCCCGCCGAAGACAAGGTGAAGCGCTTCCGCCTCGCCGAGGTCACATCGAAGGGCGGCGAGCAGGAGATCAAGATCGACGACGTGGCGCTCATCAAGAAGCTCATCGGCAAGGCGTTCGCCCCGCTCATCGTCGCTCGCGCCTACGACATCATCGAGCCGCCGGCTATGCCCTGATCGTCACCCGCGGGACGGGGCACCCCGCTGACATTGTCGGCGGGGACCCCGTTGACCCGCGGGTCCATCTTCTTCGCAAGAAGGATGGATGGCCGGGTCATAAGCGCGTTCACGCGCGTGTTCCGACGCGCTATGCCCGGCCATGACGGACCGAGTGCATAGATGAGGCAAAGACGGATGCGTACCGACCTCTTGCTTGATCACAGCGGCACGGTGATCGCAAGCGCCACGCAAGACGTCGAGCCGATTCTCGAGCGCAACCAGCGCCTGCGCGGAGAGTCGCAGACGAGCGATTGGGGCCGCCACGTGGCGACCATCCCCAACGTGATCCTGCTCGGGTGGCTCAACGAAGCGCACGCGCGGGGGAATACCAAGCTGCGCATGTTCACGGCCGAGTTCGACGCGCTCGTGGCGCGCAAGCTCGAAGATCCGGAATGGAAATATCTGCGAACCGATCGATAGTCCCGGTCGTCCCCGCGAAAGCGGGGACCCAGAACCGGGGACCGAAGCCGCTGGATTCCCGCTTCCGCGGGAATGAGCGGAGGAGATTGTTACCGCTGGAGTTACCCACCGCGAAAGCGGGGGCGGGAATGAGCGGATGATGACGCCATGAGCATCACGACCTACGCCGAGCTGCAGAGCGCGATCGGCAACTGGCTCGATCACAGCCTGTTCAGTGCGCGCATCCCGGAATTCATCGCGCTGTTCGAGGCCTGCGCCAACCGCCGGCTGCGCGTGCGCCAGCAGGAGGCGATGACCAACCTCACGCCCGACGCCAACGGCTCGGCCGCGCTGCCCGCCGACTATCTCGCTTTGCGGCGCGTCACCTGGACCGGCTCGCCGCGGGTCGAGCTCGCCTACGTGCATCCCTCCTACCTGCAGGCGGCGTATCCTTCGGCGCCGGCGGACGTGCCGCGCATCTTCACCATCGAAGGCGCGACACTTAAGGTCCGCCCGCTCGATCAAACCGCGCTCGAGGTCAACTATTTCCAGAAGATCCCGGCGCTCGCGACCAGCGATCCCAACTGGCTCCTGACCGCGCATCCCGACCTCTACCTCTTCGGCGCGCTGGTCGAGGCCGAGATGTTCGGAGTGAACGACGAGCGCGCGCCCATGTGGAAGGCGCGCCGCGACGAGATCTTCGACGAGATCGACAAGCTCAACAACAAGACGCGCGGCGGCGACCCCGGCGCCGCGCGCGTGATGGGAACAACGCCGTAAAGACCCTCGTCCTGAGGAGCGTCCACCGATCTCGGGTTTACCCGAGATCGGCGCGTTAAGCGCGCAAGTCGGGTAAACCCGACTTGCGTGAGCGACGCGTCTCGAAGGACGGCCATAGCGCGTCGAAGACGCGCGTGAACGCGCTTTAGGTGCGGCCATGCTTCGAGACGCCGCGCCATAGCGCGTTGAAGACGCGCGTGAACGTGCTTAAGGCGCGGCTCCTCAGCATGAGGACGGAGATTGCCAATGCCTGTACTCCCCTTCGCCGATTGGAAGCCGGATCTGTCGCCGTACAAGGCGGCGAGCTCGCAAATCATCCAGAACGTGTTCCCGCGCGCCGACGGCTATGGGCCGGTGGCGAGCGTGTCGCAGTATTCGCAGGCGCTCCCATGCCGCGGCTATTTCTATGCCCGCAACGCCGACCAATCGGTGACCGTGTTCGCGGCCACGGCGACGAAGCTCTACAAGCTCAACAACACGACGTTCGCGTGGACCGACGTCAGCAAGGGCGGCGGCAGCTATACCGGCGTCGGCAACGGCGAGCAGTGGCAATTTGCCCAGTTCAATAACTTTGTCATCGCCGTGCAGATCAACACCGTGCCGCAAGTGTTCGACCTCACGTCATCGTCGGCGTTCGCCGATCTCGGCGGCTCGCCGCCGCAGGCGCGCTACGTCGCGGTGGCCAACCGCTTCGTGGTGCTCTCCGGCATGGGCACGGCGACGCCCTACCGCATCCAATGGTCGGGCCTCAATGCCGTTACCACCTGGACGTCGGGCGTGAACTCGAGCGACTTCCAGGATCTCCCCGACGGCGGCGTGGTGCGCGCCATCGGCGGCGGCGAGACCGGACTGATCACCCAGGACGCGGCGCTGCGGCGCATGGTCTTCGCGCCGGGCGCGCCCTATGTGTTCCAGATCGACCGCGTGGCCCAGGACAAGGGCATTTTCGCGCCGCTGTCGCTCGTGCGCGGCGGCGACCGGCTGTTTTTCGCCGGCAACGACGGCTTCTACATGATCCTGCCGGGCGGCTATCCGATTCCGATCGGAAAGGAGCGCTTCGACCGCACCTTCTTCGCCGACGCCGACGCCAGCCAGCTGCATCTGATCATCGGCGCGAGCGATCCGCGCGCCACGCGCGTCTATTGGACCTACAAATCGCTCGCCGGCTCGGCCGGCTTGTTCGATAAGATCCTGGTCTACGACTACAGCATCGAGCGCGCCGCGCTGATCATGCAAAGCGGAGAATACCTCGCGACCTTGGCGCGGCCGGGCCTCACCCTCGAGGGCCTGGACAGCATCTCGAGCTCGATCGACGCGCTGACGTTCTCCCTCGATGACGTCGCGACGTCGGCGCTGTCGCAGCTCTCGATCGTCGACAGCTCGCACGTGCTCGGCTTCTTCGGCGGCCCGATCGCCGGAGGGCCGGCGTTGGAGGCGACGCTTGACACCGCCGAGCAGACGCTTGACCGGCGCATGCGCGTCAAGGGCTTTCGTCCCATGACCGACGCGCCGACTTGCTACGGCTCGATCGGCGCGCGCGAAAACCTGCAATCCACGGTCACCTATTCGGCCGAGCAGGCGGTCAACGGCAAGGGGCTGTGCCCCGCCAACGTCTCGACGCGCCTCGCCCGCGGGCGGTTGCGCATCCCGGCCGGCACCGCGTGGACGTTCGCGAGCGGCGTCGAGCCCATGGTGGCGCAAGAAGGCGTGCGGTAGCAAAGGGCGTTCACGCCGTGACGCCCTCATGCTGAGGAGCCGCGCGAAAGCGCGGCGTCTCGAAGCATGAGCGCGCCGCCGTCCTTCGAGACGGTGGCTTCGCCGCCTCCTCAGGACGAGGGACAAAGTTTCGAGAAGCAGCAATGGCAAATACCCTCTCGCCCGACGAAAAGGACATCTACAAGATCGTGCGCGCGATACGCGATCTGTTCGAGGGGCGATCGAATGCGGTCGGCTCGTTCACGCTGACGCCGAACGCAGCCTCGACCACGGTGACGGCGCGCAACTGCGGCGCCGGCTCGACCGTGCTGCCGTTTGCGAAGACCGCCAATGCCGCGGCCGAGATCGGCAACGGCACGATGTATATCGGCACCGTCAACAACGGTTCCTTCGTCGTCACCCACGCCAACAACGCGCAGGCCGATCGGACCTTTCTTTATGTCGCGCTCGGTTGATGCAAGGTCGTCATTGCCGGGCTTGACCCGGCAATCCATCCTTTCTCGCAAGAAGATGGACCCGCGGGTCAAGCCCGCGGGTGACGCGAAAGAGCGCGCGATAGCGTGCTGCGAACTCATCTGCGTCGATCCGGCGCAGGCGCATGAATTCTGGCCGCACGTCGCGTCGCTGATCAAGGCGGCGATGGAGAGGGGGCGGCTCTCGAGCTACGCCGACGTCGAGCGTTCCGTGCGCAACGGCAGCGCGCTCCTCTGGCTCGCCTGGAACGGCGAGACGATCAAGGCGGCCGCGGTGACGGAGCTGACTTCGGCGAACGGCGAAAAGTTCTGCACCATCGTGGCCTGCGGCGGCCACGACCGCTCGCAATGGCTGCCGCTGATTGCACGCCTCGAAGCCTATGGCAGGCGTGAGGGCTGCGCCGCCATGCGCATCTACGGCCGCCGCGGTTGGCGCAAGCTCCTGCCGGAGTACCGCACCACCCGCGTGCTGTTGGAAAAGGAATTGGTCACACATCGTCACCCGCGGGCATAGCGCGTCGGAAGACGCGCGTGAACGCGCTTATGACCCGCGGGTCCATCTTCTTCGCGAAAACGATGGATGCGCGGGTCAAGCCCGCGCATGACGACGTTGCTACTACGGAGTTTCATAGCATGGGCGGAACCACGCAAACCGTCGACAAAAATCAGGCGGTCAACAGCCTCGTCAATTCGAGCAACAGCACGAGCGGCGCCACCACCGGCGCCACCAGCGCGAGCGGAACAACCAATCCGTGGGCGCCAGCGCAGCCGTTTCTCTCTGGCATCCTCGCGCAGCTGCAAGGGCAGCTCGCCAACACCTCGCTCACGCCGCAGGAGAACGCTGCGATTGGCGGGCTTGCCGGCAGCTCGGGCTATATCAGCCAGTTCCTGCCGCAGACGACCGATCTCGCCAACGCGCTGCTCGCCGGCGGCGACGCGCAGGCGCAGGCGCCGATGATCAGCGGCGCCTACCAGCAATATCGCGGCGAGCTCAATCCATACCTGCAGACGAGCTTCCTGGATCCGCGTTCGACGCCCGGCTTTTCCGACGCGCTCGCCGCCACCAACGCCGACATCACCAACCAGGTGAACGGCATGTTCGCCGGCGCCGGCCGCGACCTCTCGGGCCTCAACCAGCAGGCGCTGGCGCGCGGTTTGAGCTAAGGCGAGGGGCAGCTCATCGCCAACCAGTACAATCAGAACGTCGCCAACCAGCTCGGCGCCATGGGATCGCTCTACGGCGCCGGCAACACCACGGCGGGGCTGCTCTCGAGCCTCAACCAGCAAGCGCTCGCCAACCGGCAAGCCGGTCTCGGCGTCGCGAGCACGGGGCAGAGCTTCGCCAACATGCCCTACGAGCAGCAATTGGCGGCGGCGGCGCGCTCGCGCGGCATTCCGCTGCAGACGTTGCAGACATTGGCGCAGCTCGGCGTGCCGATCGCCGGGCTGGGGAGCTCGTTCGCCAACACCGGCGCGGCGTCGGGAACGACGTCCGGGACGCAGAGCGGCACGCAGATCGGCAACACCACCGGCGCGAGCACGCAGACGACGTCGACGCCGTTCAATCCCTGGTCGCTGGCGCCGCTCGCGTTCCTTCCGACGACGGGCGGCAGCTCGCTCGGCGGCGGCATCCTCGGATCGCTCGGCGGCGGCCTCTTCAACGCGCTGTCCAACGGATTCATGGGCCCGGGATCGTTCAACCGGGGGTAATAAGTTGGTCAGGTCACGGCAGCCGGATTGCACACAACAGGAAAAAAGCCATGGCGGGAATTCTCGATTTCACCGGCGCTGCGCCGCGCGGCGGCGTGCTGCCGTTTGCGAACACAAATCCCATCGAAGACAGCCGCAACGCCATTCTCGGCTATCTCGCCGGCGCGCTCCAAGGCGGCAATCTCGGCCAGTCGATCGGCCACGGATTGGCGGGATGGCTCACGGGGGAGCGCCTCGATCAGCAGCGGCTCGCGCCCGGTCAAACCTATCGCGCGCTCGCGCAGGCCGGCGTTCCCGACCCCGTGGCCAAAGCCGCCGCGTTGAACCCGCAGGTCATGAAGGCGGTCGCGCCCAGCTATTTCGCTCCCCAGCCGTTCAAGGATGTCGCCGCGCTCAACGCCGTCATCGGTCGTCTCGGCGATCTCATGATCGCCGCGGACAAGCGCGCGGGCATTGCGGCTCCAAGCGCGTCGTCCGATCCGCAAACGCCCGCGCGCGGGGACGTCGCTCGCGCGCGCGACGCCGTCGCCGACGACATGGCGCACGTGCTGCGCTCGGGCGGCATGGGCGAGGACGACATCCGCGCCTGGAAAGACGCGCTCGATTCATCCGCCTCGGCCGACGAGCTCAAGGCGGTGATCGGCCGCGGCATCGAGCGCGTGAATGCGCGTCTTGCCGATCTGCAAGCGCGATACCCCCGCGGCGCCAAGGCGCCGCCCGAACTGCTCTCGCCCAAATCGAAGGCCGCGCTGGACAGGCTACGGCAATGGACCGCGCCCGCTGGAGGATCGATGATCGGCAAACCGGGCGAGCGCACGCTCGGATGGGAGCGCGGCCAGGGACCGATTTAGCACCTCGTGCCTAGCAGCAGCCCCGGAACCGACCTTTGCCAACGGCGTAACGCGCCTGCTGGCGTTCGCGGAAAAACTCCACATAGCTCATGATTGGCTGGTCGGGATGGTTGGCTCGCCGGTGCGCCACGTAGGTTTCGTAGTCGGGAACGCCGATCATCAGCCGCGCGGCTCGTGTGGCCCAGTAGACGGTTGCGCCCGCCGCGCTCGCGGAGCGATCGAACAAGTTTTGCAGGTCAGACATGGCGACCTCCCACGGCCGCGCCGGCGAGCCCGATTTCCACTGCGGTCGCCTGCGGGCTGGCCAGCGCCTTCCAAATGTCGATCAGGGCATAGATCACGGTCGCAACGACGACCAGCACGAACACCGCGGCAAGCGTCGCATCGATGTAGTCGTTGACGACGATCCGGGTCATCTCGGCGGCCGACTTTGCCGGCGCCAGCAGCTGACCGGCTGCGATCGCGTCCCCGTATTTGAGCGCATGGCTGATGAATCCCACGTTCGGATTTGGACTGAACACCTTCTCCAATCCGGCGGTTGTTGTGCATGCGACGAGCCAAGTCGCAGGCGCAATCGTTACCAGCGCGAAGCGCTCGTGTTTCATCTTGAACAGCACGACCGTGCACAGCGTCAGCGCGATCGCCGCGAGCATCTGGTTGGCGGTGCCAAACAGGGGCCACAGCGTCCAGATTCCTCCGAAGGGGTCGATCACGCCGACATACAAGAAGTATCCCCACAGCATCACCGACAGCGCGGACCCGATCAGGTTGTTGGTCCAGGACGTGGTTGCCTTGAAAGGCGGCAGGGCATTGCCGACCAGATCTTGAATCATGAAACGGAGCACCCGTGTTCCGGCGTCGACCGTGGTCAGGATGAACAGCGCCTCGAACAGGATCGCGAAATGGTACCAAATTCCCATCAGCGTCGGCCCGCCGAGAAAGGACGACAGGATGCTCGCCATGCCCACGGCGAGCGTCGGTGCTCCGCCGGTGCGCGACATGATCGTCGTCTCGCCGACATCCTTTGCCATCTGGGCAATCTCGCTCGGTGTCACCACAAACCCCCAGGACGAGATCACCTGTGCGGCTTGCTCGGCGGTGGTGCCGATCAGCCCTGCCGAGCTGTTCATGGCGAAGTAGACGCCGGGATGGATGACGCTGGCCCCGATCATCGCCATGATGGCGACGAACGACTCCATGAGCATCCCGCCGTATCCGATGAATGCAATCTGGCGTTCGTTCTCGATCATCTTCGGCGTGGTTCCGGACGCGATGAGCGAATGCCATCCGGAAACCGCTCCGCAGGCGATGGTGATGAACAGGAACGGAAACACGCTGCCGGCCCAAACCGGCCCGCTGCCGTCGATGAACTTGGTCACGGCGGGCATCTGCAGATCGGGACGAACGATGATGATGCCGACGGCCAGCAGCGCGATGGTGCCGATCTTGAGGAAGGTCGAGAGATAATCGCGCGGCGCCAGCAGCAGCCAGACCGGAAGCACGGAGGCGACGAACCCATATCCGATGATGATCAGTGCGAGCGTCTCGCCTTTGAAGTCGAAATAGGCGGCGAGCGCAGGCGTCTCGGAGACCGTCCTTCCGTAGATCAGCGCCGCGAGCAGCAGCAGGCAGCCGATGAGCGACATTTCGCCGACATGGCCGGGGCGGATGAACTGGTTGTAGATCCCCATCAGCAACGCGATCGGGATCGTGCAGAACACCGCGAAGGTTCCCCACGGGCTGCCGATCAGCGCCTTGACCACCACGAGGGCGAGAACCGCAAGGACGATGACGCAGATCAGGAGAATGCCCACGCCGGCGATCGTGCCTGCAACCGGTCCCATCTCGGCACGGACCATGTCGCCGAGCGAACGACCGTCGCGCCGGGTCGACAGGAACAGCACCGTCATGTCCTGGACCGCGCCGGCAAACACTGCCCCGGCGAGAATCCACAACGTGCCTGGCAGGTAGCCCATTTGGGCGGCAAGCACGGGACCGACCAGTGGACCCGCGCCTGCAATCGCCGCGAAGTGATGGCCGTAGAGCACGTACCGATTGGTCGGGACGTAATCGAGACCGTCGTTATGGCGGTAGGCGGGCGTTGGCCGCGTGCCATCGACGCCGAGCGCCCTCTCGGCCACGAATAGCCCGTAGAATCGGTAGGCGATGAAATAGATGCAAACCGCGGCGACGACCAACCACGCAGCATTAACCGCTTCGCCCCGATTGAGCGCTACGATCGCGAACGAAACGGCACCCAGTACGGCGACCCCTGCCCATAAGATCTTCGTCTGCCACCCCGTTGTATCCGTGAAGATGCCCATCGCTGTCCTCCCGTCGTGCAGCCAAGTCTTGACCGGCTCGCCGGGGCAAACATTACCACGTCGCGCCCGCGGTTGGATTTGACTCCTCGGCTGCCCGCGCATGGCTGCCCCGCTTGGCGGGGCTTTGTTTTTGAGGTCCGACAATGAGCTTCTGGAAATGGTCTCGCACCGCCGCCAACAACGCCACCGCCGACGGCTCGATCGATTGGGCGGAAGGGGCCTGCGCCTCCACAGTAACGGATTGCGCGCGCGAGCTGCGTCGGCGGCATAGCTGCTGCCCGGCCTGACACGCGCATGACATCACTCTGTGGTTGCTGGCTGAGGTCGAGGCCGGATAGCCTTGGGTTTTGTCCGTCCGACCGTTCGCCTCACGACCGCGCTTGCAACGCCCGACCGCGGGTGTGGCGCGTTCGATCGGACTTAAAGCGCAAGGGGGTGACCATGTCGCGCATGTCCGTTAACCATATCGCCGTGCTGCTCGCCATCGGCGCGATCGTGCCGATGCAATCGTTCGTTTCGAGAGCCCGTCAAGTCTTTCCAGCGGCATCAAACACCATTGCAGATATTCGAGAACTCTCCGATGGCCGCGTCGTCGTCGCCTCCATGGCTCCAAGCCTATCGCTCTTTGATCGGACGGGCTCGGTCTTATGGAAACACGACGCGCTGGGTACTGACTTCTCTGATCAAGCCGCAACTCTCAAAGTCAGCCTGGACGGAAAGCAAGTTCTGTTTCATTTCGACCGCAACGATGACAAGTCGCTGGCCACTTTCGACATTAGCACGCGGGCACTTGATCTATCTCCAGCGCAGCGCCCAGAGCTCATCGCCGCCCGCGTTGAGGGACTTCCAATCACGAATTGGCGAAATAGCGGAGAGCCGAAAATTAAAAGAAAACTTCTTGCAATCGAAAGGTACGAAATCTCCCGCAGCCTTGCCATTACACACGACGCTCGCAGTTTCTGGCTTGGAAGCGACTGGAGCCTTCGCCACTTCGATGCCACAGGCGCTTTGATCCGGACGATCCAAGGGACAGGTACTGTGTATGCTGTAAACCTCGCGGCTGATGATCGGTTAGTGATCGCTGCGCGTGATGATGGCACGATCCGTTGGTATCGGAGCGATGATGGCGCGGAACTTCTGGCCTTTTATCCTCACTCGGATCGTAAGCGATGGGTCGCGTGGACACCCCTCGGCCACTACGCGGCCTCGCCAGGGGCTGAGGATTTGATCGAATGGCAGATCAACCGCGGCCTCGATCAGGAACCTGCTACATATTCCGCATCGCGATTTCGCGATCAATTCTACCGGCCAGACGTGATCGAACGCGTGCTCGATACGCTCGATCCCAAGAAGGCGCTAGAGGCAGCTGATGACGCGGCAGGTCGTACACGCACTTTGATCAAGTCAATTGCGGAAACCACTCCCCCGCGCGTCGCGATTGTCGATCCAGCGGACGCAACATTCATTGAGCGGCCCGAACTCGTCGTGGCCTACACGATAGAGGACCGTCCGGGCACTGTGATCAAACGCATCCGATTAATGCTTGATGGAAGGGCCGAGAAAAAAGATCAAGCGGTTTCCGCGGATGGCCGGATGGCGGGTGAGTTCAAGGTCCCGCTTCAAGGGGAGCAGTCGCTGATAACATTGCTCGCAGAGAACGAACATGGGAGCAGTGACCCCTCCAGTGTACGCATCCGCCGCGATCCCACCACAGAGGCCCACAAACCGACGCTCTATGTGCTTGCGGTTGGGGTCGCCAAATTTAAAAACCATTCACACCTCAAGCTCAATTTCGCGGACGCTGACGCGAACGCCTTTGTCGAGCGCATTATGAAACAGGAGCACGGGCTTTACAGTCGGGTTTTAGCACAAACCCTGGTGAACGAGCAGGCGACGGTAGAGGCAATTCTGAAGGGCCTCGAATGGCTGGAGCGAAATATGAGCCCCCGTGACGTGGCGGCGGTGTTTTTCTCCAGCCATGGGGCGAATGATGCAAGCCGACAGTTCTACCTTCTGCCGTATGAGGTGAACGTTCAGGACGACATCACCCTCCGCCGCAGCGCCCTTCGTTATGTAGACCTGCGTGACACTCTCGTACACCTCGCAGAGCGGGGAAAAACCTTGCTCTTCCTCGATGCATGCTATTCCGGCAACGTTTTGGCTGGCGCGAAGCAAATAGCGCCACCCGACATAGACATGGTGGCGGCTGATCTGGCGAGCGCCGAAGGCGGCGTGGTCGTGTTCAGCTCTTCCACGGGCAAACAGTTCTCAATGGAGTACCCGGAGCTTGGCCACGGGGCGTTCACGGCGGCCCTTCTTGAGGCTTTCGACGGCAAGTCCGACCGCCCCCCACCCTGGCTTCGTGTCAGCGATCTTGAAATCTGGCTGGCAGCCCGGGTCAAGGAACTGACAAAGGGTGCGCAGACACCCAGGACCACCATCCCCGGCGAACGCTTCATCAACCCGCGCGTGTTCATGGTTCAGCAGCAGGCGCGATGAGGCGATCATCGAAACCTGTTCTGATCCATTAGGCGCCTCCGGGTTGGCGCCGTTCTGTGATCGAAATACTACACTCCACGGCTTTTTTGGAAGCGCGCGTCTCCCCCGCGCACAATTGCAATTTTTCTTCACAAAGCAGGAGTAAACACAAGAACCGGTGCCGATGCACAAATCGTCGGGAAGCGAAATTCCCGACACGGCGCCGGACGTGGAATGGCTCGCAAGCGTAGGCTCCATCGTGGTGGCATTCTGCTTTGCGCAGTCCTATTCTCACATGGCGTCCTAACCTGAGGGTCCTCCCGGCGGGGGAGTAAAAGGCTCTGCGTCAGCTCGCGCTCGATCGCGAGACGGCAGCTTTGGCCTTTCCGCAGTGAATGCCGGCGGAAAACGGAGATGGACATGTTCAAGAGCAAAGCACCCGAGAAGGATAAGGATACGGCGGCACACGCGGCCGAAGCCGTGGAGAGGGCGTTGCAACAGCAACACCCGGTCGTCGAAGAGCCCCCGCCGCGGCGGCACCCGGCGACGAACGCGGGGCCAAGCTCTTGCATCGGCTCCGGAATGTCGATCGTCGGCAACATCGAATGCAGCGGTCCGGCGCAGGTCTACGGCCGCATCAAAGGCGAGCTGCGCGCCTCCGATCTTCTCATCGGCGACGGCGCACAGGTCGAGGGCAGCGTCATTGCGCAGGACGTCACGGTCTGCGGCCGCGTCAAGGGCACCATCCGTGCCGTCCGCGTCAAGCTGCAGAACGGTGGGGCGGTCGAGGGTGACATTTTTCATCGGTCGTTGTCGATCGACGAGAACTCTGTGTTCGAAGGATCGTCACGGCGCGTTGAAAATCCAACGGACCTACCGGCGGTCGACGCCAAAGGCCCGCGGGAAGAAGACATGCGCGGCTCGGCCCTGGCCCCGTATTTGCAGCGCGTCGAAGGATCGGCATCCACCGAGTGGTCCGAGTCGACGGCTGAGCCGAAGCATTAAGGCGCGCGCACACTAGTGTCCCGATTCCGAAGTTCGCATCATTGTGCCGCAGCCTCGTTTGCGAACTTCGGAATCGAAGGACACTAGCAACTTATTGATCTAGTGTGGCTTTGGTTCAGAAGTCCGCATTTCGGACGCGGCCAACAATGATGCGGACTTCTGAACCGCCACACTAGACGTTCTCCAGCGCCCGCGTCGTCCCGCGCCCTTAGGGCCGCTCGTGCTCGCGACTGGATGACGGCGCATTGCGGACGGCCGCGGCGCCCGTGACTTTCGGCAAGACATGCCACAGGACGTGAGCACAGCTTTAGCGTTGGCCCAACCGGACCGGCGTTTCGCGAGCGCCTTCGTGACGGCCCAGGACGGCCTCAGGCTGCATGTGCGTAGCTACGGGTCTCGCGTCGCTTGCGCGCGTCCAGTCGTTTGCCTGCCCGGTCTCGCCCACACCGCAGCCGACTTTGATCCCTTGGCGACGGCGCTCACGGCCGACCCTGCCAAGCCGCGGCTCGTATTGGCGCTCGATTATCGCGGCCACGGCCAATCCGAATACGACCGCAACGCCGACAACTACACGCTTCCGGTCGCACTCGCCGACCTCTCGGCCGTCGTGATCGCGCTCGAGATCGCGCCGGCCATAGTCGTCGGCACCTCCTACGGCGGCCTCCTCGCCATGATGCTGGCGGTATGGCGGCCGACGGCGATCGCCGGCGTCATCCTCAACGACATTGGTCCTGTCATCGAGCCGCCGGGCCTGCTGCGGATCAAAAGCTATGTGGGAAAGCTCCCGGTCCCGCGCAGCTTCGAGGAGGGCGCGGACATCCTGCGCTGGTGGTTCGACGCGCAGTTCCCGAAGCTCGCACCGCAGGATTGGATCGCGTTTGCCCGGCGCACCTGGCGCGAGCACCGCGGCCAACTGGTGCCCGACTACGATCTCAAGGTGGCCCGCACGCTGCAGGCGGCCGATCTGCAGCATCTCCCGACGTTGTGGAGTCACTTCGACGCGTTGGCGCGGGTGCCGCTGATGGTTATTCGCGGCGCTAGGTCGGATATGCTGGCCTCGACCACGCTCGATGCGATGCTCAAGCGGCGCAGCGAGATCGACATCGCCGTGGTGGCGGATCAGGGTCACGCGCCGTTGCTGACCGAGCCCAAGCTGATGCGGCGGATCGCAGATTTTGTCGCATCGTGCGACGTCTCCGCCCGGCTGTGACCGGGGGAGCGGCTGCATCAGGGGCGCTATAGCCATAGCGTATAGCCATCCGCGGCCGCACGCACGGCCGCCTCGGCAGTCAAGAAAACAAATCCATGGTCCGACTCATCATCGAGAGAGAGCGAGCGCAAACATCCCGCTGACCCGACGATCAGAAACAGGACCCCGCCATTGAGCTTTGATCCGGGGCTGAAGAAAGAACATGTCGCCGGCCGTTCCAATCCCGCCGCGAGTCCTCCTGCATAGGTGAGTTTTTTCGCGACCCGTCCGTACTGCCCGGTTTCCCCCGCGTTAGGCGAGGTCATGACACGGGGAGGGCTCGACGTGGGTTGCAAAAGCCGGACCCGATACTACCGCTTCCGACGACCGTGCTGACGGTAAACGCGGACCGCCGCGGCCGGGATTGCAGTCAATGCCCAGGGGCGTGGGGACGAGACCAAGATCAGCCCGTGCAGCGTGGAGACGTGCTGGTGTGGCCGTTAGCGGCGATCGGGAGGGAACGCAAGCGGCAGGAAGAAGCTTGGAAGCATTCCAAAGAGGACGGCGGCGGGGAGAGTGTCGGTGCTCCGGGAAGGGGGGATTCGGCGCCGTCCGGCAGCGATTGAGGCAAAGCCGAGAAAAACCGACCGCCGCACCCAGGGGATGGCCTGTCGTGTCCGCGCAGGCGACTTGCTTGCAATTAGTTGCTAGCTCAAAGCAACTCTGGCCGGTACTTAAAGTGCATCGTATCGAAGGCACAAGATCGACACCGCGACGCGTATACGACTGTATGGCCAGTTGCCGCAAAAGCGTTCAGGTCCTCGGCGCTTTTTTTGTTAGTGCAACCGCAGATCCAATTGTAATGGCGCATAAATTGTGTCAAGCAGGGACCAGGGAATCTTCGAACCAACGAATGCCGGTTGGCGACCATTGCTTGAATCGAAGTGCCGCCGGGGGGTCGCAAATGCATCAAGGCTTGCAGGAGTGAGGCCGCAGGGTAATTGCGGGTGTCGCACCTTTACCTCGACTTGGTCATAAATCGCCAAGATGGGAAGATGCGCCGCCTTACCAATGGCCCATGCACCCACCTAAGCCGAAACGGATTGACCATCTTTTCGACCAGGCGAAGGTCGAAGAGGTCAATATTGGAGGTTGAGGGGAAGCTGCTATGGCTACGCAGAAACGGCACTCCAAGGTGGAAGTCGCGACGAAGCTGGCGCAGGCAAATGATTTGGCTGGGCAAGGCAAACCGCAAAGCGAAATTGCGCGCACGCTGGGTGTGAGTGTCATGACCTTGCACCGGTGGCGCAAAGCGCCGCCGCCTGCGCCTCAGCCTGCACGCGAGGCGGACGAGCCCGATTGGACGCGCAGCGGGGACGACCGAATTACCGAACTCCAGCTCGAAAATTCACGGTTGCGGCGACTGGTGACCGATCTGCTTCTTGAGAAGATCAAGCTCGAAGAAGCTGCCCAGAGAACAAAAGCTTTCGGCATGACGCGACGACGACGAGCATCCCGATAAATGGCCAGCTGTCTTTCCGAAAAATTCCATCCGGCCCGGATTCGCATCATGCAGCCGCCAATGCGTCATCATCGAAAACCGGCCGGATGACGGCAAGGACTGGCGCCATCGCGCAGCGCTTGAATTTGGAGCATGAGATCCACCACCCTGCCTCGAAGTCGCGCATTCTCTGCTTCGAGCCGCTCAAATAATCTCTGATCGCCGGCACTCTGCCCATCAAGCTGCGTGGTTTGAGGATTCCGCGCTGACAAGGCGGGTCCATTCGACCCGCCTCTCGGTTGCCGAGCGCGCCCACCGGCAAGCTGCAGACGCAGTACATTGTTCATGATCCACCCCCCATTGTCGAGGAGCAACGCGCGAGAACGGCTCGCCTTTTGCGCTGCGGCGCCTTCGAGCGGCCCGCAGTCGCTGCCCATCGATCCAGAAATGTTCGGAACTAGAGCCCCCCGAACATCTCGGGACGGCCAACATCCAACCTTTCAGAGGGTTCCCGCCGCGCCTGCCGCTTTCTATGCTTCCCTATCGATTCCCCCGGCACTGTGTTCTGTTTGCCACACTCGCCACGCTGATGCGCGGCTTGCTCTCACGAGCGGCGACCTCGCGTCTCGCCAGCGAGACGGCTCTACGCTTTGGCCACCAACCGGCGTCTAGCTAGGGGCGCTCCCCGTGAAGACCTGCCGCAGTTTGCCTGCAGGATCGGCATGTGGGACGGCGACGGGGCTGGGCGTGTTCGCACACCGCGCAGACTGTAGTCGCGCATAGGAAGGAACGCCTCTCTTGGACGCCCGCTTAGTGCAATGTGAACAGAAAAGACACTGCCATCCAACCATCGCCGTTGGCACTTCTGCGACATGGCAAGGTCGCGGATTGACTTGGGCTTGAAGGCGCATCTTCTGCAACACACGGCAGAAAAGCGCATTTTTGTGATCGCCATCACATCGCAAGCGCAACGGCGTCGCTAGCCTCTCCCAAACTCAGCCCCGTCCACGCGGGGCTTGTTTGCTTGTTACGTCATCGATGGGGAGCGTTCCGGAAGGCATGGCGCCATCCAACCAATGGTTGGGGGATGGCTTGGGGAGAGTGGGGGGTGGTTCATGAATAATGTACTGAGCCTGCAGCTTG
>Ga0318523_10000087_pt1 | contig 18889 bp, 23 predicted proteins | sample GRESIP178b2f19_FD_203500 | JGI IMG/M metagenome (GOLD analysis project Ga0318523, IMG submission 203500) | Tropical soil microbial communities from Luquillo Experimental Forest, Puerto Rico - GRE.SIPMG.178b2f19 | ecosystem: Environmental > Terrestrial > Soil > Tropical forest > Bulk soil...
ATCTCGTCCGAAATAACAAGAATGCCGGCATCTTCAGCGCAACGTATGAGCTCAGCGAGGGCGTCTTCCGTCATCATGGTGCCCGTCGGATTGGCTGGAGAGCCGACCAGGACGCCCTTGAGCGGCCGGACCCGATGCTGCGCCAACAGCGTCTCGCCGGTGATCGCCCAGCGTGCCGCTGCATTGGTTTCGATGGGCACCGGCTCGCAACCGAGCGCACTGAGTATATGACGATACGGCGGATAGCCCGGCACCGGCACTGCGACGCGGTCACCCGGCTCGAACGCAACCAGAAAGGCCAACATGAAGCCGGCGGAAGATCCGGTAGTCACCACGATGCGCTCGGCATCGAGATCGATATCATACCATTGCGGGTAGTTCCCCGCGATGCGCCGGCGAAGCGGGGCCATTCCGAGCGTCTCCGTGTAGCCATGCGGGCCCTCGGCGAGCGCGGAGCGCACCGCGGCAATTGAGCTTGGCGGCGCGCCCGCCGCCGGTTGCCCGACCTCCATATGCACGATGCGACGCCCTTGCGCCTCAAGCCGCGCGGCCGCCGCCATCACGTCCATGACCATGAACGGCGGCACGCCGCTGCGGGCGGAAGGTTGCACGCTGTTTGCGCTTTCCAGCATAGGGCGGGATTTCCCTGATTGAACAAACGGTTTCCGCGATCCGCCCCGCTGATGCCGTATTCGGCAGGTCTGGTGCGCCCTTAATTATGATCGCAAGCGCGCTATGTTGACCCTAACCCGTTCGGTCCATAGTTTGCCGCGGACCTGATGGCGGGCAGCTTCACATGACGATTGCTCGAAGTCCTAGCAAGAGGTGGGGGCCAAGGCCAGCCGCGCGCGCCATTGCCGCGCTGACTGCCGCAGCGCTCGGACTAGCGAGCTTTCCGGCGCGGCCGCAGACCGGCGCCAATGCCGGCATCCCGATGATTCGCGACGCTGAAATCGAGCAGCTCATGCGCGATTACACGGCGCCGATCTTGCGCACCGCCGGTCTGACGGACCAGAACATCCATGTCGTGATCATCGATGACAAAAGCTTCAACGCCTTTGTCATGGACGCGCATCGTATCTTCGTCAATGTCGGCGCGCTGATGCAAGCGACCACGCCCAATCAGATAATTGGCGTGTTTGCGCACGAATGCGGTCACATAGTTGGCGGTCACCTTTCGAGGATTCGCCAAGAGCTGGCCAATGTGCAGACCGCGGCCTTGATCGGCATTTTGCTTGGAGTTGGCGCCCTCGCCGCAGGCGGGCGCAACGCCGACATAGGCAATGTCGGCATGGCCGCTATAACCGCGCCGCAGGCATTCGGAGTAAACCACCTCCTTGCCTATCAACGCGCGCAAGAGGAGTCAGCCGATCGCGCCGGCGTTCGTTTTCTCACGGCTTCGGGCCAATCCGCCAAGGGCATGTATGACGTCTTCAAACGCTTTGCCGATGAATCGATGTACTCGGCGCAAGGCGCCAATCCTTATTTTCAAAACCACCCAATGCCCCAGGAGCGCATGGCCGCGCTCGCTGAACTCGTCAAAACCCCCTATTGGGCTAAGAAGGATTCGACCGAGCTGCAATTGCGCCACGACATGATGCGGGCCAAGCTCGCGGGATTCACCGAACGTCCAGCCAGTGTGCAATCGCGCTACCCGTCGAGCGACACCAGTCTGCCCGCGCGCTACGCACGAGCCATCTCGACATATCGCTACGGTGAGCCGCGCAGCGCAATGGCTCAGATCGATGCCTTGTTGCAAGCGATGCCCAACAATCCGTACTTTCATGAGCTGAAAGGCCAAGCCTTGCTGGAAGGCGGCCATCCGGCGGATGCGATCGCGCCGCTGCGTCGCGCCGCGCAGCTCGCCCCTAATCCCGCCCTTATTCAAATCCTGCTTGCCCAGGCTTTGGTCGCTACGAACGATCCGAAATCTGCGGATGAGGCGATTTCACTCCTTCGCGGCGCCGTCCTAAAGGAGCCCGAAGCGGCCGACGCCTATACGACCCTGGCGATGGCTTATGGCCGCAAAAACGATCTTGCTGATGCGGATCTTGCTTCCGCCCAGGCCGCCTTTGCGCGCGGCGACAACAAGACCGCGCGCGAACTCGCCGAACGCGCCAAGCAGCGCTTCCCGGTCGGATCGCCGGGCTGGGTACGTGCGGACGACATCGTTGCTTTCAACAAGAACCATAAGCAAAATCCCCTTCACACGGGTCCATAGAAAGGAAATATCGAAATGGCTTGGAGCCTTCGCGCCGCCGTCGCGATTCTTGCCAGTGTGTTACTGACGCCGCTTGCACTGGCGCAGGACCGGATCGCGCAAACAAATCCGGCGCAGGCTCCCGCAGGAGCGATGACGCAAGGATTTTCTGCCGATCAGACGCGGGAGATCGAAACGATCGTGAGGAATTACCTCGTTCAGCATCCCGAGGTCTTGCAAGACGCAATGGAGGCGCTCGATAAGCGCCAGAAGGAAGCCGACGCCGAAAAAGCCCGCACGACAATCAAACAACTTAAAGCAACCATATTCGATTCCAGCCACCAGGTCGTGATTGGCAATCCGCGTGGCAGCGTCACGATGGTGGAATTCTTCGACTACAATTGCGCGTTCTGCAAACGGGCCATGGCGGACATGTTTGACCTCTTGAAGAACGACTCCGATCTCAGATTCGTTCTCAAGGAATTTCCGGTGCTAGGTCCAGGCTCGGTCGAAGCAGCGCGTGTCGCAGTCGCCGCGCGCATGCAAGATCCTTCCGGAAAAAAATACTTGGAATTTCACCAAAAGCTTCTCGGCGGTCGTGGTCAAGCCGACAAGATGCGCGCACTTGCCGTCGCCAAGGACGTCGGTTTCGACATGGCGCGGCTTGAAAAAGATATGACCAGCGATGAAGTGAAGGCCACCATCGACGAGAACATTAAATTGGCGGACGCGCTCGGCGTTAATGGCACGCCGAGCTATGTGGTCGGCGAGGAAGTGGTAGTCGGCGCCGTCGGCTTGGACGAGCTGCGCGCCAAGATTAAGAGCGAACGGAAATAGTCGCACCTCATCGCGGTTGTTCGCGCGCTCGTTAAGGATTATCGGCAAACGCCGCATGCAATCCTGCTTCCCCTTTCCAGGGGCGTTCCGTATAACGAGTTCGCGCAAGGCATTTGCCCTGCACCAAGAGCCGGCTCAGCGCGAATATGGCCAAGACCGTCTATGTGCTTAACGGGCCCAACCTCAATTTGCTCGGCACGCGCGAACCGCACATTTACGGCCGCGCAACACTTGGCGACGTCGAAAAGCTTTGCCGCAGCACGGCCGAACAGCACGGTTTTTCACTGGTTTTCCGCCAGTCCAATCACGAAGGTCAGATCATTGATTGGATCAACGAGGCGCGCTCCGAAAAGGCGGCCGGGCTGGTGATTAATCCGGCAGGCCATACGACGACCTCAATCGCCATTCTCGATGCATTACTCGCGATGGAGGCGCCTGTCGTTGAGGTCCACATCAGCAACATTCATGCACGCGAGGAGTTTCGCCGGCACTCTTACGTTTCGCGCGCCGCACGGGCGGTGATTTGTGGCTTCGGGATTGAAGGCTACGCGCTTGCCATCAGCGGGCTCACCACGTTGATCGGCGCCAAGGAGTAGTCGTGGCGCGCAAGTCGGACAATACGGAAACGCCTGCGATCGATCATGAGGCCATTCGCGAGTTGGCCAAGCTGCTCGACGAAACCGGTCTCACCGAGATCGCCGTCGAGTGCGCCGGCGTTTCAATTCGCGTGGCGCGGCATTCCGGCGGGGCCATGGGTCGTACGCGGGCAACGGAGCCTGTGGTCACTCAGCCGTCTACGGTCACTGCCGCGCCGGTCTCGATAGATCCGGCGCAGCACCCCGGCGTCGTCGCTTCGCCGATGGTGGGCACCGCTTATCTCGCGTCCGAGCCCGGCGCCCGGCCGTTCGTTGAAGTGGGCGCTTCGGTTAAAACAGGCGAGCCGCTGATGATCATCGAGGCGATGAAGACGATGAACCAGATCCCCGCACCCCGGCCGGGCACCGTGATCCAAATTCTCGTCGAAGACGGCCAACCGGTGGAATACGGCCAGCCGCTCATGATCATTGAATGACGCCGGAACCAACCCGGCGCACAATGTGAGCCGCGAGGATGTTCGACAAGATCCTCATTGCCAATCGCGGTGAAATCGCGCTGCGGGTGCTACGAGCCTGCAAGGAGCTCGGCATTGCTACCGTTGCCGTGCACTCGACGGCGGACGACGACGCGATGCATGTGCGTTTGGCTGACGAAAGCGTCTGCATCGGGCCGCCGCCGGCCAAAGACAGCTACCTGAACATCCCTGCCTTGCTTGCCGCCTGCGAGATCACCGGGGCGGATGCGGTTCATCCCGGCTACGGCTTCCTCTCCGAGAATGCGCGGTTTGCCGAAATATTGGCCGAGCACAATGTGCATTTCATCGGACCTCGGCCGGAACATATCCGCCTCATGGGCGACAAGATCGCGGCGAAGCGGGCCGCCAAGGAGCTCGGCATCCCGGTCGTTCCAGGCTCGGAGGGCGGGCTGGGAACCGACAGCCAAGCCGAGCGTCTGGCGCGCGAGGTCGGATACCCATTGATGCTCAAGGCCGCGGCCGGCGGCGGCGGCCGCGGTATGCGGGTGGTCACCGAACCCGCCGAATTGGCCGGGGCACTCGCGGCGGCGCGTGCCGAGGCGAAGTTGGCTTTCGGCGACGACACGCTCTATCTGGAAAAATATCTGAAGCGGCCGCGCCACATTGAAATACAGGTTCTCGGCGACGGCAAGGGCGGCGCCATTCACCTAGGCGAACGCGACTGCTCGTTGCAGCGGCGGCACCAGAAAGTATGGGAGGAAGGCCCCTCGCCTGCGCTCAATACCGACGCACGCGATCAGATTGGTGAGACGGTCGCCAACGCGATGCGCGCGATCAATTATTTCGGCGTCGGCACCGTCGAGTTTCTGTATGAGGATGGCAAATTCTACTTCATCGAAATGAATACGCGGATCCAGGTCGAGCATCCGGTGACCGAGATGATCACCGACATCGACCTGATCTTGGAGCAGATCCGCGTCGCCGCCGGCGGCGGCCTCCTATTGAACCAAGAGCAGGTCAAATTTCACGGTCACGCGATCGAGTGCCGGATCAACGCTGAAAATCCGGTCTCGTTTCGGCCGTCACCGGGAAAGATCGTGCATTATCACCCGCCTGGCGGTCTCGGCGTGCGCGTCGATTCCGCGGTCTACAACGGCTATACGATTCCGCCCTACTATGATTCGCTCGTCGGCAAGCTGATCGTGCGCGGCAAGACACGCAGCGAATGCCTTATGCGATTAAAGCGCGCCTTGGACGAATTTGTAGTCGACGGGATCGAGACGACGCTGCCCTTGTTTCGCGCACTGGCGCGGGAGAAGGACGTCATCGATGGGCAGTACCACATCCACTGGCTCGAAGACTTCCTGGCGCGCGGTGGCTTGCCGGAATAGCCTTTCTTAAGCAGGCTCCAAAGCCACGGCCGATGGCGCAGCCTCAGCCGCAGGCGCCGGTCCAGGGCGTTTCGCCTCGGGCAGCGCAACGAGCAGCAGGCGCGCCAGGGTGGCCGGATCGTAGGGCTTCGCCAATACCAGCGATCCCGGCATCCGGGCCCCCTGTTCCAGCAGCGTCGCACGAGCCGAAGCGTAGATGATCGGAAGGTCCGGGTTCAGCTCACGCATCCGGCGAGCAAGAGCGGTCCCATCCATCCCGCCAGGCAGATTGATGTCGGTGAGCAAAATGTCGACGGGGCCACAGGCAATCTGCCGAAGCGCCTCCACCGCGTTGCTCGCTTTTTTGACCGCAAAGCCCTCCTCGGTTAGCGCTTGCGCGACCCACTCACGAATGAGGAATTCGTCCTCAACGAACAAAACCTGGATCGGTTCGGGCGCTTTGCTACTTGAGTCCATGGCAGCAGATGCCGGTTCCATAACCGCCTAATGCGCCGGGCCAAAATCGGTTCAAACTGGGAAAAAGCTTAAGTAATTATGCTTTGCGCGCGGTTAACAATCGTCGGACCCCTCGCCGGTTTCCTTGCCCCGCCGGCCGAAGCCCGCCCCCACCCGGCCGCGCTCTTGAACGGCAAGCCGTCAGCCGGTTAAACAAACTATGGCCAGCCGCGAATCTGCGCTCATCGACATCACGCCTGAAGTGCTGCTCAAAGCGTATTCGTGCGGTATATTTCCCATGGCGGAGAGCGCCGATGATCCGGCGCTGTACTGGATCGAGCCCGAGCGTCGCGGAATCATTCCGCTTGATCGCTTTCACCTTCCCAGTCGATTAGCGCGAACGGTGCGTTCCACCCCATTCAGCGTCTTTATTGATCGGGACTTCGAGGCGGTGATCGATGGCTGCGCTCAACCGCAACCGGGGCGCGCGCGCACCTGGATCAATGAGCGGATCCGAAAGCTTTATCGCAAGCTCTACGAGCGCGGCGATTGCCACACGGTCGAAGTTTATGACGGAGACAATTTGATCGGCGGGCTGTACGGCGTCAGCCTCGGCCGAGCGTTTTTCGGCGAGAGCATGTTTCATCGCGTGCGCGATGCGTCAAAGATTGCTCTCGTGCACCTGGTCGCGCGACTTAAGGCGGGCCATTACCGCCTGCTTGATACGCAATTTGTTACCGATCATCTGCGCATTTTTGGCGCTGTCGAGGTCACGCGGCCGGCCTATCACAAATTGCTCGATGCCGCGCTCGTCGGTGAAGCAAACTTTTCCGCGCTCCCACTCGATCGCCCGATTTCCGGCGATGCCCTACTGGCACAGTTCGCGCTGAATTGAGCCTAATCGTTAGGGATCGGCGCGGGCGCAGGTACACGCGCATTCGAAGGCTGCGGTGCAGGGCGCGGCGGCGGCTTGCGCGCGGCGGCGCCCGGTGCACCGGAAGGCGGCGGACCGGAGGGCGGCGGCGCGGAAGTAGCCGATTGGGCGACTGCGCCGCCGACTGGTTGGCCGCAGTCGGTGAGCCAGACGTCATAAATCGGATGCTCGACAGCGTGTAGTCCCGGGCTCAACGCAAACATCCAACCGGTAAAGATGCGCTTGATCTCGCCTTGCAGCGTGACTTCGTCGACTTCGACGAAGGCGTCAGTATTGGTGGGTTCCGTGGGCGGCCGCGTGTAACAGGCCCGTGCAGTCACCTGTAGCGCCCCAAATTGTACCGTCTCGCCGATAGCGGCATCGAACGAGATCGTGCGCCCCGTGATCTTGTCGAGGCCGGCGAATACCGCACGCGCATTTTCGATTTTTTGTGTGGGGGTCTCGGTGATAACCGTGTCTTCCGGCCGCGCCGTCGTGTCGGCCGGCTGCGGCGGCGGCGGGTTTGCCGGTGCTGGGAGGTTCCGATTCTGCGGAGCGGGAGCGAGCGAGGCTCCGGCCGGAGGCGGCAAAGGTTGCGATTGGATTCCGCTCGGCGCGCGCGCGGCGCTTGGCGGCGGCCCACCTTGCGGCGGACGCGGATACTGCTGGGACGGATATTGCTGTGGCGCCTGAGATTGTCCGGGATATTGCACCGCCGGCGGTTGTGGCGGAAAGGCTCCACCCGGCACGTCGGCGGGCGGCCGGGGCGGCTCGCCGAATTGCGCCGCAGCCGGCCCAGTCGCGAGTGTCGCGCCGATCGCGGCCAGCACTACGGCGATTCGAGTCATGGCGGACTGCTTCTGCCGGTTCTTGGGTTTGCGCAGCGGCCTCGCCTTGCGCGGGCTTCGGTTAACATGTCGAATGCGGCGAAAACGGGGATCGATGGGGCCAGGATTGGCGTTCGGCGGCTCGCCCGAATGTGTCGGCTCGCATTAAACCAATCACTGGTTGCTAGGATTCCAGGCCTTGTAGTCGCCTGTCGCTTTGGGCCGCCGCCCCTCCGCCAGCATCGAACCGCTTGGCCTATACGCGCCCGGCGTGCCGGTCAGATTGGGCTCGTGCGGTTTTTCCCATCGATAAGTTATCGCATTCTCCTGCGTAGGCGGTGTGTCGACGATGTGATGCAGCCAGCCATGCCAGCTTGGCGGCACCAGAGATGCCTCGGCCAGATCCTTATAGATCACCCAGCGCCGGTCATAGCCGAGCGCCGGATCGATTTTGCCGTTCTTGGTTCGATAGTAGCGATTGCCGAATTCGTCCTCGCCGACAGGCTCGCCGTAAAGCCACGTCCATAGCTGTGTCCCAAATGTCTGGCCGTTCCACCATGTGAACAAGCGCAGGAGAAAAGTTTTCATCGACGGCGGCCTATATTAGTTCTGTACCTTCCTGCACAACGTTGACGCGCAGTACCACGTCGCCCAGCTTGCGAACATCTAGTGTTGAAATAGTAATTGCCAGTTGGCGCCGATACTGTCCAGAGCGGATCAGATGAAACCGCTCGTCCGATCAAGCGTTTTCCGATCATATTTTGTATCATGTGGCAAAACATAGGCAAAGCTTTCGCAGAGAGCTGCGCGACCTTAGCGATACCTTCTCTTTCGCGCCGGACTGTGCGATTTGGGCAGCGCTGCTAGTTGGCGTTTTTGTGCTCGCTTGCCTCGTCCACGGTGGCCTGCTGGCCCTCGCACATCGTGTGTTTCGGCAACGCCGGCCCTACCTCAATCGCGTCCTGGAGGCGAAAAAAATCCGATATGGTTTGCGTTATTGCTGATCGCACTTGCGATCGCCTTGCCAGCCGCGCAACTCGGCTCCGATGGCAGATTGATTTTCGTGCGCTTCCTGGTGCTGGGCACAATTTGCTTGATCGGTTGGACCAGCCTGACGGTGCTTCATCTCGGTGCCAACCTCTATCTGCGCAATTTCCGTATCGACGCCCCGCACGATCTATTGGCGTGCAAACACGTAACTCAGGTCCGCGTTCTCATGCGCGTCCTCGACATCATAATCGTGCTCGTGACCTTGGGCTTTGCGCTGATGACGTTCGATACGGTGCGCCAATACGGCATCGGTGTTTTTGCCTCTGCGGGCATAGCAGGCGTGGTTTTCAGTCTTGCCGCCCAGCCGGTTTTGAGCAACCTCATCGCCGAGATTCAGCTGGCGATGACTCAGCCGATTCGCCTCACAACCAAGTTTGACAAAGCTGAAGTAACTACAACTAACAAATGGAGAACTAAAGAAGTAACTCTACAAATAACAGATGGAGAACTGAAACTAACAAATGGAGAACCCGAAGAAGTAACTACAACTAACAAATGGTAACAACTGGAGACAAACGGAGAACTGAACGCCTTGGTCAGTGTCCGCTTACCAACCTATCAAACTATGCCTTCGTGTGGACAACGTGGACAATTTTCCACAAGTCTCAGCAGCAACAGCAGAAACAAGGCCGGCGAATTTTTTAAACGAATTAGGATCGCTAATTTTCACCACACATTTGTTTGCAGAGTTCGCGTCTTCTCTCCTAAGGTTTTTCAGTAACGGAGCCAGTGCAAACCATGACGAAACGCGAAGACCTTAGAAAAGAATTTCTGGCAGTGGCCAACCTTCGCTTAATGAAAGTAGAAGAAATCAGAGAACTGCTATCAATCTCGCCTGCCGCCTCCGTCGAAGAGGTCCTAAGAATTATGAAGTGCTGGCAAGATAGCGACGATGGTTCTACTCCGCCCAAACTAAGGAGCCAAGCGCATCGCCTGGTGAGTGAAATTCGTTACCTTAATGAAGCGAGTTTAGAAATCCTAGACGAGCTACGACCTATATCACCGGCCACCGCGTCGATATTGAGTTACAGATATGAACGAATGCCCAATAGCAGCTACGGTGCCAGACGCTAACAGACAGCAACTCGCTTACGTGTATTATGAGAATGAGCCGGGGCGGCGATCAGCAGCGAAGTCGCTGACGAAGGATGAGGCCCGAAGGATTGCGACGCAGCGCCAAGCTCCCCGAGCTATCAAGTCGCCGTCAGACGTGGGGAGTGCGTTGAGGGTGCGCGCGCGATCAAGGACGATGCGCTTTCTTACGATCCAAGTACCAAGCCAACCAAATGCTTGCAGCCAACACTGCAAAGATTATGACCAGCGCGTACACAGTATATATCGGCATCGACGCCCTCCCCAGTGCCTCATATTAGCGAGGGGCTGCCGGGGCTACTAGTGGGCCGGGGGTTCTGCTATCCATCGCCTCCTCACCAGCTAACGACGACCAAAAGAAAAGACCCCAAGCTGATACGCGCTTGGGGTCCACACAACTCAGACGCTTACTTAGCCCGGGCGACAGAGGGTGTCGGGGGATGGGGGAGACGCCCGGTTAGTGCAAGGCAAATAAGCGTCGGGCGCTCGAATACAATGCGGATCACGTATTAGTGTTGGGAGTTGATGTTGCGCAAGGCTGGCGCAATCGACGAACTACGGCGGCCCAACGACTTCAAGTATCAGCACAACCACCCCGAGCCAGATGATAAGACAGACCGACATAATCGTGACGACGGTTTGCGTTTGAGCTTGCGCCTCACGTTTTCGCGCGGTGACCGCGGCGTCTAAATCGGTTGGCATGATTAGCGGCCTCTCTGAATGACCGCTGACACTCTAAACGAAGCCCCTTGAGCGCGTTCTTGACGCCGATCAAAGACGCCGATTTGCAAAATGCTATCTTGTCACGTTGGGCGAGGCTCTTCCGTGGTGCTACGTCCCGCCGCTTCGCAGGATCGCTGTCAAGGTGGGATGTAGGGCTTGGAGGAGCTTCGCTCGTTGAGCAAAGGCTCAATAGATTGTGGGCTCCGCTGCGACGACGAAGCGACCGGTTGCCAAACTTCCCTTACGAGGATCGTGTTGTGCTGAACAAACCGGTGAGCGCTAGCTGTCCCGATTAGCTGCGACAGATTTGTTCGAGCCCCCTGCATCGTGGTCGCCGAATTAAGTGGCTCGATGACGTATCCCGCCGCTTCCCACCACCATGGACTGCCGAGGAATTGGACGCCTGCTTTTTCACTTCGCTGTATGATCCCTTCGGGGACGTTCCTCTAAAGGGTCACCATGTTGAAACAGCTCACCTCACTTGTGGCCATAGTCATCGTTGCAGCGGCATCCCCCGCATTGGCACAACATCGGCGATCATGCGAACAGCGGTGCTTGGAGCGATGCGCTGTCCATCCGGCGCATAACCTGTGCGAGTCCAAATGCGTACCCCACTGCTACGCCCATCGTGCGGGAATGCCGAGCTACGGTACACATAGCCATAGCCATTGAGGTGTGCGGCGATGCGAGCGAGCAAAGCTCGCCTACGTCTATTTCGAGGATGAGCCGGGTCGGCGATCAGCGGCCAAGCTGCCAAGTCTCGTACCCCGCCTAAATGAGAGGAAGCAATCATGACGAACAAGCTACTTCTTGCTGCAATCGCCTTCGGCCTTTGGGCTAACGCTGCGATTTGGTTGGTTCGACCAGTGCAAGCGCAATCGGATCAACTCGCTAGCAGCGTCCAACAGATCGCGGACGAGCTTCGTCAGCTAGTTGAGCATGGTGAGAAGTGTCTAAACCCTCAGCTGTGTCAGCCCCGCTTCCATCACAAAAGATAAAGCGCGGATCGCGGCCCAACGTGGCGAAGCTGCCGATGCACACCGAAGAATAGAGCCCCAAGCTCGTTACTCGGGGCTTTTTGAGTGGTTGCTCTACTTCGGTTGCTGCCTCAATTGAACACTACTGAGTAGTCAACATAGTGCGAAGTAGGCAGGTCCTTTGCACTCACCATCATCGCGAATGGATCGATAGTCGAAGCAGCAAGCGCGCTGGTCGAAGTCCCTGTCCCGACGCCAATCCATGTTCCAACGCCAATCAGAACCAACACAGCAACACCGGCGAAGAAGCTGATCTTGCGCATGTGATTTCCCCTCAGCATTTAGCTCACCGAATTCGGCGAGCTTGAGCCTGGATAGCTTGGTCCACAGTTTTGGTATGTGACGGGCGTCACGGATCGAACGTTTTCCATAAGTCATTGGACATCGTATTGTTGTGAATATCGCCAAGTGGAGCGATTGCGCTACAAGGCGCGTCTTGGGTCGAAGCGCAGTCGGAGATTCGTGACCGCTTGATTCTCCTAGGCCTGGCGCCGCAGACGAGTCCGCCGCCGGATATGCTGCAAGCCTTCATCAACGACGAAGTGGTGCGTTGGGGCAAAGTCGTGCGCGCCGCGGGCCTCGCCGTCACCGAGTGATCGGCCCTCGCTAGCGCGGGCCGCTCTGCAACAGCGCAGCAGCGATCTCGTCCCATTCCGCCGCGAGCGCCTGGGTGGCTGGTTTGCGGCGCGCCTTACGATACCAATAGCCGGCATTATCGAGATCGTCCTCAACACGATGCAGGTAAGCGTGCACCCAGGCGCAATCCTGGTCGTGGCCGTTCATCACGATACGATGTGCTTTATCCCAGTCACTCGCTGCCCACCATAGTGCTTGCAACGCCGCGGACAGGCCGGCCGGGGGCGTCTTTCTATTAAGCGAGTGCTTGAAAGCAGCCGGACTCATGGGGCGACTTGCCGTGTTACCACCATTTTTCCGGAGCGAACGATCCAGCGGCGCGCTCGATCACAGCGCCGAGCGTGAACAACGTCTCCTCGGCGAAAGGTCGACCGATGAGTTGCAGTCCGAGCGGCAGGCCTTGGCTGTCGAGACCGGCAGGCACGGAAATGCCCGGCAAACCCGCCATGTTCACGGTAACCGTAAATACGTCGTTCAAATACATTTCGATCGGGTCCACGCGGCCTTTTTCTCCTAAGGCAAAGGCTGCCGAAGGCGTGGTCGGCGTCAAGATCGCCTCTACTCCCGCAGCAAAACACTTTTCGAAATCGCGCTTGATAAGCGTGCGCACTTTTTGTGCGCGCAGATAATAGGCATCATAATAGCCGGCGGAGAGAACATAAGTTCCGATCATGATCCGGCGGCGTACTTCCTTGCCGAAACCGGCAGCACGAGTCTGTTCGTACATTTCGATCACGTCGCGGCCGGGAACGCGCAATCCGTAGCGCACCCCATCGTAGCGCGCGAGATTCGATGAAGCTTCTGCGGGCGCGACAATGTAATAGGCGGGCAGCGCATATTTCGTCATCGGCAAGGAAATCTCCACGAGCTCCGCGCCGGCCTCCTTGAGCCAATCGGCACCGCGCTGCCACAGTGCTTCGATCTCCGCCGCCATGCCGGGCATGCGATATTCTTTGGGAATGCCGATACGCATGCCTTTGATTGAGGCGCCGATCGCCGCTTCGTAGTCCGGCACGGCAAAATCGGCACAGGTCGTATCCTTCGGATCATGCCCGGCCATCGAGCGCAGCAGGATGGCACAATCGCGGACCGACCGGCCGAAGGGTCCCGCCTGGTCGAGCGACGATGCGAAGGCGACGACCCCCCAGCGCGAGCAACGGCCGTAAGTCGGCTTTAGGCCGACAATGCCGCAAAAGGCCGCCGGTTGACGAATTGAGCCGCCGGTATCGGTTCCGATCGCACCGGCGCAGAGGCAGGCTGCCACCGCAGCCGCCGAGCCTCCCGACGAACCGCCTGGAACGAGCTTGGCCGGCGAACCGCGACGCCGCCACGGCGACACGACTGCACCGTAGCAGGACGTCTCATTGGACGAACCCATGGCGAATTCGTCGGCATTGGTCTTACCGAGCAACACCGCGCCGTCACGCCATAAATTAGCGGTGACGGTCGATTCGTAAGGAGGAATGAAATTATCCAGGATGTGCGAGCACGCAGTTGTGCGCACACCTTCCGTCCCGAAGAGATCCTTGATGGCAAGTGGCAGTCCCACAAGAGGACCGCCCTCGCCTTTCGCCAGCCGTTCGTCCGCTGCGTGCGCCATGAGGCGAGCGCGCTCCGGGGTTTCCAGAACGAAGGCATTCAGCGCTCGCGCCCGTTCCAGCCCGGCGAGACAGGCGTCGACCAGTTCAGTCGCGGAAAAATCTTTGCTGCGCAACGCATCACGCGCTTGCGCGAGCGTAAGAGAAGTGAGGTCGATCATCCAGCCTTTGGATCGTCGCAGACGAGTGGATTTGGCACGGCAGCCGTGCTGTTCGGAGCTGCGCCGGGCTCTGCCGATTGCATCGGCAACGGCTGCACCGGAAAGCCGGCAAACAGCGCTTCGACGGCAGCCGGATCGTCGGGCTTGAGCAAGCCCTGGCTCTCCAGATAAGCAAGCCAAATTGCGTCTTGTTCACATGCCAGGCACATCGCTGCTATTCCACAACCTTCGGCACAAGAAAAAAGTGATGTTCATGCGCCGGCGCATTGGCGATGATCGCGTCGGCAATACCGCCGTCGGTAACTTTGTCGTCGCGCGCCTTCAATGCCATCGGCATGACTGAAGTCATCGGCTCGACGCCCTCGATGTCGACTTCGGCCAGTTGCTCAACAAAGGCCAGAATGGCATTGAGCTCGCCGCGAAGATTTTCCAACTCGGTCTCGACGATCGCAATCCGCGCCAGATGCGCAACGCGGCGGACGGTTTCGGTATCGACTGACATCGTACGCAATCTCTTGGACGGGCCCTTGGTGCTATAGCAGAGGGCCCATCACCCGCCAACACCTAGCCCACGAACAGCATGATCTAAGCCCGACCCAAAGTCACCGCCGCCAATGCGGCATCCTCGGCCGGGACGCGGATCGCAAGAACGGCCGCGTTGAGAATGGAAAAGACCAGCGCGTAAACGGGCAGACCGACTGCCAACGGCACAGCCGCGATCTCGCCGGTCACGACCGCGTAGTTGGGATGGCGCAGAAACCGGTACGGGCCGCGCGCCACCAGGCGCTCGCCCGGCACGACGATGATGCGGATGGTCCAGCGCCGCCCAAGGCTGATAAGCACCCAAAATCGCGCGATTTGCAAAAGCACAACGAGCGTCAAAAAAAACAGGTTGACCGGCCGATCGTAAGCGAGCACCCACATGCCGACGATCCAGGCGGCGTGCAGGAGCACTATCAGCGGCAGATGGGCGCGGCCATACTCGACCCCGCCGGCGGCAAACAATCTGCGTTCGTTCTGCCTCACCCACCACAATTCCGCGATGCGCTGCGCCGTGAGGAAAGCCAAGAGCGCTGCACCCCAGCCGAAATCGATCACAGCTCGACCGCGAGGAAATAAGCTGAAAAGCCCGGACCGAATGCGGCCAGCAAGTGGAGGCCGCTAGTGCCCTCCTCTAATGCTTGTTCGAGCACAAACAGCGCCGTAGCGGAGGACATGTTGCCGTAGCGGCGAAGCACCTCCCAAGAATACCGAAGCTGATCGCGTGTCAGTCCCAGTCCCTCTTGCATCGTCTCAAGCAATTTGCGGCCGCCGGGATGAAACAAAAAGCCCTTGAAGTCGCCAAGCGAGAATCCGTTACGATCAAGAAAATCCTGCAACGCCGGCGCCAATTGCTGCTTCATCAGCGAAGGCAATTCCGGACTGAGCACAATGCCGAAGCCGTCGTCCTTTATGTCCCAGCCCATGATGTGCTCGGTATTGCGCCAACACCATTCGCCGCTGGCCACGATGCGGGGCTGGCCGCCGCGCGAGCCATTGCGCGTATTGTGCAGAAGGAGCCCCGCGGCGCCGTCGCCGAACAAAGCGGTCGAGACGAACATAGCGGGGCTCGGATCGTTGACGCGCAGACACAGACTGCAAAGATCGACGGTGAGGAACAGGACAAGTGCGTCATTCTTAGCGTGAGCGAGACGCGCGGCACGGGCAAGGCCTGCTACTCCAGCGCCGCAACCAAGCCCGAACATCGGCAGTCGTTCGATCGTCGGCGGCAGCTTGAGACGGTTGAGCAGCATGGCGTCGAGACTTGGGATCGCGAGCCCGGTAACGGTGTTGGTCACGATCATGTCGATCGACTCGAGCCCCACACCGGCACCTTCGGTTAGTTTGACGGTCAATTGTTCGAACAGATCGAGTGCATGCCGCCGGAATGAGTCGGTGCGCTCCTGCCAGCTATGCGGTCTCAGGTACCACTCGATGGGCTCGCAGTTGTACCTGAACTCGATGCCGGTATTATCGTAGAGCCGCCACAGCTTCTCTAAATGCGGATAGAGCTCTTTGGCCCGAAAGGCCGCCTCCGCTTGCGGCAAACGGAACCGTGGATTAGCGGTCGCGAGCGACAACACTTCCACATCAAACGCCGCCGCTATGGCTCGTCGATGCGCCGCGGACCTGACTACATCCAACATGAGGAAGTTCCTCGCCGCGATTGCCCGGTGAATAACACCAGCGCCGGGCCTGTTCGTCCCACCACGTTGTCGTATAGCGGCGACTGGCCTAATTTATTCCGTGACGTTCTGTGCGGCTGCGAGCAGCCCCAATTCAACGGAGCGGTGAACGGATTGCGGCCAGTTCATGTCATCGGCGGCGGTCTTGCCGGCTGCGAGGCGGCTTGGCAGTTGGCGCGGCGCGGCGTTCCCGTGGTGCTTCATGAAATGCGCCCGGTTCGCGCGACCGCGGTGCATAAGACCTCGCGGTTGGCCGAACTCGTCTGCTCGAACTCATTTCGCGCCGACGAACCGTTCGGCAGCGCCATTGGCCTTTTGCATGCGGAGATGCGCCGGCTGGATTCGCTGATTTTGCGCGCGGCCGACGCGCATAAACTACCCGCAGGCGGCGCGCTTGCCGTCGACCGCGACAGTTTTGCCGAGGCGGTGACGACGACGCTCGCCGCCGAGCCGCTGGTGACGATCAGGCGCGAGGAAATCGGGGCGCCTCCAGCGGAGTGGGACAGCGTCATTGTTGCCACCGGCCCACTCACCTCAACGGTTCTTGCCGACGCGATCCGAGGTCTGACCGGCGAAGACGCGCTGGCGTTTTTCGACGCTATCGCGCCGATCGTCTATCGCGATTCCATCGATATGGAGGTCGCTTGGTTTCAATCCCGCTATGACAAGAGCGGTCCGGCGGGATCCGGCGCTGATTACATCAATTGTCCGCTGTCGAAGACGGATTACGAGCGCTTCGTCGATGCGCTGCTTGCCGCCGACAAAACCGCGTTCCACGATTTCGAAACGGCCACGCCCTATTTCGACGGTTGCCTGCCAATCGAGGTGATGGCGGAGCGCGGGCGCGAGACTTTGCGGCACGGGCCGATGAAGCCATTCGGCTTGACCAATCAGCATTCACCCGAGACTAAGCCTTATGCGATCGTGCAACTTCGCCAGGACAACCGCCTCGGCACGCTCTTCAATATCGTGGGCTTTCAGACCAAGCTGAAGCACGCCGAGCAATTACGCGTCTTTCGGATGATCCCGGGCTTGACGAGAGCGGAGTTTGCCAGGCTCGGTGGCTTGCATCGCAACACTTTCCTCAACTCGCCTAAACTGTTGGACGGTGTGCTGCGTTTGCGGGCGCAGCCGCGGCTGCGCTTTGCCGGACAGATCACCGGCTGCGAAGGCTATGTGGAATCCGCCGCAGTCGGCCTGCTCGCGGGCCACTTTGCAGCGGCAGAGCGTCTTGGTAGCGAGATCGTTGGGCCACCGCCAACCACGGCCCATGGTGCGCTCCTCGGCCATATCAGCGGGGGACACATCGAAACCATTGACAACGGCCCGCGCTCGTTCCAACCGATGAATATCAATTTCGGATTGTTTCCTCCGCTAGCGCGAGCTCCGGCGGCACGTGCCGATGGGTGCCGGTTGCGCGGCAGCGCCAAAGTCGCGACCAAAAAGCGCGCACTCTGCACGCGTGCCCTGCACGATCTGGAAAACTGGCTCGCCGGCCGCCTTCCCGCTGTGGCGGAATAATCGCCGGCATGCTGAAAATTGCCATGAACAATAGTTCGGAGGAACTCGGCACCCGCTGGCGATCGACGACGGTCCTCAAGCGCGATGTGTTCTCCACGATCGAGCGCGGTCGCTTTTGCGCCGAACGCGGCGAAGTCGATGCCGTGCTCCGGCATCTCGACGCCGTGCCGTGGTGGAGCCGCCCGGTGGCCAGAGAACTATTCCGGCGCGAACGCCGCGCGCTGGCAATTGCCGGCGCTCTTGAGATAGCGCCGCCGCTGCTTCTTGCCGGACGGCAATTCCTGGTACGCGGCTGGATCGATGGCGTACCGTTGCATATTGCCAAGCCGCACGGCGACGCCGGTTATTTCCGTTCGGCCAAATCCGCGTTGCGCCGTCTGCATCGTGCCGGGATTGCACATAACGATCTCGCCAAAGAGCAAAACTGGCTGTATGCGCATGGCCGAGCCTATCTTACCGATTTCCAGTTGGCGGCCTTCTTCCGCCGTGGCAGCCGGCTGTTTCGCTTGGCGCGCTACGAAGACTTGCGCCATCTCCTCAAGCACAAGCGGCGCTACGCGCCGGACGCCTTGACCGCCGCTGAGCGGCGCGTTCTGGCACGTAAGACGCTTGTCACCCGCGCCTGGATGGCGACGGGCAAGAAGCTTTATTACGCGATTACGCGGGGACTGAAATTCACCGATCGCGAGGGCCGCGGCTTCCGCTTCACGCAGCAAGCGCCGGCGATCGCCGCGCGGCTGCGCACGCATCCGCAGGTCGACGACGTCGCTATCGTTGCATTTCCTGACCGCCGTACCGGCACAGGTCTTTATGCCTTTGTCGAAGGCAGCGTCAAAGAACCCGAATTGCTCGAGCTCCTTGGCGCCGAAAAACCAGAGCATTTGCAAGTGGTGGAGACCCTGCCCCGCGATAAGCAGGGCGAAATACGCAGTGAAATTCTCGAGTTAGTGGCAATGAACCAGCTCGATCTCATCGACAATCTGATCCGGACCGATACAGAACGCGCAATCGTTTCGCGCATCGTTTCCGACCGGCGTAATCTGCGCGACCGCTTTGCCTTTTGATGGCGCGCTTGCGATCGAACCGGTGAATTTGTTTCAAGCAAGCGCTGCATCTAGCTGCACGAAAACAGAATTTTACCTAATTCCAGCCGAGAACGCGGGGTGAGGCT
>Ga0318523_10000107_pt1 | contig 17995 bp, 13 predicted proteins | sample GRESIP178b2f19_FD_203500 | JGI IMG/M metagenome (GOLD analysis project Ga0318523, IMG submission 203500) | Tropical soil microbial communities from Luquillo Experimental Forest, Puerto Rico - GRE.SIPMG.178b2f19 | ecosystem: Environmental > Terrestrial > Soil > Tropical forest > Bulk soil...
GGTGGTGGGCCAGCAGAATCGGCTGGGCGGACTGCAGGTGGGTCTTGCCGGGCATGATGGCCGTCGGGTGCGCGGCGGCCTGGGCGGCCAGCGCGCCGACGACGTCGAGCGCTCCGGCGGCGACGCGTCGCACCGCGTCGCGAAGCCACATCCGGAACAGTGTGGCCACCTGGTCGTTGCGCGATCGCCCGGCCCTCAAACGCCCGCCCAGATCGGGCCCGACCCGGTCGATCAGGCCCCGCTCCAGCGCGGCGTGCACGTCCTCGTCGGTGACCAGCGGCTCGAAGCTGCCGTCGGCAACGTCCTCGGCGAGGCTGTCCAACCCGGCCAACAGCCCGTCACGCTGCTCTTCGTCGAGCAGCCCCGCCCGGAACAGAACAACCGTGTGGGCCCGCGAGGCGACGATGTCGTAGGGGGCCAGCACCCAGTCGAAGTGCGTGGACTTGCTGAGCGCGGCCAGCGCGTCGGACGGGCCGTCGGCGAACCGCCCGCCCCACAGCGACCCCTCGCGAGTGCTCACGTTTCGTCGGAGGCCAGGTCCCGGCGGGCGGCGATCTTCGACGACAACCCGTGCACATAGACGAAGCCCTTAGCGGCCGACTGGTCGAAGCTGTCGCCCTCGTCGTAGGTCGCCAGGTTGAAGTCGTACAGCGACTCGGAGCTCCGCCTGCCGTTGACCGCAATGTGGCCGCCGTGCAACACCATTCGCACCTCACCCGAGACGTGCTCCTGGGTCTTGGCGACGAAACCCTCCAGCGCGGCCTTCAGCGGCGAGTACCACAGGCCGTCGTACACCAGCTCGGCCCACCGCTGGTCGGTCTGGCGTTTGAACCGGCCCAGCTCCCGCTCCAACGTCACATGTTCGAGTTCGGTGTGCGCGGTGATGAGCACCATCGCTCCCGGCGCCTCGTAGATCTCGCGGCTCTTGATGCCCACCAGCCGGTCCTCGACGACGTCGAGGCGCCCGACGCCCTGGGCGCCGGCGCGCGCGTTGAGTTCCTCGATGGCCTGCAGCATCGACACCGGTTTGCCGTCGATCGAGACGGGCACTCCGCGCTCGAACCCGACGATCACCTCGTCGGGCGTGCTCCAGTTAAGGGTGGGGTCTTCGGTGTAGGCGTAGATGTCCTTGGTGGGGGCGTTCCACAGGTGTTCCAGGAAGCCGGTTTCCACCGCGCGGCCCCACACGTTCTGGTCGATCGAGAACGGCGACCGCTTGGTGACGCCGATCGGGATGGCGTTCTCCTCGGCGAACGCGATCGCCTTCTCGCGCGTCCAGGCGTAGTCGCGGACCGGCGCCAGCACCTCGAGATCCGGTGCCAGCGAAGCGAATCCGACCTCGAACCGGACCTGGTCGTTGCCCTTGCCGGTGCAGCCGTGCGCGACGATGCCGCCGCCATGCTCGCGGGCGGCCGCGACCAGGTGCTTGACGATCAGCGGCCGGCTGATCGCCGACACCAGCGGGTAGCGGTCCATGTACAGCGCGTTGTTCAGCACGGTCGGCAGGCAGTAGCCCTCGGCGAACTCGTCGCGGGCGTCGACGACGACCGCCTCCACGGCGCCGCAATCCAGGGCCCGCTGGCGCACCACCTGCATGTCCTCGCCGCCCTGACCGAGGTCGATCGCCACCGCGACGACCTCGCGGCCGGTCTCCTTGCCTATCCAGCTGATCGCCACCGAGGTGTCCAGACCGCCGGAATACGCCAGGATGACGCGTTCTGACATTGACTTATCTCCTTACTTGATGTTCTCGAACATCCCGGCGAGTTCCGCGCCAGTCATTGGCTCGCGGGCAACCACAAGGATGGTGTCATCTCCGGCGAGGGTGCCGACAACGTCGGGCAGCGCCGCGCGGTCGATGGCGCTGGCCAGGTAGTGGGCCGCGCCCGGTGGCGTTCGCAGCACGGCGAGGTTGCCGCTGGCGTCGGTCGACACCAGCAACTCGCCCAGCAGTCGCGACATCCGGTCGGTCCCCCCCGACACCCCGCGCACCGGGCTACCGTCCTCCGGCACGACGTAGACCCCGACCCCGCCGTCAGCGCCGCGCAGCTTCACCGCGCCAAGCTCTTCGAGATCCCGCGACAGCGTGGCCTGGGTGACATCGATCCCTTCATCGGCCAGCCGGGCCGCGAGTTCACCCTGGCTGCTTATCGACGAAGACGACAGGATCGCCACGATGCGGGCCTGGCGGCCGGCCCGGGTGGTCTCGGGTGTGGTCTTCGAACCGCTGTGGGTCATTGCGCCGCTCCTCCTCATCGCTGCGCTCTGCATCGTCGACGGCGCGGCGTCATCGCGACCGCTCCAGCAGCCACACCAGCAGTGCCTTCTGGGCATGCAGCCGGTTTTCGGCCTCGTCCCAGACCGCGCTGGCCGGCCCGTCCATCACCTCGTCGGTGATCTCGTCGCCGCGGTGGGCCGGAAGGCAATGCAGCACAACGGCTTCCGGGTCGGCCAGCGCCAGAAGCCGCGCGTTGACCTGAAACGGACGGAACGGCTTGACCCGGTCGAGCCCGTCGTTCTCCTGCCCCATCGACGTCCAGGTGTCGGTCACCAAGACATCGGCGCCCTTGGCCGCCTCGTCGGCGGCGGCGGTCACGGTGACTGAGGCGCCGCCGGCTTCGGCGCGCTGCCGCGCCGCGCCGACCACCGCCGGGTCGGGCGCGAAGCCGTCCGGCGCGGCGACGGTGACGTGGATGCCGGCGGTCACCCCGCCGAGCAGCAGCGAGTGAGCCATATTGTTGGCGCCGTCGCCGAAGTAGGACAGCCGCAAGCCGCGCAACGACCCCTTGCGCTCGGCGATGGTCTGCAGGTCCGCGAGCACCTGACAGGGATGGAACTCGTCGGACAGCGCATTCACCACTGGGACCGTCGCCGTCGCGGCCATCGCCTCCAGACGATCCTGGCCGAAGGTTCGCCACACGATGGCGTCGACGTACCGCGACAACACTTTCGCGGTGTCTCCCAGCGTCTCGTCCCGGCCCAGCTGGGTGGTGCGGCCGTCGACGACGACCGCGTGCCCGCCGAGCTGTGCGATGCCCACCTCGAACGAGAACCGCGTGCGGGTCGAGTTCTTGTCGAAGATGACCGCGACCCCGCGCGGCCCCTCGAGGGGACGGCGGCCGAACGGGTCCCTCTTCAGTTCGGCCGCCAGCCCGAGCACCTCGGCCTGTTCTTCGGGCGACAAGTCGTCGTCGCGCAGGAAGTGTCGAATCATGCTGGCGCCCCCGCGGTGGAAGCACAGTCGAGGATGCCCGGCAGGGCGGCGATGAAGCCGTCGAGCTGGGCTTCGGTGACGATCAGCGGCGGCGCCAGACGGATGACGTCGGGCGCGGCGGCGTTGACGAGGAATCCGGCGTCGCGCGCGGCGGCCTCGGCGTCCTTGGCCCGCGGCGCGGTCAACACCACGCCCCAGAGCAATCCGCGGCCGCGCACGTGGTCGATCAGCGGGTGCCCGAGCGTCTCGATGCCGTGGCGTACCGACTTGCCCAACACCTCGGCGTGCCGGACCAGATCTTCGGCCGCCAGCACCCGCAAGACCGCCAACGCTGCCGCGGTGCAGATCGGGTTGCCGCCGAAGGTGCTGCCGTGCAGGCCGGGTGTCAGCAGCTCGGCGGCGGGACCGACGGCCAGGCACGCCCCGATCGGCAGCCCGCCGCCGAGCCCCTTGGCCATGGTCACCACGTCAGGGGTGATGCCGTCGTGCTGGTGGGCGAAAAATGCGCCGGTGCGGCCCATCCCGGTCTGCACCTCGTCGAGCACCAGCAGGGCGCCGTGCCGCGCGGTGATGTCCCGCGCGGCGGCCAGATACCCCTCGGGCGGGACGACGACCCCGCTCTCCCCCATGATCGGTTCGAGGAACACCGCGGCGGTGTCGTCATCGACCGCGGCGGCCAGCGCGGCGGTATCGCCGTAAGGGACGTGCGTGACCTCACCGGGCAGCGGCTCGAACGGCGCCTGCTTGGTCGGCTGGCCGGTCAGCGCCAGCGAACCCATCGTGCGGCCGTGGAAAGCCTCTTGTGCGGCAACGAGTTTCGTGCGACCGGTGAGCCTCGACAGCTTGAACGCCACCTCGTTCGCCTCGGTGCCGGAGTTGCAGAAGAACACCCGCGCCGGGGCGTCCGCCGCCAGCAGCGCGACCAGTTCTTCGGCCAGCGCGATACCGGGTTCGGTGGCATACAGGTTGGAGGTGTGGCCCAGCGTGGCCATCTGGTGCGTGACGGCCTCGATGACCGCCGGGTGGCGATGGCCGAGCACGTTGACCGCGATGCCGCCGAGCAGGTCCAGGTAGGTCTTGCCGTCCACATCGGTGACCACGGCGCCCTCACCGCTGGCCAAAGCCACCGTAGGGGTCCCGTAGTTGTTCATCATCACGGCTTGCCATCTGGCCTTCATGGCGTCGGTCTCAGTCAATGGCGCCGCTCCTCCTCATCGCTGCGCTCTGCATCGTCGCCGGCGCGGTCATGCGCTCACCACCTTGGTGCCGGTGCCCGCGTCGGTGAAAAGCTCTACCAGCACGCAGTGTTCGACCCGTCCGTCGATGACGTGGGCGCTGGGCACTCCCCCCGAGACTGCTCTGAGACAGGCCTCAATTTTGGGGATCATGCCCGCCTCCAGCGTGGGGAGCAGTTGCGCCAATGTGGCGGTGTCGATTTCGCTGACCAACGAATCCCGGTCCGGCCAGCTGGTGTACAGGCCTTCGACATCGGTGAGCATCAACAGCTTCTCGGCCCCCAGGGCTTCGGCCAGCGCCGCGGCGGCGGTGTCGGCGTTGATGTTGTGCACCACCCCCTCGGCATCCGGCGCGAGCGTCGACACCACCGGAATACGGCGTGCCGCAATAAGATCCAGCACCGCCGCGGTGTTGACGTGCTCGACGTCTCCAACCAGGCCGATGTCGGTGGCCACGCCGTCGACGGTCACACTGCGCCGCACGGCGGTGAAGAGTTGCGCGTCCTCGCCTGTGATGCCGACGGCATACGGTCCGTGCGCGTTGATCAGGTTGACCAGTTCGCGGCCCACCTGTCCGAACAACACCATCCGCGCCACGTCGAGCACTTCGGGTGTGGTGACCCGGAAACCGCCCTTGAAGTCACCCTCGATGCCGAGCCGGCGCAGCATGGTGGTGATCTGTGGTCCGCCGCCGTGCACGACGACGGGGTGGATGCCGCAGTTGCGCAGAAACGCCATGTCGGCCGCGAACGCGTGCCGCAGGGTGTCGTCGGTCATGGCGTTGCCGCCGTATTTGATGACGACGATCTTGCCGTGCAATTGCTTGAGCCAGGGCAGAGCCTCGGCCAGGACCTGCGCTTTGACCTGAGTGGGCAATGAGTCGATTTTTACGCTCATGAGCTGTAGGCCGAATTCTCTTCGACGTAGGCGTGCGAGAGGTCGGTGGTCCGGATGGCGGCCTGACCGTCGCCGACACGGAGGTCGACGGTGATGTCGATGTCGGCCTCCGAAAGGTTCACTTCACGCGCGCCCGGGGCCCCGACCCCGTCGATGCACACCGCAGAACCGTTGAACGACACCGTGATTCGATCGGGATCGAGGGTGACCGGCGCCATGCCGACGGCCGCGAGCACCCGGCCCCAGTTGGGGTCGGACCCGAACACCGCCGTCTTGACCAGGCTGTCGCGGGCGACCGCCCGTGCGGCGATCAGCGCGTCGTCCTCGGAGGCTGCTCCGGTCACGGTCACGATGACCCGCTTCGTGACGCCCTCGGCGTCGGCTTGCAGCTGAGCGCATAGGTCGTCGCAGACCCGCAGCACGGCGTCGTCGAGCTCGGCCTGGGTCGGCTTGACCCCGCTGGCCCCGGACGCCAGCAACAGCACCGTATCGTTGGTCGAGCAGCAGCCGTCGATGTCGAGCCGGTCGAAGGTACGGGGGCCGGCCTGGCGCAAAGCCCGGTCGAGCGCAGCCGGCTCGACGGCCGCGTCGGTGGTCAGCACGCAGAGCATGGTGGCCAACGACGGCGCCAGCATGCCGGCGCCCTTGGCCATCCCGCCGACCGTCCAGTTGTCGGGATGATGCAGCGCAACGTGTTTGGGCACCGTGTCGGTGGTCATGATCGCCTGCGCGGCGTCCCCGCCGCCGCTCAGCCCGCCGGCCATCTCGTGCACGATCTCGGTCACACCGGCCAGCACCTTGTCCATCGGCAGCCGGTCACCGATCAACCCGGTTGAGCAGACCGCAACCTCGATGGCTCCCGTCTCGGTTCCCCAGTCCGACAACGCGGCCGCGACCGCCTCCGCGGTGGCGTGGGTGTCCTGGAAGCCGGCCGGCCCGGTGCAGGCGTTGGCGCCGCCGGAGTTGAGGATCACCGCGCGCAACTGCCCGGTGGTCAGCACCTGCTGGGTCCACAACACCGGCGCGGCTTTGACTTTGTTGCGGGTGAACACACCCGCGGCCGCATAGTCGGGCCCTTCGTTGAAGACCAGCGCCAGGTCGCGGGCACCCGATACCTTGATCCCACAGGCGATGCCGGCGGCCCGGAATCCGGCCGGGGCGGTGACGCCCTGCTCGCGCACCAACCGTGCCGTGGCGGCCAACCCGGTCACGGCGCGACCCCAATCACCGAAAGTCCCTCTGTCTCCGGCCAACCCAGCGCCAGGTTCATCGACTGCACTGCCGCGCCGCCCGTGCCCTTGACCAGGTTGTCGATCGCGGCAATCGCCACGAACGTCTCCGCCGCCTCGTCCACCGCGATTGCGATGTGCGCCGCGTTGCTGCCGGTCACCGCTCCGGTGCGGGGCAGTTGCCCCTCGGGCATCAGGTAGATGAAAGGCTCTGTGTCGTAAGCCTTTTCGTAGGCGGCCCGCAGCTGTGACAGCGGTGATCGGGTGCGCGCGGTGCAGGTGGCCAGGATGCCGCGCGACGTCGGGATGAGCACCGGGGTGAACGACACGGTGACGTCGCGGCCGGTGAGGGCCCCCAGTCCCTGAGCGATCTCGGGCGTGTGTCGGTGGGCGCCGGCGATGTTGTAGGCCCGCGCCGATCCGATGACCTCCGAGCCGAGCAGGTCGGTCTTGGCGGCGCGACCGGCTCCGGAGGTGCCGCTGACGGCGACCACCGTGACGGCGGGCTCGATGAGGTCCCCGGCCATCGCGGGCGACAACGCGAGCAATGCTGCGGTTGGATAGCAGCCCGGAACCGCGATGCGGCGCGCGTTACGCAGCCGCTCCCGTTCGCCGGGCAGCTCGGGCAGCCCGTAAGGCCAGCTGCCGGCGTGCGGGGATCCGTAGAACCGCTCCCAAGTGGGGGCGTCGGCGAGGCGGAAGTCGGCGCCGCAGTCGATGATCAGCGTTTCGGGGGCGAGCTGTTGGGCCAGCGCGGCCGAATGTCCGTGCGGTAGGGCCAGGAACACCACGTCATGGTTCTCCAGGACGCCCTGATCGGTGGGCTCGACCACGCGCTGGGCCAACGGAATCAGGTGCGGATGGTGCTCACCCAGGGTGCTGCCGGCACTGGCCGCGGCTGTCACCGCGCCGATGCTGAGCCGGCCGTCCGCGTAGGCCGGATGCCCAAGCAGCAGTCGTAGGATCTCACCGCCCGCGTAGCCGGTGGCACCGGCAACCGCCACCCTTAATACGTCGGCCATTCCGTCGATTCTGCATGGTTATGCAGTAGTTTGCAAATCCATGCTGCAAGTTGCTTGAGGACCTGCGGCGCCGTCAAGCGCCGTGTGTCTGGTCAAGAGACCGGGTAAGCCCGGAATACCACCTGAGATTAGTGAATTCAGGTCGCTGCCAAGCGAACCCGGGCTACCAGGGCTGCAGAGGAGCCCGCAAGAGCGGGCGTGCCGCCGGTCAGACCCCCAGGAGCCCTCCGGTGCCAACAGCCAGACTTTCAAGAAGCGCGCCAAGACCGGACGTGCCAAGGCTCGTGCCAAGAAGCCCGGTGAGGCCGTTCGTGCCAAGGGTGAGGAGGGGCAGGTCGATCAATGGCGGCGGTGACGCGGGTGCACCGATCGCCAGCGCGAGCTGCTCGGGTGCGTAGTTCACGACGAAAGGCGCGAGGCCACTGAACGGCGTGCTTCCGAGACCGACGTTAACCGTGGTTGGAGGAATAACAGTGCCGTTGAGTAAATCAATTGCCACCGTCGCCGCGTAGAAGCCGGGAGGATGGATTATTCCGTCAAGGGGAAGACTGAGGGTCACCTCGACGTTGGCCACGTTCCCCAGCACCGGCACACCCGTAAGGCTCAGCCCCACGGGCAGCGCCGTCTGGCCGTTGAGGAAGCCATTGGCGATGACGGCGGGTGCATCGATGAGTCCGGCGAACGCTCCGCCGAGGTTCCCTGTCGCCAGCGCGGTGCTGATCGTTGCGAAGCTGGAAGCGACCGCCTCCGCGGTGGCGGCTGGCGCCCCTATCAAATCCACCCCAGCGACCACCGGCAACCCCACAACGGTGTCGAGGGTCAGGCTGAGGGGCAGAAGTGACAGGACTTCCAGGTGTGGGGTGATGCTTGTATTGGTAAGCGTCGCAAAAACGGCGCCCGCATTGTGCGCTATGTCGCCGGGTATGGCAGTGATCGGCTGCAGATTCCCGGTTGCGAGGCTCGTCGCGATGATCTGCCCGTAGCCGATCTGGTTGGCGACGATCTGACGCAGGAACGGGTACGGGTTGGCCAACCAGCCGGCAGTGAGGCTTTGCAAGTTGTCCGCCGTGTTGAAGACGAGCTCTTCGTAGGGGCCCCAGATGCCGGTAAAGCCGGGGCCGGTGCCCCCTCCGGTTTGTATATTGATCAGCCCGGGCAGCAACGAATTGACGACGCCGGTCAGTGGATTCCCAGGGCCGCCGAGGAGCCCGCCGACAAGGCTCGTGCCACCGGTCAGGCCTCCGAGAAGCCCACCGGCACCGCTGGTCGTCGTACCGGTCACACCGCCAACAAGCCCACCAACACCGCTACTACCACCAAGGAGCCCTCCGAGAAGTGGGGTAGTGGCAGCCCCGGCGGCCGCGCCACCACCGATCGCGTGTACTACAGCCTGCTGGAGTGAATTCATGTCGTTCAGCAAAGCCTGCTCGAGTGCATGCAGCTCACGCCACACGTTGCTAAAGAATCCGCCAAAAGGACCCGTCCCACCGCCCCCAAGACCACTGGTCCCGCCGGTCAGACCACCAAGCAGCCCGCCAAGACCACCCGTCCCACCGGTTAGACCGCCAAGCAGCCCGCCAAGACCACTCGTGCCACCAGTGAGACCTCCCGGCAGCCCGCTAAGACCGCTCGTGCCAGCAGTCAGACCACCAAGAAGCCCGCCAAGACCACTCGTGCCACCGGTCAGACCACCAAGCAGCCCGCCGACACCGCTCGTCCCACCCGTCAGACCACCAAGCAGCCCGCCGACACCGCTCGTGCCACCCGTCAGACCACCAAGCAGCCCGCCGACACCGCTCGTGCCACCAGTCAGACCGCCGACGACGCCGCCGGTGCCGCTACCACCGGTTAAACCACCAAGGACCCCTCCGAGAAGGCCGCCGCCGCCGGCGCTGGGGGTTGCGCCGGCAGCGGCGGCGCCGCCACCACCGATCGCGTTCGCAACAGCCTGCTGCGCGTTGGCGACCTCGGTACTGACGTAGGCGCCCACGCCGGCATTCATCAAGCTGACGAACTGGGCATGAAACGCTTGCGCTTGGGCGCTGAGCAACTGGAATTCCTGGCCAAAGTTGCCGAACATCGCCGAGATCGCGGCCGATACCTCGTCGGCGGCCGCAGGCACAACTCCCGTCGTGGGACCTGCAACAACCGACGCGGCCTCGGCCAGCGACGCGTGTATGCCCGCCAAGTCCTGGGCCGCGCCCTGAACCAGGTCCGCCGCGGCAATGACAAACGACATGGCCATTCCCCTCGGCTCGTTAAGAGCGATCAGCCGATCGCAAAGTCAACATGAGCGTAATAGGCGCAGCCTCCCCGTGCACGAAAGCCAGTGTTTTGGTGCAGTTAAGCGGAAATTCACGCGCAAAACCGAGACCTCGCCAGCAAGCGCGGCGAGCGTCGCCACCGTGCCCCGATGGATGGGTGCAAGCCGCGCACCGTCGCCGTCGCGGTCTGAGATTGGAACAGCCGACGAAGTCATGTCGCGCCGACACGGATCCATTTTCAGTAAGGGCACGGCACCCCTCGGCGCCGTGCCCTCCACGACTATGGCGCGATTGCGTTCGCGAGCTGTTGGGACGCGTAGTACAGCCCGGGAACGAGGCCGCTGATTGGGGTGCCTCCGATGGGAAGCGTGACAACGTTATCCAACGTCAGGGTCGCAGGGGTCTGACCGACAAGAATGCCATCCAGCGGGAAATCCAGAGTAATTGGGACGCCGTCTAGAACGGCACTTACGGGCAGCACCTCGTGGCCATTGAGGAAGGCGTTGGTGATATTGGCCGGAGCATTGATGAGTGCGGAGGCCGCCTGCACATAATGTCCGGACAGCGCCGCGTTGTTGAATGCTTGCGTGCTGGCGTTGAAACCGTCCCAAGCGTTGACGGGGCCGCCCGCGGCATCGATGAAAAGCGCCAGCGGGAGCCCCAAGTGGGCACCAAGACCAAGGGACGCGTCGGTAACTAAGGGGGGGATGTTCGAGGGGAACAAGAACAAGGGGCCCCCTCCCCAATTGAGGCCAAGATCAAGAAGCCCGGTCAACCCTATAGACGTGTCGGAAACCGTCTTGACCACGTTGGTGAAGTGCTGCGCGATCTGTTGCGCGATCGAGCCGCCTGGCAGCAGGTTGGTGAAGTTCTGCGCCTCCATTCCCGGGATGGTGAAGATCGGCAACAGGGATCCCACAGTGCCCACCGGGACGATACCGGCGCCAACATTTCCCACAACGCTCGTTGGAAGGTCAAGGTTGATGAGCGAGTAGTGCTGCGTCGTGATGGTGAGACTTTGGGTCTGACTAGTGACCACAGCACCGGGCGGTGCGACGAGCAAACCCAAGACCCCCTGGAAAAGTTCGCCCTGCGCGGCGGTGTAATTGCCCGCCAGCGTGAACCGGAGGGCGGATTCCAGATGAGGCGGCAAGGCCTGCAACCCCGCAGTGAAGTAGCCTCCCGCGCTCTGCAGCGATGAGTAGGTGAGCTCCGCGTAGATCATCTGGTTGATGATGATCTGCTGCACATAGGGCGACGGGTTGAAGGCCAAGAGCCCCTGGATGCCGGATTGGATGCTCGCCGGCAGGCCGGCCAACACGGCGGGGAAATTCTGGATGCCGTACGCGAGCTGCGAACTGATCGTGTTTCCGTAGCCCATGAGGTTTTTGAAGAACTGGTTCAGGAACGGGTTGGGATTAGCCGATATGGCGGAGGTGAAGGTTTGCAGGTTGGCGAGGGTATTCTGCAGAAGCATTTGATACGGTCCGCCGGCAGCGCCGGTGCTGGCGGCAGACCCCAGCAGCCCTTGCAGGCCGGGGAGTCCGGTAACGAGCGGGCTCGACAGCAGGGAGCCGACGCCGCGGCTCTCCAGCGCGTTCACAACGCCGTTGATGCCCTGCCCCACGGATCCGCCGCCGAGACCGCCCAGCAGCGAACTCACCGACGGGAAACCGCCAACACCACCCAGCAGCGGGCCGACTGATAAGCCGCCGCCACCGAGGCCGCCCAGCAGCGGAACCACCGGCGTGCCGCCAACCCCCAGACCACCCAGGAGTGAGCCAACCGACGTGCCGCCGCCACCGAGACCACTAAGAAGTGGCCCCCCCAAAGTGCCGCCGCCACCGAGGAGCGGGAAAACCGCCGACTGAGCCGTGGTCAGGCCCGCCGTCAGAGCGCGCACGACGCCACCGCCTGCGCCGGCAGCCGCGCCCCCGGACTGGGCGGGCGCATTCACCGCGTTCAGCAGATTCTGCTCGGCATTGGCGACGTCGGTGTTCAGGTAGGCAGCAGCGCCCGCGTTCATCAAATTGACGAACTGCGCATGGAACGCCTGCGCCTGGGCATTGAGGGCCTGGTATTCCTGGCCGAAACCGTTGAACAACGCTGCGACGCCGGCCGAAACCTCGTCCTGGGCCGCGACCACCACACCAGTCGTGGGCGCCGCAGCCGACGCATTGGCCTCGGCTAGCGTCGAGCGGATACTTGCCAAACTTTGAGCTGCCGTCTGTACCTGCTCCGGTGCCGCTATGACGAACGACATCTTCCATCTCCCATCGAGCCGGATACGACGGTTACCTGGCGTTAATTCACTTGACATGAGGCTAATAGGACGCCATCTGTCTTCGCGGCAAATTGGGATTTTCTGGTGTCAATCCGGTTAGCGCACCCGCTGCGGTTGCGTTCCACATGCAGCAACGCCGAGTGGGGAACCAAGATCAATTAGGGCTTTGACGCGGCAACGCACAAGCCAACCTCCCTCCCCTCGCCCTCAGCGACTGCGATTAGGAAGGGCGTGCGCCAATTGCCTCAGCAAACTGTGCCGACACACGCCTAGCAGTTCGTGAAAGATCGCCCCCTTGTCTGTAGGACGCAGCGGGCGTTAAGAATGCCAAAACTCCGCTCAGAAAATCGCTAAGCGCGCAGTACCGCGCCGACCGCCTCGGCGGCGCGTCGCACCGCGGCATCGCGAGCGGCGCTGGCGTCGTCTTCGGTCAGGGTGCGGTCGGGCGCCCGGAAACGCAGGGCGAAGGTCAGCGATTTGCGATCCGCGCCAACCTGCGGACCGGTGAACACGTCGAAAAGTTGAATGTCTTCCAGCAGTTCACCGGCGCCCTCCCGGACCGCGTCCGCCACCGCCCGAGCGGATACCGCGGCGGGCACTACGAGGCTGACATCCTGGAACACGGCGGGAAACGGCGACACTCTGGGCGCCGGCAACGCCTCGACTATGGGAATCGCATCGAGGTTGAGCTCCATGGCGCAGGTGCCTGCGGGCAGGTCGGACCGCTCGATCACGGCGGGATGCAGCTCTCCCGCGTGTCCGATGGGGGTCTCCCCGACGAGCACCTCCGCGCACCGGCCCGGGTGCCAGGGCAGGTATTGCGCCGCCCGCAGAATCACGTCAATTCCATTGGCCCGCGCGATGATTCGCACCGCCTCGAACGCGTCGGCCGCTTCGACTCGGCGACCGGCGCCCCAAGGGCCCCGCCGTTCACGCATACCGGCCAACACCGCGGCGACGTGCTGCGGCTGTCGGGGCAACGACGCATCCAGCATGGCGATCTCGGCGTCGGTCGGCCGCCGGTCGACGGGGATGAGCTCGACGGCGCGAGTTTCCTCGGTCGGCTGCACGATTTGCGCCAGGGCATACAGCGCGACGTCGACGAGACCGCGAGACACGTTGCGCACCAAGGCTTCCAGTAAGGCGGGCAAGAGCGTGGTCGCCAGGTGCGGACGGTCGGCCTCCAGCGGGTTCAGCACCTGTGTCGTCGCGCGTCTCGGATCTTCGGCCGGCAAGCCCCAGAGGTCGAAGACACCCGCGGGCAAGAACGGGGTGGGCAGGATCTCGACGTAACCGGACTGTGCCAATGACTTACCGATTGCGCGCCGGCGCTTTTGCACCGCCGTGAGCCCCGCGCCCGCGGGAGCTGAGGGCAGCACCGATGGAATGAGCTCCAACCCCTCCAGCCGCATAACTTCCTCGACCAGGTCGGCGGGCTGCAGCAGATCCGGTCGCCAACTCGGCGGCGTGACCATCAGGATGTCGTCGTTCTCGGCCACCACCGCGCCGATTTGGGTCAGCCGCCTGGCGGTCGTGCCTTGCGCATACTCCACCCCGGCGACGCGGTCCGGCAGGTCGATGACCATGCGGATCCGTGGCATCGACCAGTGGTCACGCGGCGGATCGCCTCGCCAGTCGGTCAGGGTCGGCGATACCGCTCCCCCGGCAATCTCGGCGAGCAGCGCGGCACACCGGTCCAGCGCGGCCACCGAAATGGCCGGGTCCACCCCACGCTCATAACGACGGGCGGCCTCGCTTGGCAGGTGCAGCCTCCGCTGGGTGCGCGACACCGCAGCCGGGTCCCACACCGCGGCCTCCAGCAGGACGTCGGTGGAATCGGCGCGCACCTCGGTGCTTGCCGCACCCATCACGCCGCCGATCGCGGCGGTCGCCACCTCGTCGACGATGAGAACATCGGCCGGGTCGAGCCGGCGCTCGATGTCATCGAGGGTGACGACGGTCTCGCCGGGCCGGGCGAACCGCACGCCGAAGCCCCCGGTGATGCGGGCGCGGTCGTGGGCGTGCATGGGATGGCCCAGTTCCAGCATCACGTAATTCGTCGCGTCCACCGCCGGCGAGGTCGCGCGGATGCCGCACAGCAGCAGCCGGCGCTGGATCCACCATGGGGACGCGGCGGCGGGGTCAATTCCGGTGACCGGACGCAGCGCGAATCGGCGCACGCCCGTTTCGGCCTGCACCGTCAGCGGCCAAGCCTCCCCTTCCGCCGGCAACGGCTTCACCACCTCGTTGCTGGCCGGGTCTATGAAGTCGAGGTCGTAGGCACACGCGATCTCGCGAGCCAAGCCACGCACCGACATGCAGTAGCCACGGTCAGGGGTGATCGCCAGGTGGAAGACCACGTCGTCCAGCCCCAGCACCCCGGCACCGTCGGCTCCCGGTGCGGCGGTTCCAGGCGGCAACACGAGGATCCCGGAATGGTCCGCCCCCAAACCGAGTTCCGCCGCCGAGCAGATCATTCCGTCGGACTTGCGGCCGTAGGTCGTGCGGGCCGTGATGGCGAAGCCGCCGGGCAGCGTCGTGCCGGGCAGTGCCACCACAACCAGGTCGCCGACCACAAAATTTGTTGCCCCGCAAACGATCTCGCGCGGCTGATCCTCACCGACGTCCACCAGGCAGGCTCGGATCGGCTTCTTGAACTCGGTGAGCTCTTCGATACCGGTGACGCGCCCCACGGTCAGCGGCCCGTCGACCGGGCCGAGGGTGACAACCTCTTCGATCTCGTGGCCGATCCGCACCAGCATCTGCTCGAGATCCCCGGGGCCGACATCCCACCCCGGAGTGCCGGCGGCGACGACTTCACGCAGCCAGCTATACGGAACGCGCATCAGGCACCCACCCCGAACGGCAACGAAAACCGGACGTCGCCCTCGACCATGTCGCGCATGTCCGGAATCCCGTTGCGGAACTGCAGGGTCCGTTCCAGGCCCATTCCGAATGCGAAGCCGGAATAGGCTTCCGGGTCAATCCCCGCGGCCCGCAACACGTTTGGATGCACCATTCCGCAGCCGCCCCACTCTACCCAGTCGGCCCCGCCCTTCTTGTCGGCAAACCAGACGTCGACCTCCGCGGACGGCTCGGTGAAAGGGAAGAAGTGTGGCCGGATCCGGGTTCGCGCGGATCGACCGAACTCGGCGCGCGCGAACGCGTCCAGCGTTCCACGCAGATGCGCCATGGACAGGCCGCGGTCCACCGCCAAGCCTTCGACCTGGTGGAAGACAGGTGTGTGCGTCGCGTCGAGTTCGTCGGTGCGGAACGTCCGGCCGATCGAGATGATGTAGACGGGCAACTTGTGCGCCAGCAACGTACGTACCTGCACCGGCGAGGTGTGCGTGCGCAGCAACTGCCGCGAATCCTCCGGCGCTATGTAGAACGTGTCCTGTTCGCTGCGCGCTGGGTGGTCGGCGGGGAAGTTGAGGGCATCGAAGTTGAACTGCTCGGTTTCGACTTCCGGCCCCTCCGCCACCTCCCATCCCATTGCGACGAAGGTATCGGCGATGTGTTCGGCCAAGATCGTGATCGGGTGCCGGGCGCCGGGCGGCTGCCTGGTCGACGGCAAGGTGACATCGATGCCTTCGGCGACCAGCACCGCCGCGTCGCGCTCGGCCCGCAGCGCCGCCAGTCGTTCGTCGTAGCCGCGTTGGGCTTCGCTGCGTGCGGCATTGACGCGCTTCCCGGCATCGGCGCGCTCCGCCTTGGGGACGCTGCCCAGCGCTTGTCGCGCCAACGCCAGCGGCGAGCGATCACCGAGGTGCTCGGTCTTGACGTGCGCCAGTGTCTCCAGATCGTCGGCGCGCGCGATGGCCTGCTGCGCGGCGGTGACCGCCTTGGCCAAGGCTTCCGGCGACAGATCGACGGGTTGATCGCCCACGCGGCGACACTCTCCTTGCTGACGAGGCTGTTGGAAGGGCTCGATGCGTCCAGCGCAAGTGCCGATCATAAGTTATGCGGTGCACAGCGCTCGGCGCGTGCTTCGAAGATTCCCGGCGGGGGGTTAGCCGACCGTGGCCGGCTGCCGGCCGGTCAGCGCGTCGTCCGGCGCAGGCAGAACCGGCAACACCCTGCACCCCGCGGCGAGTTGGCCGATCTTGTAGGCGGCCAGCGCGCCCAGGAGCCCGAATGCCGACGCGGCGGCCATCGTCCCCCAGTGGTGAGCCAGGATCAGGAAACCGAACCCAGAGGAGGCCGCCAGCATCAGGAACCGCACCGGCGTCCACCGGATCGGCTCCTGGAACCGCGCGGACACCAGCACGCCCAGAATCACGGCGACCGTATGGCCGGCGTCGGTGAAATCGCCACCGATGATCGCCGCGGCCAGGCCCGCCGACACCCACCAGGTGACCCACGCCGCCCGCCAGCGCGACGGAATCACCGCCGTCATCGCTCCCAGCGCGGCGAGGGCGCCGTAGCTCATCCCAACATCGCTGGCTCGGGTGATCGACAACGGCAGCCAGCCGAACTCGACCGAGGCGGCGAGCGCAGCCGCCACGACCAGCGTCGCGCCGATATGGCCGACGAGGAACGCCACGACCAGCCGGATAGTGCGCAAATGCAGTTCCGCCAGTGCGAGCAAGCAGGTCAGGAAGGGCAACCAGAAGTAGAGCGGGCCGGCATCCACGACCAGCGCGCTGCCCAACAGGGTTCCTATGTGGCCATGGGCGAGGTTGTGCAGGTTTGTGCTGGCGCGCCGCACGAGTACGTCATGCGCGTGGGGGCCGAGCAGCAAGATGGCGCAGCTCATGACAAGCAGAACCGCCACGTACCCTACGGTGAACTGAACCCGGGCCAGCCGGGAGAAGATGCCCCCAATCATTGATATCCATTATGTCGGCTAATCTGTTTCGGAAGTGTGATCGGAGGCTGTCAACTCCTTAAGAGTTCGCAGCCGATATATCCCCAGGTCTGCAGGGACGCCGGTGGTTTTGGGCGCAAAAACCGGTTTACGTGCACGTTTGGCGACGACGCCCAATTGGTCCAGCTCGCTTTGCGGTATCAGATCTAATGTCGAACTCGAGACCATGATTCCGCCTTTTGTGGCGCGTTCCATAACGCGGGCGGCGATGTTGACGTCGACACCCAGCCAGTCGGCGGCCATTTTCTGCGGTCGGCCGGTGTGGATCCCCACCCGCATTCGCGGTGTGTAGCCCGCGACCTCAACCGATTTCAGGGCCTCCTTGGCTTCCAGCACCGCGCGCAAGGCGACCGTCGGATCGCGGAACACGGCCATAATTCCGTCGCCCAAGCGTTTGACAATGTGCCCACCGGCATCGAGCAGCGGCGGCTCGACGGCCCGTGCCACCTGGCGAAGCAAGGTGAGGGCCGCCTCGTCACCAGCTTGCAGCGACCACGTCGAGAAGCCGACCAGGTCGGTGAATACCAGCGTCACCTGGGGGTTTGCCGGCCGTCGCGCAACCCGCTCGGTCATCGCCTGCCACACCTGCAACACACCGAGGCTGACCTCGCGCGACGCCGCATCGCGATCCCCCAGCAGCCGGTCTGCGGCCCGGGCGGCTGCGCGCGGACCACCCTCGCCCGCGGTGGACAGCGGGTCACCGAACTCGGGATCTCCAGGCAACAGCCGTCGCCAACGCCGGACAAGCGCCACCACGCCAGGGCTGCGATTTGTGGTGTGCAACCACTCAGCCGCGGAGTGAATCGACACCGCTGGGCGCCGTTCCGAGGCTGGGGGAGCCGCCGTGGCCGCCGCTTCTTCGGACTCGCCCGGGTCCGGATCGGAAGGCGCGAGTTCCACTTGGCCAGGGTAGGTGGTTTCGGGAGATGCGGGCAATCACGGTCTTGCGTTTGTGTTGCAGCTCGCACCATGCGGCCATG
>Ga0318523_10000132_pt1 | contig 16782 bp, 17 predicted proteins | sample GRESIP178b2f19_FD_203500 | JGI IMG/M metagenome (GOLD analysis project Ga0318523, IMG submission 203500) | Tropical soil microbial communities from Luquillo Experimental Forest, Puerto Rico - GRE.SIPMG.178b2f19 | ecosystem: Environmental > Terrestrial > Soil > Tropical forest > Bulk soil...
GCTGGAGCTGCTCTCCAAGGGTATGATCGGCCCGTGATCCGCGCGCTCGACCACGTGATCGTCGCCGTCCGCGACCTCGCGGCCGCGACGCACGCGTATGCACGGCTGTTCGGACGCGCGCCGTCGTGGCGCGGCGAGCACCCGGGCTGGGGCACGGCGAACTCGCTCTTCCGCGTCGCGAACTGCTATCTCGAGCTGATCGGGGTCACCGGCGAGGGAGCGTTCGCGCGCGAGCTCCAGGGGCGGCTGGAGCGCGACGGCGAAGGTCTCGTCGGCATGGCCTTCGCCACCGACGACGCGGATTCCAGCGCCGCGGAGCTGCGCGCCCGCGGGCTCGAGCCGGCCGCGCCGCGCCAGCAGGCGGGCCACGAGCGCGACAGCGGCGCCAAGCGCGAGTGGCGCAACGTGTTCCTGCCCGCGAGCAGCACCCGGGGCGTGATGCTGTTCGCGATCGAGCACCTCTCGCCTGCCGACGCGCTGCCGCTCGCGCGGCTCGACGGCGCGCCGGTGGCCGGAGCCGTCGAGGCGCTCGACCACGTGGTCGTGCGCAGCGCCGACCCCGATGCGACGCGGGCGCTGTACGGCGACAAGCTCGGCCTGCGCCTCGCGCTCGACCGCAGCTTCGAGGAGCGCCGGGTGCGGCTGATGTTCTTCCGCGTGGGCGGAGTCACGGTCGAGATCGCGAGCAGGCTCGATGCCGCGCCCGAGACCGCCGCGCCGGACCGGCTCTGGGGTCTCGCCTGGCGCGTCCCGAATGTCGACGCCGCGCGCGCCCGGCTGTGCGACCTCGGCTTCGCGGTGACCGAGGTGCGGCCCGGCAACAAGACCGGCACACGGGTGTGTACGGTCGAGCGCGGCACCTGTGGCGTACCCACCCTGCTGATCTCGCCCGACTGACTTCGCTAGATTCAAGCGCGTGGGGCTGTTCGGGAAGCCGAAGTACGACCGCAGCGAGTCGCTCGCGCGCGCCGCCAAGGCCGAGGGCCGCGGCAAACGCAAGAGGGCGATGGCGGAGTACCGCAAGGTGCTCGCCCAGGAGCCGGACAACCCCGGCATCCTGGTCAAGCTCGCCGCGCTGCTCGCCCAGACCCGGCAGCTCGACGAGGCGCGCGCGAAGTTCCAGCTCGCGGCGGAGATCTACGCGAAGCAGGAGTTCGACGACAAGTCGCTGGCCGTCTACCGCCAGGCCGTGACGTACCTGCCCAAGCGCGTCGAGATCTGGGAGCGGATCGCGGAGCTCGACGTGAAGCGCGAGCGCGTGCCCGAGGCGATCCGCGACCTGCTCGAGGGCAGCGCGAAGTTCCGCCGCCGCGCCGAGCGGCAGTCCGCGATCCGGCTGCTGCGCGTGGCGGTGAAGATCGAGCCGTGGCAGTTCGAGGCGACCATGCGGCTGGCGCGGCTGCTGGCGAAGCAGGGCGCGCGTCCCGAGGCGCTGCGGCTGTACGACGGGCTGTGCGAGCGCAATCGCTCCGTGCGGCTGCGCAAGATCCGCGCGGCTCAGCTCCGGCTCTCGCCCACGCCCGCGGCCGCGTGGCGCTGGCTGCGCGCCGCCCTGCGCGGCGTCTAGGCGCGGCTCAGGGCTCGACGGTTCGGCCGCGCACCCGGATCAGGTCGACGCCCGCGGCCTCGTTCCGCTGTACCTTTTGAGCGCAACGAGTTACGGTCGTGAACGCCAGCAATCTCGGCGAGATCGCATACGGAGCTGCATGTACTAATGATCGCGGCGGAGCAGCTCCACGAACAGGTCCATGGCGCGGTGGATCGCGGCTTCGGTGCCCTTGCGCGGGACGCCCCACTGCGGGAAGTGGCCGTCGACCGCCATGCGCGCGAGGCCGTACGAGAGCGCCTTCGCCACGAGCTCGACCAGCGCCGGGTCCGCGGTGCGTAAGGCTCCGCGCGCCTGTCCGTCCGCGACGATGCTCTGCACCAGCGCGCGGATCGCGTCGTTGTCGCGGCGCAGCGTCGGCGAGCCGTCGAAGTCGATCAGGCTGCGCGTCGAGATCACGCGGAACTGCTCGGGATGGTGCAGCGCCCAGCGCGCGTAGGCGCGGCCGAGCGCGGCCAGGCGCGCAGCCGGGTCGGCGCGCTCGACGGTTGCCTCCGCGCGGGCGATCTCCGCGAGGAACCGCGCCATCGCCCGCTCGGCGACGCCCGTGAGCAGCGCCGCGCGGGTCTCGAAGTGGCGGAACGGCGCCCCGGGCGAGACGCCCGCGCGCCGCGCCGCCTCGCGCACGGTGACCGACTCGGGACCTGCGGCGTCGACCATCTGCTCCGCGGTCTCGAGCAGCGCTTCGCGCAGCCGGCCGTGGTGGTAGCTGCTGCGCCGCTTCGGGCGCGTTCGCGGGGCGCGCTTGGCCACGCGCCGGTGGTAGCACGCGCGGCCGGGCCGATGCAATCAGTGATTATTTTCTTGACCGGCGCCGTCGCAGCATGTAATCAACGCTCTCATTCGGAGGTCGGCATGGTCGGGCGCGCCACCCTTTCGCTGCTGCTGCTCTTCGCCGCCGGAGCGGCCTCCGCGGCCGGGATCGAAGGCCGCTGGCTCACCGCCAGCGGCAACGCCGAGGTCGAGATCAAGCCGTGCGGCGCGGCGCTCTGCGGCACGATCGTGCGCATCGTGGCGAACCGCTCGATGGCGGAACCGAGCCGAGCGATGGCGGACCGCCCCGGGCTCGGCCTGGTCGTGCTGTCGAACTTCCTGCCCGCGGGCGACGGCAGCTTCGAGGGCTTCATCTACGACCGCGAGGCGGTGCAGACCTACCGCTGCTCGCTCGCGCTCGACGCGAACGGCCGGCTCGTGGTCCACGGCTATCTGGGCTGGTCGTGGATCGGCAGCACCCAGCTGTGGACCCGGGTCGGCGACGAGGGCGCGGCGCGCTCGGACGCGCCGCAGGCGCCCGAGTTCGCGGGCATCGAGCGCTGGCTCAACTCCGAGCCGCTCAGCATGCGCGCGCTGCGCGGCAAGGTGGTGCTGGTCGACTTCTGGACGCTGGGCTGCGTGAACTGCATCCACACGCTGCCCACGGTCGAGAAGTGGTGGGAGACCTACCGCGACCGGGGTCTGGTCGTGGTCGGCGTGCACACGCCCGAGACGCCAGAAGAACGCCAGCTCGAGCGCCTGGCCGAGGCGGTGCACCGCTTCGGGCTGCGCTACCCGATCGCGCACGACGCGGACTCGGCCACCTGGAAGGCCTGGGACAACCACTACTGGCCCGCGTTCTACCTCGTGGACGCGCAGGGCCGGATCGCGCAGCAATGGTTCGGCGAGGGCTCCGACTACGCGATCGAGGCGTCGATCCGGGATCTCTTGGACCGCGCCGGCGCCTTAGGCACCGCCGCGCAGCTGCACTAGCACGAGCGCGATCGCCGCGGCCACGAGCGCGGTGCCGATCGCGCGATCGCTCCACTCCCGGAGCCGCCCGGCCGGCGCGAGCTTCTCGAACAGCACCGTGACCGAGAGCGTGGCGATCACCGCCAGGCTCATCACGCCGCCGGCGAACAGGATCAGCATCAGCGCCCAGCAGCAGCCCACGCACCAGGCACCGTGCGCGGCGCCGATCTCGAACGCACCGAGCGCGCCCTTGCGCCAGTGCTCGACGATGAACGAGGCCGGAGTGCGGCAGCGCGCGAGACAGGCGCGCTTCGCGCGGCTCCACTGGTACGCGCCGGCGATCCCGAGAATCGCGGCAGCCAGGTACGGGCTCGCGCTCTCCATCATCGGCGTCAGGAGCGCCGTGCGCGCGAGCAGCGCCTGCAGCGCGGTCGCCGCCGCGCTGAAGGCGGCCCAGCAGGCGACGTAGCCGGCGGCGAACAGGTACGCGCGCAGCACCGGGCGGTCCGGCTCGGGCCCGCTGCGCGCCACGCGCGCGAAGATCAGCACCGCGGGCACCGCCGACGGCAGCATCATGCCCGCCATCATCAGCGACCACATCGCGAAGATCAGCGCGCAGTAGGACGCATCCCAGCTCGCGTGCATCATCCAGGCGGCGGGGCCGGTCATCGCGCCGTACATGTCGCGCGAGGCGCGCACCAGGTACAGCCAGACCGGTGCCAGCACGCACACCAGCCCCAGCCAGACCAGCGCGCGATCGCGCCGCAGCGCGCGCTCGAGCGCGGTCAGCGGACTACGCCGTGCGTGCTCCAATGGATCCGCGCCAGGTGCGCGTGCGTGTCGTCGAAGCTGAGCTCGATCGGACCCTGCGTCCGGCACTTCCCGGTCGCGAACTCCGCCTCGGTGAACTCCATGCCTTCGGGCAGTCGGATGCGCACGCGGTGCGGAGCGCCGGTGACCGGGTTCTTGATCGGATGCGCATCCGCTTCGATCAGGCCGGGCACGCGCACCCGCCCCGTCGCGCGGTCGACGTCGATCGCGAGCTCGATCGGCTTCACCTGCATGGGCAGGACGCGGGTGATCATGCCGGCGAACACCTGCGTGATCAGCGCCCCCGGCTCGGTCTCGCGACCGAGCGCGATCGCCTCGAGCGCATCGCGCTGCTTGGCGTCGGCGCGCTCGTCGATCACCAGCATGTAGGTGCCATCGCCCAGGTGGATCGGACCCGGCCACCAGGCGAGAAAGCCGAAGGCCAGCCCGTCGAGCCGGGTCTGGCCGAAGTGGCCGCGGTCGATGCGGAAGAAGCTGTGCGCGCGGCAGTTGCCGTGGCTCGGCAGCGCGTTGAACTGGCAGGGACAGCCCGTGTTGCAGTTGCAGTGGCCGTACTCCGCGCCCTGGATCTCCCACTCGACGAAGGCCATGCGTCCCTCCCTGCGCTTCGATGCTATCACGGGTATTCTTGCGCGGCCTGCGAAGGGGGAGGGGAATGGCGCTGGACGCGGCGCTCGCGGAGCTGTGCGATTTCGCGCGGCTCGGCCGCTGGATGGACGCGCAGGGCCTGCCGCGGGGCGAGATCGAGCAGGTCTCCAGCATCCCGGGCGGAACCCAGAACGTGCTGCTGCGCTTCGCTCGCGGGGGTCGCGAGTACGTGCTGCGCCGCCCGCCCCGGCACCTGCGCGCGACCAGCAACGAGGCGCTCCGCCGCGAGGGGCGCGTGCTGGCGGCGCTGGCCGGCTCCGCCGTGCCGCACCCGCGCTTCATCGCCGGCTGCTTCGACGAATCGCTGATGGGCGGCTTCGTGTTCTACCTGATGGAGCCGGTCGCCGGCTTCAACCCGATGACGGGGCTGCCGCCGCTGCACGCAGGCGACGCAAAGATGCGTCACGCGATGGGCATCGCGGCCGCCGAGGCGATCGCCCAGCTGGCGCTCCTGGACCACGCCGCACTCGATCTCGGCGGCCTCGGCCGACCCGAGGGCTTCCTCGAGCGACAGGTCGCGCGCTGGCTCGGCGAGCTCGCGTCGTACTCGCGCCACCCGGGCTATCCGGGTCCGGAGGTCCCCGAGCTCGAGCTCGTCGCCAGCTGGCTCGAGCGCAATCGCCCGGCGCACTCGCGCACCGGGATCCTGCACGGCGACTACCACCTCGCGAACCTGTTGTACGCGAGCGACGGGCCGGAGCTCGCGGCGGTGGTGGACTGGGAGATGTGCACGATCGGCGATCCGCTGCTCGATCTCGGCTGGCTCGTCGCGACCTGGCCCGACGAGGACTTCGCGATCGGGCCGATGGCGCCGCTCGCGGAGCTCGGCGGCTGGCCGAGCTCCGACGAGCTCGCGGCGCACTACGCGGCCACGACCGGCCGCGACGTCTCGGCGCTCGATTGGTACGTCGTGCTCGCGTCGTTCAAGCTCGGCATCATCCTCGAGGGCACCCACGCGCGCGCCTTCGCGAAGAAGGCGCCGCGTGCGATGGGCGACTTCCTGCACTCGGTGACGCGCGCGCTGTTCCGCCGCGCCGCCGCGCGCATCGCCGCGCTCTAGCGTTTCAGCCCGTCGGCACCGCTGTGCGGACCCGGCCGCCGGTACGGTGCGAGGTAGGCCGGCAGCTCCACACCGCGCGGGAGCTGCGGATCGGGCACCGGCGTGCCGAAGCGGGTCTCGATCGGCACCAGCCCCGCCCAGCAGCCGAGCGCCAGGTCCTCGGCGTCGTCGATCACGCCGTCGCTGCGGATCTTGGCCGAGCCCTCCGCGATCGGGACGCGCAGCACCAGCGTCTTCTGGAACTCCTCGAGGTTCGGCTCGCGCACGTCCTTCCAGCGCCCCTGCGCGACGTGCTCGACCACCCGCCGCAGCGCCTCGTGCTTCTCTGCGGCGTCGCGCACCTCCTCGGCCTGTCCGTAGAGGATCACCGAGCGGTAGTTCACCGAGTGGTGGAACGCGGAGCGGGCGAGCACCAGCGCGTCGACGTGGGTGACCGAGATGCAGGCGTCGTTTCCCGGCTCGCACAGGCTGCGCATCATGCGGTTGGCCTGAGCGCCGTGGATCAGGATCCAGTCGCCGGCGCGCGCGTAGACCGTCGGCACCACGCAGGCCTTGCCCTGGTGCACGAAGCCGACGTGGCAGACGAAGCCCTCGTCGAGGATCGCGTCGATCGCGGGGCGGTCGAAGTGGCCCCGCTGCGGCCTCCGCTTCAGCCGGGTCCGGGGGGTGGGTGCGAGCTCGCTCATGATCGGCGCTCCTTGCCTGGGCGTTCGGGCTTGCACTGTTTGTAACAGAACATTACTATGTTCGTGATGGCACATAATATCACAGGTGCGAGCGCTGTCGAGATCGCGGCCAGCGTCGAGGCGGCGGTGCGCGAGGGACGGCTCGCGCCGGGCGTGCAGCTGCCCACCGTGCGCGCGCTGTCGGCGCAGCTGCGCGTCAGCCCCACCACCGTCGCCGCCGCCTACCGCGGCCTGCGCCAGCGCGGACTGGTGGTCGCCGCCGGAAGGCGCGGCTCGGCGGTGAGCCGCCATCCGCCGATCGGGGTGCAGCGCGCGCCGCTGGTCCCGCGCCACGCGCGCGACCTCGCCTCCGGCAACCCGGATCCGGCGCTGCTCCCCGCGCTGGGCCCGGCGCTGCATGCGATCGATCCCTCGCCGGTGGTGTACGGCAGCGAGGTGTGCGAGCCCGAGCTGATGCGGCTGGCGCGGCGCAGCTTCGCCGCCGACGGGATCCCCTCGCGCGCGGTCACGGTGGTGAGCGGCGCGCTCGACGGGATCGAGCGCGTGCTGTGTGCATGGCTTCGGCCGGGCGACCGCGTGGCGGTCGAGGACCCCGGCTTCCCGGCGGTGTTCCACCTGCTCTCAGCGCTGGGTCTCGGCGCGGTGCCGGTCGCGGTGGACGAGTCCGGTCCCGTTCCGGACGAGCTCGAGCGCGCGCTGCGCGGCGGAGTGCAGGCGCTGATCGTCACCACCCGCGCGCAGAACCCCTTCGGCTCGGCGCTCGACGAGCGGCGGGCGCGGGAGCTGCGGGCGCTCTTGCGCGCGCGCCCCGAGCTGCTGGTGGTCGAGGACGACCACGGCGGCGCCGTCGCGGGCGTCCCCGCGGTGAGCCTGTGCAGCCGGGGAACCGAGCGCTGGGCCGTGGCGCGCTCGGTATCGAAATCGCTGGGCCCGGACCTGCGGCTGGCGCTGCTGGCGGGTGACGCTGCGACGATCGCGCGGGTCGAGGGCCGGCTCTCGCTCGGGATCCGCTGGGTGAGCCACCTGTTGCAGCGCACCGTGGCGGCGCTGCTCGCCGACCGCGCGGTGGGCCTGCAGCTGCGCGAGGCCGCCCACACCTACACCGAGCGGCGTCAGGCGCTGATCGAGGCGCTGGCGCGGCGGGGCGTGGCGGCGTCCGGGCGCTCGGGCATGAACGTGTGGGTGCCCGTGCCCGACGAGCAGGCGACGGCGTCGGCGCTGCTCGCCACCGGCTTCGCCGTGCTGTCGGGCGCGCCGTTCCGCATCCGCAGCGCGCCCGCGGTGCGCGTCACCACCGCGACGCTGCAGCCGGACGAGGCCGAGGTGGTTGCGGACGCGCTGGCCGCGGCGCTCGCGCCCGCCGGCCGCAGCAGTGCGGCCTAGAGCAGCGCTCCGCCAGCGCTGCCTACAGCAGCGCTCCCCTGTACACCGGGGTGGCGGGGCCGGTCATGCGCAGCTCGTACTCCGGTCCGATCTCGATCCGCAGCGAGCCGCCCGGCATCAGCACGTCGACCTTGGCGTCGACCAGACCCAGCCGGTGTGCGGCGGCGGCCACGGCACAGCTGGAGCTGCCCGAGGCGAGCGTCTCTCCCGCGCCGCGCTCCCAGATCAGCGCGGCGATCTCGCTGCGCGAGCGCACGTGGGCGAGCTGCACGTTGGTGCGTTTGGGGAACATCGCGTGGGTCTCGAGCTGCGGGCCGATGCTGCGCAGCACCTCGGGGTGCAGGTTGGGGACGAAGCGCACGCAGTGCGGGTTCCCGACCGAGACACAGGTCACGCGCAGGTCGAGTGACCCCACCCGCAGCGGCTCGTCGATCACCTCGCGGGGCGGCCCCAGCATCGGCAGGTCGCGGCTCTGGAACGAGGCGCGCCCCATCTCGACCCGGATCGTGCGCACGTCGCCCTCGCTGACGGAGAGCTCCGCCGACACCACCCCGCCCGGCGTCTCGATCGCGAGCTTCTTGGAGCGCACGTAGCGAAAGTCCCAGAGAAAGCGCGCGAAGATCCGCACGCCGTTCCCGCTCTTCTCGGCCTCGGAGCCGTCCGGATTCCAGATCCGCAGCTGCAGCGCGGTTTTGCGCGGGCGGTGCAGGGCGAGGATCCCGTCGCTGCCGATGCCGGTGTGGCGGTTGCAGAGCGCGCGCACGCGCGCGGCGTCGAGCTTGGGCCGCACCAAGTCGCCGTCGACGACGACGTAGTCGTTGCCGAGCGCGTGGTACTTCGCGAACTCGTCGCGGCCGAGCGGCATCCCCCCGCTAGGCTACACCAGATTGCAACACTCACGCGGGCTGTTGTTGGGTGAGACAGTGGACCGCACCCAGGCCGCGCACCAGCGCGCACGAGGGGATCCCGACCACGCGGCGGCCGGGGAAGAGCCGGCCGAGTGTCTCGAGTACGGGGCCGTCGCTGGCGGCGCCGAACACCGGCACCAGCACTGCCCGGTTCGCGACGTAGAAGTTCGCGTAGCTCGCGGGCAGCCGGTCGGGGCCGGCCCGGACCGGGGGCGGCATGGGCAGCTCGATCACCTCGAGCCGCCGGCCGCGGGCGTCGCGCGCGGCGCGCAGCCTGCGCGCGCAGTCCTCGAGCGGCGCGTGGTTGGGGTCCGCAGGGTCGGGCTCGCTCGCGCAGACCACGTGCCCCGGGGCGACGAAGCGCGCCAGGTCGTCGACGTGTCCGTCCGTGTCGTCGCCCTCGATGCCGGGACCGAGCCAGATCACCTGGCGCACGCCGAGCAGCTCGCCCAGCCGCTTCTCGACGTCGCTGCGCGAGATGCCGGGGTTTCGCTTGGCATCGAGCAGCGTGGGCTCGGTGACGAGCAGGGTGCCCTCGCCGTCGACCTCGAGTGCCCCGCCTTCGCAGACCAGGCCGGGACGCTCGCAGGCGACACCGCAGAGTGACGCCACGCGCGCCGCCACGGCGTCGTCGCGGTCCCAGGGCGCGTACTTGCCGCCCCAGGCGTTGAAGCTCCAGTCGAGCGCCAGCAATGCCCCGCCGTCGCGCACGAAGGTGGGCGCGATGTCCCGCATCCACACGTCGTCGGTGGGGATCACGTGCAGCCGCACCGCGCCCGAGCTCGCCAGCCCGCCGAGCCGAGCGGCCAGCGCCGCGGCGTGGGACTCGCTCTGCGCCACCAGCTCGACGCGCTCGGACGCAGCGAGCTCGCGCACCAGCGCCTCGAACTCGCGCTCGGCCTCGGCCAGGCAGCCGGGCCAGGTGGTCTCGGCGTGCGGCCAGGCCACCCAGGTGGCCGCGTGCGGCTCCCACTCCGCGGGCATGCGCAGCGCGCGCACTCTAGCGCCGGAAGCGGGCGAGCAGGTCGCCGTAGGCGTCGATGCGGCGGTCGCGCAGGAAGGGCCAGCCGCGCCGCTGCGCCTCGATCCGGCCGAGGTCGCAGTCGACCACGAGCACCGCCTCGTCGCGGTCCGAGGCCTGGGCGATCAGCCGGCCCTGCGGATCGGCGACGAACGAGCTGCCCCAGAAGCGCACGCCGCCGCCCTCGTCGCCGACGCGGTTCGCCGCGCACACGAACAGCCCGTTCGCGATCGCGTGCCCGCGTTGGACCGTGAGCCACGATTCGCGCATCGCGGCGTTCTCCGAGTCACTCTCTCCGGCGAGATCCCCGATCGCGGTCGGGTAGAAGATGAGCTCGGCACCGTCGAGGGCGAGCAGGCGCGCGGCCTCGGGGAACCATTGGTCCCAGCAGATCAGCACGCCGATCCGCCCGGCCGAGGTGTCGACGCAGTGGAAGCCCGTGTCGCCCGGCGCGAAGTAGAACTTCTCGTAGAACATCGGGTCGTCGGGCACGTGCATCTTGCGGTAGTGCGCGAGCTGGGTGCCGTCGCGCTCGAACACCACCGCGGAGTTGTGGTACAGCCCGGCCGCACGCTTCTCGAACAGCGGCACGATCAGCACCACGCCCGCGTCCGCGGCGAGCTTCGACATGCGCTCGGTCGTCGGTCCGGGAATGGTCTCGGCCAGCTCGAAGAGCGACGCGTCCTCGACCTGCGGGAAGTAGTGGGTGCGGAAGAGCTCCTGCAGGCAGACCAGCGCTGCGCCGCGCCCCGCGGCCTCGCGCACCGCGCTCTCGGCGCGGGCGAGATTGCGCTCGAGGTCGCTGCCGACCGCCTGCTGCACGAGGCCGATGCGGCGGATCGCGCTCACGTCTTGGTTCGCGCTGCCTTCCGGCCGTCGGCCTTCTCGGCGCCACCGGCCTTGCGCGCGCTGGGCGCACGCGCGCCCTTCTTCGCCCCGCCCCCCTTGCGCTTGCGCGCAGGCTCGGCTTCGGCCGCGGAGGAGTCCGGGGCTGCGGCGTCGGCGGTCGGCTCCGCGGCCGCGGGCTGCTTCTCGGCTTTCTGGCGCGGCTGGAACTCGAAGCCGTGGCGGCCGTTCTCCTTCAGGAACAGCATCGCGGCGAACGGCCGGCCGAAGCGCGAGGTGAAGTCGGTCAAGAGCTCGGTCTTGCGGGCGGGACCGATGAACTGCAGCGCCTCGTCGCGCGTGATCTCGCGCTTGCAGACGGTGCGCGGCAGCAGGAAGGGACACGGCTTGTCCGCGTCGGCGACCTTGAAGCGCTTGCGCCGCTTGGCGTCCTTGGGCTGGGTCACCTCGAACGCGCGCGCCTTCTCGGCGTTCTCCGCTGTCTTCGCGATTCCCGCCTGGCACTGGAAATGAGTCGGAGTCTCGACCACGAGTGACCCGCAGCCCATCGGACAGGGGCCGAGCGGCTCGTCGTCGACCTCGTACTCGACCGCCTCGGTGACGCGCTCGCCTGCGCTGCCGGCCACGCCGTGGATCACCACCTCGCCGTCCTCGAGCGTGAGCCGCGCGTTGTAGGTGCGGCCGTCGCGCGCGGTGAAGCCCTCGAGCTCCTCGGTCTCGCCCTTGTCGAGCAGGATGCGCACGGTCTGGCGGTCCATGTAGCGACCGGACTTGTCCTTCCAGATGCGGAAGCTGCAGTCGGTCTCCTCGGTCGCGCCGGGCACCTCGAGGCAGCGGTAGAACCAGGAGCGCTCGAACACCGGCCGCCCGCACAGCGGACACTTGCCCAGCGGCTCCTCGTCCGGGTACAGGTCCTCGTACTGGAACGATACGGCGATGTCGACGATCTGCCGCGTGTAGTCGACGATCTCGTCCATGAACTGCTGCGCGCGCAGCGAGCCGCGCTCCACGCGCCGCAGCTCGTACTCGAGCTCGCCGGTGAGCGCCGGCGACGCGAGCCGGTCGATCTTGATCCGCCGCAGCACGTCGACCAGGCGGATCCCCTTCACCGTGGGGCGGAGCGACTTGCCGGCGCGCACGAGATAGCCCTTGGCGATCAGGTTCTCGATGATGTCCGCGCGCGTCGCGGGCGTGCCGATGCCCTTCTCCGAGATCGCGGCCGCGATCTCCTCGTCCTCGATCTCCTGGCCCGCGGACTCCATCAGCGACAGCAGCCGCGCCTCGGTGATCCGCGCCGGGGGCTTGGTGCGCTCGGCCGCGAGCTCGACGTCGAGCGTGCGCACCTGGACGCCGTCGGCCTCGTCCTGGCCGGCGACCAACGGCGGCAGCGGCTGGTCCTCCTGCTCGGTCTGGCCCATCACTGCGCGCCAGCCGGGCTCGTCGAGCGTGCGCGCGCGCGAGCGGAACGACTCGCCGCCGATCTCGGTCACGCGCTCGACCCGCGTCCACACCGCAGCCGGGTGGAAGTTCGCCAGGAACCGGCGCGCGACCAGGTCGAACAGGCGCTGGTCGTCGCCCGAGAGCGAGGCGTCGGGGATCTTCCCGGTCGGGATGATCGCGAAGTGGTCGGAGACCTTCGCGTCGTCGAAGGTGCGCTCCACGTTCTCGAGCCCGCGCTCGACGAGCTGCGCCGCCTCGGCTTGCAGCGGCCCGTCGGCCGAGAACGCCTGCAGCACCTGGTCGACGTTCGCGCGGTAGTCGTTGGGCAGGCAGCGCGAGTCGGTGCGCGGATAGGTGAGCAGCTTGTGCGCCTCGTAGCAGCGCTGCGCCGCGTTCAGCGTGCGCCGCGCCGACCAGCCGAAGCGGCGGTTGCCCTCGCGCTGCAGACTGGTCAGGTCGAACAGCGGCGGCGCGGTCTCGCGGCTCGGCTTGCGCGTCTCGCGCGCGGCGCCGGGCTTGCCGCTCACCGCCTCGAGGATGCGGTTCGCGCGCTCGCTGTCGAAGATGCGGTCGTCGCGCTGCTCGCGCTCCTCGCCCTCGGGCGCGCTGAACGCCGGATCGAACCAGGTGCCGGCGTACTCGGCGTCGCCCGCGCGGAACTTCGCGTGCAGCTGCCAGTAGGGCTTGGGCACGTGGGCCAGAACCTCGAGCTCGCGGTCCACCACGATCGCGAGCGTCGGCGTCTGCACGCGCCCGGCCGACCAGGCGGTCTTCTCCTTGCGTCCCTTGAGCCGGCGGGTGAGGGCGCGGGTCGCGTTCATGCCGATCAGCCAGTCCGACTTGGAGCGGCAGGAGGCCGCGGCGCCCAGGCCGTCGTACTGCGAGCCGTCGACCAGGCGCTGGAAGCCGGCGCGGATCGAATCCGCGGTCATCGACTGCAGCCACAGCCGGCGCGTCGGCTTGTCGCTGCCGAGGAACTCGAGGATCTCGCGGAAGATCAGCTCGCCCTCGCGCCCGGCGTCGCAGGCGTTCACGACCGACTCGACGTCCTTGCGCGCGAGCAGCTTCTTGATCGTGCGGATGCGCTCCGCCTGGCCCTGCTTCTGCTTCAGCTTGAACTCCCCAGGAAGGATGGGGAGCGTGTCGAGCGTCCAGCGCTTGTACTGGGGGTCGACGTCCTCGGGCGAGAGCAGCTCGACGATGTGGCCCACCGAGAACGTGACGACGCTGTCGTCCGACTCCCAGTAGCCGTCGTGCTCGGTGAATCCGCCCAGCGCGGCGACGATGTCGCGCGCGACGCTCGGCTTCTCCGTGATGACCAGCGATTTTGCCAATGACTCTCCCGAGGCCGAGCCGCCCCTAATAGCCCCCGGCGCTCGTGGAGGCAAGCTCGACGTCCTTCTTCGGGGATCGGGCCGCGGACCCTGAGGGCGCCGCGTCACCACCGTCAACTCCGCGTCGAGCCAACGGATTTACAAGCTCGCGGGACTCGTGGTAGAGGGTCGGCATGACGCGTGAAGAGCAGCTCGAGGCCGTCCTGGGCATCTGCCAGGGCGAGAGTTTCGCCGTCTTCGCGTTCGCGGGAGACGGCCCAGGGGATCCGCCGTACAGCTCCGTCATGTTCTTTGCCCAGACGCGCGAGCTGCGGCTGATCTTCGCGACCAACCCGAAGAGCACGAAGGGAGCGCACCTCCGGCCGGGAAACGGCGCCTGCGCGCAGATCGACACCCGGGGCGTCGGGCTCGCGAACATGAGCCAGTTCTCGCGCGTCACGGTCCAGGGCCGGGTGCGTCCCGTCGCCCCCGCCGAGCGCGAGCCGCTGCTCGCGGTCTACCGGGCGAAACTGCCCAACGCGAAGGCCTTCCTGGAGCTGCCCGGGATCGAGCTCTACCTGCTCGACCCGGAGCGCGCGGTGTGCGCCCGGGGGCTGTTCGAGCGCTTCGAGCTCGAGTTCTAGCGGCGGTGGAGCGAGTCCGGCTCGACCGCTGGCTGTGCGCGGCGCGGGTGTTCAAGTCGCGCACCCAGGCGACACAGGCCTGTGTTGGCGGCCGGGTCAAGGTGAACGAAGAGAGCGTGAAGCCCCACCACGCGCTGGGCGCGGGCGACCGGGTGCGCGTGCAGACCGAGCGCGGTCCCCGCATCCTCGAGGTGGTGGCGCTCGCCGAGAAGCGGCTCTCGCCGGCGCTCGCGCGCGAGCTCTTCGTCGACCACTCGCCGCCGCCCGAGCCGCGCCCGGCGCGCATGCCCCGGCGCGATCCCGGCGCCGGGCGGCCGACCAAGCGCGAGCGCCGCGACCTCGAGCGCTTCCGCGGCCGCTAGTCAGTGGAGCCGCGGCGCGCTGCGCGCGAGCTCGACCAGCTGCGCGCGCACGGCGTCGGCGCCCGGGTCGCCCGGCGCCAGCGCGAGGAAGCGGCGCAGGTCGGCCTCGGCGGCGGCGAAGCACTCGAGCCGCGCGAACAAGAGCCCCCGGTCGCGCAGCTCGTAGGGCGAATCCGGGAGCAGCAGGAGGATCCGCTCGGCGCAGGAGAGCGCACGCGGCCAGTCCTCGGCCGCCAGCCAGATCTGCTTCAGGTTGCGCAGCAGCCGCGCCACGATCTCGCGCGCCGGGGTCGGCTCGAGCATGCGCGGGTCGAAGCGGACTTCGCCGCCGGCGTTCTCGCGCAGGCGCGCCGGGCGATCCACACGTAGACGATCGCGAGCGTGATCGGAATGCCCTTGCGCCGCTCCAGCACCTCGTTCAGGAAACTGTTGCGCGGGTCGTAGTAGTCCTCGCGATTGCCGGCGAAGCGCTCCTCTCCGTAGAGGAAGGCGTTCAACCGCTCGATCGCCTCGAGCGTCCCGCGCGCGCCCTCGAGCCGCGCGGAGGCCGTCGCCGCGAGCTCCCCCAGGTGCGCGAGCCAGCGCGCCACGTCGAGGCCGGGGTACTCCTCTGCCGCGACCCAGAGCGCGGCTTCGGCGAGGTCGATCTGCGCGTCGGGCGTGCGGGCGATGCGCTGGAACGCGAGGCGCGCGGAGGAGTCGGCCAAGCGCCTGGGCGGGCGAGGGCGCTCGCTAGCCCTTGCCCGCCACCTCCCGCTCGAGGTAGCGGACGATGTCGGCGGACTCGTGCATCCAGCGCGCTCCGCTCGGGCCTTCGATGCGCAGACACGGCACCATCTGCCTGCCGGTCGCGCCCACCAGTTCCTCGCGATGGCGCGGCTGCTGGTGGATGTCGCGCAGCTCGAGCTCGATCCCGAGCCGCCGCATCGCATCGCGCACGCGACCGCAGTAGGGACAGCCTTCGAAGTGATACAGGGAGAGCCCGGGGACCTTCATCGTCTCCTCACCCGCAGGGAGCTTACTAGAGGCGGAGCCAGTAAGGTACCCGTCGCCATGCGCCGCTCGATCGCCTTCTTGCTGCTGCTCCTCCTCGCCGCGTGCGCCAAGGCCCCGGCTCCCCCGCCCGCGGAGGCGACACCGGCGCGTAGCAGCGAAGGGCCCAGCGAGCCTGCCCCGCAGCGGCTGCTCTCTGAAGAGGAGCTTCCCGGTGCGCTGCCCGCGCGCGCCGACCTGGTCCTGCGCGACGGACATCTGTTCTGGCGCGCGGCGCCCGGGCGCGAGTACGCACTGCTGCGCGCGCGCGAGCGCGACTGGCTCGAGCTCGAGACCGAGCTCGGGCCGCTGCGCGTCAGCTGGGGTCTGCTCGCGGCCTGGAATCCCGAGCCGCTGCACGAGCTGCCGCGCCTGCTCGAGCTCGCGCGCGGCGCAGGGCTGCACGCCGCGGACCTGGTGCTCTACGAGGAGGAGCTCTCCGGCGCGTATCTGGTCGGCCAGCACCTGTTCGTGATCCGCGAAGGCGTGCTGCGCGAGGCGCGGCACTCGGCGGTGGCGAAGGAGTCGCGCGCCGCGCACCAGCGCGCCCGCACGCGCGTGCAGCGCGCCGTCGACGCGCTGATCGCCGCGCTGCCGAAGACGCGGCTCTCGCCCGAGAGCCAGGCGGCGACCTCCGGCATCCTGGCCCAGATCCCCCTCGAGGACGCGCAGAACGATCCCGACTACACGCCCCCGAGCTTCGCGCGCCGGCTGGTGCGCACGGGCTGGCTCGCGGAGCTCGGCGCACCGCGGGTGCTGTGCGACGAGCTGCGCCGCGCGGTGGTCGAGGCGGAGCAGCTGCGGCCCGTCGCCGTGTACTCCGGCGCGGGCGCGCGCTTCACGCTGGTCGAGGACGCGTACGGCCTGCGGGTCTGGACGCTCGTGACACCGCAGCGTGTCGGATACTCGCGCGCGGCGCAGGCGCCCGCCTACTTCACCAACACCACGCCGGCGCGGCTGGTCGTGCGGCTGCCGCTCGGCAGCGACCCGCTGCGTGACGCGGCGCGCTGGCAGTCGGCCGAACTCTGGGCCGGGGCCGACCGGCTCGCGACCTGGTCGGAGGCCGCCGGCTTCCACGCCGACGAGAAGGCCTGGCGCAGCGCCTTCCCGAGCTCGGGCCCCGGCGTCGAGTGGGCGGCGCTGTCGGACTCGCTTCCGCCGCACCTCCTGGTCGCCGCGCCGAACGGCGACGTGCTGGCGCTGATCACGGCGTCCGGCGTGCTGCAGCCGGCGCGCAGCGGCTCGCCCGCCGACGCGGAGAAGTTCATCGCCGAGGC
>Ga0318523_10000155_pt1 | contig 15949 bp, 18 predicted proteins | sample GRESIP178b2f19_FD_203500 | JGI IMG/M metagenome (GOLD analysis project Ga0318523, IMG submission 203500) | Tropical soil microbial communities from Luquillo Experimental Forest, Puerto Rico - GRE.SIPMG.178b2f19 | ecosystem: Environmental > Terrestrial > Soil > Tropical forest > Bulk soil...
CCGCACCTTAAATCCATATGTCGGGCGCTTAGCTCAGCGGGAGAGCGTTCCCTTCACACGGGAGAGGTCGTAGGTTCAATCCCTACAGCGCCCACCATTGATTTCAATCTAGAGTTTGGTAGTTTCTGTCACGCCCACGTTTCGCCCATGAAACGGCTGTTCTGAAACTCGCTTCACTTGCGATCACCTTCATCTTCCAAATTCGAAGAGTGCACCTAGGACGTACGATTTGACGGCCCTGTCCTGCCGCCCATGTCCGCTATTGGCAGCAAAGCGGGACACTGTTCGAACGTGTTGCGATGTCCGCTTCTGACCCAAAGGGGACATTGGGCATAGCCTTCATCACTTAACTAACCCAGTCTTTTGCCGCGCGGCGCCGGTGGGCGCATGATTCATTGATCTATGTCAACGACCTGGATTCATAGCGCTGCAAGCCTAGCCCTAGGGGCCGGGCGCGTCTTGAACATGATTACGCTAAAAGATTGCGTTGGATTCTGTGGCTTAACTGAAGAGGAGGTGCTCGCGATCGCGGAGCACGAACATCTTCCTGAAATCGTTGCGACTTCGCTCGGTCACTATCTCTTATCTCAGCAGCATGGAAGCGAAAACATTCGGGATATGATTGTCGATGACATTCGCCGGGCCCAGCTTATCAGAGGCAATAAGGAACATGTATTGATGTTGCTGCATATACTGCACCATTTCTTAAAGACTCACCCCGAGGCCAGACCGCCTAATCATCCCTGGAGCACACGGTTCTGAAGTCAGCGTCCAGATGGGTACCTGATTTTCGCAATGGAAGACCCGATCGATGCGAGCTATCATTTTTTGTTTCGTTATCGCTGTCCTGCTCCCTTTCACGACGCCAAGCTATTCCGCCGATCCTCAGCATGGTCTTGCCCTAGCCATACGATGGTGCGCTTCATGCCATGTGGTTTCGCCAGAGCAGCAACGAGCAAGCGCAGACGTTCCGCCCTTCGCCACGATTGCGACATCGCCGAATTTCGACGCTAAGCAATTAGCTTACTTTCTGTTGAACCCGCATCCGAAAATGCCCGACTTGCCGTTGAGTCGGACCGCGGCGGATGACATCGCCGCATATATCGCGACTTTGAAAAATAGATGATCTCTGAGTTCGGAGAGCATTAGTGGGATACAAGTTGCCGTGTTTTCGCAGTATACCATTGATCGGATCGATCGTTTGCTCAATGTTGGCTTGCGTCGGTAACCTCCAGGCTCAAGAAGTGGGAAATCCTAATCAGGGACTCAGGATTGCTCGAACCCAATGTGCGGAGTGCCATCTTGTCGAGAACATGGTTGGGTTTTCACCCAATCGCGACGCACCGCCCTTTGAGAAAATTGCCAATATACCCGGAATGAGCAGCGCAGCTCTTTCTGCTGCGCTACGGACTTCGCACGAGCGCATGCCGAACATCATAATTAAAGGCAGCGATCTGAGCGACATTATCGCCTACGTCTTGAGTTTGCGAGACAGTCGGTAGGGAGACTTAATCTCACCCATTGACGAATTTGCGGCTGGCCAACGGCCGTGCTCATTGATGTACATTCAATGTCGGGGCATTGTCTGTTCAGCTGAATACATCGGAGGCGCCTTAATCGCGCCTGATGCCACCTTAGTGCACGTGTCGGAGAAATCTTTCGCTTGCGCAGCAAACGACTGCAAGCATCGCTGAATGTACTCGAACTGAATTCGCAGAAAATCTTGCATATCTTTAGCTTGCCTTAGCTTGTGCGCAAATTCCAAAGCGGCAGCAAAGTCCTGCTCGAAGTAGCTCTGCATTTTTTTATTAAAATCTGCGAGCCATGGAAGCGCCGCTGCCATTTGCCCAATCAAGTTAAAATAGTTTACCTCAAAACCTCGAAATTCTTACACGGTCTGTTCCGCGGTTGCTCCAAAGTCTTTGAAAAACTGTATTTCATCTTCGCTCTCTTCCGCCATGGTTGGTTCTCACGATTCTATTAGCTCACCGTCTGCAACAGTGTTCAATCTGTTTGCCGTCAGATTTCGTCAAAGGGATCACGTGGACGGACCGAACGGCATCCTCATTGCAGCCGCCGTCCTGGTATATGTCTCGCCAAGGTCCTTTGCCTGCTCGTTGAACGAATTGAATTGCGCGGTCATGAACTCGCTCTGAATTTTGACCACGTCTTCCAAATTCTTGGCTTGGCTGAGTTGCTGCACGAACCCAAAGGCATTACTGGCGTTTTCGGTCGCGTAGCTCAGAAACTTCTTGGTCAGTTCCGTGTTGCCCCAGGGAGACGCTGACATAGCGTTCTGCAGCCAACTAAAATAATTACCCATTGCCTCTTGAGCTCGCCCTGTAATCTGCTCGGCAGTTTGCGTTGCAATTCCTGTCAAAGATTCAGCAGGTTCTTTGGCTTTTGCCATGGTGGCCTCCTCGCGTGGAAACGAGGCGGAGAGTTCACATGGATGCGAGGTACGGGGAAAGGCGCACCCAAAGGGCGGTCACATAAACGCCTTCTCCGCCTCAATATCAGTAAATATCGAAAACTGCAGCGTTGCACTTGATGTAGATCAACTTTCCACAAAATGCTGTTCACCAAAAAAGCTGCTCGGGGCTAACATGGTGAAGCTACCAAAAGTCCAAGACGCTCCGCATCATGCTAAATGCTCTTAATCGCGTTCAATTTGATTTGAGCGACATTATTCGCCGCGCCCAAGGCGATATGCTTGGTGCCCTTGGACTGGACCCCAACGAATGCTCCTACCAGACCATAGCGTCTCACGCACATTGGCGTCTTCGCGACTATGGAGGCGAGGACCGGTCTCGATCGCTGCTCATTGTCGCGGCACCGATTAAAAGACCATACATCTGAGATCTTACTCCGACGTCTAGTGCCATCCGTTTTTGCCTTGGCCACGGCTTGCATGTCTATCTTTTAGAATGGATGCCGGCTTCATCCCACATGGGCAATTGTGGGGTCGATGATTACGTGCTCGCCATAGCTGAAGCCGTAGGGATGATTACCACCGCCGCTCAAGGCACAAAGCCGTACCTGATCGGTCATTCCCTGGGTGGCACAATCGCAGCGATATATGGAGCTTTTTTACCCGACAGCATCAGGGGCCTTGTCATGCTAGGCGCACCGCTCTGCTTCGGACGGTCAAAAGCCACTTTCGAGATGCTCTTGTTACTAGTTCCACGCAACGTCTCGGACTCTGATACGTTTCCAGGTTCACTCTTGTCTTACGCAAGCGCGCTCGCATTTCCAGGTACATTCGTTTGGTCACGACTGACGGACGCTGTAATCAGTATTGCCGACCCACTTGCGATGGAAATCCATGCTCGGGTTGAGCGCTGGGCACTTGATGAGATTTCTCTGCCAGGCAAATTGGTGCACCAGATCGTTGACTGGCTTTATCGCGAAAATCGTTTCTTCCACGGCGTGTTAAAGATTAACGGAAAGTTTGTCGGGCCTTCTACTCTCTCGGTTGCGACTTTAGCGCTAATCAATACAGCCGACGACGTTGCACCTCCCATTTCTGTAAAACCATTCGCGGACGCAATAGAGAGAAAGGTTCGCATCATTGAATATCCCAGCGAGCGCGGCGTCTGCTTGCAACATCTCGGAATTCTGGTCGGACGCTATGCCCAGGGGCACATTTGGCCAAAAATCCTATCCTGGCTGAAGTCCCAGAAGTGATTCAAATAGATACTTGTCGGGATTTAATAAATTACCGAACTGAAAACCATGTGATGTCGGCTTTTGGCACAAAGATCGCAATGTGTTCAGTCGATACTGAATAGCGTGGAGAAACAAGCCATCAGTATCAAACCACAAGATAGCACAGCTGCGTGCGCCGTGCTTCGGCTTCAATCCATTCGAGGATAGCGATATCCACGTCATCGAAATCACGGGAAAGGCGCGGCGCGACTGCGGCAAGGCAAGCTACGACGATCTCGGAATGTGCGATCACCGCCCTAAGCATCATTCTCTGTCCGTTTTGGCCGACATCGGTGCTTATCCTGAGGATGTCCGTTCCTGACCCAAAGCGGACTCCGGCAGGTCGGGCAGACCACTGTGCTGGGGCGAACTTCAGAGAACTTCAGAGATTGGAAATCTGCAACAGCCTGCGGTCGCCGATCCACGTTCTGGCCAGGTCAGCCTCGGCCTGGTTAGCGGCAGCGGTGTTGCCGCGCGCCTTATACAATTCCGCAAGTCCGAAGTACGACCAAGCATTAGCCGGCGCTCGGGCGAGCGCACGCTGGAACTGTTGCTCCGCCTCATCGAAGCGGCCAGCCTGCAGCAGAGCGGCGGCCAGAGACTGCCGGATCGGGTAATACCAATACGGCGGCTCAGTATAGGGTAGCGCGTCCTGCAACGCGGCCGCTTTCTCGAATTGCGCGATGGCTATGCTGGTATCGCCTTTGGCCTGGGCGACGCGCGCCAAAATCAATGTCTGCGCGATGCGAAGCACGTCCTGCGCCGGGATGTTTGACTCCTTCAACAACTTGAAATCGGCGGTGTGCTCCAGCGTGCCGATCGCATCGGCCGCCGCCGCCGCGCTCGCGAAGTCTCGGCGCGCCGCAAGGGCTACACCCCGCGCATAGAGCCACATCGCCTTGACATAGGGGATGGTGTCGCCGGGATCGGGCAGCGCAAAGATGATCTCGGGCGAACTGAATAGTGCGTGCGCGAAATATGGCGCAGCCTTGACGGGCTGCACCATTGCGATCCCGCGCGCCGCCTCATCGGGAATGAGCTCGCGCAGTTTCTCCGCCGCCGCAATCACAGTCTGCCCGTCCCCGGCCATCTGCGCCGCGGCCATCACGAAGTGCACATTGTGTGGATAGTAGCCAAGGCGATAGACGCCCATAGGCGCGTTGGTGTCCGCCAGATATTGTTCATCGACCTTTACCGCCGTCTTGTTGTCCTCCAGTGCATCAAGATAGCGGCCGACCCGGTAGTAGATGTGGCTCGGCATGTGCACGAGATGACCGGCACCGGGGATCGTGCCGCGCAGTCGATCGGCATAGGGTTCGGCGCGCTTGGGCCGGTCGGAGGCCTCGACGGCATGGATGTAGAAATGAATTGCACCAGGATGGTTCGGGTTGCGCGCTAGCACGCGCTCGAGTGTCGGCACGATCGGTGTGCTCTGCGGATTTGGTTCTTGGCCGCCCGGCTTCCAGTAATCCCAGGGGCTGAGATCCATGACCGCCTCAGCATAGAGCGTGGCGATTTCATCATCGTCAGGAAACTGCGCTACAACCTTCGCCATTTCGGCGGCGTAGGCTGCGTCGAACGGCGCGCGCGCGACCTTCGGATCGCTGCTGTAGCGCAACGCTAGCGCGGCGATCAGTGCCTGCTCGCGGGGGCCTGCCTTGGCGGCAAGCGCCTTCGCTTTTTGTACGGCAGCGAAGGCGGGCGCGATCGCGTCTTCCTGCATCGGAAGATTGATGTTGGGACCGAGCACGAGCGCCTCGCCCCAGAAGCACATGGCGCAGTCGGGATCGAGCTTCTGCGCCACACGGAAGGCGCGCTGCGCCTCGCCGTGATTGAACGCGTAGGCAAGACGCAGCCCCTGATCGAAATAAGCCTGCGCGCGCTCATTCGCGGTCGTAATCTTGTAGGTGACCGAGCCAAGGCCCGCCCATATCGGGGGCTCGGTGTCCGCGAATGCCGGCGTCGGACGGGCCGCACTCATCTCGGCGCGCGGCACTTCGGTCTGCGCCAGGCGGAGCATCACGTTCGTCAACCCGGATGCAGCCGGCGTGTGGCAGATCGGAAAATCCACCCCGCCTAATGCCGGTGATATGTCCGCGTCGGTTGCACTTGCGTCCGCGATGATCAAAAAGTTTCCGGCCAGCACCGTCAGCAGTGTTGCACCGCCTAGCGCGGCAGCTGCCGCGGAAACCAGTAGCCTTTGCGATCGCGTGAATGTCGTCATTTCGGCCTCCAAAACCGCAAAACGTCCGGGGTCAAAATGCAGTCACCGCAGGAATTTCCTTCGGTCTCCGAACCGCCCCTTCCGCAAACCGCAGGGTAGTTTGTCTGCGACAAATTTGAATTTGATCCAGATCAAGAAACTGAGAACGAAATCGGGAAGGCTTAAGAAACCGAATGTCACGCGCAAATGGCGTCAGATGATCGCCCCTGACGCTGCGCTTGCCGATCACGACGATTTAATTGGTGAGATTTTTCATCACGATGATTGAAACGCCGGAATGCCGCCACAGCAGCGGAGATGATGGCGGCGACTACGCTCGGGGCAAACCTGCCGCGTGCCGCGTTACTTTCGCTTTCGTTCCCGCTGTTGCATAAACTTGGCGAACGCCATTAGGCCGAAAACGAACAAGCACAGCATCACGAATATGACGAAGCTATTCGTCGGCGTCGGCAGATTGTCTGGCACCCTTGCTGTCGGAAGCATAGGCCGATGGTAGCATGGAATAGTGCGCTTGCCGTCACTCGCTTGGCGCAGTCTGTCAGCCCCTCCTAGTGGGACCACCCAGATCAGCGCCAGCAACGTGCCCGCTCGTTGGATTGACTAAATGCGCGCGGCTGCAAGCCATGCATGGTCGTGCGCAACGCTAACAGACAGCAGCTTGCCTACGTCTATTATGAGAATGAGCCAGGGCGGCGGTCGGCGGCGAAGCTGCTGACGAAGGATGAAGCGCGAAGGATCGCTGTGAACTTTGCGAGGTTGCCGGACCTACTGAGGTCGCAGCCGCATTGGGGCTAAGGCCGCCGGCGCGCGGTGTGACCAAGGTTACAGATACCTACCCTGAAGCTGTGCGAACCCTTTTGCGTCAGCCGGGAATACTCTCCGTCGCTTTTGATGGAGGTGTTACAGGAGGGAACCAGATGGACATTCCCGCAAACACCATTGGTGGAGCTGGAGCCCAGCCAGTACAACAGGTAGTCGTTGATAAGCACCACGGATACACCTTTGCGCTTACTCTAATCTGCCTGGCGCTTGGCGTCGTGGTTGCCAGCGTGATCTTTCCCGACGCTTTCAGACCGGGCGGCGAATTTTTGTTGATCGGTCCTTAAAGGCGTTGGGCTGGTCGTTAGCTCGATCACGCTGAGCGACGCGGTTGTTTCCTCTACTTAGGCCACTAGAGAGTTCTGGTGGCCTTCTTTTGCAGACATGCCCTCCCCTTCGTCGCTTCCCGCCACCACCGGACGCGATGACCAAGGGCTTGGCGCTCTCACCACTATTTCGTCACAGAGCGCGATTGTTATTGCGGAGCCATGCCTGAGGTACTGACATTTGCTGTGGCCAGCTTCCTAATCGGGATCTGGTCGGCTGCTGTAGTGGTTCTTTTTCTGCGATGAGGAAGCGATGGAAGCGCGCAGCTTCCTCGCGCCTTGGTCCGTCGAAGAACAGCCCGCTTGGTTCGTCGTGCGCGACAACGCGGGACAAGAAGCTCGCTTACGTCTATTTCGAGGAAGAGCCAGGGCGGCGATCAGCGGCCAAGCTGCCAGAGATATTGCGCAAGACTTGATACGCCGAACGTCTTATAATGGCTCGTAGTGGTGTTAGGCGCGACGGAGAACACCACAATGACAATGCAAGTGATGCCACTCGTGATTTTCTGGGCGATCGTGGCTGCATTCATAGTCTGCGGCTGCATCCTCACGCGGAAACCAACGAAGAAGCCACTAGGGGAAACGTTGCGGCCAGCAGTGCCGGACGAACGTCAGCCCGGCTGTTTCGCTCTCGAAGAAGAAAGGGGTGCTGATTGGAAGGGCAGCGGGGGGGCCGTACCGCCCATCAAAGAAACTAGACCAAGTCTGTGACCCAAGGGGAGCATGGCATCACTCCCATTATAGTCGTGCTCATCATAGCGGCGGTTGTTGCAGTTCTATGGTTGGTCTATCGCTGACTGACGGTGGCTGCCGGAGCTACCTTAGAAGGCGAGGACTTGCGCCTCCTACGAGCGGAAGGGCATCTTAATGGATAATCGCAAGCGGGGAGCGACCGTGTCATGTCAGCATGGATATTTATCATCGGTCTGGTGTTGTTGTGGGCCAGTGTCAGTTCGCGCCTAGCACGTCGCGAACGTCGTAGCTTAGAGCTAGCTGCGTTGGATTATCCGATAAAGGTTGCAACCTTTTGGGGACACGACGCTAAAGGGGAACGCCAAGCCTACTTTGATAAGTTCGAAGAGCACAAAAACTGGCGCAACAATATCAGGTTTCAATTGGCCAATTGGACTACCTTTGGAATTGGTGCAGCGCTCTGCGTACTTGGCACAGTGCTTTGGTTGGGTAACGGCGAAACACCTACCTGGGATCGCCTATGGGATCTTGTGGGACCATTCGTTATCGCGGTGGTAGGAATTTACTACGTCTACCAACTAATGAAACGGTTGGACAAAGCCGAGGGTGAGCTCAGATGGCTTAATCTCATACTGGAACAGGTAAAGGATAACGGCCAAGTCAACTACTCGGAATTGGAAAGGCGGCTCGAGAGGTTGGAAGGAAGGTCGAATACCAATCAAGGAACACAAAGGCTGACACAATCCACATCGGTTCCCGCAGTCGCAGAGCCTCAGTAAATGTAAGCGCGATAACGCGCGCCGCACCGCGGCCAACGTTGGCGAAGCTGCGGAGTTGGTGCGAAGCGCGAAAAAGTGGAGCGGCTGAGTAGCGGCTATCTGCCGCTAATCATTGCTGCGACGTTCTTGGGCAAATTCGGTTGCCAATTCGAGCAGCGCCTCGGCTTTTTGGAGGTAGACGGTAGTTAATCCAGCATCGAAATCCGATACGGCCTTAACCCCAGCCATAGTGGCCAGTGCTCTCGCAATATCCTTAACAGTAATGCCAGACAGTTTCGCGTCTTGCAAAAGTTTGGCGCGTTTGAACTCAACGATCGACACGGCAAACAAAACTCAACGTTCTTATCGTAAGACTGTCAGCATCCTATTTGTTTCAATGACCGTCAAGAGAACACGCATAGCGTAGCGGATTACAGTTAACTTCGCCAAGCCAGAGTTGCTGACCCAAGCAGCGGACCACTTTCGTTGAAGTGCTAATGTGCGGACGGCCGACCAATTCTGCCTAATGGATTTAGTCTCAATTCCCTCTCGCGAACCACGCGTTCGTCTCCCTCAGTAAGGCTCTTGATTTGATATTCAAACTCGCCGTCGCGCATCGGCAATCGTTTGATGACGACATACGCACCATCCGGCACATCCAAGCGCGCAGGAAACAAACGCTCACCAATCTTGAATTTGTGCATGACACCCTACCACAACCATTGCCGAACTTTACGCTCCCAACTGGAGCAAGTCTACGCAAAGGGAACTAACATCGGCGCGCCACAAGCCACGTCTTGGGTCGAGGAGGTTCAGAGCTTTTCGTGTGCGGGAATTGCCTTCCTCAATTCACTCATAATTTAAATTTTCGGCGCTCCCGCATTGCCTTTCGACGATTGCCACGCCGCTCTATGTACCAAATCGCACCAAGGAAAATGACGAAGCCGCCCGCAAGCAAAACGACGAGTGTAAAAGTATCGCCTGTCATTTCTAAAACCCCATGACGTCACGATAGGCTTGGTTGATTTCAAGGACAAGAGGACGGCGGATTATTTGCTCGGTAGGGGTCGAGGACGGAATATCTGACTGAGAGTGAGGTTGATCGACTGATCGAAGCAGCGCGTAAACGTGGGAGGAATGGTCCAAGGGATGCAGCTGCGATCCTGTTAGCGTATCGGCATGGACTTCGAGCTGCTGAGCTGTGTTCACTAAAGTGGTCGCAGCTCGATCTACGCAATGGGCGCTTGCACGTTAATCGAGCCAAGGGCGGGATCGAGAGCGTGCATCCGCTGCATGGGCCGGAGCTAAGCGCGCTGCGCCAACTACAAGGCACAAGTCCTTATGTGTTCACCACTGAAGCAGGCACGCCAGTGACTACGTCTTGGTTTCTCAGAATGGTTCAGCGCACTGGGCGAGCTGGAAAGCTACCCTTTCCAGTGCATCGGCACATGCTGCGACATGCGACTGGATTTAAGCTGGCGAATGATGGCCATGATACGCGCTCGCTGGCGCACTATCTCGGTCATCGAAATTTGCAAAGTACCGCGAGGTACACCGCGCTAGCACCGGATCGGTTTGCGAGGTTCTGGCAGGATTGAGCAAGACTTTGGCGCATCAGCGCAAGACGGTGCGCAAGGGAGGATTTAGACAGCACTGATGATTGGGTTCGTAACCTTCGGCATGTCCCTTTTGGAGGGCAAACACATGACCGATATAACGTGGATTTCGCTATCGCTCCTCATAGCGATCGTTACGATGATGGTGGCTGCTGAAATAGGCCAACCTCGTCGGAGCAGGCATTGAGTTCTGAGTAGCCTGCGCAGGGCATCACCGCCGCAAAGGGGTGGTGCCCTCGGTCATTTCACAGGTGTAGTGGTCTTAGTGGACGAAGGCCCACAGTCCCGCGGCGGTGATCGCAGCTAGAATGAACCACGCGCCCCAGCTTGCTCCTGCTAGGAATTCACCCATTGCGCTCCCCCTTCACCTGTTGCGCTGTCACAAATATCGCTCTCGAAAATTGTCCGGTCTATGGACGGTTTGGCTTCATCCACTGTTGCGTGGCAACAACACGTAGAAAACAATTTGTTCTGGCCGCAATAAGCTGCCCACTGAACGCCATAATCGATTGCGGAAATGACGACCCCGACCTCATGGGGGTTTGGGGGATGGGGCTGAGATCGGGGCCGGGCTCTCGCGGACGAGGACCGACCCCGACTTTATAGACGCCAGACTTCAGTAATTTGACCTAGGTCACAGTATTTCTACATACACAATATGGAATAGAGGGACCGGGACCAAGGCTCACCATCAATATCGGCGATATCTTGCATTGGGCATCTTGCATTGGGCGCTTGGATATCTGCAATCAATCTATCGTGACGAAAATCGACCGGTGAACACGAGGATTAGGTGCACGGTCGAGTGCGCTGGCGAAGTCATCTCGCTGCACCTGTCGCCTTCGTAGGTTGCCGTCAGCTTTTTAGTGGCGGGAAATCGCGCGAGAACACAGGCTGCTTGAGAAATTCCTTCGGATCGTAATGCCAGAACTGACTGGCATCCGGATAGCTCTTGATGGTGATGTTGACGACCTTGCCGTTCTTTTTTTCGACCTTTCGGATATAGACCGTGAAAGTGAGATTGCCGTAATCGTCAAATCTGACGGGTCCATGCGGCGTCTCGGCGAGGGAGACCCGTCTGATTGCCCCGATCAGTTTGTCCGGCTCGGTATCGCCGCCGGTCGCCTGGAGCGCCGATTCCAGAATTTGGCCATTGACGTAGAGCGCCGCCGCATAAAATCCAATCGGAACGTCGGTACCGAAGTACTTCTGCATCGAGGCGATGAAACGCCGGTTGGCATCACTATCCAAGTCGAGCGTATAGGGAATCGAATTTATAAGCCCGATCGCTTCGTCGCCAAAATTGCGCATGACGCTGTCATCGGCCACGGTCGATCCGCCAAGCAGCGGCAACGTCAGTCCTTGGTCGCGATATTGCTTGATGAATTTAAGAGGATTGGCGCCGGCATAGACCAGCACCACCACGTCAGCCTGCTTCGGATCGATTTGCGCCAAGTACGGCACGTAATCCGGCGTATTGAAGGGCGACCACAGCTTTTTGACGAGCTTGCCGCCGCTATCCTCAAAAACCGACTGGAAGCCGCCGACTTGCTCATAACCGAACGCGAAATCATCGCCGGCCGTGATTGCCGCCTTAAGCTTCATTTCCTTGCTGGCATAATCGGCGAGTGGATAGAGGCACTGTGCCGAACTGTCGGAAGTTCTGACCTGGTAGGGGTCGCGATGGCGCTGAGTCAAATCTTCGGCGCCGCCAAAGCCCATAGTCGGCACCTTGTGCTCACCAAGATAGTCCTTGATCGCCAGCCACTCGAAGGCGGCGAGCGGGCCCATGATGAGGTCGACTTTATCGCGCTCAACCAATTCGATCGCTTTGGCCTTCGCGGTTGCCGGCACGCCGGCGGTATCGGCGACGACAAGCTCGATCTGACGGCCCGCAAGCGTGAAGTTCTTGTCCCTGAGGAAGCAGGTAATGCCCTCCTCGAGGTGAACACCGCCGGCCGCGAGGCCGCCGATTTTAACGGTCATCAGTCCAATCTTGACCGGTTTTTGCTGCGCGAGGGCAGGCCGCGCCAGGCTGGAGATGCCGGCAGCTGCGCCGGTTGTGGCCAGAAACTTGCGCCGGCTTATTTTGCTTCTCAGGGTCGTCCTCCCCTTGATCGATGCCTGTCTTTCCGGGCGCTCATCCTCCCTGGCTTCGGCGCATGCCCATATTTCTGACCGGGGAATTCGGAGCGTGCTTCTTCAGGCGGCGTTCTCGGACCGCACCGCCGTTTTGGATTTGGCCCAATAATCTGGCTGCGCCTTGGTCGCCGCAAGGTCATCGGCGGTTTCAAAACCGGGCGCCATCGATGCCGAAGTGCCGGCGAGCACTTGGTGATGCTCAATGTTAAGAAGTCGCAGCCAGCTTTGCTGGCCAAGCGTAAGCCCGATCATACAGCCGAGCTCGACCAGTTCGGGCTCGCTAAAGTGGCTATGCATCCGTTGCCAGAAGGCATCATCGGTATCGAGCCGCCAAACGATCGCCTCGGCATAAGCGAGCGCGGCCTTCTGGCGTTCGTCGTATTTCGCCGATTTTTCGAAGTTCAAGAGATCAAGCACATGCTCTTCGATCAGCGCGCCGGTTTTGGTCGCTTTCATCGAGCGCTGATTGCCGCAATATTCGCAGGTGACCGAGCGTGATACGAACAACCGGCACAGTTCTTTGATGGAGTGATCGAGCACGCCGTTACGGAATATGTTGTGCCAGGATTCTGCAAAAAACCAAAAACAAGCCGGCACATGGGCGCGGATCGCCGAGCTTTCAGGCCGCGGCGTGCCTTCACGCTGGCAGCGCTCCATTTCGGCGCGCATTCTGGCATCCATGTTCTCGAGCGGGACGTAGCTTATTCTTTGCCTTGTCATTTACTTTCCTTCCTGGCCGTCCTTGTGGGCCCCTTGCGGCGGGCACAAAGGTTAGCATGGCCAAAAAGCCAAGGTGAACTCAAGATCTAGAAAGCCGCCTTTCGGGCCAGGGCGGACGACGGCCAGATTCAAAGCCGGCCATATCAGCAAAATCCGAGCTAGGAGCGCTCGATCAGCAGAAGAATGCCGTCAGCCGCCAGATCGGATGCTGACGCGGCCTTCGTCGGCTGTTTGATGCTCAATGTTAATTTATTTGGCTGTGACTGCCGCAGAATAACGCGTGTAGAACTGTGCGACTCGCTGCCGCCACATCTCCACGAACGCGCCCGAAGTCAGATTTTCGACCGACTTCCAGATGTTCTTGATCGTTGGAAGTGTGTTCTGCCAGACGGCACGCTTGCACCACTTCTCGCCTTTCTGCCGGCCCTCATCCGTCGCGCACATCGATTTCCACGCAGCGCGGTCCGGGTGAGCCACATGCTCGGCCGCCCCTTGGGTGCCCTGCTGGTGGATCAGATAAAGATCGCTCAAGGTTGGCTTCTGGTGGGTGGCCAGCTCGAACAGTATGGCCGAGGTGGTGAACTTGTAAGCGGCCGCAATCGAATTATCGCGCGGATCGGTAATGGTGCCGGACCCGTACTTGTTAAATTCATAATTGCTCAATTGAAACAGGCCGATATACGAGCCGGTGCGCTGCTTGGGATCGAAGTCTGATTCGATCTTGGCAACGGTCTTCATGAAGGTGACATCGATCCCGAACACGTCGGACGCGCGCTTGACCTCATCGACCGGTGCACCGACCGGAACATCCTTCAGGGCATCCAAAACCGTATCGGCCGGCTTCTTGTCAGGTGGCACTTCGGAATAGGCGTAATAAGCGAGGTAGGCCATGTCGAGTTTGGGCGAAGCCGAATCCGCCGGACGGTTCTGGAAGAATGGACGGCCCTGCTCGTCGCTTCTGGATTGTTCGGGCGGAATCGCTTCCGGCGGAAGCGATGCAGTCACGATCTCCTCTTCGAGTTTTTTTGCTTGGATGAGCCTGTCGGATTTTTGGATTTGCGTCCGCGCAACGCCATCCGGTGTTGTTGTGTCCTTAGGAAATAGTACGGGTTCACGCGCCGCAAACGGATAGATTACCGCGATCGCCGGAATGATAAAGGCGAGCTGCAAGGCTCTGATTATCATCTGCACGTCCCCCGATGCACGTCGCCTGCCTGCTTCCAGCAGGCGACCTGCCGACACCAAATAAAGTTCTCAGGTGACCACGGTCCCCACGACTCAACATAACACAGGCAAAAGCCGCCGATTGTCACCCTCTCGCCACAATCTAGCGAATTCGCTTGGTGCGCCGGTCGACGTGCATTCTCCTGCCGCCACCGCGTTTAACCCCCGCAAAAGTGGTCTAAAAAGGGGCGCTCCGGATTTTTTTCACGCGTCTGTTGCCCTGACCGTGGGCAAGCGCACATTTGCAATTGGAGCGAGGGCCGCGAATCACTGCCAAGCGATATTTTTGCTGGTGTCTTGCTCCATGATTGCCAACAGACCTTGCAACAATTGCGTCGGCGATGGCGGGCAACCGCGTATATGCAGATCCACGGGGATGACGCTCGAAACGCCGCCAGCCACGGCGTAACTGCCAGCGAAAATGCCGGCGTCAAAAGCGCAATCGCCAACTGCGACTACCCATTTTAGATCGGGTGTCGCACGATAGGCCGATTAGGCGCGTATTCCGCACGCAGCCAATCAGAAAAACGAAAGCGGTCTGCGGCATGCGATGAATGAGGCCGCCGAGGCGTTCCATGTCGCGCTCGCCGGTAGCAGTGAGCACGGCGCCCGCGCCGAAAAATAGCAAGCTCTTGAACAGGGAATGGTTGAACACATGCAGAAGCGCGGCGGTAAACGCCAAAGCAGCGGCGAACAGCATGCCTTCTGACTTGAAAGCCAACGCTAGCCTGAGGCCGATGAAAATGATGCCGATGTTTTCGACCGTATGGTAGGCGAGTAGCCGCTTGAGGTCGTGCAATGTGAACGCGTCGCCGAGCACCACAAGCGTCATGCCGGCGAGAAAAACAGGATAGAACGGCAACATGCGGGCCGGTGTTTCTTCGTGCTCGCTATAACCGAGTGCAAATAGGCTCGCGCTCATCGCGCCGAGATCGACCACGGCAACAAAGAATGCTGACAGCGCATCGAGCCGCAGATGCGCGCCGAGCCAAGGCACACCCACCGGGAATGCAACGGCTTCAGGCGTCCGCACCGCCAAAAGATGGATCATGGCCGCAGCGAGTGAAATCGCAGTCGTGACCATGCTCGCGGCGTAGATCACCCGCGTCGCGGCAGGCGAGCGCACCATCAGCACAGCGATGGGATCAAGCGCCAAAAGCGTAGCGGCGCAAACAATGACCACGCTCAGCATCATGCCGCTGGCGCTTTTAGACGCACGCCACGGCCGCCGGCGTGACTGGACGCATTGTCCGCAATCAATTCGACCCCCAACGCCTCGAGCGCAGCAACAAGCTTCATCAGCGAATCGACATTGCCCCTGATGACGCCCTCGCTCGCCTCCATGCGCTGGATCGTCGGCAGCGACAGCCCGGCCGCTTCAGCAAGCCCGCGCTGATCGATGCCAAGAAGCGCGCGTGAGGCGCGAAGCTGAGCGGCGGTGATCACGATGATTGATGGTTGTTACGTTACAACCATGAATAATGATGTATTAAATATCAATCTTTATCACTCAAGCAACAGATTTCAACAGGCGGAACACGCTTCAGCCGGACTCGCCTCAACTGATCCGGATGACGATTTTGCCGAAATGCGCGCCTGCGGCCATGTGCCCATAGGCCGATTGAACCTCCTCGAAGCCGAAAATCTTGTCGATCACCGGCTTGATCGCATTCGCTTCGATGGCGCGGTTCATGGCTTCGAACATTTGCGTCGAGCCCA
>Ga0318523_10000160_pt1 | contig 15812 bp, 16 predicted proteins | sample GRESIP178b2f19_FD_203500 | JGI IMG/M metagenome (GOLD analysis project Ga0318523, IMG submission 203500) | Tropical soil microbial communities from Luquillo Experimental Forest, Puerto Rico - GRE.SIPMG.178b2f19 | ecosystem: Environmental > Terrestrial > Soil > Tropical forest > Bulk soil...
GATCACTGGCTTCACGCAGCGGGCTACCCAGATCGGGGCCTCGCATGACGCGGCCCACTTCCAGGCGTCGATCGTCCAGCTGACCACCAACACCATTCGGATCTACGGCACCGACAACTTCCCGGCCAGCGTGCTCGCCGCGGTCGGGGTGGAGCGGCCCGCCGCACAGCGGTTCACCGACAAGGCTTACATCGAGATCGGTGCCACCGACGCCGACCTGGCGAAGCCGGACCTCCCGGGTCTTTCCGCGGCCGACGCCGACGTCATCTACGTGTCGTGCGCCACACCGGCCGCCGCGGAGCGCGCCGCCGCCGTCCTGGACAGTGACCCGTGGCGCAAGCTGTCCGCCAATCACGACAACCGGGTCTACGTCGTCAACGACGAGATATGGCAGACCGGCGAGGGCTTGGTCGCGGCCCGTGGCATCGTCGACGACCTCCGCATGCTCAACGCCCCCATCAACTGACGCCGGACGGACGACACACACACCGTCACAAGCTGAAATACGGCCGACCCGTTTTACGTTGAGAACATTACTTTAGCTAAGCTTTTCCGGGACCGACCAGATTGAAGAGGGATTATCCGATGAGCACCGTTTCCGCTTACGCCGCCACGTCGGCCACCGAACCGCTCACCAAGACCACCATCACCCGTCGCGAGCCCGGTCCACACGACGTGGCATTCGACATCAAGTTCGCGGGGATCTGCCACTCAGACATCCACACCGTCAAAGCCGAATGGGGCCAACCGAATTACCCGGTGGTCCCCGGCCACGAGATCGCCGGCGTGGTGACCGCCGTGGGTTCGAAGGTCACCAAGTACAAGGTGGGCGACCGCGTCGGGGTGGGCTGCATGGTGAACTCCTGCGGCAAATGCAGCAGCTGCCAGGCCGGGCTCGAGCAGTACTGCAAACCGGGCGCGACGTTCACCTACAACTCGATCGACAAAGACGGCCAGCCCACCCAGGGCGGCTACAGCCAGGCGATCGTCGTCGACGAAAAGTTCGTGGTGCGCATCCCCGACGCGCTGCCGCTGGACGCCGCCGCGCCCTTGCTGTGCGCGGGAATCACCCTGTTCTCGCCGCTGCGGCATTGGAATGCCGGGGCGGACACCCGGCTGGCGGTGATCGGCCTGGGCGGACTGGGGCACATGGGTGTCAAGCTGGGCGCCGCCTTGGGCGCCGAGGTGACGGTGCTCTCGCAGTCCCTCAAGAAGATGGAGGACGGCCTGCGCCTGGGCGCCAGCCATTACTACGCGACGGCGGACCCCGACACCTTCAAGAAATTGCGCGCCAGCTTCGACCTGATCCTGAACACCGTCTCGGCGAACCTGAAGCTCGGCGACTACCTCAACCTGCTGGACGTCGACGGCACGCTCGTCGAGCTCGGCATCCCCGAGCACCCCATGGAGGTCCCGGCGTTCCCGCTGGCCCTGATGCGGCGCAGCCTGTCGGGGTCGAACATCGGCGGGATCGCCGAGACGCAGGAGATGCTGAATTTCTGCGCCGAGCATGGCGTGACGCCCGAAATCGAGGTCATCGAGCCCGATTACATCAACGAAGCCTACGAGCGCGTACTCGCCAGCGACGTGCGCTATCGCTTCGTCATCGACATCTCGAAGCTATGACGACGCGCGCAGCCGCGCCGCAACCTCCTCGGCCGCCTCGCCGTCCTCGTCACCGGGAATCAGCTCGCTGACGTCGATGCCCGCCAGGGGCCAACCGGCGGCGGCCAGGGTGGCGGCCACCCGCCGGACGTTCTCGGGTCCGGCGTCGTGGTGGGTCACCTGAGCGATCTTTTCGGCGATCTCGTTGCCGTCGATCAGGCCGTCGGCAGCCGCGTCTGACCCCTTCGCGACGAGGTCCGTCACCACCTCTGCGATCTGTTCGTGGGTGAGCGGCGTGGAGCGCAGCAATGCAAACAGCGGGATTTGATCCGGGCCGGGCACCCCTTGGGGGTAGCCGACGTCCAGCCAGCGGATTATCGACCGCAAAAAGTGGTGGTGATGGGAATGATCGGATGTCGTCACCCGCTTAGTTTCACGGTAAGGGCGTCAACCGCGCTACCGTGCCGCTGCTCCATCCGGACAATTCATAAGCCGTTCACCTACTAAAAGTCCCAGTCCTCGTCCTCGGTGACGACGGCCTTGCCGATCACGTACGACGAACCCGAGCCGGAGAAGAAGTCGTGGTTCTCGTCTGCGTTGGGCGACAGCGCCGACAGGATGGCCGGGTTCACATCGGTCTCGTCGCGCGGGAACAGCGCTTCGTACCCGAGGTTCATCAGCGCCTTATTGGCGTTGTAGCGCAAGAACTTTTTGACGTCTTCGGTCAGCCCGACCTCGTCGTAGAGATCCTGGGTGTATTCCACTTCGTTGTCGTAGAGCTCGAAGAGCAGCTCGTAGGTGTAGTCCTTGAGTTCGGCTCGCTTGGCGTCGTCGACGAGCGCCAGGCCGCGCTGGTATTTGTAGCCGATGTAGTAACCGTGCACGGCTTCGTCACGGATGATTAGCCGGATCATGTCAGCGGTGTTGGTCAGCTTGGCCCGGCTCGACCAGTACATCGGCAGGTAGAACCCCGAGTAGAAAAGGAAGCTTTCCAGCAGCGTGGAGGCCACCTTGCGCTTGAGCGGTTCGTCGCCCTTGTAGTACTGCATGACGATCTCGGCCTTGCGCTGCAGATTGACGTTCTCCTCCGACCAGCGGAAGGCGTCGTCGATCTCGGCGGTCGAGCACAGCGTCGAGAAGATGTTGCTGTAGCTGCGCGCGTGCACCGACTCCATGAAAGCGATGTTGGTGTAGACGGCCTCTTCGTGCGGGGTCAGCGCATCCGGGATCAGGCTGACGGCGCCGACCGTGCCCTGGATGGTGTCCAGCAACGTCAGGCCGGTGAACACCCGCATGGTCATCTGTTTTTCGTGGGCCGTGAGGGTGCCCCACGACGGAATGTCGTTGGACACCGGCACCTTCTCGGGCAGCCAGAAGTTGCCCGTCAGCCGGTCCCAGACTTCCGCGTCTTTTTCGTCTTGCAGCCGGTTCCAGTTGATCGCCGAGACGCGGTCAATCAGCTTCATTCTTGTCGCCTCCAGAACCCACTTTCACCAGGCGATTTGCCTGCGATGCTCAGACTTCAAACACTACCCCTGGGGTACGACAAGGCGGTGCAACACAAGAAGTTGTGTTTGCGTGTCGCAAACCCCCACCGCGGGTGTACCATTTGGTACATGAATACCGAAGACAGCGTCGAGATCGACGCGCCGCCACCACTGGTTTGGGACGTCTTCACCGACGTCGAACGCTGGCCCGAGTGGACCGCCTCGGTGACGTCCCTGACCGGACTCGACGGACCCACCCTGGCCGTCGGCAAACGGTTCGCCATCAAGCAACCCGGCATGGCAAAACTGGTCTGGCAGGTCACCGAGATCGACCCCGGGACGTCCTGGACCTGGGTGCAACGCTCCCCCGGCGTGCGGGTGAGCGCCCGCCACGACGTCACTGCCCACACCGGCGGCCGCACTCTGGTGCGCCAGCAACTCGACCAGCGCGGTGTCCTCGGCGCTCTTGTCGGGCGGCTGATGATCAAGAAGACCAAGCGCTTTCTCGAGCTGGAGGGGCACGGGCTCAAGGCCCGCGCCGAGCAGCTCAGCCGCGCCGATGGCGCGCACTCCTGACACCGAGCGGCGCCGGCAGTTACTCGACGCGCTGATCGAGGAGTTCGCCCAGGGCGGGATCGGCGACCGCTCACTGCGCGAGGTAGCCGCCGCGGTCGGAACTAGCCATCGAATGTTGTTGCACCACTTCGGATCTCGTGAAGACCTGCTACTGGCGGTCGTCGAGGAGGTCGAGCACCGACAGATGGGCCTGCTCTCCGAATTGCCCACCAGCGCGGCAGAAGGCTTCACCGCCATGTGGGCCGACCTTCGTCGGCCGGAGCTACGCCGACTCGAGCGCCTCTTCTTCGAGTGCTACGCCCGCGCCGCCCAGGGCGAAAAGCCTTTCGCCCGAATGGTTCCCGGCGCCGTCAACGGCTGGCTGGGCGCCGTCGAGGCGGCCGGCGAAGGCGGGGCAGATCCCGCACTGGCACGGCTCGGGCTGGCCGTCACCCGGGGACTGTTGCTGGATCTGGTGGCCACCAACGACGATGCAGGCGTCGACGCCGCGGCGAAAGCCTTCGCCGAAGTCCTCAAGCCTTTGGCAACACCGAGATGAGCGTGTCGACGAGTTCGTCGGCGTTGGTGTGCCACTTGTCCAGATCCATGTGGCCGCTCAGGTCCAAGCCCGTGATGCCGTGGGCGCTGGTCAACAGCAGCGCTCCATAACGTGGCGCCTGCCCCGGACCGGTGATGCGACCCACGATGTCGAGAAATAGGTCCTGCGCGCGTTCGGCCACCCGGATCGCTTCGGTGGGGTCACCCGCCGGCGTGGTGAACATCAGCCGGTACAGGTGCGGTCGGGTGCGGCCGATGGCGATCAGCGAAAGCAGACCGGAGCGCAAGGACTCCTCGGGCGGATCGCCGCTGTCGACCAAAACCTCAAGCGCATCGCCCAATTCGCGCAAGGCATTCGTGGCCAGGACCGTGAGCAGCGATTCCTTGTCGGCGAAGTGGCGATACGCCGCCGATCGCGACACGCCGCTGCGCGCACCCACCTCGCGCAGCGTCACCGCCTCGACGCCGCCGAGGTCGAGCAAGACCCCCGCCGCCTCGATCAGCGAACGGCGGGTGGCCGCAGCACTCTCCGCCCGTGTCGTCACCCGCAGAGCATAAGCCGGTGCGTGAGTTGACAACGTCAACTCAAGTGTTATTTTGAGATGACAACGTCAACTCAAACGCCCACCACCGGATGGAGACCACCGTGGATTCCTCGAAACGCGCCGACCGTCATGAGCTGATCGTCGTCACCGGCGCTTCGACAGGAATGGGCGCGGCCACGGCTAAAGAACTGGCCCGCAAGGGTTTTCACGTGCTCGCCGGAGTGCGCCGCGACGCGGACGCCGACGCGCTGCGTGCCGAGTGCATCGAACCGCGCATCCTGGACATCACCGTCGAATCGGACGTGGCCGCGATCGCCCACCGCGTCGCGAGCGATCCGCTGCATCGTCCCCTTCGCGCGCTGGTCAACAACGCCGGGATCGCGATCAACGCGCCAGTCGAAACGCTGCCGTTGGCCGAGTGGCGCAAGCAGTTTGAGGTCAATCTGTTCGGTCACATCGCGATGACCCAGGCGCTGTTGCCGGCACTGCTGAGCAGCTCGGGCACCGTCGTGAACATCAGTTCAGTCGGCGGGAAGGTCGTCCTGCCGACCTACGGCGCGTACGCCGGTTCGAAGTTCGCGCTCGAGGCGGTCAGCGACGCGCTGCGCCGTGAGGTCGGCGATGCCGGGATCAAGGTCGTCGTCGTCGAACCCGGCGCAGTCAAGACCGAGATGGCGGAGCGTGGAATCGCCGCCGCCGAGGGACTGATGGCGAACATGACCGCTGCCCAGCTCGCACGCTACGACGATCTCGCCGCAGCCGTCACGGCTCAGGCCCGATCGTTCATCGACACCGGCGTTTCGGCCGAACACGCCGCAAAGGTGATAGCCAAGGCCGTGACCGCGTCTCGTCCCCGGACGCGCTACACCATCGGACGCGACGCCGCGATTCTCGTGCGAATCAGCCGCGTCGTATCCGACCGGGTCCTGGATCGCATAGTGCGCCTGAGCCTTCGGTCCGTTGCCAAAAACTCGCAGTCAAGCGAACAACGTGACGCCGCAACGACTTCGGTCGGCGCCGTTCGCGGCGATCAGCCTTAGGCTTAGGCCGCCGAACGATCGCCGCGCGCGCCGATGCCCACACCGGAGAACTGGTACTAGGCGATACTTCGTACATTAGCGGGATTCGAGCCCTGGTGGGCTCTCGTGTATCGAACGTCCAGGGTGCTGAGAAGACCTCGCACATCACCCGGCCAAACGGATGTGGGCGCTCCCCCTCATGGTCGAAGCGTAAGACACTGCAATCATGTTCGTGGCCGGATTACTGACCGGAGGTTGCAACAAATCAAACTGAAGCCTCCGGGTGCACGCCAACACCGGGTGCTGGAGCATCCCGAAGGCTCAGGTCGTGCTGGCCATTCGTAAGGGCACCGAGGTCCGCAGGTTCGACTCGGTCACCAACGACGGGCAGTGACTCCGTCCCATCGCCGCGTTGGCTGGGACACGCTGAACCCTGTGGGCATCGTTCGTATCTACGACGTCAGCCCCTAGTTCGATTGAGGCCCCCCGGCTTTCGGGTCGCGGGGCTGAACGCCGTCGCCCTTGTGTTCCTTACATTACGGAAGTCGCTGATGGAAGTTGACTCAAACAGTCAGGCCTTTGACATGTCCCAGGTTGATGTGAGCCTTCGCTGCTGAAGTAGGCCGTAACTTTGAGGGGAGATGCCAGCTCTGTTCCGGGTGGGGTGGGAATTACTATCGACCAGTTTTGGGCCACTACGTTGGCTGTGCCAGCCCAGTAGCCCTGACCACTTGCGCGGGGAACGAGCACAATAACTGTAGTGACACCGGGACTGGCGTTCCCCGAAATTGTTATCTCCTGGCCGCCGACGTTGATTTTGGAGATGGAACCTCCCCCAGGCCCCGCCGCGGTGGGGGCGATGCTCGTAGTAGTCGGTGGTTGGGTTTTCTCGCCACCCGAATGATTGATCAGCGCCACCACAATTGCCACTATTCCTCCAACGACTGCGGTGATTGCAGCGGCGGCAATGACACCCCTGACTTCCCACCTTTTGTCGGCGGATGGACGAGACTGCTCGTTCTTGGCCCGCGCCGATTCGCTGTCGTAGTCGGCGACTGGCTCATCTTCGTTTGTGGCTTGCCCCTCGGCCATCGGATAAGTATATGGACCTAATTGACGATTCCGGTAGCGGTCTCTGGACATAGTCGCAGGTAGCTGGTGTGCAGCTCGGGCTGGCCACGGATGGCCGGCCTTTCTAGGTCTCGCGTTGACGGCCTTGTTTGCCGTCGTGGACACAGTTCGCTTGCCGCACTTGGGAGTGGACCGCCGGGTAGCGGCACACCCCTGATGTACCTCGGCGTAGGTAGGGGCAGGCGTGGCTCCTGGCCACGGGTAGGGCAGGCCCTGGGTAGGCAGGTGGGTTACACCGCCCCCCGGTTGGATAGGGCAGGACCGGGCACACAGGCATAGGCATTGGGGCACAGGGCATCCCACCCCCTACGTGGTGTGGTGGTGGCGTGGCCTCGGGTGGGACCCAGGGGGTTACCCCTGCCCCGGCCCAGATGACCGGGAGGTAATGCGTCGGCCTGCGTGCCTAGGGCATCGAGCCACGTTTTGGCGCTGGGCGTGGTAATCCCCCCGGGCGCCCCTAACCAGTACAGATCAGAAGGAGAACAGAACATGGAACTAACCCCAATCGAGGGTGCCAAGCCCGAGATCCCCACAGCCCCAGCGGGGTTCAAAGCAGCGGGGCGCAGGCTGTGGAAGTCGCTACACGGGGCGTACGACTTCACCGACGCCGCGGAGAAGGTCGTCGTCCTGGAGCAGGCGCCTAGTGGCTGACAAGATCTCGGAACACAACATGTTCTGAATAACATTCCTCGGATTCGCTGGCCAGCAAAGCGTGTCGATCACAAATATGGACGTGTCGTGGATCGCAACTGAGCTCCCCTTAGGGGCCTGGCGCTCCGTCTATGCCTGCCCAGCAGGGCTCAGGTCCCCCTGCGCCCGTGTACGGAGTACACCGGAGAAGTGGTACTCGTCGGGTTTGACCGAACGGGTCGTCATCCAGTACTGCCAGGTGTAGCCGCCCCACAGCACGGTGTTCCTGCCGTGGTCGTCGAGATACCAACTGCTGCAGCCACCGCTGTTCCACACCGAGTGGGCCAACTTGTGTTGCAGCTCATCGTTGAATTCGTCCTGCGCGGCACGCGTCGGCGCCAGCGCCTGCGCTCCCAACTTGTCGCACGTCGCGATCGCGTCGGCGACGTAGTGGATCTGAGATTCGATCATGAACACCACGGAGTTGTGTCCCAGTCCGGTGTTGGGTCCCAGCAGGAAGAACAGGTTGGGCATGTCGGCGACCGTGATCCCGCGGTGAGCGCCGATGCCCTCGCGGTTCCAGCGGTCGACCAGGTCCTCCCCGTGCCGTCCCTTGATCTGGACGTAGGTGTAGGAGTCGGTGACATGGAAGCCGGTGCCGTAGACGATCACGTCGGCCTTGTGCTCGATGCCGTCGACGGTGGCGATCCCGTCGGGCGTGATCCGGGCGATGCGGTGGGTGATCAGTTGGGTCTTCGGGTCCGCCACCGCGGGGTAATAGGTGGAGGAGTTCAGGATTCGCTTGCAACCGATGCGATAGTGCGGGGTGAGCTTGCGACGTAGCTCGCGATCCTTCACCGAGCGGCGGATGTTGTATTTGCAGTAGGCCTCGATGAACCTCAGGGTGTTCGGCCGCTTGGTCATGCCGTAGGCGAGCGCCTCCTGCAACCAGTAGATCCCTAGGCGCAGCAGGGCCCGTAACCCCGGAATGTTCGTCAGCGCCTGCCGCAACGCACGCGGGAGTTTTTCGTTGGAGCGTGGCACCACCCAGGGCGGGGTGCGTTGGTAGAGCTGAAGTTCGGCGACCTGCCCGATGATCTCGGGCACGATCTGGATCGCGCTGGCGCCCGTTCCGATCACCGCCACCCGCTTGCCGGTCAGGTCGACACTGTGGTCCCACTGCGCGGAATGGAAAGCGGGGCCGCGGAATTCGTCGCGACCCTCGATTTCGGGGACGGACGGGACGTGCAGCGCGCCGGCGCCCGAGATCAAAAACTGGCCGACGAATTCCCGCCCGTCGGCGGTGAACACGTGCCAGCGCTGCTCGTCGTCGTCCCAGTGGCCACGATCGACCAGCGAGTTGAACACGATGTAGCGGCGCAGCCCGTATTTCTCGGTGACTCCCTTGAGGTAATCCCAGATCTCGGGCTGATACGAGAACAGATGCTTCCAGTCCGGCTTGGGCTCGAAGGAGAACGAGTACAGGTGCGACGGGATGTCGCAGGCGCAGCCCGGGTAGCTGTTGTCCCGCCAGGTGCCGCCGATGTCGTCGGCCTTCTCCAGGATGACGAAGTCCACACCCTGCTGCTGCAGCCTGATCGCCATACCCAGACCGGAGAACCCGGTCCCGATGATGATGGCGCGGGTGTGCACCGGCTCGTGAGGCTGAATTGCCGGCTCGGCGCGGGTCATGGCATCGGTCACGGTCGATTGGTCTTTCTGTCAAGGCCGGTATGCGCTCGGCCGTCGCAAATACCCAGTACCCAGGGTATCGGATGGGACGAGTGTTATCGACGGCCGCGGTGATGTCAACGTCGCGGATGCTCAGCTGGCAGCGGGGTTGCTCGGCACCACGCTGTGTATCGGCCGGTCAGGATCCATCGTGATGCCGAGCGCCTCGGCGGTGCCGACGATGACGCCCATCATGATGGTCGTCAGGTGGGCGACGAATCGGTCGCGCGGCATGCGTCGCGGGCTGTCCGGGTCGGGCCCCAACCACCACTCGGTGGCCGACGCCGCCGATCCGAACGCCGCGTGCGCGGCCAGCTCGACCGCCGCGTGGTCCAGCTCCATCTCCCGCAGCTCGTTGTCGAACATGTCGGCCATGGCCAACGTGATCTCACGGCCTTCGTTGAAGATTTCGACGGTCGACTGCGGCGTAGCCGCGGAGCGCCCCTGAATGAAGACCCGCAGCACGTTCGGGTGCTTGTCGACAAGGCTGACGTACTCTTCGACGGCGCGCCGGATCACCTCGCGGGCCGAGTCGGTTTTCAGGTCGATGGACGGGAAGATCGCCGCCCACAGCATGTCGCGCAGGCGCTCCCCGATCGCCTGGAACAGGTCGGACTTGTCGTGGAAATGCCGGTAGATCTTCGGCTTGGCGGTGCCGGCCTCCTCGGCGATTTCCCGCACGCTCAGCTCGGGCCCCAGGCGGTCGATGGCGCGGAACGCCGCGTCGACGATTTCGCCGCGCACCTTCTTGCGGTGTTCGCGCCAGCGTTCGCTGCGCGCGTCGACCTTCGCCCCGGGCTTCACGCTGGGGTGGGGTCGGGGAATTCTCACCACGTCTTGCACCTTACCCGCCCAGCGGCCACTGACCTGGGCAGACTGGCCAGTAGGCGCGTTGGTGTTGGCTCAGCCCACGATGGCGCGGCGCTTTGCGGCGTCAGCGACGCGGTCGGGCAGCCGTGTGAAGACTGCGACTAGGCCTTTGGCGCTGACGGGTGCCACGTACCTATTACGCGGCCGTCGCGATTCCGCCGCATTGGCGATCGTGCGGGCGAGCGCTGGCGCCGGCATCGCCCGCTTCATTTGCTTCGCCAAGAACCTGTCCGCCCCCTCAATCAACGAGCCGTATCCGTCGACATCTCCAACCGGCCGAACCGCAGGTTCCGCACGCTCGCGCGTTGACGCATCGATGATGTCTGTGGCCACGAAGCCCGGTTCGATCAGCACGACCTTGATGCCGGTCGGAGCCAATTCCATTCGCAGGGAGTCGGATACAGCCTCGACTGCATATTTGGTCGCCCCGTAGACACCCATGGCGGGAAAACTCGTGCGTCCGACGACAGAGCTGATGTTGACGATGCGACCGGCGCGGCGCGCGCGCATGCTCGGCAGGACGGCGCGGGTCACCGCGAGCAGACCGAACACGTTGGTATCGAACTGCCGCTTCACTTCCTGTGTGGACAGCGTCTCGATCGGACCCGTCAGCGCGTAGCCCGCCGCGTTCACCAGGACGTCGACGCCGGCGCCCTGCGTCGCGGAACTGATCAGTGACCAGGCCGAATCGATCGAGTCCTCGTCGGTGACGTCCAACGGAACCGCCACGATGCCGCGGTGAGATGCGGCTAGGTCGTCGAGTGTGGCCCGCCGGCGCGCAGCGGAGAACACGGTGTGCCCGCGCTGAGCCAACTCGATAGCCACGGCGCGCCCGATCCCGGAACTCGCTCCCGTGACCAAGATCTTGAGGTGCTCAGCCATCGCGCCGTGCCTCCATCGTAAACAGTTCGGTGTACCTTGATGGACAGCGATAGTACACAGACCTGTTTCCTTTGGCTAGACTCTGGTAATGGCCGCTCCACCCACCGCTCGGCGCAAGCTGTTGGACACCGCAGCCGACCTCTTCTATCGAGAGGGAATCGGTACGACCGGCGTCGACCGCATCAGCGCAGCGGCCGGGGTCTCCAAGCGCAGCTTGTACCAACACTTCGCCGGCAAGGACGCGTTGGTGGCGGCGGCGCTGGCCGAGCACGGTCAAGACATCCTCGAGCGCTATATGCCCGTTCACGACAGCGAGGCGCCGGCCCGCCAGAAGGTTCTTGATGTGTTCGACGCGCTGAGCCGATGGTCGAAAGCCCCGGACTTCCGCGGCTGCCCTTTCGTCAATGTGGCTACGGAGCTTGCCAATCCGCATCATCCGGCCCGGGCCGTCGCGCGTGATTACAAGCTGCGCCTGGAACGCTACTTCGCTCACCAGGCTCGGGTTGGTGGCGCAAAGAATCCGAACGTCCTCGCCCAGCAGCTACTCATGCTTTTCGACGGCGCTATCTGCCAGGCGATGATCAAGTCGGCACCGGCTCCCGACAGCACCCGCGCCGCGGCAGAGATCCTTCTCGACGCCTACGGGCTCTAGCGCGGGTCGGGCACGCCCTGCCGCGCCTTACAGCATGCAGGAGACGCAGCCCTCGACCTCGGTGCCCTCCAGCGCCATTTGCCGCAGCCGGATGTAGTACAGCGTCTTGATCCCCTTGCGCCAGGCGTAGATCTGCGCCTTGTTCACGTCGCGGGTGGTGGCCGTGTCCTTGAAGAACAAGGTCAGCGAAAGCCCTTGGTCCACATGCTGGGTGGCCGCGGCGTAGGTGTCGATGATCTTCTCGTAACCGATCTCGTAGGCGTCCTGGTAGTACTCCAGGTTCTCGTTGGTCATGTAGGGCGCCGGGTAGTAAACCCGCCCGATCTTGCCCTCCTTGCGGATCTCGACCTTCGACACGATCGGGTGGATCGACGACGTCGAGTGGTTGATGTAGGAGATCGACCCGGTGGGCGGCACGGCCTGCAGGTTCTGGTTGTAGATGCCGTGCGCGGCCACCGACTGCTTCAGCCGTTGCCAGTCCTCCTGGTTCGGGATGCGAATCTCGGCGTCGGCGAACAGCTGACGCACCTTGTCGGTTTTCGGCTCCCACACCTGTTCGGTGTATTTGTCGAAGAACTCCCCCGACGCGTACTTGGACCGCTCGAAATCCTTGAAGTGGGTGCCGCGTTCGATCGCGATGCGGTTCGAGGCCCGCAGCGCGTGGTACAGCACCGTATAGAAGTAGATGTTGGTGAAGTCGATGCCCTCTTCGGAACCGTAGAAGACGCCCTCGCGAGCCAGGTAGCCGTGCAGGTTCATCTGCCCCAGCCCGATCGCATGCGAGTCGTTGTTGCCCTGTTCGATGGACGGCACCGACCAAATGTGCGTCTGGTCGCTGACCGCGGTCAGCGCGCGGATGGCCACCTCGATGCTCTGCGCGAAGTCCGGCGAGTCCATCGTCTTGGCGATGTTCATTGACCCGAGGTTGCACGAAATGTCTTTGCCCACTTTGGCATACGACAAGTCTTCGTTGAACAACGACGGCGTGGAGACCTGCAGGATCTCCGAGCACAGGTTCGAGTGCGTGATCTTGCCCTCGACGGGATTGGCCCGGTTCACCGTGTCCTCGAACATGATGTACGGATAGCCGGACTCGAACTGCAGCTCGGCCAGTGTCTGGAAGAACTCCCGCGCCTTGATCTTGGTCTTGCGGATCCGCGCGTCGTCGACCATCTCGTAATACTTTTCGGTCACCGAGATGTCGGCGAACGGCACCCCGTAGACGCGTTCGACGTCGTACGGCGAGAACAAGTACATGTCCTCGTTCTTCTTGGCCAGCTCGAAGGTGATGTCAGGGATCACCACGCCCAGGCTCAGCGTCTTGATCCGAATCTTCTCATCGGCGTTCTCCCGCTTGGTGTCCAGGAAGCGGTAGATGTCGGGGTGATGGGCGTGCAGGTATACCGCGCCGGCGCCCTGGCGCGCACCCAGCTGATTGGCGTAGGAGAAGGAATCCTCGAGCAGCTTCATGATCGGGATGACGCCCGACGACTGGTTCTCGATGTTCTTGATCGGCGCCCCGTGCTCGCGAATGTTGCTCATTAGCAACGCAACTCCCCCACCGCGCTTGGACAGCTGCAGTGCGGAGTTGATCGATCGCCCGATCGACTCCATGTTGTCCTCGATGCGCAGCAAAAAGCAGCTCACCGGTTCGCCGCGCTGCTTCTTGCCCGAGTTCAAAAACGTCGGGGTGGCCGGCTGGAACCGTCCTTCGATGATCTCGTCGACCAGCTTCTCCGCCTGTCCGGTGTCGCCGGCGGCCAGAGCAAGCGCCACCATGACCACGCGGTCCTCGAAGCGCTCCAAATAACGCTTCCCGTCGAAGGTTTTCAGCGTGTAGGAGGTGTAGTACTTGAAGGCGCCGAGAAACGTCGGGAACCGGAACTTCTTGGCGTAGGCCCGGTCCAGCAGCGTCTTGACGAAGTTACGCGAGTACTGGTCGAGCACCTCACGCTCGTAGTAGTTCTCCTTGATCAGGTAGTCGAGCTTCTCGTCGTAATTGTGGAAGAAGACCGTGTTCTGGTTGACGTGCTGCAAGAAATACTGATGCGCGGCTTCCCGGTCCTTGTCGAACTGGATCTTGCCTTCCGCGTCATACAGATTCAGCATCGCGTTCAGGGCGTGGTAATCAAGTTCGGCCTGGCTCCCGGAAAAATGGGGGTGGGCGCCGGAGGTTACCGGCTCTGCAGCGACGGTTGGTGGCACGTCTGTTCCTTCCAAAAGTCAGCGAGACCGGCTCGGACGGCATCCACGTCGTCCGAGGTTCCCATCAGTTCGAAGCGGTAAAGGTACGGGACGCCGCACTTGCGGGAGACGACGTTGCCCGCGAAGGCGAACTCGGCGCCGAAGTTGTTGTTACCCGCGGCGATGACGCCGCGGATCAACGACCGGTTGTGTTCGTTGTTCAGAAATGCGATGACCTGTTTCGGGACATAGCCACCGGCATTGAGGTCTGGGGTGGCCCGGCCGCCGCCGTACGTGGGCAGTAGCAACACGTACGGCTCGTCGACCTCGATGCGGCCATGCAGCGGTATCCGCGTGGCGGGAAGACCCAACTTCTGCACGAAGCGGTGGGTGTTCTCCGACACGCTGGAGAAATAGACGAGGTTGCGCCGCGTGAGATCCATAGCACCGCAACCCTCCTTACTTTCGTCTTCCGCGCTCGTGCCCTCAGGCGCTCAGCGCCGCGCCCGCGAGCGCCTTGATCCGATCGGGCCGGAAACCCGACCAGTGGTCGTTCCCTGCCACCACCACGGGGGCCTGCAGGTAACCCAGCGCCATCACGTAATCCCGCGACTCTGAGTCCAGTGTGATGTCGACCTTCTGGTAGGCGATGCCCTGCCTGTCCAAGGCCTTGAAGGTGGCGCTGCACTGGACGCATGCCGGCTTGGTGTACACGGTGACGCTCATCTGGAGGCCGCTCCTTTGCGGGGGGACTTGATTACGATCTGGCAACTACTTCGGTACTACGTTCAGCGGTCCGTCAAGCCCCAAGATTCCCGTCGTGCGGCTGTCGGGGTCGAATGACGTGGCTTCGACATCTTCAAGCCGATTCCGGGTCGACCACCTTGCCCAGCTGGCGCGGTGATCCTGGGATCTGCCGGTGCTCGAAACACTACACCTAGTGGCTGACAAGATCCCGGGATACAAGATGTTCTGAATAACAATTCTGAAATTCCCTGGTCGTAAGCCCTGTCGTAGGCACGCGTTCGGCGTGTCGCAGATCACACCCGCGCCCAAAGCACCCATGCGCATCGGTATACCACCGGCCACCGACAGCTCCGCTGCGATCTTCTCGCGCGGCCACCGCTAGCAAAGCCGCCAGCTCGAGCTGGCGGCTTTGGCTATTCCGTTATCGCAACCTTGCTGGTCGCCGGTGAAGGGCTTGTTGGCTTCCCCCAAATTCATGCCGAATTCGAGACAAATTCAGCCGACTTCGGCGGCGAGCTTGCCGACGACGTCGCGCACACTCGCCGAGAGCTCGGCGTCCTCCGCGGGCGCCTTGCCTTCCAAAGTCCTGAACGGCACGGACAGCTTGATCGACTCGATCACCTCAGCACCCGCAATCCCGAATGACTTGCGGGTCGCGTCGTGCGCCCACACTCCGCCGTACTGGCCGAAGGACCCCCCGATCACGGCCAACGGCTTGCCCTTCAGCGCGCCGTCGCCGAACGGGCGAGACAGCCAGTCGATCGCGTTCTTGATGACCGCCGGAAAGCTGCCGTTGTACTCCGGTGTGACCACCAGTGCGGCGTCCGCGTCGGCGGCTGCGGCGCGCAACGCGACGACAGGGGCCAGCGCTGGGGCGTCGGCGTTCATCGCGTCGTCGATGTCCTCGTTGTAGAACGGCACCTCACCCAGCCCCTCAAAGACCGTGACGGTGACGCCGGCCGGACTGACTGCGGCCGCGAGCTCGGCGATCTGGCGGTTGATCGACGCCGCACGCAGGCTGCCCACTAAGGCCAAGATTTTGATGTCGGAGTTGATCCCTGGCACTGTTACGTTCCCTTCGGTCGTTGGTCTACATCCTTGCATGACCCAACCGGACTATAGTCCGATTTATTCCGGCCGCGTTAAAGTGCAGTTGTGAGCGGTGTCGAGCGAGTGCGCGAGTTGCGCGTGTCCGCTCCGCAAGGGCCTCCGCAGG
>Ga0318523_10000164_pt1 | contig 15714 bp, 13 predicted proteins | sample GRESIP178b2f19_FD_203500 | JGI IMG/M metagenome (GOLD analysis project Ga0318523, IMG submission 203500) | Tropical soil microbial communities from Luquillo Experimental Forest, Puerto Rico - GRE.SIPMG.178b2f19 | ecosystem: Environmental > Terrestrial > Soil > Tropical forest > Bulk soil...
GATCTACCTGACCATGGCGGTGCTGATGATCGGGGCGATGGTGGACACCTATGTGCCGCTGTTCGGTCAGCGGTTGGCCCATCTGACGCCCATGGCGGCCGGATTTCTGGGTGCGGCGCTGGCGGTCGGCTGGTCGGTCAGCGAGATCGTCAGCGCATCGGTGGAAAATCCGCGAACCATCGCGTGGGTGATCGCGGCCGCACCGGTGGTGGTGGCGGCGGGCCTGGCGCTGGGCGCCGTCACCCAGCGCCAAGACGCGACGGTCGGGTCCGTCGCGCTCTGGACGATCGCATTGGCGGTGGCCGGAATTGGGATCGGGATGGCCTGGCCCCATTTGTCGGTGCGCGCAATGGATTCCGTCAACGACCCGGCCGAAGGCAGCGCGGCGGCCGCGGCGATCAATACCGTGCAGGTCATCTCCGCAGCGTTCGGAGCCGGGTTGGCCGGTGTCGTCGTCAACATGACCGAGGGCGGCGACGTGCTGGCGGCCCGCTGGCTGTTCACGGTGTTCACCGCGTTGAGCGCGGTCGGTGTCGTGGCTTCTTACGGCGCGTCCCGCGGTAATCGCTGAGCTCAGTCCTCCTCGTCATCGGCGCGAAGGACCGCGACAACGCCGTCGACGTCGGCGAAAATGTCTGTCGCGTTTCCCATCTTGGCGCCCGACAACGTCATCGTCACTCGGACCTCGCCGTCGTCGATGTCGTGGGCGTCCGCGTCGAGCTCGGTGAGCTGCCATTTTCGCTGCCCGGAGATCCGCAGCACCTCCCGCAGCACGCCGCGGCCGTTTTCGTAGATGATGTGCACCCGGGTGGTCCCCCGCAGCTTGGCCGCGAGCTGATGTTCCACCGAGCTGAATGCGAGCGCGCTGACGAAGTGCAGCACCACAACGGCAATGGCGAGCAGCAACAGGCCGGCGCCCACCGCCATGCCAACTGCGGCCGATTCCCAGACCGCCGCCGTCGTGAGCCCGTGCACCGCACCGCGCCGGGTGATGATGATCCCGGCGCCCAAAAAGCCTATGCCCGAAACGATTTGGGCCGCGACGCGCGAGGGATCGAGCACGACCGCGCCGGCGGACAAGTCGCCGAAGCCGTATTTACTGACCAACATGATCAACGCCGCCGACGTGCCGACGATGGTCTGGGTGCGCAGCCCCGCGCTCTTGCCCTGGATGGTTCGTTCCAGGCCGATGAGTGCGGTCAACCCGAACGCGGCCAAGAGTTCGACGAGGTGTCGCGCGCACTGCACGCTGTCACCCAGGAAGGGGTCGGCCAGCAAAATCTGCATGTCCGTCAACTACCCACAGCCGGCGGTTTCACTCGCCCGTCAGCGCGCCGACTTCACGACCTGCGAGTATTGGCCTATTCCGGCTCGTTGGCGGCCTGCAGCACCGCGCCAACCCCGGCGACTCCGGCGAGCGCGTCCGTTGCGTCGATGATCTTGGCGCCCGACAAGGTGATCGTCACCCCGACCTGATCGCGGTCGACGTCGAGCGGCGCCGAATCGAGTTCGTAGATGTGCCACTTCCTGCGCCCGCACACCCGCAGCAGCTCCCGCAGCACACCCTGGCCGCCGTCGTAGACGATGTGCAGTCGGACCGTTCCGTTCAGCCGACCGGTCAGTTGGCGCTCCACCGCGCTGTAGGCGAGCGCGCTGATGAAGTGCAGGGCCACAACTACGACGGCGAGCGCCAGAAGGCCAGCGCCCGCGGCCATGCCGATCGCGGCCGACTCCCAGACCGCCGCCGCCGTGGTGAGCCCGTGCACCGCGCCAGCCGGGTGATGATGATCCCCGCGCCCAAAAAGCCTATGCCGGAAACGATTTGGGCTGCGATGCGGGACGGGTCGAGTTCGACCGTGCCCGACTTCAGGACATCGCCGAAGCCGTACTTACTGATCAACAGGATCAGCGCCGCCGACGTGCCGACAATGGTCTGGGTCCGCAGTCCCGCGCTCTTGCCCTGGATAGTGCGTTCCAACCCGACCAGCGATGTCAGCCCGAACGCAGCCAGGAGTTCGACGATTTGTCGGGTGCCTTGGCCAGGTCCACCGAACAGCGGGTCTGCCAGCCAGATCTGCATGTCCGTCAAGCTAGCTCACGCGGACCCATTCAGCGCGTCGACTTCACGACCTGCGAGTAATGGAATTGCCAACGCTCGACGATGTGGAACCCGAGGTAGCCCGGGAATTTGTACGCCGGGGCACGCCCGAATGCCGTCCCCGGCGCCAACGCGTGTCCAATTTGGTGATCGGGCAGTGACTTGTCTTCGTTGGTGATGGTCCAGATGGTGGTGCATTTGTTGATCTTGGCCGTCGTCAGCCACACGGCGACGTGGCCGTCCCACAGCCAACCGACCTTAGGTCCGTAGGCGCCGCGTTCGACGTCGATCAGCGATCGGAAGGCCGCCGGGCGGGCGGCCAGCAAGGCGCGGATCGGCCCGGGCCTCCAGGGCACGGTGTTGTCCACCATCAGGCAGTCACCGGGCGCGGCGTGGGAGCTGATCAGGTCGGCCACCTGGCTGTAATCCCAGCCCTCCTTGGCATACGGCCAGCGCTGAACGAAGAGGTAATTCGGCAGCGCGGCTGCGGCGAACAGCAGCACCGCGGCCGCGATCCGCCACGGCTTGCGGGCGATCGTGACGATGCACACGGCCATGAGGACGGCCGCCGGAGGTGCCGTGAAGATCAGGTAGCGCGGGTAGTAGATCGGTTCGCCGACGGCCGAGTAGATGACGACCAGGGCGGTGGGAATGAGAATCCACGCCGCGCAGATGATCACCAGGCTGCGTGTGTCGCCCGCGGGCCCCGGAAATCCCTTCAGGTGGGCCAGGACCGCCGCCACGATGAGGACGGCGGTGAGAATGGCGAACGGAACGCTGTGGTCGAAATACTGGCGCAGGATGATGTCGAAGGCGTAATGCCAGCTGACGGGGTAGATCCAGTTGACCTGAAATACCTGGTTATGGGCGAACACCATGAATGGCGTCATGGCGCCGACCGCGACCGCCGAGCTGGCGGCCCACCAAATGACCCGAGATTTGCGGGATTCTTTCTGCGTCAGCAGCGGCAGCATCGCGGCGTACACGAACACCAGCAGGACGAGGTTGAGGTTCAACAGAATCGACAGCATCAGCGCCAGCGTGTAGGACACCCACAACCCTTTTGCCGGCGGCCGGTTGCGGCGGACAGCGGTGACGAGCAACACCGTGAGCCAGATGGCCGCGGCGGCAGCGAAGGCATACGAGCGCGCTTCGATGCCCGCCCAGGTGGTGCGCGGCAAAATCGCGAAGACGACACCGGCGCAAAGCGCGGTCGCCCGTCCGGGGACGAACTGCCTGGTGAACACCGTGACGCCGGCGGCCGCGGCCCCGATCGCCAGGGCGCTGGGCCCGCGCGACCAGAATTCGGTCGGCGGAAACATCGCGAACCAGCCGTGCATCAGCAGGTAATACAGGCCGTGCACGGCGTCGATGGAGCCCAGTAGTTTCCACAGCTCAGGCAGGGTGCGGCTCGCGGAAGCCGAAATCGTCGCACCCTCGTCGAACCACAACGAGGGCCTGCTGGCCCAGGCGCCGCTGATTACGGCGGCGAGGACGGCGACTGCCCACGGGTCCAGCAACCTGCCGCCCGGGCGCGCGGGCGCGGGCTGGTCAACGACCTCAGCGGCACGCTGCTCAAGGGTGGGCATGGACATGATGCTTGTCACTGTAAGGTGCGCCAGGTGAACCGGCTCGCCATCAGGCCCGCACGGGGCGAATAGGCCTGACCGCGCATTTGCGCTGGGGTCTTCCATTTCACGAAAAGCCAGGTAATGCAATGCTTTCCGCGTTAGCCGTCATCAATCGGCCGTTTTCGCGGTGAGAACATCGTCCGTTGGTGCAGCGTGGCCCCGCAAATGCCGGTCGCGCCACGCCACGCTGAGCCGCAAATCTTTCTCCTCTGAATCCGGCAAACGCGATACTGTCTTGTCGGCTGACCAACCGAAACTGGGAGGGTAAATGAGCGCCTATCGGACCGTGGTGGTCGGGACCGACGGCTCGGATTCATCGTTTCGTGCGGTGGACCGGGCGGCCGCAATCGCCGGGGACAGCGCCAAGTTGATCATCGCGTCGGCGTATCTGCCTCACCATGAGGACACCCGCGCCGCCGACGCACTGCGGGAAGAGAGCTACAAGGTGTCGGGCACCGCCCCGATTTACGCGATCCTGCAGGACGCCAAGGAGCGGGCGCACGCGGCGGGCGCCAAGAACGTGGAAGAGCGGTCGATCGTCGGCGCTCCCGTCGACGCGCTGGTCAAGCTGGCCGAGGACGAAAAGGCCGACCTGCTGGTCGTCGGTAACGTCGGCCTGAGCACGATCGCGGGCCGGTTGCTGGGATCGGTGCCGGCGAACGTGTCACGTCGGGCCAAGGTCGACGTGTTGATCGTGCACACCACGAATTAGGTCGGGTCTACCAGCCGCGCTCGCGCCATTCGCCCAGGTGTGGGCGTTCTGCGCCCAACACGGTGTCGTCGCCGTGCCCGGGGTAGATGACGGTGGAATCCGGGTAGACGTCGAAAACCCGGCTGGTGACGTCGTCCAGCAGTTGGGTGAACTCGCCGGGCCGCCACGTCTTCCCCACACCTCCCGGGAACAGGCAGTCACCGGTGAACAACTGCGTGACCCCGCCGGTCGCCGGCCCGTCGAGGGCCAGGGCGATCGATCCGGGCGTGTGCCCGCGCAGGTGGATGACGTCGAACTTCAACTCGCCGATCTGAACGGTGTCGCCGTTGGCCAGCAAACGGTCCGGCTGCACCGGCAGCGGTCCGGCGTCGATCTCATTGGCGGCGGTCGGCGCACCGGTGGCGGCGGCCACGGCCTCCAATGCCTGCCAGTGATCGAAGTGCTGGTGGCTGGTCACGATCAGCGACAACTTCGGCGCATACTCTCGGACCAGGTCGATCAGGACATCGGCGTCGTTGGCGGCGTCGACCAGCAGAGTTTCACCGGTAGCGGAACATGTCACCAGATACGCGTTGTTGTCCATCGGGCCCACCGACGCCTTTAGAATCGTGGCGCCTGGCAGGGTCCGGCGGGCCACGGTACCAGGGTCGACGTGTCCGGTGTAGTTGTCGACGGGCTTGTGGGAGGCAGTCATAGCGGCCACGTTACTGGTCACGGATTGCTTGTCGGTATGGGCACATAGCATGGAATGCGCCGTGCGCAATATTCGCTTTATGCACCGGCAAGAGCTGCCAGCTAGTTCAAGAGAGGGGCCGCCTTGGCTGACCGCCTGATCGTCAAGGGCGCCCGCGAGCACAACCTGCGCGGCGTCGACCTCGACCTGCCGCGCGACTCGTTGATCGTGTTCACGGGGCTGTCCGGATCGGGCAAGTCGTCGCTGGCGTTCGACACCATCTTCGCCGAAGGCCAGCGTCGTTACGTGGAGTCGCTGTCGGCCTACGCCCGCCAATTCCTGGGGCAGATGGACAAGCCGGACGTCGACTTCATCGAGGGTCTGTCCCCAGCGGTGTCGATCGACCAGAAGTCGACCAACCGCAACCCGCGATCGACCGTCGGAACGATCACCGAGGTATACGACTACCTGAGGCTGCTCTACGCCCGCGCCGGCACACCGCACTGCCCGGTCTGCGGCGAGCGGATCGCCCGTCAGACGCCGCAGCAAATCGTCGACCAGGTACTGGCGATGCCGGAGGGCACCCGATTTCAGGTGCTCGCCCCGGTGGTGCGCACCCGCAAGGGGGAGTTCGCCGACCTGTTCGAGAAGCTCAACGCCCAGGGCTACAGCCGGGTGCGGGTCGACGGCGTGGTGCATCCGCTGACCGACCCGCCCAAGCTGAAGAAGCAGGAGAAGCACGACATCGAGGTGGTGGTCGACCGCCTCACCGTCAAGCCCACCGCCAAGCATCGGCTCACCGATTCGGTGGAAACCGCGCTGAACCTGGCCGACGGCATCGTCGTGCTGGAGTTCCCGGACCACGGAGCTCATGAGCCCGATCATCACCGGGAACAGCGGTTCTCCGAGAAGCTGGCCTGCCCCAACGGGCACTCGCTGGCCGTCGACGACCTGGAACCGCGGTCGTTCTCGTTCAACTCGCCATACGGCGCCTGCCCCGAGTGCACCGGCCTGGGCATCCGCAAGGAGGTCGACCCCGACCTGGTCGTGCCCGATCCGGAACTCACGCTGGCCGAGGGCGCGGTGGCGCCGTGGTCTAGCGGCCACACCGCGGAGTACTTCACCCGCATGATGGCCGGCCTCGGCGACGAGCTGGGATTCGACGTCGACACACCATGGCGCAAGCTGCCCGCCAAGGCGCGCAAGGCCATCCTCGAGGGATCCGACCATCAGGTGCACGTGCGGTACCGCAACCGGTACGGCCGCACCCGGTCGTACTACGCGGATTTCGAGGGCGTGCTGGCGTTCCTGCAGCGCAAGATGTCTCAGACCGAATCCGAGCAGATGAAGGAACGCTACGAGGGCTTCATGCGTGACGTGCCCTGCCCGGTGTGCGAGGGCACGCGGCTCAAGCCGGAGATCTTGGCGGTGACGCTGGCCGCGGGGGAGCGCGGCGCGAAGTCCATCGCAGAAGTGTCTGAGCTGTCCATTTCGGACTGCTCGGATTTCCTGAACGCGCTCACTCTGGGGCCGCGCGAGCAGGCCATCGCCGGGCAGGTGCTCAAGGAAATCCAGTCGCGGCTCGGCTTCTTGCTCGACGTGGGGCTGGATTATCTGTCGCTGTCGCGCGCAGCGGCCACGCTGTCCGGCGGTGAGGCGCAACGCATCCGGCTGGCCACTCAGATCGGGTCCGGCCTCGTCGGTGTGCTGTACGTGCTCGACGAGCCGTCCATCGGGCTGCATCAGCGCGACAACCGTCGTCTCATCGAAACCCTCACTCGCCTAAGGGATTTGGGGAACACGCTGATCGTCGTCGAGCACGACGAGGACACCATCGCGCATGCCGATTGGATCGTCGACATCGGGCCGGGCGCCGGCGAGCACGGCGGCCGCATCGTGCACAGCGGAACCTACGGCGACCTGCTGGCCAACGAAGACTCGATCACCGGCGCCTACCTGTCCGGCAAGGAAAGCATCGAAATGCCGGCGATCCGACGCCCGGTCAACCGGCGTCGTCAACTCACTGTCGTCGGCGCCCGCGAGCACAACCTGCGCGACATCGACGTGACTTTTCCGCTGGGTGTGCTCACCTCGGTGACTGGCGTGTCCGGCTCGGGAAAGTCGACGCTGGTCAACGACATCCTGGCCGCGGTCCTGGCCAACCGGCTCAACAACGCTCGGCAGGTCCCGGGTCGTCATACTCGGGTCACGGGGCTGGACCACCTGGACAAGCTGGTGCGGGTCGACCAGTCGCCGATCGGCCGCACGCCGCGATCCAACCCGGCCACCTACACCGGGGTGTTCGACAAGATCCGCACGCTGTTCGCGGCCACCACCGAGGCGAAAGTCCGTGGTTATCAACCCGGCCGATTCTCGTTCAACGTCAAGGGCGGTCGCTGCGAGGCGTGCACGGGCGACGGCACCATCAAGATCGAGATGAACTTCCTGCCCGACGTGTACGTGCCGTGCGAGGTCTGCCACGGCGCCCGCTACAACCGGGAAACCCTTGAGGTGCACTACAAGGGCAAGACGATCTCCGAAGTGCTGGACATGTCGATCGAGGAAGCCGCCGAGTTCTTCGAACCGATCACCGGCATTCACCGCTACCTGAGCACGCTCGTCGATGTCGGCCTGGGCTATGTCCGGCTGGGTCAGCCCGCGCCGACGTTGTCGGGTGGCGAGGCGCAGCGCGTCAAGCTGGCCGCAGAACTGCAGAAGCGTTCGACCGGGCGCACCATCTACATCCTCGACGAACCCACCACCGGGTTGCATTTCGACGACATCCGCAAGCTGCTGAGTGTGATCAATGGCCTTGTCGACAAAGGCAATACGGTCATCGTCATCGAGCACAACCTGGATGTGATCAAGACTTCGGACTGGGTCGTGGACATGGGTCCAGAGGGTGGCGCCGAGGGCGGAACCATTATCGCCGAGGGCACTCCGGAGGACGTCGCCGCGGTGCCGGAAAGCTACACCGGGAAGTTCCTCGCCGAGGTCGTCGGCGGCGGTCGCTATCGTCCCGACATATAACCCACGCACACGACACGCCGAAAAGCGTGTGCGTGGTTTATGTCTCGCGCACCGCTTTCGACAGCGGAGACGGGAATCGCGGGTTGATCCGGACGCCGTCGAGCCACGAGGTGAGTTCGTCGGCGCGTCGCTGCAGGGCGCGTCGTCCGTCGCGGCCGGGGTCCTCCGTGAGCTGCAGGTGCACGCGAGCGCTGTCGTCCTGATGCCAGCCGCCCACCACGCGTCCGTTCCACCACGCCGTCGGGCCGGCATTGCCGTTGCCGTCGAAAACCTGCGCACGATGTTCGCCGAGATACCAATCGCGCTGAAACCAGCCCATTGTGGTGACGTCCAGGCCCGGCAGCAGCGCGCACCACGGCGGCGCTTCGGGCTCCGGCTCGAGGTCGTCGGGCAGCGCATAGCCGGGACTCCCGTGCAGATCGACTTCCACCGCGCCGATCTCGTTCAGGGCCTTTCGGGCGGCCGTCAACGTGGTGCCAAACCACCATTTGACGTCGACCGCGGTGGCCGGCCCGAATGTGCGCATCCACCGGCGGGTCAGCTCCGCGTGGGCGGACAGGTCTTCCAAGGGCGTGCAGAGGCCGAGCCAGTCGGCCGTCGTGGCCCAGCGCGGTCGTGATGTGGTCCAGCTTCCATCATTGGGTCCGCGCACGATGTCGCCCCGGGCCGAGAGCACCGTCAGCACGCGTGGGGCCAGCGGAACCATTCCGCCCCAACGCTTTCCGGGTGCCGGATCGTAGGTTCCGGCCAGTTCGGGCAGCGCGGACCGCAGCTCGGCACTGCTGGCGGGCCCGCTTTCCGCCAGGTGGCGTAGCACCGCGTGACAGGCCTGGTCCAGCCAGCGCTCGCCGTTCGTGGCCACACCCGCCTTGCGGACGTCGGCGGTCAGTCGACGACGTTCGTTGATGGCGACGCGGTTGCTGGACGTCGACTGGATCATCGCCACGTCGTCGCTGTTCACCAACCACAGCGTCCGGCGCATCGCCAAATGCCGCACCGCAGAGCGTTTCTGGTACAGCTCGAGCTCCAGGTCGGCGGTGGCGAAACCCGGCGAACGCGCCCACAGCGACAAATAGGGAGTCGCGGGGTCGGTGGCATGCAGTCCGACCAGCCCGGCGATCACCTCCGTCAGCTGCGTCGATTTTCCCGCCAAAAGAAAATGCCTGCGCGCCAAGCGGTTACGCCGCTCGGCGACGGTGAATCTCGCACGGGTCAACGGTCTTCCGAGCGCATCGAATCGCGGATCTCCTGAAGCCGCTCGGCTGCCTCGCGCTGACGCTCTTCGTACTGCTCTTCGACGGAGCGGCCCTCCGCCGTCTCGGCGTCGAGTTCGGCCGCTCCTTGCGCCGTCGCATACCGGGCTTCGATTTTCTCGCGGACGGATTCGAACGTCGGCACACCGGCGCTGTCGTACCCGGGGTCGGGTTCGCTGGCGTCTGGAGTCGTTGGTTCGTCGGGCATGCCGCAACGTTACTGCGACTGGCGATCGAGATAGCGCACCATCTGCTGCCAGTAGACCAGCGTGAGGACCATTTGCACCGCGGTCGCGATCACCGCCGGGAAAAGTCGATGGCGACGTGCGGCGACGAGCGCGGTCAGGGCCGCCACGGATGCCACCGCGCTGACGAGCATGGCCGCATCCCGCGGCCGCCGGCTGATCCATAGTTCCTCGCCGAGCATGGCCCTGGTCGACCACGCGCGCTCATGCGCGGGCTTGCCGAAGACGAACGGGTTGAGGGCCAGCCACAGCGCGATCAACGCCGCATGGCTCCATCGCCGCGTCCATGCGGGCACGAGTGGCAGCGGTGCGCTCGCCCATCGCGTCCACGCGCTCCACGGATTGCAGTGCCGCGCGAATATCGCGCGGCGGACGCGCGTGACGGTCAGCACTGCCCCGGGCTCGGTTAATGCGGCTTGGCCAGCGGAAAGGGCAGTGTCTCGCGGATGCTGCGGCCCGTTATGAGCATGACGACCCGATCGATGCCCATACCGAGCCCGCCGGCGGAGACCCCGAAGCGACCAGGTCCCACCGCTCGGCGACGCCGCGTTTAGTGCGATGTGGCCGGGTCAACGGCGACACGGAGGTCGGAAAGTCGATGTAGAAGGTCGGTAGCTCGGTCCGGTCCTCGACGAGGTGCTCGTAGAGTTCCAGCACCACCGCGCCGGCGTCCCAATGCGGCCGATAGGGAATGTGGGCGACGTCGGACAGCTTGCGCAGGGCGGTCAGGGAGGTGTCGGGGTCGATGTGTTCCCCAAGCGCTTCGGATACCGCGTCATGCACCGTCCTGACCTGCCAGGCGCCGGAGATGTCGACCGGTTCGAGGCGGGCTTCGGTGAAGTCGGCGCCGAGGCGTGGCCGCAGCACGATCTGCTCGCCGTTGGCGGCTTGGGCCGCGTTCTGAATGATCTCCCGGGCGCCGTCGATCCACATGTTGTAGTCGGCATGCGCCTGGTACGCCTCCAGCAAGGTGAACTCCGGGTTGTGGCTGAAGTCGGCACCCTCGTTGCGGAAGGCTCGGCCCAGTTCGAACACCCGCTCCACGCCGCCGACGCACAACCGCTTGAGGTAGAGCTCCGGCGCGATGCGCAAGAACAGATTCATGTCGTAGGTGTTGATGTGGGTGACGAACGGCCGGGCGGCGGCTCCGCCATGGATCTGCTGCAGGATCGGGGTCTCGACTTCGATGAACCCCCTGGCGAACAGCGTTTCCCGGACGGAGCGCAACACCCTGCTGCGGGCTTTGAGCAGTTCTCGCGATTCGGGATTGATGGCCAGATCCACATAGCGGGTCCGCACTCGCGCCTCGGGGTCGGTCAGCCCCTTCCACTTGTTCGGCAACGGCCGCAAGCACTTACCGATCATCCGCCAGTCGCGCACGATCAATGACCGGGTTCCGTTTTTGCTGAAGCCCATGTGCCCGGTCATCTCGACCAGGTCACCGAGATCGATGGCCGCGGTGAAGTCGGCGGTGCGGCCGTGATCGAGGCGCGAATTGTCCAGCAGCACTTGCATTTCCCCAGACCAGTCACGCAAGTCGGCAAACAGCACGCCGCCGTAGTCGCGTATTCGCAGTATGCGCCCGGACACCGAGACGGTGTCCTGGTCGTCGGCGTCGATCGCTTGAGCGACGCTGTGACTCGGGGGAGACCCCACCGGGTAGGCATCGACACCGCTGCGCTGCAAGGTCTTCAATTTCGTCAGGCGCACCCGCACCTGCTCGGGAAGGCGGGATCTGGACTCTTCCGCCTCGGCCGCGTTGGCCCTGCTTTCCAGCTCGCTCACGTCGGGCGCCGACCCGTCTTCATGCAGCAGCCCGGACTCCGCCAGCCTGGGTGGGACGGCCGGGTGATGCCCGGTGTGCGTCTTGCGTCGGCTGAACGGGAACGCGAGGAACCCCTCGGCGAGGGCCGAGGCGACGCCGACGCGGGGAACCAGCCGGGCGTCCTCATAGCATGCGTAACGCGGAACCCATTCCGGTTGGTATTTCATGTTCGAGCGGTACAGCGTCTCGAGCTGCCACCACCGCGAGAAGAACAGCAGGAACCCGCGCCACAACCGGGCAACCGGGCCGGCGCCAAGCTGGGCGCCCTGCTCGAAGGCGGACCGGAACATCGCGAAGTTCAGCGAAATACGCATGAGCCCAAGGGATTCGGCGTTCAGGGCCAGGTCGCTGACCATGAGCTCGATGGTGCCGTTGGGGGACTGCGGAGAACGGCGCATCAGGTCCAGCGAGGCGCCGGTGTTACCCCACGGGACGAGCGACAGCATCGCAACCACCCGCCCGTCGCGGTCCACCGCTTCGACGAGCCAGCAGTCCCCGTCGGCGGGATCACCGAGCCGGCCCAGTGCCATCGAAAAGCCGCGCTCGGTTTGGGTGTCGCGCCAGGCGTCGGCGCGCGAAATGGTGTCGGCCATCTCGTCGGCGGTGATGTCGCGGTGCCGTCGGATACGCACCGTCAGGCCGGCTCGGCGGGCACGCGTCACCGCCTGGCGTACGCCGCGCATCTCGGGGCCGGACAGCTTGAAGTCGGACGTCAGCAAGATCGCCTCGTCGCCCAGCTCCAGGGCGTTGAGGCCGGCCTCACGAAACGCCTGGGCCCCGTGCGAGCTGGCGCCCATCACCCCGGGCGCCCAGCCGTAGGTCTGGCACAACCCCAACCACGCGTCGATGGCCTGCGGCCACGCCCGCGGGTCGCCCACGGGGTCGCCGCTGGCCAGGCAGACGCCGACTTCCACGCGGTAAGTGACGGCGGCGCGGCCGCTGTGCGCGAACACCACGGACTTGTCGCGACGGGTGGCGAAGTAGCCCAGGGAGTCGTCCTTGCCGTACAGCTCAAGCAGCCCGCGGATCGCGGACTCGTCCTCTCCGGTGAGCGCGTTTTCGGCGCGTTGGGACTGGAACAGCACGATCGTCGCCGCGATCAGCGCTAGCGCGCCGAACAACCCGAAGATCGCGTTGAGGATGACGTGTGGCCGACCGGTGAACGCGTCGGGATCGACGATGGAGAATCCGACCACCCGGTTGACCACGTACCAGAAGCGTGAATCCGGCGCGAGGGTTCCCGGCCACACTTCGACCAGGCCCCAGGATGCCAAGATTCCGATCACGTCCCCGGCGACCAGCACGGCCGCGGCCTTGAACAGTGCGCCTTTGCGGACCTTGGCCCAGAATTGCCGATACCCCAGGACAAGAAGGACGATCGCCACGATGTGCACGGCGAACCCGAGGTTCTCGCCGAACGTCTCGGCCGGGGTGTTGTCCCCCGCGGCGATATCGGCGGCGTTCAACGCGGCGGCGAGGACCATGTTGCCGAGCAACAGCAGCCAGGCGACGCGCTTGCGTGCGGTGAGCGCCGCGGCCAACAAGGCCAGCACGAACGACCACGCGATGCTGGTGTCAGGGAAGTTGAACAGGTAGTCGTTGATGAATTCCCGGGGGCCTTTGATCAGCCAGCGGATCACCGGTGACACGCTGGCGACGAGTGACACCGTCGCGATGACGCCCACGGTCCAGCCAAACGCCGCCGGTACCCAGCGATACCGGGAGTTCGCCTGGTTGCCCGAACGGGGCGTAGCAACTGTCACAGACCGCGAGGATATTCCTTCAACCCGTGAAAATCCTGGCGAAGCGCCAAGAGCAAACGCGCGTCCGCCCGCAGAAGTGCTGGAAGACGACTCATGGCTGCTAAACTATCGACTGCGACCATCCCGGCGAAGGCCGGGGACAGTTAAGTGGAGTCCCACTCCCACCGCGAGCCAAGATCTTGAGTCGAGGCTATGCGGTCCGGTCAGAGGCATCGTGTATGCCTTTTCCGCGAGAAGCGCGGGCGGCTTGACCAGTTTCAAGCCGTGATCGGTCGGCATTGGGCCCTGCTTTTGCAGGGCCTTTTTGCTGATGGTGTGGTGCTTCCACCGCTGAATCCGGACGGGCTTGGGACTGGGCGCGACACTAGAACCACAGAAGCCCAACAAGGGAGGCCCCATCAGCACTGAGACCCGCGTCAACGAGCGCATCCGCGTACCTGAAGTCCGATTGATCGGCCCAGGGGGAGAGCAGGTAGGCATCGTGCGCATCGAAGACGCGCTGCGCGTCGCCGCGGACGCCGATCTCGACCTCGTTGAAGTTGCCCCGAACGCCAGGCCGCCGGTCTGCAAGATCATGGATTACGGCAAGTACAAGTACGAGGCGGCGCAGAAGGCGCGCGAATCTCGCCGGAACCAGCAGCAGACCGTCGTCAAAGAACAAAAACTGCGACCGAAGATCGACGATCACGATTACGAGACCAAGAAGGGTCACGTGGTCCGCTTCCTGGAGGCGGGATCGAAGGTAAAGGTCACCATCATGTTTCGCGGACGTGAGCAGTCGCGGCCCGAGCTGGGCTACCGATTGCTCCAGCGGCTGGGCGCGGACGTCGCCGACTACGGCTTCGTCGAGACGTCGGCCAAGCAGGACGGCCGGAACATGACGATGGTGCTGGCACCGCACCGCGGCGCGAAGACTCGCGCCAGGGCGCGGCACCCCGAAGCACCGGGCGCCGGCCCGGCCCCGGATTCGGACGCGGGCGCAGACGTCGAGCCTTCACCCAACTGACCCGACAGGGAGAACTAGAGGAAATATGCCCAAGGCCAAGACCCACAGCGGGGCGTCGAAGCGGTTCCGGCGCACCGGCACCGGAAAGATCGTCCGTCAGAAAGCCAATCGGCGGCATCTGCTCGAGCACAAGCCGACCAAACGAACCCGGCGGCTGGATGGCCGCACGACGGTTTCAGCCAACGACACCAAGCGGGTCAACTCGCTGCTGAACGGCTGAGCCTCCACAGAGCGAGCGCCGCACCGCCGGCACCTGACCATTTACGTCTCAACGTCTGAACGAGAGTTAGGAAACACCCATGGCACGCGTAAAGCGGGCAGTCAACGCCCACAAGAAGAGGCGCAGCGTCCTGAAGGCCTCGAAAGGCTATCGCGGCCAGCGATCCCGGCTCTACCGCAAGGCCAAAGAGCAGCAGCTGCATTCGCTGCAGTACGCCTACCGCGACCGCCGGGCGCGCAAGGGCGAGTTCCGCAAATTGTGGATCTCGCGGATCAACGCGGCCGCGCGCGCTAACGACATCACCTACAACCGGCTGATCCAGGGCCTGAAGGCGGCGGGAGTCGAGGTGGACCGCAAGAACCTCGCCGATATCGCGATCACCGATCCGGCGGCGTTCACCGCGCTCGTTGACGTGGCGCGGGCGGCGCTGCCCGAGGACGTCAACGCACCCTCGGATTCGGGAGAGGCCGCCTAGCTCGTCGACGATGGCGGCGCTCACCGAACGCTCGGCCAGGGTGGCCGCGGCGGCCAAGCTGCATCGGCACGTCGGCCGTCGGCGCGCGGGACGATTTCTCGCCGAAGGCCCTAACCTGGTCGAGGCCGCATCGGGTCGCGGGTTGGTCCGGGACATATTCGTCACCGAACTCGCGGCGCGGCGGCACGAGACCTTGCTCGCCACGCAACAGGCAAGGGTTCATCTGGTCACCGAGCGGGCCGCAAAAGCGCTCTCCGACACGGTCACCCCAGCGGGATTGGTCGCGGTTTGCGACATGCCCGCGACGCGGCTGGAGGACGTGCTGGCCGGCTCACCTCAACTGATTGCGGTTGCCGTCGAAATCGGCGAGCCCGGCAATGCGGGCACGCTGATTCGCATCGCCGACGCCATGGGCGCCGGGGCAGTGATCCTCGGCGGGCATAGCGTCGACCCGTACAACGGCAAGTGCCTGCGAGCATCGGCCGGCGCCATCTTCTCGATTCCGGTCGTCGCCGCGCCCGACGCCCACGGCGCCGTCGCCGTGTTGCGGGCCGCCGGGTTGCAGGTGCTGGCCACCACGGTGGATGGGAGTACACGCCTCGACGAGGCCGACCTGGCCGCGCCGACGGCCTGGTTGTTCGGGGCCGAGTCCCACGGTTTGTCGGCCGACATCGTGGAGGCGGCGGACCGGCGTGTGCGCATCCCGATGTCCGGCGGCGCTGAGAGCCTGAACGTGGCCGCCGCCGCGGCCATCTGCCTGTACCAGAGCGCCCAGGCCCTGGG
>Ga0318523_10000196_pt1 | contig 14974 bp, 11 predicted proteins | sample GRESIP178b2f19_FD_203500 | JGI IMG/M metagenome (GOLD analysis project Ga0318523, IMG submission 203500) | Tropical soil microbial communities from Luquillo Experimental Forest, Puerto Rico - GRE.SIPMG.178b2f19 | ecosystem: Environmental > Terrestrial > Soil > Tropical forest > Bulk soil...
GTCGACGACGTGGAACTCCCCGGTGCCCGGGTGCTTCACGACCTCGTACGGGCCGTGCCACTCATCCTCCGGGCTGTGCCCCTGCGGCTCGTGCACCCGGGCGTCAGGGCGCTCGGCCCGCCGCTCGTCCTCCGGGTCGATGCGCGAATGCGGGAAGGCGGGCGTGCGCTCGCGCGCCACCTCGGAAAACCGGGGATGTTCCGAGGTTCCGATCCGGGCGGCGTCCGGGCCCTGGCTCTCCAGGTCGTGCCAGTGCTCGTAGGCCCGGTCCTCCTTCCAGCTGCCGTCGCGCTCGGGGTTGCCGTAGCTGTGCTCCTCCGGCGCCGGGCTGGCGTCGCGGCCCTCGCGGTCGACGACCCAGACCTCCCGGGTGTCGGGGTGCCGGATGACGTGGTAGGGCCCGTGGTAGGACACGCCGTGGTACCAGGTCTCGCCGTGCTCGCCGGGCTCGCGCTCGTGCATGTTCTTGTAGACCTCGGCGGCCACCGGGCTCTTGCCGCCGGTCGGGTACGCCCAGATCGAGTGGCCGGGCTCGGCCTCCTCGCCCGTGATGGCCTGGCGGCGCATGCCGTGCCGCTCGCGGTAGCGCTCGTCCTCCTCATCCTGCTCGGCCTTCAGGAACGGGTAATGCGGATGGTCCGGCCAGTGCTCGGCGTTGCCGCACTCCTCCGCGTAGCAGCTCAGCGGGCGTACTTCCTCGCCGACCCGCATCGGGTGCGCCGACCGGTAGGAGTCGTGCTCGGTATCGGCGTACTCCAGGTCGGGCTCGACGTGGCCAGTCGGGCGGACCCGGTACACCCGCGACGGATAGGCGTGATCCTCGTTCTGGCCAGGGCCCAGGCGCCTTGTGCGGCCCAGCTCCTCTGCCCGCGCGGCAGCCTGGCCTGAACTGGCTCGGTTCCCCCAGCGGTACGCCTCGGCCGGGTCGGTAGTGGCGTGCACGTACGGGTCGGTGCGGATGTCGGGATTGTTCGGGTACTGCTCTGCCTGCCCGACCGTGAGATGCTCGCCGGGCTCCAGCGGTGTCCGGGTGCCGTGATAGAGCGGCTGATCGAAGAACCGGCGTCCGGCCGCGGTGAAGTGGCCGAGCAGGTCGGGCTTGCTCGTCTTCGACGCGGTGAACGGATCCGGCGGCATGCCCGGGTCGGTGCGCCGGGGCAGCGGATGGCCGGACAGCTCCTCGAACTGGCGGTGCATGACCTCCCGCACGTGGGCCCGTGCCTGGTCCTTACGCGCCTGCTGGCCCGGGATCGAGTCCATCACGCCCTGCGGGTCGGCCGGGGTGGCCGGGTGGTCCCGTAGCATCCCGTCTTCGTGGTGCCAGCCGCCGCTGGCTGTATCGGTCTTATGCAAGTTGATCCGCACCTGCTCATGGCAGAATGCGCAGTGCGTTCCGCCGTAGTCACAGGCTTCCCGGCAGGTCCCGCCCTGAAGCCGGCCCGGGTGCGGGTAGGCCGGGGCCGCGGTCTTGCGGACGGCGGCCTTGTGCAGGTACGGCTTGTCGAGCACGTAGGCGGTCGGGTCGGCCGGGTCCTCGACCAGGAAGCTGTTCTCGAAGAACGTCAGCCCGGCGCAGATCTCGTGGATGACCTGCTCCTCCATCTTGCCTGTTATTGGATTGCGCTTTCGATACTTTAGCCCCTTCTTCGCAGGCATATGGGAACAATATTCGCTAGGGCTGGTCGCCTTGTTGCCGCACGCCGAGCAGGTGGAGTATTCGCAGTCCACGCCCATCGAGGTGCGGTTGACCCGGCCGGACAGGATGGCCTTGGCGAACTTGGGGAAGACCTGGGCGTCGATCTCGTGGAGCAGTTCAACCCACGTATCAGGGCTGCCGTCTGGATTCTTATCACGATGCAAAGCGGCAGCGACTATTACTCCCCGAGCACGTTTTTGATTACTGTTGTGGTGATTAACAAAGGCCGGCTTGCCCAGGAACGTCTTCCAGCTCTTCTCGATCTCCCCGGCCGGGAACGTGTCGTGGTTGTCGTTGGTGCGCGAGCTGATCGCCCGGCACCGGACGTACAGGTAGCCCGGCCGCGGGGCGTAGTCGAAGCTGACCCGGTGGGCAGCCTTGCGCAGGCCGCGGCCGGAATGGCCCTGGGGCACGCGCCAGGCGTCGAGCACGGCCAGGGTGGCGTACTTGCGCAGCATGGGCATCCTCCAGGGCCTCGTACCTTCCGAGCCCCCGGAGGTGTCAGCTGGTCTGGGCCTGCGGCTGATCGCCGTTCAGCATGGCCATGATCTCTCTCTCGCGGAACCGGCGGTGGCCGCCGGGCGTCTTGATCGAGGTGATCCGGCCGGATGATGCCCAGCGGGTGACCGTCTTCGGGTCGACCCGGAACAGGGCCGCAACTTCGCCGGGGGTCAGGAACTTCTCTTTGGGGACAGCCATGGACAGATACAACCAAATATGGACAGCGTAGACAAGGGTGTTCGGTGTTCGGTCATTACCGAACACCGAACACTTCAGATAACAGAGCTGGACGTGCGGCTGTCCCCGAGCTTCACCTGGAGATCCGGCGGCAGCTCGTCGTTGATGACCTTGACCACGAACTCCCAGTCGATAGCGGACCTGCGGCCTGCCTCGAACGCCGCCTGCATGTCGTCCTGGTGGTAGCCGTTGCCGGTCCCGCTGTTACCGATGCCGTCAGGGAACTCCTCGCCCAGCCAGGTAGCAAACTCCGTCTCCCCGGTCTCGCACGCCAGCTGCCAGGCCTGGGCGATGCGCAGCGCGGCGATCTGCTGGCCGTCCTGCCAGGCCGCGCGGACGACCTGGAGCAGCTCCGCGGTGAGCCCGGCGTCGGGCGGCAGGCCGTGGGCCCGGACGTCCCGCGCGATCTTGCGCAGGACCTCCTGGGCCTCGTTCTCGTGCTCGGTGCTCATGATGCTTCCGGGGTGTCGTCCTCGATGACCTCGATCAGCTGATCGGGGTCGACCCAGCGGTTGACCTGGCGCAGGCCGCCCCTGGTCTCCAGGCGGGCCAGGCGGGGGCGGGTGCCCCGCGCGCTGGCCTCGTCGTACATGACGGCCTCGTAGACGGCCCGGCCGCCCGGGAGCCTGAAGCGGCCCTCATGGCCGATCAGCTCCCAGGCGGTGCGGGCGGCGGCGTCAGGCATTGCCGTCGCCGGGGATCTCGTCGTCGGTGTGGCCGTTCTTCACCCAGCACTTCGGGCCGACCCGGCGCAGCCGGGACAGGTCGTTCTCCAGCGGGGCGCCGCAGTCGGTGCAGGTCGGGTAGCCGTACAGCTCCTCGTACTCGCGGCTCTGCTCGGCGGTCATCCTGTGCTCGGCGCGCAGGACGGCCATCATGCCCTGGATGTAGGTCCACCGCTGCTCGCCGGGCTCCGCCTTCGGGTTGAGGCGGCGGGCCTGCCAGTGGCTGCTGTACTGGGACAGGATGACCTTGTAGACCTGGCCCTCGTAGTAGTAGATGCCCTCCTGGGTGATCCGGGTGCCGGGGTTCCGGCGGGCCGGGGGCTCCGGGCGGGCGGCCTGGGCGGCGGCCATCGCCATCTGCGTGGCGTGCTCGATCTGGGCGGTGATGACGGGGACCTGCGGCGCGTCCGCGCGCAGCGGGCGGCCGTCCAGGTAGGTGCGCAGGGCCAGCAGGGACCGGTCGGTGATGGTCTCCAGCTGGGCCAGCTGGCGGGCGGCGATCTTGTGATCCCGGGTGCGGGCCAGCTCTCGGACCTGGCTGACCACCAGGTCCCGGTTCGCGGTGCTCATGCTCATCGGGTGCTCCTTGAGTTACTCTTCGGTGCCTTGTACGATCCATCCTACCTAGGTTTATTGATATTGCAAACCGGGCAGGAGCACGTGCATGCCGAACAAGCCGCCGTACGTGGACGGCACCCTGACCGAGGCCGAGGTCATCCGGTGGGCCCGGTGCGGGCAGTGCTGGGCCGACCACGGGCGCGACTGCGACCCGTCAGTGCCGGGTGGCTGGACCCGGGTCGGGCAGGACTGCTTCCACCCGCTGCGGCTAACCCGAGCCGAGCGCCGGGCCGGGCTGGTGCTCGCCGCCATACGCGGCGAACTGTGACGTCTCCCGCTCCCAGTGCTGCACTGCCATCTGCCACGCGTGCCAGAGCCGCTGCGCCTCGGCCTCATCGGCCCAGTACGGCCCGAACGCCGTCCCGGCCTGGCCCGCGGTGCCCCCGGCGATCTTGGTCTCCGCCCAGTAGTCCGCCGAGGCCTGGCTCTTATCGGCCGCGATGCGGTACGCCGTCCACAGGGCGTCGATGTCCGGCCCGGAGCCCGCGCTGACCCGCATCGAGGCCGAGGCCCGCATCGTGAACGGCTCGCCCGCCCACACGACCGGCGCGACCCGCACGGCCGGGAACGCGGCCAGCAGCACCATCACCGCCGGGAACACCGTGGCGCTGCCGTGCGGCTGCGGCGCGGGGAAGGACGCGACCGCGAACAGGGCAGGCGGGTACACGACCGCGCCGCCGCTCGGCTGGGGCGCCGGGAAGGCTACATGGGCCGCCAGGGTGGCCGGGATGACGGTGACGCCGCCGCCGGTCGTGATCGCCGGGGCGTAGAACGCCGCCGCGGTCGCCAGCGCCGGCGGCACGATAGTGACGCTGCGGCCCGCCAGGATGGCCGGCGCCGGGAACGCGACCGCCGTGACCAGGGCCGCGGGCACCGGGCGCTGGTCTGTCACCAGCGCGGGCGCCGGGAACGCGACATGGGCCGCGAGCATGACGGGCGTGATGGTGGTGCTCTGGCCGGCCGAGACCGCCGGGGCCGGGAAGCTGGCCGCGGCGGAGAGCGTCAGCGGGGTGATGCTGGCACTCTGGCCCGCCTGGACCGTGACCGCCGGGAACGAGACCGTGCCCGCCAGGGTGCCGGGAGTCGCCGTCGCGCCGGCCGCGGCCGTGATCGAGGGCGCGGGGAACGAGGCCGTTGCGGCCAGGGTGCCCGGGGTGACGCCCGTGCCGATGTTGAGCGCGGGCGCCGCGAAAGTGACCGAGCCCGCCAGGGTGCCCGGGGTGACTGTCGCGTTGGATGCGGTCGTGACCGCAGGCGCCGGGAACGAGGACGCAGTGGCCAGGAGGGCAGTGGTGACGGTCTCGCCGCAGTGCAGCGCCGGGGCGCTGAAGGCCGCTGAGGTGGCGAGCACGGCCGTGGTGACGCCGGACCCGGCGTTAGGCGTCGGTGCCGGGAAGCTGGCCGGGACCGCCAGCAGGCTCGTGGTGACCGCGGACCCGGTGCTGACGGTGACCGCCGGGAAGCTGGCCGGGACGGCCAGGACGGCCGGGACGGCGGTGGCGTTGCCGCCTGCCGAGACGCCCGGTGCCGGGAAGCTCGCCGGGACGGCCAGCGTGGCAGGGGTGACCGACGCCCCGGCCGAGATCACGGGCGCGGGGAACGAGACCGTGCCGGGCAGCGCCGCGGGCACGGTCGAGTCGACGGCGGGTGCCGGGAAGCCCGCGCTGGCGGCCAGGGTGGCGGGCGTGACCGGATCAACCGAGGGCACAGGGAAGCTCGCCGGGACGGCCAGGGTGGCCGGGGTGACGCCTGCCCCGGCGCTGACGGTGACCGCGGGGAAGCTGGCCGAGGTGGCCAGCAGCGCGGGCCGGATCGAGTCGACCGAGGGCGCCGGGAAGCTCGCCGAGACGAGGAACGGCTGGGCCGGGTAGAAGTCGGTCTGGGTGGCCGGGAACGCGGACGTGGTGGCCAGCAGCGCGGGCGCCGCCCCGGCCCCGGCGTTGACCACGGGTGCCGGGAAGCTGGCGCTCACGGCCAGGGTGGCCTGGAGCACCGAGTCGATGGCCGGGGCCGGGAACGTCGCGGAGCCGGCGAGCAGCGCCGGGGTCACCGGGTCGACGGCCAGGGCCAGGAAGGCTGAGGCCGTGCTCAGGACCGCGGTCGTGACGCCGGAGCCCGCGTTGGCCGTAGGTGCCGGGAAGCTGGCTGAGGTGGCCAGCACCGAGGGCGTGACGGTGACGTTGCTGCCGGTGCTGACCGATGGCGCCGGGAAGCTCGCGGAGACCGCCAGCAGGCCCGGGGTGATCGTGGAGCCGGCGTTGGGCGACGGGACCGGGAAGACGGCGGTAACGGCCAGCAGCGCGGGGGTGAGGATCTCATCGCAGCGGAGCGAGGGCGCCGGGAAGCTGGCTGAGACGGCCAGGGTAGCGGGAGCGGCGGCCTGGTCAGCCCGGATCGAGGGCGCGGCGAAGGCGGCGCTGGCGGCCAGCGTGGCGGGCGTGACGCCGGACCCGGCGTTGACGACCGGGGCGGCGAAGGCGGCGCTGACGGCCAGGGTCGCCGGGGTGACCGCCGAGCTGGCGCTGACTGCCGGGGCCGGGAAGCTCGCGCTCGCGGCCAGGGCGGCGGGCGTGAGGATCTCATCGCAGCGCAGGGACGGCGCCGCGAAGGCGGCCGAGGTGGCCAGGGTGCCGGGAGTCAGCCTCTCGTCGGTGTGCAGGGCCGGGGCCGGGAAGCTCGCGGAGACCGCCAGGGTCGTGGCGGGCACGGTCTGGTCGGCGCGGATCGAGGGCGCCGGGAAGGACGCCGAGACGGCCAGGGCGGACGGGGTGACCCCGGAGCCCGCGTTGACGGTCAGGGCCGGGAAGGACGCCGAGACGCTGAGCGTAGCCGGGGTGACGGTCGCGTTGCTGCCGACGCTGACCGTCGGGGCCGGGAAGCTGGCGCTCGTGGCCAGGGTGGCGGGCGTGACGCCGGACCCGGCGTTGACCGCAGGTGCCGGGAAGCTGGCTGAGGTGGCCAGCGTGGCAGGGGTGAGGATCGCGTCGCAGCGCAGCGAGGGAGCCGGGAAGCTGGCAGAGACAGCAAGGGTGGCCGGGGTGACGCCGGAGCCCGCGCTGACGGTGGGCACCGGGAAGGACGCCGGGACGCTGAGCGCAGCCGGGATGATCGCCGCCGGGCCGAGCCAGGTGACGTTGGAGACCCCGACGTCATCCAGCCAGTACGTGACCACGCTGGCGGTGTTGGCCCCGACGCCGAAGCTGACCGCCCCGTGCGGGCCCACCGTATTCAGGGTGGCCGTGCTGGCGTAGCTGTCATCCGGTGCGCCCGGCGAGTCCGCGCCGCTGGCAGTCCAGAGCCGGATCGTCGCCTGGCCCCGGGCCGGGTCGCCGTAGACCCAGCCCTCGATCCGCATCCACTGGCCGGTGGGCAGCACCGCTGCGCTCAGCCAGAGCTGGGTGCCGGTAGTGTCCGCGAAGCACAGGTTGCCGCCGTTGTTGACCCGCAGGTAGGCATGCTGGCTCGTAGCCGGGGCGGTGCCGAAGATGGTCAGGATGCGGGTGTTCAGCGTCGGCAGCGCGGTCAGGTACAGGTAGAGCCGGAACCAGTACTGGGTGTTGGAGGCCGGCCCGCCGATGGCCGCGCCCCAGCCGTTGTGCGCGGTCGTGGACGTGGCCGCGGTGGTGTAGGCGGCTGCCATCTTGCCGGCGTGCACGTGGGTGCTGTCGTAGTTCTCGGTCGCGCCCGTGCCCGCCGAGGCGAAGTCCCAGGCCGTGTCGGCCAGGGTGCCGCTGCCGGCGGTCGCGATGGCCGTGCCGGTGGTGCCCGCCTCGTAGCTGCTGGTGATGGTGACCGGCGCGGTGGAGACGCTGACCGACGGCGCCGGGAAGCTGGCCGTGACGGCCAGGGTGGCGGGCGTGATGACCGAATCGGCGCGGATGGCGGGCGCGGGGAAGGACGCGGACCCGGCCAGGGCCGGGGGCACGGCCGGGATCGAGTAGGAGATCAGGACCCCGGAGGCGAAGCACTGCGCCGCGGTGGCCGCCCAGCACTGCGGGTTCCAGCCGCTGCCGACGATGTTGAGCGCGTACATGAACGGGTTGCTGTTCGGGTCGATCTGGATGACCGCAGGCCCGCTGGGGAGGTTGATCGCCCCGCCGGCCGGGACCCGGGCGAACCCGACGAACAGCTCGCCGGTCGAGGTGGCGGTGGCGGCCATGGTCGGCCAGGTGGGGAAGTTGTTGGTGCTCGTCGTGCTCTTGGTGTTCGAGGAGTCCAGGGCGTAGGTGGCACTGGGGTTGCCGACCGAGAACTCCTGGGCGCACACCTCGACGAAGGTCGCGCCGATGGCGGCGCTGAAGGTGAAGGCCAGGGTGTTCGAGCCGGGCGAGGTGACCACGCCCATCCACGCGTTGTGCGTGTGCGGGGTGGAGGCGGTATCGGTGTAGTTGGGCAGGATCTGGGTCCAGCCGGTCGTGCCGGGCGCGGAGACGCCGCTGACCGAGATCGTGGGGGACGAGACCTTGGCGTAGACGACGATCAGGTCCCCGGCGTTCAGGGCGCTGAACAGCAGGCTGCCCTGGCCGCTGCTGACGTACTGGGAGGCCATCGTGCCGACGGCAGTCCACGGGCCGGACTGGTTGACCGTCTTGAAGTCCAGCGTGCAGCAGTCGTACGTGCCGCTGCTGGGCAGGTTGCCCGCGGCAGCCGCGATGGCGGTCGAGTAGCTGGTCTGCCCGAAGCTGGTAGCGGCCCGGGTGTCAGTCCAGCCGTCGGCAACCGGGCTCCCGCCGTTGCTGACGTCGTAGGCGAGCATGTTCGTCATGAAGTCGCCCGCGACGGAATAGCCGGAGACACCGACCGAGAACGTGGTCCCGGCGGTCGCGTTGCCCCCGAAGTTCCAGTAGACCATCGGGTTGGCGACGATGCCGTTGACCTCGCGGTAATACCCGCCGTAAGCGCCCGCGTACGAGACCGCGGTGATCCCGAGCGGGGTGTTCAGGACGTAGTAGATCCCGGCGAAATCACCGTTATGGCCAGCCGACCAGTAACCGCAGGTCGCCGTGCCGCTGGCGGCACCGGAATACGTCACCACCGGCTGGGTCGCCGTGTTCGAGATGACGTAGACGATCAGGGTGTTGCCGGCCTCGGTGCCCTTGGACAGGCTGCCTCCGGTGCCCACCAGGACCCCGCGCTGGATGACCGAGTACCCGGGGGCCGTGGTGACCGCCGCCCGCGGGGTCTGGCCGGAAAGCTGGAGGGCCGCAGGACTCCGCAACCCGGGCGGGACGGGCGCTGCCCGGGGAGCCGGGGGCGCCGGGGCGGCAGCGCCGGCAGCTTGCACCTCGAACGCGATGGCCGCGTACTGGTCGCTGGTCTGAGTCCAGGACATCACGGCAGTGCCGCCGGGGCTGGCCAGCGACGAGCAGAAGGTGTTGCCGCAGCCGAAGCTGCTGGTCTGGTCGTTCAGGTACCGGAGGGTCGCGCCCCCGGTGACGGCCTCGGCCCCGGACCCGTCTCCGACGAACAGGAGCACCTGGTTGCCCGAGGTCGTGCCGGTGACGTTGACGGTGCCGCTGGCGGCGCTGGCCCCCAGCGTCGTGGCGACGGTCAGCGCAGATTCAGTGACGGACCCGGCCACCGAGACGGAGCCGCCCGCGATGGCCATGAAAGTGCCTGGGCTGACGCTGACGCTGACCGTGAAGGCGCTGCCGGTGGGCGGGCTGGCCAGCTTGAACACCTTGACGAACCCCGAGCTGCCGGTCAGGGCAGTGCCGTTGGTGGACTGGCCAGGGCTCATCGCCGTCATGGCGATGCCGTTGTAAGTGGCGGTGACCGTGAAGCTGCTGTCGGCGGTGCCGCCGAGCCCGGTGATCACCCCGACGTAGAGGGCGGTGTCGCCGGCCAGGCAGGTGTGCGTCCAGGTCAGCGGGCTGGTGGTGACGGTGCCCGCGCCACCGCCGCCGGCAGGGCCGACCGCGCTGATCGTGACGGCCACGAGCGGTCACCCCCCGGCTAGAACGAGGGCAGCAGCACTACGCTCGGGGCGCTCCCGCCGTACCCGGTGGCGATGGCCTGGCCGATGGCCGACTGGACCGTGGCCGCGCTGGTCCCGTACGCCAGCGGCACCTGGACCGCGAACTGGTAGGAGCCGCCGAGTGACTGGAGCGAGCCGTCCGGGTCCATCACGCAGCCGTAGGCCTGGAGGCCGACCTGGCCGTTGTCGAAGATGATGATCTGGACGGTGACGTAGGCGACCGGGCCTGACGGGGCGCTCATCAGCACATCGCCTCCACCGTCCACTGGGTCAGCTGGATCGTCGCGTTCGCGCCGGCCAGGGTCGCGCGCATGCTGATGCCCTGGAGCTGGGTGGTGTCGACGGCCGCCGCGGTCTCGCCGCTGGCGCTGGGCATGTACAGGTTGACCCCGGCCGAGGCGGTGCCGAGCGTCTGGGCGGTGGCCGGGTTCTGCGAGACGTACATCTCGCCCTGGGTGGCGACCGTGTTGCCCGAGGTGGCGACGTTCGTGGTGCGGATCAGCGACTCGACCTTCCACTGCGCGCCCGTGATGACCGTGGTCGAGGTGGCCAGGCCCGCTGTGGTGGCCAGCGTGATGTACGTGCTGCCGGTGTTGCCGACCCGGCTGGCCAGCAGGAACGTCGCCGTGGTGCTGGTCGCGGTCGAGGTGATGTAGCCGCGGGCGGTGACGCGGATCAGCAGGCCGACATACCAGCCCTGGTACAGGCCCTCCTGGTTGACCTGGGCGACGTCGGCGCCGCCGCCGGTTACCGGCGAGATCGTGGCCGTGGCGGCCGTGTTCAGCACGGCGCCCGCCCCGGAGGCCTGCGGGGTGTTGGGGCTGAGCAGGGAGACCCACTGCTGGCCGGCCATCAGCAGCTCCTATGCGGTCAGCGTGATCTGCGACAGCCCGGAGCCGGACGGGGTGATGCCGAAGACGCCGGAGACCGTAGAGTACGACGCGCCGAAGCACAGCAATAGCAGCATCGGCTTGGCGACGGGCGCAGTGATCCCGTTGGCGTAGAGGATGCAGCCGTAGACGCCGGTCAGGGTGGTGCTCGCGACGGCCAGCGGGTTGGTCCAGGAGTACTGGAGGTAGTAGGGCCCCGCGCCGCCGATCGCGAACGTCGTGGTGACCGACGTCGAGCCCGTCGCCGCGGTGGACAGCGTGACGCCGCCCGTGGCCCAGCCGGTGCCGGTGACCTCGTTGGTGTTCACCCAGGCGATCGCCGCGGTGGCGCCGCCCGTAGCCAGCTCGGTGGCATAGTCGGTGCCGGACGAGCTGTGCAGCGAGATCTTGTTGTTGGCGTCCTGCCCGGTCAGCGCGATCGCCGCCGGGGTGCCGGTCATCGCCGTGGCGTTCATCGAGTACAGCAGGGACTGGAGGTACCAGCCGGACTTGGTGAAGGGCATGGCTCAGCTCCCCTGTCCCAGCGCGCTGAAGTCCGTGTAGACGGTCGGCGGGCAGATGTTCACGTCCTGCCGGTTATCCGACTCGGTGATCACCGAGCCCAGTTCGTCGGTGGTCTGCTTGGCCCGCCGGCCCGCGTCCACGCCGCCGTCATCCGGGCGGGTGACGGTGACTGACCTGTCCCGGGTCCGGCCGCCCTTGATCAGGCCGATCGAGGCCATGCGTGCCCGGAACTGCTCGGGCGTCTCCAGTTCCGGCATGGGCCCTCCGCGGGGCTAGGGGCTTCCCGTCACCTCTTCCCGGGTGAGCCATGCCTGCCAGCTGGACCGCACGCCCTCGGCGCTGTAGCCGGGCTCCAGGCGGACCCAGATGACGGCGCCGCCGTGGATGATCACCTGGGACAGCCCGGTGGCCTCGTGCACGTCATCGGTCATCAGGGTGCGGCCGGGCAGGCCGTCCAGGCGGATGCCGTAGCCCAGGAACGGGTCCTCGGCGGCTACCTGCTCGGCGGTCAGGGCCTCGCCGTGCAGGCCCCAGGCGCCCTCGGGGATCGCGGATGCGGGTACTTCAGTCATGCGTAGATGACATCATCATCCGCGTCGTCCAGGCGAGGATCTTCTATGTAGTGGGTGCCTTCCAGGTCGAGCATGTCCAGGTTCCGGGCCCGGGTGCCGCGGCCCTCGCGGATCAGCTCATCAGCCTCGTCGGGCGGCAGGCAGTCAGCCTGCTTGACCAGGAAAGCGCGGGCCGCCGCGGCGATGTCGCCGTCGGTCTGCACCGCGCCGTCACCGGAGTACTGGGCGCCTGCCCTGGAGGCCTGGAACTGGCGCACGATGTCGGCGTCCTCGCCTTCGGCCGGGTGTTCGGCCTGCTCCCCCGGGGCGGTCAGGTCACCGCTGTTGTAGTCGACGCCCGACCACTGCTGCTGGCCTATCGTCTGGATGCTCGAATCGTCCGGCACTGAGGGCTCATCCAGCGAACCCATGCCCGGGTTCTGCGTGGTGAACTGGTCCGGGTACTGGGCCCGGCCGCTGATGCCCTGCCCGACCTGGACGGCATGCTGGCCGCTGGGATCGAAGGCGGTCAGCCCCTCCGGGTCGAGTGCGCCCTCAGGCTCGTCCTTCAGCTCGGCCAGCGCGCCCTCGCCCGGCAGCGGCGGGGCCTTCGCCCCGAACACCGGGTCGATCGGGCCCTCGTGGGCGTGGTAGTGAGCCGCGTCCTCGCCGAAGGGCACAGGGTCTTCCCCGCGTTCGGGCAGCAGCGTCGCCGGGGCCGCGTGATCGTGATCGGGCCAGTCCCGACGGCCGCGGGGGCGGTCGGGGTTGCGGAGCCGGCCGAACTCGTGCTCGGCCCCGTGCAGGAAACCCCAGTTGACATGATCCCGCACCCCGGGATCCACCTCGCGCCACAGCTGCGGGTGCTCCACGATAACGTGCTCGCGCAGCTCCTCCTCCCGCGACCGGGGCGGCTCAATGTCCTCCTCGGCGCCACGGAAACGGCCCCGATGCACCTGGGATTCGGGCCACCGGTCATGCACATCCTGGTGGGCCTGGTCCAGGTCACGCTCTGAGGCCCTGGTCAGGTCGGGATCCCAGGCGTGCACGTTGATCAGGTGGTGGCGCAGATCCCCCGCCGAGGCGGTCACGTGCCGGGCCAGGTCGTGCTGGCCCTGGGCCCGGCTGTGCACCACCGCGGCCGGGGTCAGCCCGCACGTGGTGCAGGTGCTGTCGCCCTTGTCGCTGAACTCGTGCGGCACGTCCTGGGCGTCGCCGGTCTCGTTAGTGGCGATGTCGAGCAGCTGGGCCGGGTGCTCCTCGTTGCTCGGGTCATCAGGGTCGGCGCCCTGCGCCGTCCGGGCCATCGCCGCGGTGAAGGAGCGGCGGGCTGCCAGGAGAGCCTCCTCGAACCGGATGCCCTGCGGGTCCCTGGGCGTGATGGACGTCGAGGGCCCCGCAGCAGGGGCCTGGCTCACGTACGGGAAGCTCTCCTGGTACTCGCGGATGCCGGCAGGCTCAGTGGTGACCGGCGCAGCCTGGGTGTCCATCGCCCCTGGGGGCTTAGTGTCCTCTCCCGGGCCGGTCTCTTGCCTTGCCGTGCCGAACCTGCCTAGCCCTGACGAACCTGGACGCGCTGAGCCTGAGCCCTGCCGGGCCCAGCTACGCCTTGACGCGCCTAGGCTGCCCTGGCTATCAATGATCCTAGAACCAGGATCCTGATAGCTCAAACTCTGCCCCTCATCGGCCCAGTCATTCGTGGCCGGAGTATCCAGGACGTTCTCATCCTCGCTGACCCGGGCCGCCTCATTGGTCAGCGGCATCTGAACTGCGGAATTGTCCTGAATTTCACCCCAGTTATCAGGATCGGGAGCGGACAGGAGGCCGTAGCTGCCGGGGTCCTGGTCCTTCTGCGGCGGGCTGGTGGCGCCGTAGGGCTTCTGCGGCGGGACCTCGGAGACGTTCTGGGCGCCCCAGGGCGCGTTGGCCTGATCACTCAAGACGATCAGCCCGGCAGTCGCCAACAGCGCCGTGACCGCCGCCCGGCCCTCTCCCGCACCCAGGAGGACCCGGGCGGCGGCCAGCGCCGGGGGCTCACCCGCCGCCCCCAGCGAACTCATGACGGGCCGCCTGGTCATCGGCGCCCGGACGTCGACCCGCCAGCGCTTGGTGTCGTCGTCGAACGGCGGCCAGGACTTGACGGTGACCTCGGCCGGCCAGCCTTCCAGGTCGGGGAACATCGCCCGCTGGACCACGCCGCGGGACCGGGCCTCGATGCCCAGCGCCAGCGCGTGGGAGCACATCCGCCCGGCGAACCGGCCCGGGTAGTCCGGGTCCTGGTGGAAGCTCGCCCACGGGCAGCCGCAGCTGTAGGCCATCACGGAAAAGCCGCGGCCCGGGTAGTACTGGTTGCCGACCTCGTAGGTGGCGTGGTCGCCCTTCACCTCGCCGATGACCAGGGACCGGGACATCGCGGTGATCCGGACGCCGCCGTCACGGTGGATCCGCCGGGCCTTGGCCTGGACGTCGGCCCAGGAGGCGCAGAACTCGAACCTGAACGCGGCGCTGGACGCGGCCTTCTCGAAGGAGTCCAGCGACTGGTCCTTGCCGCTGCCCTCCTCTTCCTCGCCGCTGTCGTCGTCCTCCTCGCCGGGCGGGCCCTCCTGGCCGGGCGGCTGGGCCTGCTCCAGCTCGTGGCCGGTGCCGGACTGCATCCAGGGCGGCGGCACGACCGGGGCGTAGTTCTTCGTCCGCGGGCCCGGGGTGCCGCCCTGGGACAGCGGCGGCAGCCCCGTCGTAACCTGGGGCGGCCAGCCTGTCTCAAGGCTGTCATCGCCGGGCCCGGCAGCCGGAGGGTTCATGCCGGGCTCGGCGCCGGGCTCGAAGAGCGCGTCATCCTCCTGGCCGGGCGGCGGGATGCCTTCGGTCATCTCCTCGTAGTCCAGGTCGTCCCCGTCGTCCTGCGGGCCGGTGAACTCCTCCGGGGGCTCGCCCTGGTGGTCGTGCATCGTGTCCCACGGGCCCTTGTCCCCGGGCACCTTGCCGGTCCAGGCGTACAGGCCGCCGCGGTCCTCGCCCCGGGCGGCCAGCTCCTCCTCGGCCAGCGCGCGGTGATGGCCGTCGGCGATCATCTGCTTGGGCATGCCGGGGCGGCTGACCAGGATGGCGGGCTTCTGGTCCTCGCCCTTCTCATCGCGGCGCTGCATCTTCTTGCGCATCTTCTTGACGGCCCCGGGATCGTGGCTGGCCTGCCAGCTGTCCCGGCCGGAGAAGTCGATGTCCTTCAGCGGGACCCGGTGCGGGCCCTCCCACTGCGCGTCATGCACCCAGGACGT
>Ga0318523_10000215_pt1 | contig 14660 bp, 18 predicted proteins | sample GRESIP178b2f19_FD_203500 | JGI IMG/M metagenome (GOLD analysis project Ga0318523, IMG submission 203500) | Tropical soil microbial communities from Luquillo Experimental Forest, Puerto Rico - GRE.SIPMG.178b2f19 | ecosystem: Environmental > Terrestrial > Soil > Tropical forest > Bulk soil...
GGTACTTCGCACCCGGCACTGTTGACCCCAGAGCCAGCCGAGCGCGAGCGTCAGTGGAGATTTGCCGACGGCGTCATCGATGGCTTACGCAAGCGCTGGATCGGCGTGCGTGAAGACCACACGGCCGGCGGGGAGCCGATCAATACGATCGTTGCCGTCGATTTCCATCAGCCAGGCCGCGAGCCCGGGCGGGTGCTGGTCAGTGGGCATGATTTCTTCGCTTCGCCCCGTTTGTCGCCGGACGGCCGCTGGCTCATTTGGCTGGGGTGGGATCATCCCAACATGCCGTGGAATGGTACGACGCTGTATCTCTCCGAACTCGACGAAGCTGGCAACGTAACTGAACTGCTGGCCATCGCCGGCAATGTTTCGGAGTCAGTCTTTCAGCCCGAATGGTCGCCTGACGGCAGGGAAATCTTCTTCGTGTCCGATCGCAGCAACTGGTGGAATCTCTACCACTTCGATCTCGCGTCGCGGACATCTGAACCACTTGCGCCAACGGCGGCCGAGTTCGGCGTACCGTTGTGGCGTCTCGGTGCATCGACTTATGCGTGCGCTGGCCCAGATCGGATCGTCTGCACCTATTCCAGAGCTGGGCTCGGCCGACTTGCAGTACTTGACCTGAAAGACAAAGTGCTACGGCCGTTCGAGACGCCGTTCACAGAATTTAGCTCGGTGAGGGCTGACGGCAACGGCGCCGTATTTCGTGCCGGCGCGCCCAATCATCCGGCCAGCATCGTCATGCTCGATCTGACCTCAGGAGCGTATCGCGTCCTGAAAAAAGAAACCGATATTCTTGATCAATCAGAATTAGGCATTGCGAATTACCTATCGACAGTAAAATCCGTTGAGTTTTCGACCACCAACGGGAATAGCGCGTATGGTCTGTATTATCCACCGCACAATCCGGACTACGCCGGTCCTGCCAACGAACGGCCACCACTCCTGGTCAAATGCCATGGCGGTCCCACCGCCTCGGCCTCGAGCGTGCTCGATCTGACCACGCAATTCTGGACGAGTCGCGGGATCGCGGTGCTCGACGTCAACCACGGCGGCAGCACCGGTTTTGGCCGCGCTTTTCGTGATCGCCTGTACCTCAACTGGGGTATCGTAGATGTCGATGACTGTATCAATGGTGCCAAATTCCTCGTTGCAGACGGGCTAGTCGATGACAAACGCATGGTCATCAGGGGCGGCAGTGCTGGCGGCTACACCACGCTGGCGGCGTTGGTTTTTCGGGATTTCTTTCACGGCGGTGCGAGCTACTACGGAGTAAGTGATGTCACTACATTGGCGCGCGAAACTCACAAGTTTGAGTCGCGTTATCTTGACTGGCTGATTGGTCCCTATCCGCAGACCCAGGAGCGCTATCGTGAGCGCTCGCCGCTTTATCACGCGGATCAACTATCGAAACCAGTTATCTTCTTTCAGGGCGCCGAGGACGTCATCGTGCCATCGAATCAAGCGGAGGCCCTGGTTGAAGCGTTGCGCCGCAAGGGCAAACCAGTTGGTTATTTCCTGTTTTCAGACGAGCAACACGGCTTTCGCAAGGCGGCCACCATCCAGCGCTGCCTGGACGCGGAACTCCACTTCTATGCGGTCGAGGTATTCAAGATCAGCCTGACGTTCTAAAAATTGCAAAGCCATTCGTCGCATTTCGTTATGCTGGTGCTAGTTCTGCAGCGCATCCTCGCAAGCAGAAATCGCGTCGTCACAGCACATCGCGGCGCGCTCCAGCGCGTCGATATTGTCCTCCGCTCTTTGCTCTGTTTCGTCACTTTGGAGATCCTCGGGCATGTTGTCGAAATCGTCTTGTTCTTGGGTCGCCGCTCGAGAATGTCTTTGGCTTCCTCAATCAGGGTCCGAGCTCGCTGGATTAACTCGCGACGCGCGTCGTTCATGTCCGCCCCTTTGCCGCCGGTCGGCGTGTGTAGCGTCAGGCAACCCCTTGCTGTGTACTGGCGCATCCGCCAAATGCGAACTGAAAAAGTCGGCAGCACTATAATCAGGCGTGAGCGTTGCCGTTAATCAAGCCGAGGAGTTTGATATGGCAAACGGTCAAGTTGTCCTTGTAACTACCGAAGGGCTAAGCGGCGGTCTACCCATGCGCACAGTCTACTACGTCGCCGAAGAGGACCCGACCAAAGCGCAGGCTATCATTGCCAAAATCATGGCCCCCAATGAGAAAGTGGAGGCATACGGACGGCTCCCAGAAGCCGCCGTTGAAGCGTTAGGCTTAAAGCCAGGTGAATTCAGAAGTGCTTGACGAAGTCTATGTACAACAGAGTTTTAGGCGAGTGCTCCCAAGGACTATAATACGTCTTTCTGTAGCCCGCAGGCAGCGTGGCGGGAAAAATGATCGACGAGCGAGTTGAAGCCTTCTTGGCAGACGTCCTCGCGCTCGAGGGCGAAGACGTTAATGCAATCCGTGAAGGAGTGCGCGGCGCGCTTGCCGACTACGAGCAACTGTTCCGGTCACAGGAAGTCAATAGACGAATGAAGGAAAAGGCGGCTCACGCATACCACGCGCTATGCCGGGCTCGCGTGGTTCAGGAGATACGGCTGCACAAGGGAACGCCGACCGCAGAGCACTTAAAGCTAGTCCTCAGCGTTATCGACGGACCGCATTTCCCATGAAGCGATGAATGCTGGCGACACATGGCCGAACTATCCGATTCCGACTCGCTAGAGCTGCGCATTGCATTCCATGCTGGCCCAAAGCGGACATTAGTCTGAGCCACCCGATCTATTTCGTTTTGTGCCATACGTTGAGACCGCCCGGACGTGCTAGCCTTTAATCGATAGCGTGGTCTTTGGCCATGGCGGCACATGAGGCGGCGGGAGTTGCCATGTTGGTGGGTGTGCCACGGGAGATCAAAGACAACGAATATCGCGTCGGCATCGTGCCCTCGACTGTGCGTGAGCTCGCGGATAAGGGGCATCAAGTCGTAATCGAGACTCACGCGGGGGCGGGCGCAGGATTCCTAGACGCTGATTATCAAAGCGCTGGGGCCGAGATCGTACCCAATGGCGACGCCGTATTCGGCCGCGCCGAACTGATCGTGAAGGTAAAGGAGCCGCTCGCCGCGGAGCGCAAAAAACTGTCGCGCGGGCAAGTACTGTTCACCTATCTGCATCTGGCGCCGGATCGCGCGCAGACCGAGGAGTTGATGGCGAGGGGCGTGACTGCGATCGCCTACGAAACTGTGACGTCCCAACAAGGCACGCTGCCGCTTCTCATCCCAATGTCGGAAGTCGCCGGCCGAATGGCACCGCAGGTCGGCGCCCATTACCTGGAAAAACCGAATGGCGGCCGCGGCGTTTTGCTTGCCGGTGCGCCGGGCGTCGCCGCCGCAACCGTCGTCATCCTCGGCGGTGGTGTCGCAGGGACGAATGCGGCGCAGATCGCTTCCGGCATGGGAGCCGATGTTACAGTGCTTGATCGCAATCCGGAGGCGCTACGCCGGATTGCCGCGCAATTCGACGGTCGCGTGCGAACATTGTTTTCGACACGCGACGTGGTGGAGCAGCTCTGCCGACGAGCCGACCTCGTTATTGCTACCGTGCTGGTTCCAGGCGCGACCGCGCCAAAACTGATCTCAGCACAGATGGTTAAAGCCATGAAGCCCGGTACGGTCATCGTCGATGTCGCCATCGATCAAGGTGGCTGCGCCGAGACCTCGCGGCCGACCACCCATTCGCATCCGACCTTTGTGGTCGACAACGTGGTGCATTATTGCGTGACTAATATGCCCGGTGCGGTGCCGCGCACTTCGACCTTCGCTCTGACCAATGCAACAACATCATTTATCCTCGCGCTCGCCGACAAGGGATGGCGGCGGGCGCTCCACGATGACCCACATTTGCGTAATGGTCTCAACGTGCACGATGGCCAGATCACCTGTCGCGCCGTTGCCGACGCGCTTAAGCTGCCTTACACGCCCGCCGATCAGGCATTGCACGTTTCCACCAATGATGACTGATCGCCCAACGGCCGCGGGAACGGATGACCATCAGGTCCCCGGAAATACAAACCGCCGCCGAGAACAACATATACTGATCTCGGATGGATATTCGCGGCTAGGACCGGGCCAGCAACGCTCCTAGCTGAGCCGCGAGCGGATGATCCCATCAATTCAAAGTCAGAGCGTATGACAATAGCGTGTACATCCTCCGGTTCGACGAAATCAGCGACCAATGGGAACTGATCATGTTCTGCGCGGTGTCGGCGCAGGGGTATCATGACCTGGCTCGTTCAGCCCAGTCTCGTCAATGAGCCGTTTTCCGATCCAGGGCATTTATCGACTTCCGATTTTGAGGACCCATTGAGCAAGATCAAAGGCCAGCCGGCTCAGCCACGACGAGGCTTTGCGGATCGCGTCGGACGGGACTGGCGCTTGGACGTCGACGCGGATCGAGTGCGCACTTGCTCGGTGCGCGCTCGCTTGGGCGCAGTGTCGGATAGAGCAGACGACCTAATAATCCGACCAACAGCTTTAACTGTGGCCATAGCCGCTGTCAGCGTAAGCATCAACAGGCCCCCTCGCACAAGCATTCGAGCGATCACCATTTGGGCCTCCTGAGAGCTGCAGCGATTGAACCCATGGAGGAGACGCGCTTTTTCCTAGTGCATCAGGTTGACCGTGACGTTCTTCCTCTGCGTGTAGCTCTCCAGCATGCCTTCGAGGGAAAACTCGCGGCCAATACCGCTTTCCTTGTAGCCTCCGTAAGAGTGACCAGGACTCTGACCAAGCCCCTGGTTGACCTGAACCCAACCTGCCTCGATCGCATGTGCCGTGCGCAGAGCCCGGCCGATATCGTGTGACCAGACATAGGCGGCAAGCCCGTAATGGCTGTCATTAGCCATGCGAATCGCATCCGCTTCGTCAGTCCAAGGAATGGCAACAAGCACGGGTCCAAAGATCTCCTCACGCGCCAATCGCCAGTCATTCGCCACGTTCGCGAAAATAGTGGGGAATGCGTAATAGCCCTCGCTAAGCGGTCCCTCCTTGGGCGGGAGACCCCCGATCACGACGCGCGCTTCGGGCCGGTTAAGTCCTTCCTCGACGTAGCCGCATACTTTGTTGAACTGCTTCTCGTTGATGATAGTGCCAATGTCGCTTGCCTCGTCGAGCGGATCGCCAAGCTTGAGTGTTTTGACCTTCTGACCGAGTGCATCAAGAAAATTGTCGAAGATGTCGCGGTGGAGGAAAAGGCGCGAGCCCGCGGTACAGGACTGGCTCTGCCGCGTAAAGCGCATCGCGGAAATGATGCCGTCGACGACCCAATCTTCGTTTGCGTCGGGGAAAACGATTGAGGGGCTCTTGCCACCGAGCTCGAGCGAGACCGGCACAACCCGGTCAGAGGCAGCGCGCATGATGAGCTTGCCAACCTCCGTGGAACCCGTGAACGAGAGCTTGCTTACCAGCGGGTTGTTGGCGAGTGGGGCGCCGCATTCCTCGCCGAGCCCTGTCAGCACATTAAGCACGCCAGGTGGCAGGAGCTCGTGGCAGACTTCGGCCAACAGCAGGACTCCGAGCGGCGCATCCTCTGCTGCCTTTAGTACGAGAGTGTTGCCGGCGCAGAGCGCCGGGCCGATTTTGAGGGCCGCAAGGAGCACCGGCGCATTCCATGGGATGATGGCGCCGACAACGCCGAGCGGCTCGCGTCGCGTATAACTCAAGACCTGCTCGCCCAAGGGAATCGTCTCCCCCTTAAGTTCGCCCCCTAAGCCGCCGAAGTAGCGAATTATGTCGACCGTCGACTTGGCCTCGGTGCGTGCCTGGGTGCGCAGCGCGTTGCCGGTCTCGAGGGCGATGGTGCGCGCGAGCTCCTCGACCCGCGCTTCAAGTGCATCTGCTATCCGGGCGAGTAGCCGTCCGCGCTCGCGAGGAACCGTGCGCGACCAGGCGGGAAAGGCATCGGCCGCGGCTTTCACCGCGCGCGCGACATCTTCGGAGCGGCCCCGCGGCACCTCGGCGATTGGACGTCGGTGCGCTGGATCTTCAACTTCGAGCCACTCGCCCGAAACGCTGTCGACCCATTTGCCGCCGATCAACATGCGCTCTTTCTTAGGCGTGGTCTTGTCTTCACGTATTTTGGTGACAGCCGGCATTGTCATCTCCATCATTTCTTCTATGGCCGCGATCCCCCCTAGCGGCGCTACCAGCTTTGAAGGCCACGTCGTGCTCGCGTGTGTAGTCGATCGACCGTGTTGAATCTTCCTGCGAAGTGTCAGTCGACGTAGGTTGCCCGCCGTTGGGCTTCAACCTCAATGACAGTCTTGGGTTCTGCCGGCAATTGAAGAACCGTCGCTTGCTGGCCCTCATCCAGGAATGTCAGGAGCACGACCCGGCCGTCCGGAAATTCCAGCGCATCGTGATGTGTGGCGATCTTTTCTTTGTTTATTTGTCGAAAGATTGCCGTCTTGTGGTTGATCAGTTTACGCCACCAGCCCACCAGACCGGTGGCCGAAAACGTCACCTCTCCAGCAAAGGACAACTCCGTTCCCGGTCGAACGCAGACCACTACGCTCGCGTCCTCCGACGCCGAAAACCCCCGCGTGCCAGTACCAAAGTTGCGCGTTGTCAGCTTGTCGCCAACTTTTGCTGGTCGCGATTTGACGCTGTGAAGGCTGTAATCACACATCCGGGACCTCCCTTCGGAAAGCCCCTCAGCCTGTTGAAGCCTACGCTTTTCTCCATCCTCGCGCATCAGCTAAATGCAACCTGATGCTCGGGCGGTCGACGTATATGACGGTTCAAACGCACCTTTCCAAGGCACCCGCAGCAAGCAGGGATATTGCCTCCTCATCGCCCCTTTCTGCCGCTCGCGTGAGCATAGCTGCGATCGATTCCGTTTCTGTTGTTTTATGTCGCTCTTTGAAATCACATAATTTCTTTATCATCACTCCGTGCTCAGCGCGTATGCGCAAAGCGATCAGAAAGTCGTTTGCCTGCATATCTCTTATGAGGCTGTACCCTTCAATGAATCTGTCGTTGGTCATTAAATCGACAGCGCGAGCGACTAGGCAGGCGTTCTCAATGACGTCGACCTTGAACCTGATCCTCACCTTGCTGCCCAACGTCGATACATTCCCTTTGCAGGCTGATCGTATGTTCAGCAAAGCCGTCAAATTTGTCGCCGGTTTGGCTTGGGAAGGGGCGGCGTTCTCTCAAACGGCAAGAAGCGACGGCTCGCAGTGCAAACCGTCGCCTCCCTGTCAATTTCAAAGCTTTGATTAGACGGCTCACGATTGGCGGTCATGCACGCCAACAATGATCCCCTTGGCGTCCGATCTGCTTCCGTTTCCGGATCAGATGCGGAGGGAAGGCCATTTGAAGTCCGCCAGTCTGCCAGACCAACTTTCTTCATCTGGCCGCATCACTATTTTGGGCACTACTCTTAGAAGCTGTCGAGAGGTGATAGCGGTCCCTGTGGATAAAATCGCCTGGCGTTGCAAGCAGGCCACAGAAAGCGCTGGCGTATCGTGGACATTAGGCTGTCGCGGGTGTCGTTAGCCCAATCAGCTTGAGCCCCACGTCTTCAACTAGTCTATTTCCGCACACGCGAAGAGTTTGTGCCGCATCGCAGCGAGAGCTGCCGTCGCGCGCCCTAGAGGGAACCAAGGGCAGTGTTCCGACTTATGCGTTAAGAGTTACTGAGGGTACGGGATGACTCCCGGCGAAATTAGAGCGTGTTATCGACTTTACGCGGCTCATCGCAAGTCGCACGAAATTTGCACATTCCCCGGCACTATCCTTGCTACGAGTAACGCCGGAGATCTAGACGATCTCGCCGTTTTGTTGCGCCTGCACAGCGGCCTTGAAGGACTGGCGCGCGACATCGGCCATGGCGACCCAAATGATGACTTACGCCCCGCCCTCGCCGGGTCTGTCCATCACCTGCGAAAGACACTCGCATCGTTCGGTGCCCAGTTATTCGGTCGCGGCGCTCTGGTGGGGCGCTGAGGCAATTCGCGTGGCCGGGAAGTCAAGACCGAGGAAAGTGGAAGGAAAGTGCCATGGCGTGGTTTGGCGTGGGGAGCGGGAGCCGCCGAGCAGAACCGCAACGCGTACAGCGGTTCGTGCAAGCCGATCGTGTGGTTGTCGAGGTGTTCGCCGACCTGCATGAGGCGCGCCGTCTAAAAAGCAAATTCCCCGCGATGTCACGAGGTGCCTTGCAAGAGTTCGAGCATAAGGCTTGGAATCGCTTGATAGATTATTTGATCAAGTTGCCGCCGCTACCCAGCGACAATTGAATTAGGACGCCGCGCCGAAGAACGCGGAGCGTGTCGGCTTGTATACATCGTAACATGGGGGTCTGTTCCGTACTCTGCTGGCGTCGGTGGCAAAGCGCTGGAACCCAGTTGAGTTCCTCGATTGCACCGTCGCTACTCTGCATGACAAATGCACCCCTGCGCCCGGGACCGAGTGTCGAGCGCACATCTGACAATCCGACCTCTGTCCTCAGTGCAGCCGGAACTCGCCGTCGATCGCGCGGATCTCGGCAGGCTTGATCAAACGCGCATGCGCCACGGTGACTGAGTGCAACGGACCTTCCAAAGTCTCCAGCCAGAAACTAAGGAACTTGTTGAGCGCTGGAAATATCGGGCAGAGATCGTAATCCTGCCAGACATAGTTTTGCAGTAACCAGGGGTGATCCGGTCGCCGATAGAGAATGTTTGCTGTGGTCAGTCCATAGCCTTCAAGCTGCCGCCGAAAGTCTTGCGACACCATGGTCCCCTCCATCCCATTATCGGGGATGATTCGAGACTCTCTTCTCCATTGCAAGCCTCAAAATTAAACGAAGCTGTTTACTTTCAAGGCAACGGTACTGTCTTGCCACAGTGCCAACGCTTGTTGGCAACTGGCTCGACTGAGTGCTAAAACATTTTGGAGCGGCTCTTGCGGGTGAAAAATCATGACCCATGTCGCCGCCAAGCGGTCATCCGGAGGGGAAATTGATCACACGCTGGGCCTTTGGACGACCCAGTCGTGTGGAACGGTTACGCCTGGGTGAGTAGCTGCTACTGAGAGTGTGGCCCGCTCGAAACGGTCCGGTAACTTTTGCTCGGGCAAGCTAGTGACATTGGTTCAAGAGGAAGATGCCGATGACACTGGTACTCGTGATGGCTCTCAATATTTCAGTCGCGCTCGGGCTCGGCTTTGTATTGGGCCGGATTTACCAAATCCGCCGGTATGAGTTGGAACGACGCGTCGAGCCACCGCCCACCGCCTACATTCCGCCTCGTTAAGCTCCACAGCCAAGCTGCTCACCAAAGACGCGGCGCGACGGATCGCGGCGAATATCGCCAAGCTGCCCGAGCTGCTGAAGAAGGCATAGTCGAAGTTAGCTACGCCCGTTCAATGTGGATAGCGCGTTTGGGTCTTTTGATGCGGGCCCGGTGGGGGCTGGTATTGCGTATTCTGCTCGCAAAAGCCGCCAATCCCACGAACAGTCTCCAGGCATTGTTGAAATGTTGTGAACCCACAATTCGTGCCGCCGCCGCCCGTGTCGCCGCCACTGTAGGCCGCGCACCAGGGATAGTTTTGCGCCTCGGCGTGCGTCCCGATCCCGATGCCAACGCAAATTGCCAATAAGAATAGCAAGAGCCGCATAGCCGCCTCCTAGTGTGCGGTGGTCCTCAACTACAAATGCCAATTCTGAAGTTTTATTCCATGTTAGATGACGTGGCGCGGCGGATCGCCGCGAGCATCGCCAAGCTGCCGGAGCTATTGCGCGGAAGACCGCGTAACTCGGCAGGAAGCAAAAAACAGCCTTTGCTGCAAAGCAGCAGCGCAAAACATTCACTCTGGGTTCATTTTTGAAGGGCGAAAATTCGGCCAGTGAGCGGCCGGGGGCAGCGAGGTTACACAGTGAAGACGCCCCTAGTAATTGTCCTCATTGCGGTTGTGCTTGTGGCGGCCGTCAGCACCGTGGTGGTCGTGAAAAAAGCCTGCAAAAGCGGCGATCATGAATGGTGCGTTTCGACGTCCACGCTACGGCACCACATAAGGACTAACAGCTGAGTTTCGGCATCAGCCCGGTGCCGCCCATTTCTGAAATCGCACGGTTATTATTGATTTCGATCAAATTGCGGACGCGGCCGAGTGGCTACAGTTGCGGTGTTGGGGGGGCTTCTCGGATTCAGCCCCTATGCTAGGTCCTTTGCTTGGTTACTTTTTCTCTATGATTACCGTGCTCACCGCCGCCGCGGTGTTGCTGGCCGGCTTCGTCAACATCTCACCATCACGGAAAGGGAGTCAGCATCTCCGTCCGCCTGCAATCGGTCAGACAGTTATGGTGGAGACACAACGTCACTCACCGCCCGCCGCGAAAGAAGCATCGCCAGCAAAAGATGTCTTTTCGGTCGTTGCCACTGCAAAAGCGGACAACAAGAAAATCAAGCATTACAAGCCCAAAGTTCTCGCCCGTCAGCACAACAACTACGGCAATGGGCACGCTCTAGGTTATGCTGCACAATCTGGATACGGTCCAAGCAGTCTATTCTTCCGCTGATCCAGGCTCACGGGTGACCCGCCGCTTCAAGTAGGTTTTATCGTTACGAGGGTTTGCGTTTCAGCCTTGCGCCGCACGTTTTCGTGCGGCGGTCGCAGCGTCCAAATCTGTTGGCATGATTAGCGGCTTCTCAGAATGACCGCACCTGAGAGCAAAAGAGTTACCGCTAAAAACGGAGGGAGAACGAAACCTGGCAACCACGCGCGGACAATAAACTTGGCGAGATAGTCATTCGCACCCATTTGCCCTACAGCGGAGACGAAGGTCGTGATACCTTGAGCCGCAACCATATAAATGCGTTGACGGCTGAGTTGTTATCCTTCCGGGTGGCTCAGGCACACTTTCTGAACTGCAGCTAGCTTAGGAATATGGCAAGGACATTAAAATTTTTGTTGGAGAAGGGAACGTCGGAGGGAAAACGCCCGAAGAACTAACAAAAACCTTTCGAGATATCGACATTAGCCGTAACGAACGGGAGCTTCGGAGTTGGTTGAAAAGCCGCAAGAAAAATTCTGAGAGATAAACAACCAACGCGGGCGGCGAACTTCACAATCGTAGATCCGTTGTTCGTACACAACTAGATCGGACCGTTGACGGGCTCCGGTCCTGCGGTCCTGAACACCCAGGAGCGGGTCACCAACCAATCCGTGATGCTAACGTATTCAATTATCAATTCCACTGATCTGATTACAGCGACTTCCGCTTCTGGTCCTTAGCGAACATGCTGGCGACGCTCCGCGATGTCTGCTCTCGGAGGCAAAGCGGACAATGGCGGGACGAAGAGAACCCAAAGCGGACAGCGTCCCGCATCACAGGGCTACGATTACGACGTGGAACCTGGGTGCGGCCGCAATGACGCCGCGATAAATCCATTAAAACCGCAACAACGAATACCTTAAGTTGAGAAGCGCGCCACGAACCGTGGGGATGAAATGGCTGCGAATAAGGAAACTGGTGAAGGCCAGTCAGCCGGTGGTGCGGCCGGTTCTGATGATAAAGTCAACGAACAGTTACGTGTCGCTTTCAACGATCTTCTGCGTCTAAGCCCCCAGCAAAACTCTGGGGAAGATGTCCAAAGCCCTCTTTCACCGATTAGTCACCACCTTGACCACGCGACTTCGGAGCGAAAAGCGACTTATAATCGTCTCCTAGCAATAGGAAACCAGACGAACAAGCGGAGCTCGCGAGGGTTCACCCGCTACGTGCTTGCTATTTGTATTGGTGTTGCAGCCACCTTGGCTTGGCAATCTTACGGCGACGCAGCCAAACAGATGTTCGCGGCAGAGGCTCCAGAACTTGGATGGTCGCCGGAGACCAAGCAGATGATCGCGAATTGGGTGGAGCAACTTGGCTGGACGAAGCCGCCGGCCAGTCCCGCTGTTCGTTCATCCGCGACGGAGACGCTGCAAGCGGCGCCTGTTGCGCAAACTGCGCCAGCGGCGGTCGCGCCGAGCGTGCCCGTCGCTCCTTCCATCGACCCGGCGGAGGTGCATCAAATAGCGATGGACCTAACCGCGCTGCGGCAAACCGTGGCGCAGATCACCGCCGGGCAAGACCAGATAGCGCGCGAGGTCGATAGGCTACGGGCCGCCAACCAGGCAATTCTCGTTAAGATCCCAGAGCCTCCTCCGCCGCCACCCATTGCTGCTGCCCCAGCGGTAACAGGGCGACCTGCTCCCGGAGGGGCCCCACCTTCGGAAAATACGCAAAATACAGCCCCAACATCTGCCAGCCTCGCCCTGCGAGCTTCTTGCGGTCCGGATGTGCAAAGGCTTTGCCGTGGGATCTCCATCGAAAACGGTGACGTGATTAAATGCTTAAGCACTCACCGCATGGAATTGTCTCCAACATGCGCTGCGTATTTCAAGGAAACGCCGGCGCACAGCGCTGCCCAAACCAAGCCCAAACCGGTAACGCCACCGTCGTCGCGGGCACCAATGCCGCCGTACACACCGCCTCACCCATAATCCATTGCCAGCCCACCGTCGCGCCGTCGCATCTGTCACACCTTAAGTGCGTGCTACGGTGAGCGAATCGAACTAGTCTTTGGCACCATGCACCCGCTCTTTGACACCATGCACCCGCGCCACCGCCAACCGACCCGCACCGAACTCCAGTTGCTCAAAAACGAGAATGACGGATTGCGCACCGAGATCGTTCGATTGCGCCGCGAGTTGGAAAACCGGGAGGGCGCTGTCGGCCGCCTCGAACTCCTGCTGCGCGAGCGGTTGGAGCGGATCGATGAACTGAACGCCCAGGTCGATCAACTGCGGCACCAGAACAAAAAGCTGGATGAAGAGGCCGAGCATTGGGCGCAATTGGTGGCGGCGCGCTGCGCGCCAGAAGAGCAGCAGCAAAGTGACCCTGTCCTTCAGACCGCTCGGGCCCAACAACCAGTCGATAATGGGTTTCTAGGCCGCGTATATGCGCGGGCGCCCGCGTGTTTGAATGATGTGGTGCGAGCGCTGCGAGCGAAGCGAGCAGTCACTTAGCGAGCACGACCACCCTTCTGAAAGCCCATGGGGGTGGTGTCTGTGCCATTCTGGACTGAGGCTAATCTTTCAACCGATCTCGAATCCAGCCCTGAACGATTGGCCACTTGTTGCCACCCGCCCGGAAATCGAGAAGGTCCAACCTGTCTGTCTGTAAATATCGGAAGAAGAGAAAGCCGCCCATCATGCTGGCTTGGTTGGGGTGTTTTTTCGCCCAACTGTCGTATTCGCTAAGGACCGCTCGTCTCGCCTGTTCTTTAGTCATGTTTGCCACGCAGGCCCTACCCGATGCGGCGAGGGCCCAAACGATGTAGGTCAAGCCCACCCCCGTAGACATTGACCATGACCACAAGCCTGGCCCCTCGCACCACCGCGAAGCACGATCATGCTGAATTGGCCATGCTCGGTCGGGCCAGAGTGTTGATTAGTCAGGCCATGCTGAGATGAGGGATGCGCGAAATATAAGAAGCAAGGTGAAGTGAAGTACTTGGGGTGGAACCCGTTTTTAAAACCTCACACTTTTTTGCGAAGGTGGATGGAAAGTCGGCGAGCGCCTGGAATTTTGGCCCCCGGGGTGGGGTCGCGGCTTGGCTTCGAGTCTTGGTGCGCGGGGGCCCGTGTATGACATTGCGATTGGCCGGAGGCTTTTTACATAATGGCAATGTCGCTTTTCGCGTTTCTCTTGAACCTGCTGTGGATCGTGTTCGGCGGTCTGGAGATGGCGATCGGGTGGGTGATCGCGGCCGTGATCATGGCGATCACCATCATCGGGATTCCCTGGGCGCGCGCGGCGTTCAATATCGCCTCCTACACGCTGTTGCCGTTCGGTAGGAAAGCGGTGTCGCGCGCCGAATATTCCGGGCATGATCTCGGCACCGGGCCGTTCGGGCTCCTCGGCAACATCATCTGGCTCGTGCTCGCCGGCTGGTGGCTGGCGCTCGGCCATCTCATCACCGCGATCGTACTCGCGGTGACTATCATCGGCATTCCCTTTGCCTGGGCGCATCTGAAGCTTGCCGGGATCGCGCTGTGGCCGATCGGCAAGGAGATCGTCGCCGCCGATGCGGTGCCGTTCAGCCATTCTGCGCAGCGATAGCGGTTCTCCCCAACGCTTTCCCTTGGGGCCCCCTGGGCCCCTCGCCATATCTGTGAAACAGACTCGCAATTTTGCGGGGGTGTTTGCGTTCGCGCCAGCCGATCGGTTTTGGGGTGCACTAGCCAAGTTCCGATGTCCGCTTTCGGGGGTAAAGCGGACATCACGCGGACCTAGTCCAATGTCTGCTTTTGACCCAAAGCGGACATCGGTAAGTAGCTCGAAAATTCTGATCTTTCCTATTCGCTGTGGCACTGCAGCAACAACGGGCAAAGTGATCGCCTGTTATACTCATGCGCCTTCATTTTCAGGGGCTGCCATGAAAAAACTTGCGGTTGGCGTCGCTGCTATAGCTGCGTTGATCAGCACACCAGTTCTTGCGGCCGATATGGTGACCAAGGCTCCGCCACCGGTAGCACCCGCACCCGTCTTTAGCTGGACAGGTTTCTATGCAGGTATCGCGCTTGGTGCGAAATGGGCCGACACCACATGGACGACCACATCAATTTCCTTTGTTGGGAATTTATTGCAGCCCGCTGTGGACTCATCTTCAC